>Ga0207420_1000846_pt1 | contig 22923 bp, 19 predicted proteins | sample ThiBio_inoc_biof_FD_183941 | JGI IMG/M metagenome (GOLD analysis project Ga0207420, IMG submission 183941) | Wastewater bioreactor microbial communities from Cape Town, South Africa - Thiocy_inoc_biof (SPAdes) | ecosystem: Engineered > Bioremediation > Thiocyanate > Unclassified | place: South...
ACTCCATAAAAGGAATGTTTACAAGGTCAAAAAAGTCGAAATTAAAAAGTTTATGTATTTTTAACAATAACAAATCTTTAGCTTAACTTGCTGATATTTTAGTACAAAGAATGGGGAATACTATATTTCATATTCGGAGCTAGTAGGTGCAAGTTGGCACTATTCGTTGTGAGTAGAAGCCAAGTCGGCCCAAGTTCGTGGAAGTAGTTCTGTCATATCCCGACCGGCACGAAGATAATATGGGATTTTCTTAAGTATATCTTCCAGCCACTTCCGGGGCTCAATACCGGCAGCATTGTATGTGCCAATCAGGGAGTACACGATGGAAGCCCTGTATGCGGAAGCGTCATTGCCACAGAATAAATAATTTTTTCTTCCTTATGTTGGCCATACAATTATGTTGGCATCGTAGCATAAACCCTTAGTAGTTAAATACGCATTGATGACCTTCACAACATAATGATTGAGTAAATTGCAGCCGTCCTCTAATAGACGTAACTGCAATATGATAGAAACTTTATTTCAAAACCAAATCAAAATTCAGGAGCATATTAGTGCTCCATTATTAGAGGAAAGAGAACGACGATGTGATCGAGCGTTTTGCCAAAGCATTAAATATAGCCCCTGAATTGATCAAGGAACTGGAAGAAGACCCGGTAACTTTTATCATTGAGAACAATACATTTGAAAAAGGTTGTATGGCTGGCGTTTATTATAATGATGGAGATATCAATAATAACCCCGATCCTATTGACCGGTTTATAGAATTATCTAATGAAAAAATCGCCCTCTACGAACGGATGCTCGAACTGGAGAAAGAAAAAAACGCTCTTTTAGAAAACTTGTTGAAGGAGAGGAAATAAGATTACAGTCTCTCTCTTTCTAATCACTTGAGTAGGTACTATTTTACAGGCAGTAAAATTATTTGAGGAGTTATTAAAAATTGGAAGGGAGAAGTTTGAAGATTTTAAAAAAGCGAAAGAGTAGGAGTTTCTTGAAGTCCTCAATGCCCACGATTCTGCACCGCAAATAACAGCGAGAATAGGTAAAATAATGATATCGGAAGGAAGATGTTTTTTATTCCTGTTGATACGATGGTCGGGGATACATTCAAAAAATGTATGTAATGAGATAGTTTGTGTTGCCATATTTTTTTAGTCAAAGATATGATTTTATTGCAACAATATCCAAGTTAAGTTATTAGCATACAATATTATACATTGTTAACAGCTCGTATTTTTTAAGTTTTTTCATGCGTTGATCCTGCGGAATTCGCAGGTTATTATTGCTGTTTATCAAATATTTGCTAACTTTATTGGCAAATTGGACAGATGAGTGTTAGGCCTATGTATTACAGACATAATGGCAAACATTTAAGTTATCGACGATTTGTGTGGAGTGTAATAAAATAGTAATTTTACAATTTGAAAGATAGAAGATGATGGATATCACAAACAACGAAACGTGGACTAAACAATTTGGAGTTTTACCAATTAAGTTGAATCCTATTTTAGCAGAAGAACGCTATCTTATGCTAAATGGTGGCTACTCTGACTTTTGTTTGCAGTCATTTGATGATTCTGATTCTGAATTAGATAAAATCGCATGGTCTTCAAATGTGAAAAACTATTTGAAAATTATAACTGACGATGTTGTTATTAGAAATTGGTATGAGAATAAAACGGAAATAGTAAAAAAAGATAAGGTCATATCTAATTTCAATCAGTTTTATAATTACATTTTTAATAAATCATACAAAACAGAGAGTGACATAGTACCTTTTGTAATTGATTTATTTAATCAATTAAGAAATATCACACAAGAAAGTTCAGAGCCTCTTGAAGCATTAAATTTATTGTTTACACTTTTAGTTTCAATAGAAGAGGATTATAATAATATAGATAAAGCAATTTGGGGAATTAGAAATGTAAACTTACCCCATTCGTTTGATTATTTCGTTGAAAGAATCAGGGAGGGGGTAAAAACGGCAAAGCCTAATTTAGACCTAATATTAAGACATTCGTCTGGTAGATTGTTCCAAGAAGCCAATAGAAATGTGATATCCTTTAATCCCCAGAGAGATTTATTCGGAGGGGTATCCAGTAAATTAATTACGGAATCTATTGCATATACGAGCATTCATTATACTCCACAATACCTTGCAAGAACAATAGTAGAAAATTGTCTAAACAATCTGGGATTAACCACATTAAATGAGATTTCAATTCTAGATCCTTCATGTGGTTCTTCCGAGTTCTTAATTGAAATACTTAAACAGTTAAAAAATATAAATTATACCGGAAACATTAATATTAAAGGATTTGACAACTCCAAAAATGCTATAGAAACGTCTCGGTTTCTATTAAATTATGAAAATAGAACTCAATGGAATAATTCTCTTAAAATTGATTTGAGGGTGGTTGAAGATTCATTGACAGAGGATTGGGGTATAAATAATGTTTTGCTAATGAATCCCCCATTTACCTCTTTCGAACTCATTAAAGATAAAGAGATAAAAGCAACAATTAAATCCGTATTAAGCGATTTTGTAAAAAGTGGGAGACCAAATCAGGCTAGTGCTTTTTTCTTAAAAGCAATTAATTCTTTATCTGAGAATGCTGTCTTCGGTTGTGTTTTACCAAGCTCAATCTTTACATTAGACATATATAATTCATTAAGAAATCACATTTCTGAAATTTCAAATTTCAAAATAATTGGAAAATTAGGAAACTATGTTTTTGAAGATGCCCTTACTGATGTAAGTATTGTTGTTGGAACAAAGAATCGAATAAGTTTTTCGCCTAAATTAATTTGGACAAAAAATGAGAAAGGAATAGTACAAGAAGCATTAAGGGAGTTAAGAAAGTTGCAAGCAAATAATGAGATAGCTGTATCAAAGAATTCTTACAGTATTTATACTCCCGAAAAATTCCCGATTTTAGAGAACAGTTGGAGGATTATTTCGTTGAATGAAAACAAGTTTATTACTGACCTTAATGTTTACATTGGCGCAAGAAAATTAGTAAAACTTCAAGAAATATTTACGGTTTATCAAGGAGCATTATTAGGAACTAAAAATGTTTTTACCATATCAAAATATGAATATTTAGATTATTCTGATGAAGAAAAAATATATTTCCGACCATTATTAAATAATTCCGCAATAAGCAAAGGGAGTATCAATATTACAGAATATGTCTGGTATCCCTATGATCAAAATGGATTAATGATTCAGGATGAGACGGAATTAAATCAGATTACTTTTGCTCAAAACAATTTGCTTCCGAATAAACTTAAGCTACAACAAAGAAGTGAAAATCGTGAAGAATGGTGGGCTTTAACAAGACCAAGAAATTGGCAATTTACAAAAAAGAAACGTTTATATTCAACTAGATTTGGAAACTCAAATTCGTTTGGATATGATAACATTGGGGATGCAGTAATAATAGAGGGGAACGCTTTTTTTCCTAAAAAGGAAATGTCAGAGGAAGATTTATTGTTTTATTTGGCAGTATTTTCTAGTGATTATTTTGATTATTTATTATCTATCTTTTCTAAGCAATTAGCTGGAGGTAAATGGTATGACTTAGGCAATAATTTCATAAAAAAGATTCCTATACCTGATGTTCATTCTTCTTTCATTAATAAATCCGAAGCATACTTTAAGCTAGTTGAAATTGGCAAGGAGCTTTCAAATGGCAATACGTTTGTTAAAACACTATCTAAAAATCAATTAGTTAAATTTTACCCAGAAGTTAGAAATGATTGATTTAGATAAACTTACAGCAGAATTGAATAGTAAAAGCGGAATTTACTTTGATGATTTCTTTAATATTAAGGAAGTAAGGAAGACATCAAGGATGATAACTTACAGAAATGAGGGCACATCATTAGCATTGAATAGATTTGATACACCACAAGAAAAAGTTAAAGTGTTAAAATGGTTTGATGACTATTGGATTTTTTTAGAACTCAGAGGTATTAGTAATATAAATGAAACTATAAAAAAATTAGAAAATCATATAAATATTTCTTTGTGCGTATTTCAAGGGGAGACCTCGGACGAAGATAAGTATCAATTGTTTAGAGCAGAATGGGACGATTTCTGCAATCCCGATGAAATACATTCTCAACCACATTGGCATATAACATCCAGTCAAGCCCTTGAAAAAACGTTTGTTTCTTATGCAATAGGTTTTGACAAAAAAGACTTTGTCGATTTACTAGAAAATGAAAAACAACGAGTTTTTGATGTTAAGAAAATCCATTTTGCAATGAATGGGAATTGGTCTAACTCGGAAACTAATATTCATAAAATTGATAGTGAAGAGAAAGTTCTCAAATGGTGGTTTGGTATATTAAATCACATAAGAACGGAGCTTGATAAATAGTTTTGCCCATCACTTTACAAGTATGGGTATAGGTAATCGTTTCAACCATTTCCTTGATGCCGGACTTATCCTTACGTCCTTCCCCTTTGCGGAAACATAGCCAGTCAAGGGAATACTATAACTATATCAGACAACGCCAGAGGAAAAAATACCTAAATCCAATAAGAAAAAGAAGAAAAAACGCAGATTGTAATATTATACTTGTTTAAAAGACTTCCAATATCTCTATAATTAATAATATTTTTTTATATTTGCACATATGGTTAATCCCAAATGCGATTGAAGTTATTAGAAATGATACAAGAAGTTAAGAATCGCCTTGTGCAAATGCTGTTTCAGTTATGAAGTTGCCGACAAAAAAACAACAAGAGCAAATAGATAGTGTTATTCATGATCGTTTTTACGACCATCTAGATATCTATGATGTATATAAATGGTTGGAGAATTTCAAAGATGATGAAATGGATATAGCTATTAATGTATTAAGCCGCCTTGAATATTATCGTGAAGAAGATATTATAAACAACCTGCAAAATAGTTTGACTAAATTACTTCCAAAAGACTTGAGCCAAGTAAATTTATATATTCTTCCTTTGGGTGATGCAGGAAAAAGTGGGGATGCAATGTCTTATATTATGCAAAAGATTTTGAAAGGCAATTCTTTCATCAAACCAAAATTGATAAAATTCTATCGGTGGGCTGGTGAAATTGATATTAGTACATTGAATAATGAGGATTATGTTATTTTTTTAGATGATATTATAGGTTCAGGTAATTCATTCGACCAAAATGTGGAGAAATTTAAAAATGATTCGCAAAAGAATATTGCAAAATTTTTGGGTAACACAATCTTTCACACGAGTCTTTTATGTGTAATAATTATGGACTTTGGACTACGTTTCTTGAATAGAAAATATCCAACGATGCGTATTTTCGGAGAAATAAGAAATAAAGCATTTGAAAAAGGAAAATCACCATATGGCGGGTATGTTCGGGCAAAAAGAGTTAGAGATTTTTGTTATAGCTATGGTGCTAAAATATACAAGGGAGGACCATTGGGATATAAAAATTCACAAGCACTAATTGTTTTTGCACATGCAGTACCAAATAATACTTTACCTATTATTTGGAGTGATAATTATGTAAAAGTAGATAAAAAGAACTGGTATCCTCTTATTCCTAGGAAATATGAACTAAAATCGAATAGATCATTTAAAAGCCGTACGGATAACAATCGATGGATTTGTAGATTGCAAAGCGCATTTGATCAAGGTGGAGTACAATTAGAACTAAAAGAATTGTTCACAACAAAGAATTATAACCTTGTTTACCTGTTGAGATTATTGGAAAATCGTACACCTGAATCCATCATCGTCAATGAAATGGGTATTACTTTTGATGATCTGCAAAAGTTACGAGATGAGGGAATAATTGCTGGATTTTGGAATATGGAATATCAAATAACAGATTGGTGTAGAGATCTGTATGATGATGCAAAAAAGAAAGCTAGATACAAATCAACAGTGTTGCAAAAAGCAATTTCTGAAATTGTAAAAGATAAAGAAATCATGTATATACCAGAGACTTTCAAGGGATTGACATAATTGATTAGCTATCAGTATAGAAATATACGGGTTGGTCTTTTGGACTTACTTTTATTAAAACAACTTTATACTGAATAACTGAAACGCGCCTCCGCAGGCTACAGCGGTTCCAGTTGTTCACTTCGTTCACAAACGTAATCAGTTATGGAAGAAACTTGGGAGTCTCTCTTTAAAAAACAAGCAGTTAAAAAAAAGCACTCTGATGAATATATTAATGAGTGCATGCAGTATGCTTTTCATTTGCATGAGAAAAACTTACCAGTAATATTTGATATTAATCATCTATCTGAATATTGGAATTTGGACATTGATTTGATAAAGTCAATTATTGAGTGCCCTCCTAGATATTATGCGGAATATGATATAAGGAAAAAAAGTGGTGGAACCCGCCATTTATGTGCACCTCATCAAGTATTGAAATATATACAACGTTGGATTTATCATAATATACTTTTGAAGGATATTACTATCTCAGAACATGTGCATGGATTTATTCCTAAAGATCAATTTGATTCCAAAAGAACTATTCTCTCTAATGCTCAAGCACATGAAAAATGCAAGTGGCTGATTAATATGGATTTAAAAGATTTTTTCAATACGATCAAACAAGAAAGAGTAAAAAAATATTTTTTATCTATTGGATACACAGAAGATATATGTGAATTGTTAGCTAAACTCTGCACTCTTCATTATCGACTCCCTCAAGGAGCCCCAACTAGTCCAACATTATCAAATTTAATAGCTCGAGAGATGGATAAAGAGCTAGAATGTTTATGTGCTAAAAATCACTGGTGTTATACCCGTTATGCAGATGATTTAACATTTTCTGGTATATATATAGACGAAACTCCATCAATCAATGAATTGGAAAAAATCATTATCCAGAATGGTTTTCTTGTTAATCGCCAAAAAACAAAATTTAGATTAAGAGGGAATTGCCAAATGGTCACAGGATTAACTGTTACACATGGGGTTTTTGTGCCTAAAAAGTATAGAAAAGAAGTGTGGAAGGAATTATATTGTTGTAAAAAATTCACGCCTTACGCTCATTGCCAATATAGATATCCTGATAAAGGTTTTTATAAGGATTGGCTAAAAGGGCGTATTATGTTTATTCGGTCTATAGATCCTGCCTGTGGAAACAAAATGTTAGACGCATTTAATCAGCTAAAATGGGTGCTATAAATAGAAATTTCCGGGAATTTTGTAAAATCAGAATAAATGCCTACCTTTACAATCAGTTATTAGAATGATGCAATCTTAAGAATAATAAAGTAAATAGCACGTTGCTAAACCATTACCCTTTTCAAAATGAGATATTGTAATCCATTGTTTATCAGTGGGATAATTCACAAACATATAGTAGTGGCATACGTGTGACGGCTCATGTGATAGGTCAGATTAGACGCTATACCACAGAGAGTTGCAATCTTTTTCAGGTTGCGTTCGGTATTTGACAAGGTTATCATATTGAATATCTTATCGCTTTTCCGTTCGGTTTTATACTTCTCAATGATTTGGACGGCAATATTAAGCAGTCGTATATTACATTCCGTTTTGGTCTTCTGTCGTTCTATCTTAATCCAAAGCGTACCGTCTTTTTCCCGTATAAGGTGCTTTTCAGATAATTGTTTCATGTCCGCATACGATAAGCCTGTAAAACTCGAAAACACAAACATATCACGGGTACGGCTTAACGTTTTATTTTCGATAGAGGTATTGAGTAACATCTGAAACTCTTCCGCCACTAGATATTCCGATGATATGCACCCAGCGTTTCCGGTGATATGCACCCACTTGTTAAATTATCATTTTGACAAAATTACTCTTAACGGTAACTAAGAATGCAGTAATTCCGGTAAATCAAAGTGCAGTGTTTTATTGTTTGTTCTAATTAAGTTTGTGTTTTAAGAAGTAATTGCTTAATTTTGAATCGTAACAATATCTGATCTTAATATGCCAGCTGATATCAACAAAAAAGCATTTGATGAGAAAACATTATTAAAACTTGATATTTTTAGAGAATGTTTTCGAGAGTGGTTCCCTGTTTTTTTAAATAACATTTTCATTGAAAGGATATACATTATGGACATGTTTGCAGGTAGCGGAACTGACCCAGAAAGGAATCTTGGCTCTCCTCTTATTTTACTGGATGAGGTTAGGGGGCCCGAATCATCTTTTTGTTCAACGGCAAAAGAGAGAGGGAGAGATATTCGATTCTGGTTTAACGAGGCAGAGCCCTCTAAAGCCAAAGAACTTAACATGAATGTTGATTCTTTTATTGGAAGGTGCGAACAGAATTGTAATCTTCACGGTTGTTATTTCGCTGATAAAGTGAAAATCACTTCCGATAAGTTTGGTGTTATTTTTAATAGTGAAGAATTTATTAATATTGCGTCGAATAAAAAGTATGGAAAATTTCTTGTTTTAGATCAATATGGTTTTAAACAAGTCGGAGAGGATGTGTTTGAAAAATTGATAGAATTTCCTGCCATGGATTTTATCTTTTTTATATCATCGTCGACGATTCGTCGATTTAAGGAACATGAATCAGTGAAACGACATATCAATAGTTCCAGGATAGAGTTTGATGTGGATAATCCGAAATTATCTCATCGACAGATTGCCGACCACTACAGAAGTCTTGTTCCACAAGATAAAGAGTATTACATTCACCATTTCAGTATTTTAAAGGGTCCGAATAGATATGGTTTAATTTTCGGCACAGGCCATACATATGGAATGGAGAAGTTTTTAAATGTTTGTTGGAGAAAAGACGAATATGCGGGCGAATCAGATGAATTAATTAATAATGATTGGGGGAAAAACACATTATTTGCAGGTGTTGAACCACCCCAGAAAAAACGCATAGTAAAAGAAGATATACAACAACAAATTTTAAGAGGACGTATTACTGATAATAAAACAGGATTAAAATATGCACTTCAACGGGGATGTTTGGGTGATGTATATGTTGAGGCAGTCAAGGAATTGCTATCTAATAGAAAAATAAGTATCGAAGGTACTTTCAACAGAAAAAGGACATCAATACATTCAATTAAAGATCAGGATGTTTATAAAATTAGGGTATCAAAATGAAAACGACGAAAATAGAATGGACAGATAAAACATGGAATCCAATAACAGGATGTACGCAGGTGTCATCCGGTTGCATGAATTGTTATGCTAAGACTATGGCTCACCGATTGCAGGCTATGGGTGTACCGAAATATAAAGATGGATTCAGTTTAAGATTACACGAGGATACATTGGAGGAGCCTTTAAGATGGAAAAAATCTCACATAATATTCGTGTGCTCAATGAGTGACTTGTTTCATGAAAGAGTTCCTGAATCGTTCATAGAAAAAGTATTGACAACGATTGAAAATACGCCTCAACACAAATATCAATTATTGACAAAGAGGGCTGAGCGCATGAATCATTTTTTTGCAAAGAGAAGAATTCCCAATAATGTATGGTTGGGAGTAACAGTTGAAGAAAAATCTACAAAAAAGCGAATTGATCAATTACGGCATCTTAATGCGTCGATTAAATTTTTATCTTGTGAGCCTCTTATAGAGGATTTAGGTGTATTGGATTTGACTGGAATTGATTGGATTATCGTTGGTGGTGAAAGTGGAGCAAAAGCACGTCCAATGGATGTGGATTGGGTATTATCCATTCAAGAACAGGCCGATATCAATGGAGTGGCGTTTTTCTTTAAACAGTGGGGAACCTGGGGAAGTGATGGTGTGAAACGTAATAAGAAAGCAAACGGCAAATTGATAAATGGTCAGGTATATCAAAACATGCCGGAATGTCCGTCTGCTGCCGCTCCGTCATACTAACCCCATCCGGATGTAAAAGATTATCCCCACTTTGAATTGTTTATGTTGCCAAAGAGTAAACATAAACGAGGATCAAGATGACTGTCTTTTCCTGGTTTAGGTTGACTGCTTGTAGTTCTTATCCCCAAAGAAAGTTGACTCGGTTTAGCTTGTTGGATGGATATGCCAGGGTGGACCATTTTGACCGGGATGCCTTCAACGAGGGACAGGATCTTCAGGCATAGGTTGAACGATTTAGAAAACTGACCTGTAAATACCCGGAACCGGTTCAGGTGGACAAGATATATCTCACCCAGGAGAACAGGCGGTTTTTGAAAGAGAAAAGAATCCGCTGCACCGGGGAGCCACCGGGCCAAAAACCGGTAAAAGAGATCATTGCGTTTGAAAAATAGTACGAAAAAATATTAGAAAAATTTACAAAAAATGAACAAGCTCGATGTAAGAAAAATGGTCGTAGTGGATTTATATGCAGGAAGCTACAACAAAGAAAGAATAGGACACGAACTGTATAATTTGGATAGAAATCCCGTGGATGGTTATTTCTATGGTTATTGTCCACCACACGATGGAATCAATATAAGTGTATTTGGCGCAAATCGAACGGATGAATTCGTTGATGATATTTTAGTCGTTTATGTGACCAAAAAGAAAGATAGTAATAATCGAGAAATAATAGCTTTCTGCCTAAACGCAAGAGTATTTAGGAAAGGACAATTTGATGATAAGCTATGTCGTAATGTTAAAGATAAAGACGGAGAAGAAAGTGTCGCTACATATTCGATTAAAAGTAATAATTTAGAATACCTAAAAAACAAATATAACAAATTCGAAATAAATATTAATGAATATAATAATCGAATGTTTCGAAGCCAAAGGTTTTATGGAGGGAAATATCCAGAGCTAGACAAAAAAATTATTGCATATATTGAGAGTGTTATTGAAAATAGAGAGTTTCTTGACAATGATAATAGTGATGAGCAAGAAGAAATTCAGAGGTCTGAGCCTGCAACCCAAACTGAAATTCAATATTCGCCAGAAAAGCCACTAAATATTGTAGATAGTAATCAAGGTAAGATTATAGCAAAGAATAACAGAATCTCAAAATCCGCCTTAATTGAGGCAAAATACACCTGCGTTATAAATCAATCACATAAAACATTTATTACAACAAATGGGACCCCATATATGGAAGGGCATCACCTTATTCCTTGCACAGTTTCAAACAGCGAACTGTTTATGGATAAATACCATAAAAATATAGATTGTGTGGAAAATATAGTTTGTCTCTGTCCAAATTGTCATCGAGAAGTTCATTGCGGAGAATGGAACTCGAAATCTCAAAAAATCAGAAAAATGTTTACTAAACAGAAAGAAAAATTGGTAAAAGCAGGTTTACTAATTGACGAAGAAGAATTATTAAATTTATACAAATAAAAAGACTGCTAATTTGGGGAGACACTATCCAAATAAGTGTGTTATATCCTATATCTCTCGTCAAACCGTTTCAACGGATTCTGTAGCAATGTTATGGTATTAATAACTTCATTCAGAGACGGCATATTATCAGGTTCAAACATCAATTTACGCAGTTCTTCATGGTAAGCCGTCTTCATCCGTCACCCGCTTCAACGCTTCGATAAATTCATCGACACTATATTGTTTTATATGGTAATTCAAACCGAGTGGTCGGACAAATCGTTTTTACAAGCTGTTTGCTCAAATCAGGGCGATTAGCCTTTTTCAGCATATCGCTCAATATTTTCCGAACCCTGGGAGGATAAGTTGTAGCCAAAGTTACAATTTTTTCAAGGTCTAGCGTAGATAACTGCGAGATATGTAAAGCATATATTCTATTATAGGCTTGTTGAGGAGTTGTTCCCGGAATATATTTCAAATCCTTCATCGCATCCAACATACGGACCAGGTGCAGTACATTTTCATTATCCGGTATATCTACATAAGCTTTCACACACTCAACCGATAATTTTTTGAACCTGAACGGACGCACAGGCTGAGGTACAGCAATGGTTATTACAGATGAGATCTGCTCCGTTAGCGCCATTTTATTATAGATATATGTTCCGGTAAGGTATCCGTTTAATTTACGGGTTAAATAATTTAATTGTTCGTCCTGATATATGGGCAACACACCCAATCCCAGGCTTGACTGTTTAGGCCGGTAATATGCGCCTTTCTCTACTCTGGCCAGCTTCGGGAGTTTGACACATAAAAAAATGATTTTATTAGCAAGAGAGGCCTACAACCTCTTTTTTTTGTCAAATATTATTCGTATCTTTGTGGTAGATATTAGGCGATATTAAATTTATTGTATTATGAAGCTGTCAATCAAGAAAAGTGGAAGGTTTACCTATCTCTATGCTGTAAAGGGATATAGGGATGACAAGGGTGCAAGCACCTCAAAGGTTGTAAGGAAGTTTGGCACCATCGAGGAGCTGAAGGAGAGGCTGAACGGTGAAGACCCTGTGGAATGGGCCAGGGCCCGGGTTGCAGAGATGACGGCATTGGAGAAGGCCGAAAAGCGGGAGATCCTTGTAAAATACAAACCGTCGGTGAGGCTGAAAAAAAACGAGCAGCGCAGCTTCAACGGCGGCTATCTTTTTCTCCAGAAGATCTATCACGAATTGGGCCTTGACACGATCTGCAAGAAGATCTCGGACAAGCGCAAGTTCGAGTTCGACCTGGACTGGATATTGTCAAGGCTTGTCTACACGAGGATAATGTATCCGGGTTCCAAACGTTCATCCCTTGAAGAGTCGGGACGCTACATCGAGCAGCCCGGGAGCGACTTGCACGAGATATACCGTGCCCTGTCCGTCCTTTCCGGGGAGAGCGACTTCATACAGTCCCAAGTTTACAGGAACAGCAAGAAGATAATGACCCGCAAGACCGGTGTCATATATTACGACTGCACGAACTATTACTTCGAGAGCGAGGAGGAGAGCGGATTGAGGCAGTACGGCGTGTCAAAGGACCACCGCCCGAACCCGATTGTGCAGATGGGGCTCTTCATGGACATGGACGGCATGCCGCTTGCCTTCAACATCAACCCGGGGAACACCTCGGAGCAGCTCACGATGCGTCCGCTCGAACAGCAGCTCAACGACAACTTCAAGATATCCAAAATGGTCGTCTGCACGGATGCCGGCCTCTCGTCATACGAGAACAGGAAGTCCAATGATGTGGGACAAAGGGCGTTCATCACGGTCCAGTCACTAAAGAAGTTGAAGGGGCACCTGCAGGAGTGGTCCCTTGAGCCGCAGGGATGGCACATGAAAGGATCCGACCGGGTGTTTGACATCGGCCGACTGGATGAAAAAGACGGGCATGTATATGATGCGACATTCTATAAATCCCGTTGGATGAATGAGAACGGCCTGGAGCAGAAACTTATCGTCACCTTCTCCCCAAAATACAGGGATTACCTCAGGCACATCCGGAACAGACAGGTGGAGCGTGCACGGGAAGCAATCGGGAAAGGAGCGGCAAAACCGGGCGGCAAGCGATCCACGGACTACAGGAGGTTCATCACTCAAACCAGTTACACACCGGACGGGGAAGTGGCTCCGCTGACCAGCTACACCCTCGACAGGGAGATGGTTGAACAGGAGGAGCGCTTTGACGGTTATTACGGTGTATGCACCGACCTGCTCGATGACGACCGGGTCATACTCAAGTACAACGCCTTGCGCTGGAAAGTGGAGGACTGCTTCAGGGTGATGAAGACAGACTTCGTGGCAAGGCCCGTATTCCTTCAGAGGGATGACAGGATAAGGGCGCACTTCCTTACCTGCTTCCTTTCGCTATTGATAATGAGGATCCTGGAAAACAAGGTTAACCGGGCCGGCCACAAGTTCTCCGTCAGGGAGATCAGCAGCACCCTGGCCGGGATGGACTTCTGCAGTATCCCGGGAGAGGGGTTCGTGCCGGCATACACAAGAACCACACTCACAGATTATTTGCATGGATCGGCCGGCTTCAGGACGGATACCCAGATCATCACAAAACAAACGATGAGAAAAATAATATCATCCACAAAGAAAAAAGATGAAAAATAATTATTAACCCTCCTTGTGTACCACAAAGTAGGGAAATTTAAAAGGCCCAAAATCGCCATTACAGCAACTCCAGGCATTGATATCTAAAAATCCAACTGTCAAAGTCGGGATATTATCAGGTTCAAACATCAATTTACGCAGTTCTTCATGGTAAGCCGTCTTCATCCGTCACCCGCTTCAACGCTTCGATAAATTCATCGACACTATATTGTTTTATATGGTAATTCAAACCGAGTGGTCGGACAAATCGTTTTTACAAGCTGTTTGCTCAAATCAGGGCGATTAGCCTTTTTCAGCATATCGCTCAATATTTTCCGAACCCTGGGAGGATAAGTTGTAGCCAAAGTTACAATTTTTTCAAGGTCTAGCGTAGATAACTGCGAGATATGTAAAGCATATATTCTATTATAGGCTTGTTGAGGAGTTGTTCCCGGAATATATTTCAAATCCTTCATCGCATCCAACATACGGACCAGGTGCAGTACATTTTCATTATCCGGTATATCTACATAAGCTTTCACACACTCAACCGATAATTTTTTGAACCTGAACGGACGCACAGGCTGAGGTACAGCAATGGTTATTACAGATGAGATCTGCTCCGTTAGCGCCATTTTATTATAGATATATGTTCCGGTAAGGTATCCGTTTAATTTACGGGTTAAATAATTTAATTGTTCGTCCTGATATATGGGCAACACACCCAATCCCAGGCTTGACTGTTTAGGCCGGTAATATGCGCCTTTCTCTACTCTGGCCAGCTTCTTTCTTTTTGCCAATTCCGAAAGTATAACTGCCACGTTCGCAAATTTCTCCATAGGGAAATCAAGATCGGTGAAGGTAAATATTTTCCCTTCAGGAATAGTTTCTATTTGCTTTATTATATTTGATCTGAACGATTTCATTTTTTCCCCTTTTTACAAAGGTATAAAATAATTATGTTTTTACATGTGGGAACATAACTATTTAGATGAATTACAAATTTCATCATCTTTGACAGGTTACATTTCCGAGTCCACTTCGTTCTAATTTCCGCACGATTTTACGTCCGGACGCCCGGGATTGTATACGCTGATGATTTTCTAATTAAGTTTGTGTTTTAAGAAGCAATTGCTTAATTTTGAAACGTAACAATATCTGATCTTAATATGCCGGCCGATATCAATGGAGTAGCGTTTTTCTTTAAACAATGGAGCACCTGGGGAAGTGATGGTGTAAAACGTAATAAGAAAGCAAACGGCAAATTGATAAATGGTCATCCTGACCTTCATTCCGGAGCATTTGCACCCACGGATTTCATCAGATTTTTTATTCCAGCAACCAGGGAATCTCTAGTAAATAGTTAGAGTTTGACATATAATTTCGTCAGTTTTCTTCTTTTTCCAGTAATTCGGCAAGAACTTTTTCAGGCTCCGAATGTTTCCCAAGTTTTTGGAAGGGAACTTGCAGAAACTAAATAAACTTAAAATCCTATACGGGGTTCACTGAATGCTTACGATTTATACAGGGAAACAATAAACAGGAATAAATTTTTTAACCGGATTACTTATAGACAGATATTTACAGATGAAAAATAAGTTCACTGGATTGCGGAGAAATTAATAATTGTATCTTTGTGGAAGTGTAAGTGTTTATAGATTCTGAGTATATTATCACTTTTAAAGGGGTAAGTTGTCAACTTAAATACATATGTCGAGAATAAAATTGAAATCATTTACAATAAAGGGGTACAAATCAATTGAATCAATTGAAGAATTTAAACCGAAAGCAATTAATGTCTTAATTGGACCAAACGGTTCGGGAAAAAGTAATTTTATCTCTTTTTTTAAGTTTCTGAGTTGGATGCTAAACTCTAACGGGAAACTTCAGGAACATGTGGCATTTTTGGGAGGTGCTAACGATATCTTGTACGACGGCGCAGATACGACCAAGTCTATTGAGGCTGAAATTCAGATTCAAAATGCTAGCGGCATTAATGAATATAAGTTTAGCCTAATGTTTGCCAAGCCTGACAGATTAGTATTTAAAGAGGAAAAATACAGGTATCGAAAAAGTAATGCTTCGGAGGAAGAGAAATGGCACTCTTGCGGAGTGGGTCACGAAGAAGCACAATTACCGCAAGTAAATAATAATACAGCCAACTCTATACTTAATTTACTAAGAAAGCTTATTGTCTATCAGTTCCATAACACGAGCGATACCTCTCCGATGAGATTGAAGTGGTCTGTATCGGACGGAAGATGGTTAAAACAAAACGGGGATAACCTGGCAAGTTTTCTTTATCGAATTAAAAAAGAGGATACACAGTATTATTTTCGTATTGTGAAATTTCTTCGCTCTATTCTTCCTTTTTTCGACGACTTTGAACTGTATGATGAATTCGGACAAGTATTATTACGTTGGAAAGAAAAGGGTACCAATAAAGTATTTAACGCAGGGCAAGCATCTGATGGGATGTTGCGTTGCATCGCCCTGGTGAGCTTGTTGGCGCAAAATCCGAAAGATTTACCGACAGTGTTGTTCCTGGATGAACCCGAACTGGGATTACACCCCAGTGCAATAGACCTGATTGCCGGATTGATTAAGTCGGCTTCTTACCATTGTCAGGTTTTTGTGGCTACTCAATCCACCAGCATGGTGAATAATTTTGAATTGGAAGACCTCGTCATCATTGAACGAAAAGGACGCGCTTCTGTATATTTCCGTCCCGACAAGGAGGCTGTAAAAGCATACCTGGAGGAGTTTACGACCGGTGAAATTTGGGAGAAGAATATTATTGGAGGGCGACCATGATATACTTGAATATAATCTCTTTTATCCCTTATGTCCAACTGCATGAGTTTGAAGCGCTTTTATTGGCAGATCCGGAAAGATTGGTTTCGTTATATCCGGATAAAAAGACGGCTGTAGATAGATTGCAAAGGGAGATATTGGGTATGCATCCTGAAGATATCAACGAAAAACCATCATCAGCTCCTTCAAAAAGAATCATTAAATATATTCCGGAATATGAAGGACAGAAAGCGCAAGTAGCCCCACTTGTGGTCGAGGATATTGGATTACTCAGACTAAGAGAACGTTGCTCCCATTTCAATGATTGGATCACAAAACTGGAAGGGCTCACCGCAACTGTATAAGGAGTAATAATGAAATATTCGCTACTTTATATGAAGCGAATATTTAGGACAATACAGCCTCCAACCATCCTCTCTATCCGGTACAGCTTTCGGCGTCGGTCGAGAGTGTTATCAGCTAGCGGGCTATCCGGACTTCTGCCATTAATTATAAGTTTCTTTCCAAGGATATTTTACATCACTTGTCGTAACCTTGCTGTTTCAGGAGAAAGAAGTAACTTTATCAAAAGTGGGCGCATAACACCGGAATATCTACTTTTATGAAAGACGAATTAACCCATAACACTTTTAATCATTCGGATAAAAGGGAATCCGAAGGGAATATTGAACAACCCATTATTGAGCATGAACATTTTGAGGATTATGATCCGACAAGAGATTTACCAAACTATCATTCTCCATCAACTGATTTATTAGAAAATTTTGATGCCATATTTTCAACAAATAAAGTCATTGAAACAAAAGAAATAATAGCTAATATTCTTCGTGCAAAACACATTGCCATTCAGTCAATAGAAGTAACAGTCGGTTATACAAACACATTATATGAGATTATTCCTCAAAAAGGCTTCCGAATAAACCAAATCAAGAGGTTGCATGCTGACCTCTCGTTCCATCTAAGTACAGTTAATCTTTCGATAGAACCTATTTTTGACAGGGGCACTATCGGCATTATTGTTTCAAACAAAGAACAAACGATATTGCCGATCAGGTCCATGATCAATTCTAATGATTTTGTCAATACTATTTACGAATTGCCATATAGATTTAAAACCTTGCTGTAACCAGCATTCAGAAATACAGCAAAAATGGCAATGGGCGTACAGCATAATTAGCAACAGTATTAATCAAACGAAATTCACTTGACTCAATTCATTTGCAAACCGATGAATCCCTGTTTCAATTTTCCGGATCGTTTCCGGACGAGGCTTTTTCACACCGTTCAAATAATGACTTAACTGGCGTTGATTGATACCAGTAATTTTTTTCAAACTATCACAACAATGGTGTCATATACAGTGGCAGATAAACAATGCCATCATCCTCTTTTAAATCCTTATCGTGGAGGACATAAGGCGTAGAGAGCTGATTGCCATACTTCGCAATACATTTCTTTAATGAGGTGATTGCATATCGACTGCCTGATTTCACCTCTATTGGAGAAATGTTATGTCGGCTGGTTGTTACAGCTTTGGAGATAAGGAAATCTATTTCCATCCGGTCACCCGCTGACGTTCTTGAGCTATTACTGAAAAAATAGAGTTTGTGACCTGATGCCCGAAGCATTTGTGCCACTATATTTTCAACTAGCATACCTCCGTTTACCTCTAGTTTGCCGAACATCAACTTCCGATATAACTCTTGGCTAACAATACCTCGTTCATCAAAAGCATGACTGATGAGCAATCCGGTATCACCCATATAGCATTTCAATGTGGTGCGTTCCTCGTTCAATTTCAGTCCGACGCTTGGTTCCGTGGAATTATAGCTGCAATTGATGATTTTCGCATCGCTTAACCAAAAGAAAGCATTCGAGTAATCACGCATTCGAGCTTCGTCTTGTAAGGCAGAAAGGCGAAACTTCTTTTCATGCTTTTGCAACTGACCTGGAATCTCTTCAAAGATAGCCGTGACTTTAGTCTCTTGACTATCGGCGTATTTACGAATGTCATTACGATAAAGCGCGATAATATCCCGTTTCACTTCATCCACCTTTTCGAAATCCCGTGTCTCCACATATTTAGCAACCGCTTGCGGCATACCACCCACAATAAGATACTGACGGAAGTAATCCAAGGCTCTGCGATGGAATGTTCCTATGGGTTGGCGGTTCTCAAATTGATGACGAATGTAGGACATCATCACCTCATCGTCAATGGCCCAAAGAAACTCCTCAAAGTCCATAGGATGCATCTCGATAGCATGCTCCTCCGATGGTAGCATAATGTCCTTCACGTTCTTTTTGATAGAGATAAGTGAACCGGTTTCTATATAATCATATCGATGATCGGCCACCAGATGCTTGATGCTTGCACGAGCACGAGGACAGAACTGCACTTCATCAAAGATGATAAGAGAACGGGCCTCTTCATCTGCCGACAGGCGCGGAGTGAGTTTTCGTTTGAAATAGACCTCCAGATTAAGGAAGAGCGCATCAAGGTCGTCCAGATAGAGATTGAAGAATTCTATCACCAAAGGATTCACTGTACTAAAATCCACAAGGATATAAGAGTCATACTCGTTGCGGGCAAACTCTTCAACAATATAGCTTTTGCCAATGCGCCTGGCGCCCTCAATCAAGAGGGCCACATCACCCTTTCGCTCTTGCTTCCAAGCAAGTAGTTTTTGATATATTTTTCTCTTCATAAATTATACATTTACAGTCTTTTAATGTTGTCAAGACGATTGAATTACACCTTTTCAAGGTCTCATAACGATACAAATATACACCTTTTCAAGGTTATATAACGATACAAATATACACCTTTTCAAGGTTTTAGTGTGCAGACAGGATATTTTTTTCAAGATTTTTGTCAAACCAACATAATTGGCAAGAGTGATTATATCTTGATTAGCTTGAAAGGAGAAACATCAAGTTACAAAAAAATTTCAGATTAATTTTAAGCCAACTGCTTCCATCCGGGCGCAGAAGATTTTCCCCACTTTGAATTGTTAATGTTACCAAAGAGTAAACATATCCATTTTTACTGTGTTTTTAATTTTTGGCAACACAAAGAAAACCTCCGAATTTTTTTTGGGCTCAATATACCGAAATAGCAGTCAGTGCATTCCGGAATCCTCCTTCCAGAGCAAATTGCCCCTCATTTCTGGAATACGAACTGACATATTCAAAGAAAATAAAGTTGACTTTTAACTTTGGACGGATTGATTTACTATCTTTGTAAAAACCGTATGCGGGGATTAACAAACTCAGCTCGTGGAGAAGCCCGGTAAGAGTTTTAAGATTGTAAACAGCAATGCTTATAATCGAATCTGGCTCCCATTGGAAACTTTATATCAAATTGCGGAGATACTGCAGGTGAGTGTAAAAGATTTAATTATCGATAATGAAGAAGGGAAATAATTTAATTAAAGTATAATTAAAAGTTTATGGCAAAAAACAATACCGCAGAAATTGGATTTGAGAAAGAGATTTGGAAGGCAGCAGATTTGCTAAGAGGTAATCTGGATGCCTCCGAATATAAATCAGTTGTACTTGGACTCATATTTTTGAAATATATTTCAGACCGTTTTGAAGCAAGACACCAGGAATTAATAGACGAAGGAGACGGTTTTGAAGAAGACAAAGATGAATACACATCACAGAATATCTTCTTTGTACCCCAAGAGGCTCGGTGGAGTGTAATTTCGGAAGCAGCACACACTGCAGAAATAGGTATGGTAATTGACGACGCCATGCGTTTAATTGAAAAAGAGAATAACCGCTTGAAAGGCATACTTCCCAAAAACTTTGCTCGGCCGGAATTGGATAAAAGAAGGTTAGGTAATGTGGTTGATTTATTCACTAACATTCAAATGGAAGAGCATGGGAATAAAGATATTTTGGGGCGTACGTATGAATATTGTTTGTCGAGATTTGCAGAGGCAGAAGGTAAATTAGCGGGAGAATTTTATACACCGGCATGTATTGTAAAGACATTAGTAGAAGTGCTTAAGCCATATAGTGGTCGTGTATATGATCCTGCATGTGGTTCGGGAGGTATGTTTGTTCAGTCAATGAAATTTATCAAAAATCATCAAGGAAATATAAATGATATTTCTGTCTTTGGTCAAGACAGTAATCCTACTACATGGAAGATGGCTCATATGAATTTGGCAATTCATGGAATTGAAGCCGATTTGGGTAAATTTAATGCCGATACTTTTTTTGATGATCAACATCCAACATTGAAAGCAGATTTCATAATGGCTAATCCGCCATTTAACCTTAGTGATTGGGGTGCTGATAAACTTCAAGACGATGTTCGTTGGAAGTTTGGAATACCACCCGCAGGTAACGCCAACTTCGCCTGGATGCAACATATGATTCATCATTTATCGCCAAGAGGTAAAATGGGGATGGTATTGGCTAATGGTTCTTTATCCTCGCAGACCGGAGGTGAGGGAACAATTCGTGAAAATATAATTAAAGCTGACCTGATTGAAGGAATTGTAGCCTTACCGTCTCAGTTATTTTATACGACAGGGATTCCGGTTTCATTATGGTTCTTGAATCGTCAGAAAAAACAGAAAGGAAAAATTCTTTTTGTTGATGCTCGCAATATGGGGACAATGGTAACCCGAAAACTCCGGGAACTTTCTGACTTTGACGAAACTGAAAATAGGGAAAAAGGAGATATTCAAAAAATAGCGGATACATTCACTTCCTTTGATGAAGGTACTTTGGAAAATGAAAAAGGATATTGTGCCGTTGTTACTTTGGATGATGTTACAAAGCAGGATTATATCCTTACTCCCGGGCGTTATGTCGGGATTGCCGATACGGAAGATGACGGAGAGCCTTTTGAAGAAAAGATGACACGACTTACAAGTAAATTATCCGAACTCTTTGGTAAATCCCATGAACTGGAAGATGAAATTCGAAAACAACTGAAGAGTATTGGGTTCACTATATGATAAAAGATTCTTAATTTCTTCGGTTTTAAATAATCACTCTAAAATTGAAGAAATATGAAAGAAAAACTGATCAACGAAATTGAAAATGCCATGTCTGGAATCTTAACATTTGAGCAAACTACACAACTCAGCACTTCATTATTACAGATACTTAGCAAATATGAAGTTATGGTGGATGGAGAAACTATGCATGAAGATTTTGCGTCAAATTCCAGACTGCTTGAAATTTTCTTATCAGCGAAACAAGTCGAAGGTTGCTCTCTAAAAACGATTAAGTACTATGAATCAACCATTCGTCATTTATTTAACGGAATGCCTAAAAATGTGGCCGATTATACAACAGAAGATATTCGGGCTTATTTAGCGGTATTTCAAAGTAAACGCAAATCCAGTAAAGTTACAATAGACAACATACGTCGTATCTTTTCTTCTTTTTTCGCATGGTTGGAAGAAGAAGATTATATTCTGAAAAGTCCTGTTAGACGTATTCACAAAGTAAAAACAGGGACACAGGTTAAAGAAGTGCTAAGTGATGAATCATTAGAGATACTTCGCGATAATTGTAAGCATATCAGGGATTTGGCAATCATCGATCTGTTGTCTTCTACAGGAATACGTGTCGGCGAACTTGTTAAACTAGACAGAAACGATATTAATTTTCAGGAACGGGAGTGTGTCGTTTTCGGTAAAGGGAATAAGGAGCGAGTGGTTTACTTCAATGCTCGTACAAAAATCCATTTACAACAATACCTCAAATCCCGTAAAGATAAAAATCCGGCACTGTTCGTTTCATTGGCTAAACCTCACGGTCGATTGCAAATTTCCGGTGTGGAAATGCGCCTTCGGGATATTGGTAAAAAACTTAAAATCAACAGAGTACATCCCCATAAATTCCGCCGAACGTTGGCTACAATGGCTATTGATAAAGGAATGCCTGTAGAACAAGTTCAACGATTATTAGGGCATGTTAAGATTGACACCACGATGCACTATGCTATGGTTAATCAGACCAATGTAAAATTGTCGCACCGTAAATTTATCAGCTGATTATGTGGATTTGCAACTCAACATATAAATATTCCATTCATTTTTCTGAAAATCAAGCGATAAATGATAATTTACATGCTGTTATGTTTGAATTATTTAATTTTCATATCGCTAAGAACAGCTCATTCACAGGCATTTGTGGTGACTTTTTTTTGACAGATATAGCACGATATACAAATGGTTTA
>Ga0207420_1000849_pt1 | contig 22844 bp, 24 predicted proteins | sample ThiBio_inoc_biof_FD_183941 | JGI IMG/M metagenome (GOLD analysis project Ga0207420, IMG submission 183941) | Wastewater bioreactor microbial communities from Cape Town, South Africa - Thiocy_inoc_biof (SPAdes) | ecosystem: Engineered > Bioremediation > Thiocyanate > Unclassified | place: South...
GAGCCGGTGAGACGCTTTCCGCTCGTGGTCAGGCTTCCGAGCGAGTTCCGCGACGACCCCGCGGCTTTGGAGGGCATCCTCATCCCCACCACCTCGGGCGAGCGGCTCCCGCTCACCAAGCTCGCTCGCATCGTGAGCGACACGGGCCCTTCGACCATCCAACGCGATTGGGGCAAGCGGCGAGTCGTGATTCAGGCCAACGTCCGGGGCCGAGACCTCGGCTCATTCGTCACCGACGCCCAATCGCGGGTCGGGAAGCTCGACCTCTCCGGCTTCATGCTCGAATGGGGCGGGCAATTTGACCACCTCATCCGGGCCGAGCGGAGGCTCTACCTCGTGGTTCCCCTGGCCCTGGCCCTCATCTTAAGCCTCCTCTACCTCACGTTTAGGTCGGTCAGGGACGCCCTCATGATTTTCAGCGGCGTCATCTTCGCAAGGGTCGGCGGAGTCGTCGGGCTCTTCGTGATGGGGCTCCCGTTCACCATCTCGGCCGGCGTGGGCTTCATCGCCTTGGCCGGGGCGTCGATGCTCGAAGGCTTGATTCTCGTCTCGGCCATCCGCGACCGGATGGCTCACGGAGTACCGAAACGGGAGGCCATCGAGCAGGCCAGGATTTCCCGCTTGAGGCCCGTGCTCATGACGGGAACGGTCGCAGCCCTCGGGTTCGTGCCGATGATGCTCTCGACCGGCGTCGGGGCCGAGGTGCAGAAGCCCTTGGCCACCGTGGTCGTCTTCGGCATGGCCTTCGACACGTTCCTCACGATGCTCGTCCTGCCCGTGCTCTACCTGCTCTTCGGCAAGGGCCCGGAGATTGAGGCAGACGCCGACGGAAGCCTCTGGGGGACCAACGGAACGACTTCAGACCATCGGGCCGATGGCCCGCTCACGAAGAACGCTTTTGAGAGGGCACGGGAGCCCGTCTCGACTCAACAAGGAGGATGACTATGCCCTGTGCAACCGCCCGAGTCGGGCTCTTACTCGTCGTGTTCCTTTCCCTCGGAACGGTCGGGGCCCTCGCCCAGAGCCCGACACTGCCCGACCCCCTCCCCGAGCCGAGTGTCGGCGGCTCGCTCCTCGGGCCCTCACCCGGGGCGAGCGGCGTGGGCGAGAGTCCCGGGAGCCAGGAGGGAATCTTGAGCGGGCGGCCCGGCCCGTCGACGCCGCGTGTTCCGTCGAGCGTCACCCGTCCGGGTGACCCATTGCCCGGAGCTGCCCGGCGACGCGGCATCGAGCGGCCGGGGGGCCTGTCCCCGATGACGCTCCCGCTCTACGGGCCTCTGGCCCTTCCCACAGGGGAGGGAGATGAAGGACCGCCCGGCGGCCTTACACTGGACGCGGCCATCGAGCGACTCATGCGGGAGAACCTCGAGCTCCGGGCGAAGTCGCTGGAGCTCCCCAAGGCCGAGGCCGACATCCTGACGGCCAGCCTTCGGGCTAATCCCATCCTCTACGCCGATTCGCAGTACGTCCCTTACGGTTCCTACTCCGAGAAGCGGCCGGGGGGCCCGACCCAATACGACCTCAACATCTCGTACCCGCTCGACATCACCGGCAAGCGGCGAGCTCGCACCGTGGCCGCCCAGCGAGCCAAGAGCGTGCTTGAAGCCCAGTACCAAGACGCCGTCAGGGTGCAGATTGACAACCTCTACACGGCGTTCGTCGACGTGCTCGCCGCCCGCGAAGCACTCCGCTACACCGACGCGAGCATCGAGGGCCTGAAACGCCTCGTGGCAAAGACTCAAGAGCTCTACCGCCAAAAGGAGCGGACCGGGGCCGACGTGAGTCAAATCGAGGAGCAGCTCGATTCGGCCGAAATCGAGCGTATCGAGGCCGAGGAGGCACTCAGGGACTCGAAACGAACGCTCGCCGTGCTCCTGAAAATACCGACCATTGAGGCAGCGGGCATCGAGCCGAGCGGCACGCTTCGCCCCGTGGTGCCCGTGCTGCCGCCGACCGCGGAGTTCATCCGCACGGCCCTCGCCGAGCGGCCCGACGTGACCGCGTACCGGCTGGGCATCAAGCGGGCGAACGCGGAGGTGAACCTCGCCGAGGCCAACCGCATGTCTGACGTCTACCTCCTCGTCCAACCCTTTACATACCAGGACAACTTGACGGGTTTTAAGGACTCAACCTCGTGGGCCGTCGGCCTCACCGTGCCCCTGCCGGTGTTCAACCGAAACCAAGGCAACATCGCTCGGGCTCGCATCGGCGTCACGCAGACGACGATCCAACTCGCCGACGTCGAGCAGCGAGTCGTCGCCGAGGTCGAGCAGGCCACGAGGCAATTCGAGGTGACGAAGACGGCTATCGAGCGGATTGAGCAGCGGCTCCTGCCGTCGGCGACCAGGGTTCGCCAGGCCGCCGAGGTCCGCTTCACCGCGGGCGAGGCCGACGCCCTCGAGCTCTTGGCCGCCCAACGCGGCTACAACGACATCGTTCGTCGCTACCGCGACACCCTCATCAGGTATCGCCGGAGTACGCTCCGGCTCAACACGGCCGTCGGTCGGCGGGTGCTGCCATGACGAAACAACCGGCCAATAGCCCGAGCCTGAGCGGGCAAGCAGCAACTCCCCAGGCGTCTTCGGCCTCCTGCGAGCTCAATGTCGGAGGGATGGATTGCCCGAGCTGTGCCGACGACATCAAGCGTTCGCTCGGCACACTCGAAGGTGTTCACGACGTGCACGTTGACGTGATGGGCGGCAAGGTGAGCGTCCGGTACGCCGAGGGCAAGCTCGCCCGAGGCGACTTCGCCGGGGCGATTCGCCGCATCGGCTACAAGGTCGAAGACGGCGAGAGCAGGCAGGCGAGTTTCACCGTCGAAGGGATGGATTGTGCCGACGAGGTGCGGCTCATCGAGGACAAGCTCGGGGAGCTCCCCGGTGTCACGGGGCTCTCCTTTGACCTCATGGCCAAGCGGCTCTCGGTCCAAGGGGCGATAACAACGCCCGAGGTCTTAAGAGCCATCAATGAGCTTGCGATGACGGCCCGTCCCGAGGGCGAAGAGGCACGGCCTCTCTCCTTCTGGGAGCGACGGAGCAGGCACCTCCTCACCGCCGTCTCGGGGACGCTTCTGGCCTTGGGCCTCCTGCTTGGTTGGCTCGATGCGAGCCCGGCCCTCACGGTCCCGGTCTTCGCCGCTTCGGCTATCGCAGGGGCGTGGTTCGTCGCACCGCGTGCGTGGCGTGCATCGAGAAACCTCGCCCTCGACATGAATTTCCTCATGATGGTGGCCGCCGTCGGGGCCGCCGCCATCGGCGAATGGGCCGAAGGAGCGTCAGTGCTCTTTCTTTTCTCGCTCGCCCAGGTCATCGAGACCTACTCGATGGACAGGGCCCGGAACGCCATCAAGGCCCTGATGGACCTCTCGCCCACCGAGGCCACGGTGAAGCGAGGCGGCACGGAGGAGACCGTGCCGGCGAGCACGGTGGAGGTGGGCGAGACCCTCGTCATCCGGCCCGGCCAGAAAGTCCCGCTCGATGGCGAGGTGGTCTCGGGACGCTCCTCGGTGAATCAGGCCCCCATCACGGGCGAGTCGATGCCCGTCGAGAAGGAGCCTGGCTCGGAGGTGTTTGCGGGCTCGCTCAACGAGCAAGGTTCGCTTGAGGTTCGAGTCACCAAGCTCGCCCAGGACACCACGCTCGCCCGCATCATCCACGCCGTCGAAGAAGCTCAAGGGAGTCGTGCCCCGTCCCAAACGTTCGTGGACCGTTTTTCCCGCGTCTACACTCCGGCGGTGGTCGCGATTGCCGTGGCCGTCTTCCTCGTCCCACCACTCCTCGGCCTCGGCTCTTGGGCGGTGTGGTTCTATCGGTCGCTTGCGATGCTCGTCATCGCGTGCCCGTGTGCCTTGGTGATTTCAACGCCCGTCTCGGTCGTGAGCGGCCTTGCGGGGGCGGCTAAACGAGGCGTCCTCATCAAAGGCGGTCTTCACCTTGAGAACGCCGGGGCCGTCTCGACCGTGGCGTTCGACAAGACGGGCACGCTCACCGTGGGACGCCCCGCCGTCGCCGACGTGCAGCCGCTCGGGAGCTGCGGCGAGGAGGAGGTCCTAAGCGTTGCCGCCTCCATCGAGCAGGGCTCGGAGCACCCCCTTGCCCGTGCCATCATCGAACGAGCTCGGGCTTTGAACATCGAGCCCAAGCCGTCGAGCGACTTTACCGCCTTGGTCGGCCGGGGCGTGAAAGCGACTGTCGGGGGTAAGGTCTATTACCTGGGGAACGAGCGACTCTGCCACGAGCAAGGCATCTGCACGCCCGAGAGCGAGGCGGCCTTGAGCCGCTTCGAGAACGAGGGGAAGACCGCCGTCGTTCTCGCCGACGAGCGTGGGCCGCTCGGCGTCATCGCGATAGCCGACCAGGTGAGGCCCGAAGCCCGAGACGCCATCGCGGCACTCCGCAGAGCCGGCATCCGTCGCGTCGTCATGCTCACGGGCGACAATAAGGGCACCGCCCGTGCAGTCGGCACGACCCTCGGCATCGACGACGTGAGGGCCGAGCTCCTCCCCGACGACAAGGTGGGCGTCGTGCGAGAGCTTGAAGCGAGCGGCGAGCGGGTGGCGTTTGTGGGAGACGGGGTGAACGACGCACCGGCGTTGGCGACGGCCACGGTGGGCCTTGCCATGGGGGCGGCCGGGACCGACGTCGCCCTTGAGACGGCCGACATCGCTCTCATGGCCGACGACCTTCGGAAACTCCCGCTCGCCATCGAGCACAGCCGAAGGACGCTGGCCATCATCAAACAGAACATCTGGTTCTCTATCGGCGTGAAGGTTGTCTTCGTTACCCTTGCCATCCTCGGGTGGGCGACACTTTGGATGGCGGTGGCCGCCGACATGGGGGCGTCGCTCCTCGTCATCGCCAACGGTTTAAGAGCCCTCCGAGTCCGTGGATAACCGCCCCGAAGCTTCTCATCGGGCACGCCGCTTCGTTGCCAACAGACTCGCACAGCCGGTACACCAGAAGGCAACACTCTACCGCGAGGGGGTGGTCCACTGTCGGCTTATCGAATGACCCGGCCGCTCTCAGGGCTGCCACCGACCGACCTTAGTCGCCTGGACATGCAGTAGAGGTTGGAGATGTCGAGCTTCACCTTCGCGACCGCTTTCCTGGTCGACCTCGACTCGAAGTGCTCCAGGCAATCGCTCACAAGCTCTGCCGCGATTCTGGCCGCTTCCTTGTCCCCCGACGCAATAACGGCGTCAGCGAGCGAGTCGGCGTGGTCTTCCCAACGCTCGCTCCTATCAATCTGCCAGGCCGCTTCGGCCTGTTCCTCGAAGCCGTGCTGCAATCACTCGTAAAGAAGATTTTCCATCCCTCGAATAATGCTGACCTGAGCGAAGCTCCCATGCCTTCAGGACGCCGAGAGCGATTCGCCTCCATCGGAGGAATGCTCGGCGACGTGCACGAGAAGTACGGGTTCACCAACCAAGTTCCCTTGGAGCAGGCGAGAGCCCTATTCGCGGATGTTCCAGCCGAGCAGCTCGCGAGGTACAGCAACGAGCAGTTGCAGGAGATGGCTTTCACCGCCGAGGTGTTGGCTCGACAGTTCAAGACGACGGAGACCGTTGAGAGCGTGACGAAGAAGTATGCTCTCTCGTTTGTGGCCGAGGATTCGGCCAAAGACTGAGACGACAGTCGCTGCAAAAATCCAGAAGCCCGCATCTCGAGTCACGAGACAGGAGCAACCAAATAGAGTACCTGTGCTTCGTGGCGAGAAATGGAGGCGTATGGAACCCGAGGGCGAGTGGCGGAGGAAGCTCGACGAGTGCGAGGCGAGCCTCCGGCGGCTCTGCGGGCAGGCGAGGGCCGAAGGCTCCTCGGAGAGGCTTTGGGACGTCGGGGCGATGGCCGTCCGCATCGAGCTGGAGCTGCTGGAGGGACCTCCAGGCCCTCCGAGGGCAGAAGTCCGGTGGGCGGACGCCCCGGATCCTCTGCGGCGTCCTCGGGTTTCTGGAGGGGTTCCTCCGCGACGGGGGCGGCTTCTTCCAGTGGGCGGCCGCCGGTCTACGCGTCCGCCTGGGACGGCCCATAGGCGAGCTGATGCCCTAGGGAAGGTCGAGCCGGGTCGAAGGCTCCGGATGCGTCGGTCTCGACGGCGAAGAGACGACCGTCCTGGAACGGCCTTTATGTTCCGCAGGGGCTGGGAACAAGCAACGGCCATCAGAGGCCGAGAGCCGCCGACTCCAAGGCGAGTTTCGCCATCGAGAGCTTGTAGCAGCTGTCGAACACGGGACAACGCTCGCACTCCTCCCACCCGACCATGTCGGCCGTGACGGAGCGATTGGAACGAAACATCCCGCCCGCCCGCTGGAGGAGCACGGTGAAAACTTTTCCCGAGGCGGGTCGGTCCTCGGGGAGGTGAAGCACGTCGGGGAACATGGCGCCGTAGCATTCGGGGTGTTCAGGCGTGCTTGGGTGCGAATCGTCGAAATCACGCGACATTGAAGTATCTCCGCTGGAAGAATAGGGCGACGTTCACGAGGCCGATGAGCACCGGGACCTCGACGAGCGGCCCGATGACGGCTGCGAATGCGGCTCCCGAGTTGATGCCGAAGACCGCCACCGCCACGGCGATGGCAAGCTCGAAGTTGTTCGACGCCGCCGTGAAGGCGAGCGTCGCCGTCTTCGAGTAGTCCGCCCCGAGCCTGTGCCCCATCCAGAACGAGACGAGGAACATCACGACGAAGTAGACCAGCAGCGGCAGGGCGATGCGGAGGACGTCGAACGGGACGGCCACGATGTTCTTGCCCTGGAGCGAGAACATCACGACGATGGTAAAGAGGAGCGAGACGAGCGTGATGGGGCTGATCGCCGGGATGAAACGGCCCTCGTACCACTCGCGGCCCTTCGCCTTCAGGAGGACCATCCGCGTGAGCATCCCCGCGAGGAACGGAATCCCGAGGTAGACGAAGACGCTCCAGGCGATCGCCCCGATGGTGATGCGGGAAAGGTCCACGTCGCCGAAGCTGACGCCGACGAGCGGCGGGAGCACCTTCACGAAGAGCCACGCATAGACGGAATAGAAGAGCACCTGGAAGACCGAGTTGAAGGCGACGAGCCCCGCCGCGTAATCGGAATCGCCCTTGGCGAGGTCGTTCCAGACGATGACCATCGCGATGCAGCGAGCGAGCCCGATCAGGATGAGACCGATCGCGTACTCCGGCTTGTCGGAGAGGAACGCGAGGGCCAGGCCGAACATGAGGAGCGGCCCAATCACCCAATTCTGCACGAGCGAGAGCCCGAGAATCCGCGTGTTTCGGAAGACCTCGGGGAGCCGCTCGTATCGGACCTTCGCCAGCGGCGGGTACATCATGAGGATGAGCCCGACCGCAATCGGAATCGAGGTCGTGCCGACCGAAAGCCGCGTGACGCCCTCGGTGACCGATGGTGCGAACTGGCCGAGAGCCACGCCGAGGAGCATGGCGAGGAAAATCCAGAGCGTCAGATATCGGTCGAGGAAGGAGAGGCGGCCTGCCGCTTTGGGATGGCATGTCTCAATAGGGGCGGTCGTCATCGTTCCTCCTGTGCGGTCAACAGTTCGCGGGCCTGCATCATCACCGAGAGCAGGAGCCGCCCGATGCCGTCCCTTCGCTCGCCATACTTCTCACCCTCGGAAGGGTCGCCGTCGAAACTCTTGGGGTCCTCGAACGGCACCGACACGCGGAGCGAAGCCCCGTCCACCATCGGGCAGCCCTCATCGGCTTCCCCGCAGACCATCAGGGCGGCGAAGCCCGATTGCGGATTGCTCGAATCGCCGTAGTGCTTCGAGAATTCGAGCATCTCCAGGCCGTTCCCCCACTCGACGCGAAACACCGGGTTCTCCAGCTCTGCTTCGCCACGCTCGGCTTCATCCCCGGTCGGAATAATCACGAACCCGATGGCCTTCAAAGCCGAGGCGGTTCGCGGATTGAAGGCGGTCGGAGCGGTGCCGCCGCTGTGGAATCGAATCTCCGGCATCCCGTAATAGGCCGCGGCGAGGTTGCCCATCGACGAGCCGAGGATGCTCCGGCGTGAATTCCCCGTGCAGACGACGATGAGGTCGAGCGGAACCCCTGGCTGGTAGTTCGCGGCAATCCAGCGAGCGAGCGTCTCTCCCGCCTCGCGGTGCGGAGCGGTATCCCGCTCGATACCTGAGGAGAGAAGCTCGGCGTGCTCGCGGAGCGGGGCGAAGAGATTCATGCGACTCTCGAAGGGTGTTGAGGGCTGGGTTTCTTGCATAGCTCGGATATCAGGGTTTGACGGCGAAGACCTTCACGCTCGCCGCGTAGTCGTTCAGGTCGTGGAGCCGGGCGAGTTCGGCGAGCCGCGTGAGAAGCTCGGGCGTCTTCGATTCGGCCGGAGAGCAGCACGCTTCGCCGATGGCGACGGTCTCAAGCGGCGTGCAGCATTCGGAGCTTCCGGCGGGAGCCGGAGAGCAGCACGACGCGGCCCCGACGCTCACCGGCTCGGCCGCCATCTCCCCGCCGCAGCAGCCCACCTGGCCGTCGATCTGGGCGTAGGCGTTCAGGTCGGCCCCGGAGTCGATGATCTCGACGTGGGCGAAGCCCGCTTCCTTGAGGCCGTCGCGGTACTCTTCGATGGGGATGGCCCCGGCGATGCAGCCGACGTAGGCGAGGAGGTCGTCGCCGATCTCGGGCGGGAGCGGCTTCTTGAGGGCGATGTCCGACACGGCGACCCGGCCGCCGGGCTTCAAGACGCGAGCCATCTCGCGGAATACGGCCCGCTTGTCGGGGGCCAGGTTGATGACGCAGTTCGAGATGATGCAGTCGGCCGAGCCGTCCGCGAGCGGCAGGTCGTCGATGGTCGCCTTGTGGAACTCGACGTTCGCGGCCCCGGCCTTCTCGGCGTTCTTCCTCGCCCGGTCGAGCATCTCGTCGGTCATGTCGATGCCGATGGCCCGGCCCCCAGGCCCGACCTTCTTCGCGGCGAGGAGCACGTCGATGCCGCCGCCCGAGCCCAGGTCGACGACGACCTCGCCGGGTCGTAGATTGGCCGTCGCCGTCGGGTTCCCGCACGAGAGGCCCATGTTGGCCTCGGCCGGGATGCTCTGGAGCTCCTCGGCCGAGTAGCCGAAGGCTTCGGCGACGGCTTGAACGCCCGTGCTCGCGTTCGTGAGCGTGCTCGCGGCCACCGCCGCGTATCGGTCCCTGACGAGTTCCTCGATTTCCTTAGACATCGTGCCCTCCGTTCGTGGGTTGGGGTTTGCCCTCGTCTTCCATCAGGCAGAGGGCGAGGTCCAGGAGCGGTGCGACGCAGCCGTTCACGACCCGGTAATACATGTTGTTCCCGTCGCGGCGGGACCGGAGCATCCCGGTGTCCGAGAGCCGCACGAGCTGGTTCGAGACCGCTTGCGGCTTCATGCCGAGGGTCTTGGCCAGGTCGGTGACCGTGGCCTCGCCGCTCCTCACCAGGTGGTGGAGGAGGCGGATGCGGGTGTCGTTGGCCATGACCTTGAACAGGGCCATGACCTTGACCGCCTCGACGAACGACAAGAGCGGCCGGTCGGCGAGCGGCGTCCTCCCGGGCACCCGCGGGGGGGTGCAGCACGATTCTTCGATGACGGGCATTTGCTTGCGGGCCACGGTCGCCTCCTGTTCTTCTGATACACGATACAGTGTAATTGTGAATTAGTAAAGGCCCTCGACCTGGGCTCGGTCGTCACAAGGCCTCTGATGAATCTGGATAAGCGGCTGAACGAGGATCCGCTCATCCGGATGTCCGGATGAGCGGGTGCGAAAAAGACCTTGATCACCGGGATTCGAGCCCGGACCCGTCCGTATTCACCAATCTTTCATGAATCGCTAACGGCCTCGTCACGTCCCCTTGCTACTGTCTCTGCGGCATCCCCTCATCCCCGCCAATCCCGGAGACGTACCTCTCATGGCCGCCGCCCCGTCCAAGCCCGGCTCGAAGGGTTTCACCCTCATCGAGCTGCTCGTCGTCATCGCCATCATCGCCGTGCTCATCGCCCTGCTGCTCCCGGCCGTGCAGTCGGCCCGCGAGGCCGCCCGCCGGGCCCAGTGCGTCAACAACCTGAAGCAGATCGGCCTCGGCGTCCATAACTTCGAGAGTGCCAACGGGGCGTTCCCGCGGAGCGGCGAGCACCCGGTGGTCTTCACCGACGGCAAGACCTACAAGTCGCAAGACTTCCACAGTGCCTTCACGCTCATCCTGCCCTACACCGAGCAGTCGGTCATTTTCAACGCCTTCAACCTCGACCTCCGCTACAACCAGCCGCAGAACTTCACCGCCTCCTCGGCGTCGGTGAAGACCTACCTCTGCCCGACCAACCCGCTGACCGGCGACCGGGGCGGGGCCGAAGGCAAGGACAACCTCGGTTTCGGCTGCTCGGACTACGCCATCTGCCCCTACACCGAGCTCGACACGCTCGGCCGCCCCTCGGACAACGCCTCCTACGGCGTCGCACCGGGCGAGAAGAAGCTCAGCCTCGCCGCCATGACCAACAACCAGTACCCGGTCTCCCTCTACTCGCAGTTCTCCCCCTCGGGCGGCCAGACCTACGTCTCCCCGAGCAAGACCGTGCACCTCGACCCGACCAAGGGCAAAATCGACCCCTACTACGGCGGCTCGACCATCGCCTCCATCAGCGACGGCACCTCGAACAGCATGCTCTGCTACGAGGACACCGGCCGCAGCCCGAAGATGTGGGAGAACGTCGGCCAGAACCTGGCGGCGTCGACCGGCGGCTACCTCGACCCGGTCACCGGCGAGGCCCGCTGCCACTGGCGTTGGGCCGAGCCCGACAGTGCCTCGGGGGTCTCGAAGCTCATCAACAACAACAAGAACGCGGGCTACGCCCTGGGCGTGCAGCCGGCCGCCGGGCAGTGCCCCTGGAACGCCCACGACTGCGGGCCGAACAACGAAATCTTCAGCTTCCACACCGGCGGGGCCAACGTGCTCATGGCCGACGGCTCGGTCCGGTTCGTCAAGGAATCGGTCAGCGGCCCGACCCTCCGGTCGCTCATCACCAAGAACGAGGGCGAGGTCATCTCGTCCGACTCCTACTGACCCCGGCTTCCGGGGCGGGGCCCTCCACGACGCCGTGGACGGCCCCGGACCCGAGCCCACGCCGAGGACGACCACCATGAGGACGCAACGCTACAGCCTCCTGCTCATCGCCGGGCTGCTCGGCCCGGCGGCCGGCTGCGGACCCGACGCCGACGACCCCGCGGCCTTCAAGAGCGGCATGGACGAGGCCGCCAAGGCGGCCGAGAAGGGCAAGGAGCTCATGAAGAGGGCCAGGAAGAAGCCCCTCAACGTCCCGAAGCGACCCGTGGACGAGCCGGGTTGAGAAGGCCCGTCCCGCTCCTTCCGCGAGGACTCCCTCCCATCGAGGCCGTGGCTATGGCCGACGCATCACGCCATTTGCAACCGCCGCACGATTCGGCCGAGCTCCGGGACGCCGCCCTGCTCTTCGAAATGGCTTCCCATCCCTCCCTCCTCCGGCTCCTCCTGTCGCTCTCCGAGGGCGGGAAGGATTCATGCCTTTTGGCCGAGGAATCGAAGATGGATGGGGAGCTCCTCTCCGCTTCCCTCGCGACCTTGATTCACACGGCCGGGCTCGTCACGCGTCGGTTCGACGGGGCCCGCACCGTCTACTCGCTCACGGGACTCGGCCTGAACCTGGTCGGGGCGTATCGCCTCGTGAGCGACGGACGAGGATGCGTCCGGAGGGACGACGCACCCCGAATCGCCCCCCCGAACGTCGCCAGGTTGTTCAATCACGCGGCCCATCCGCTCCGCCTCAAGATGCTGCTCGCCCTGACCGCGGGGGAGCAGGACTCCCGCCAGATGGCGGGGGAAATCGGCGGCGTCTCCCCCGAAGTCGTGAGCGGCAACCTGCGGCTCATGCTCTCCGGGCACCTCGTCGCGTGCGAGCACCACGGGCAACGGAGCACCTACGTCCTCTCGGAATCGGGACGGGGCGTCGTCGACGTGATTCTCGCGACCTACCGGCGTCTCGCGGGCAGGCGAGGGGGGTTCTCCCTGTGGCCGGAGCCCATCGACGCCACCGGCCCCATCTCTCATGAAGAGCTCGCCCTCCTCCTCAAATCGTTCGCCGACGCATGCCGCATGCGGCTCCTCCACCTGCTCGGGACGGCCGGGGCCGTCTGCGACTGCCACCTCCTGCAAGTCGTCAACGCCCCCCGCACCAACCTGAAGAACGCCCTCGCTTCGCTCGCCTCGGCCGGGTTCATCCTCGCGGAGAAGGAGGAGGCCTGGACCCGCTATCGGCTGGCGAAACCCGCGGCCGCCCTCTATGAGAGCCTCTGCGACTCCTTCGGGGGCCGGCTCGCCGAGGCGGAAGCGTTCGAGGCGGACTCCAAACGTCTCGCCGCCCTCGTGCCGTGCTCGAAGCCCAGGCCCGCCCGCAGGTCCCATCGCACGGCCTGAAGGACCCCGGCTTGAATCGTCCGATGAATCTCGGAGATGATGGGAGGCGTGGCCGTCTCTCTCGGCCGAGGTCATCTACGGCGGTTCGAGACGAGGGACGTGCCCGAATGAGCCCACCGGCCGAAGCTTCAAGGGCCACGCACCCGTTTCACGACGCGGCCGTCCTGTTCAACGTCGCCGCGAGCCCCCGACGGCTCGAGCTCCTGGAACGCCTCGCTTCGGGCGGCGGCACGCTGTCCGAGCTCGCCACGCGGCTGGGCGGCGAGAAGCGGGCCTTGAACGCCCATCTCCAGACCCTGCTCCAAGCCTCTCTGGTCGAGACCCGGCGGGCGGACGGAGAGAAGGTCTTCGAGCTCACGGACTCCGGGTCGAAGCTGCTCCGGACGGCCTTGGAGTTCGGCGGCGAGGCTCGCGAAGAGTCCGAGGACCAGGGCCCGGCCGGGATGGGCCTGGACCAGCTCACCACGCTCGTCAAGGCGTTCGGCGACCCGGTCAGGCTGCGGCTCTTGAACGTGCTGTGCAGTGCGGGGGAGATCTGCGTCTGCCACCTCCACGAGGTGCTCGAGCTGCCGCAGTCGACGATTTCACGCCACCTCGCACAGCTCCGGGCGGCGGGGCTGATAGCCGGGCGGCGTAAGGCGACCTGGGTCTACTACCGCCTCGCCCGGTCGGCCAAAGACGTCCGCGAGGTGCTGCTCAACCACGTCACTCTCGATTCGGTCCGGGGAGAAGAGTTCAGGGCGGATGCGGCGAGGGCGAAGGCCGCGGGGAAGTGCTCGAAGGGGTCGGGCGAATAGGCGAGTGCAGCAGCTTGGGCGGCGGTCGTCTCAGCGTCTTTATGTCGCCCTCACACGTCAGGTCAGGATGAGCTTCGCCCCGGCGACGACCAGGACGGCCGCCAAGAGCCGCCGGAGCACGTGGCTCTTGAGGTGGCGGCTCCCGAGCCCCGAGCCGAGGAGGCCGCCCGCGACCGCCGCGACCGCCCAGAGCGGCACGGCCCGAGGCAGGACGGCAATGCCGGTCAGGCCCGAGAGAAGCCCGATACCAGCCCCCGAGACGAGGGCCGAGCCGAGTCTCGTCGCCCCCAAAGCACCGCTCACACCTCGACCGCAACGAAGCCCGCCTTCTCGACCGCCTCCTTGAGCCCCTTCTCCTGGACCTTCGCCGGTTCGTACCGGACCGAGACGTTCTTTTGCGGCACCTTGGGCTTCACGTCCCGCACGCCGGGGAGGGCCGTGAGCGTCGAGCTAATCTTCGTCGCACAGCCCTCGCAGACCATGTTCGGGATGTGGAGATTCAGCTCGGCGAGCGGCCCCTCTTCGGCGAGTTCTTCTCGGCCGAGGTCGAGCCCGCGGATGCGGAGCGTGTTGAGCAGGATGGCGAAGATGCTCGTCAGCATGAAGCCGACGGCGAAGAGCGGCGTGATGGCACCTAAGGCCGCGAGCACCATCCCGACCAGGTTGAAGAGAACGGCGACGACGACGTTCCCGGTGAGCGTCCGGTAGCTCGCCGCTCCGAGCGTCAGGGCACTCACGACGTCATCGAGACGGTCGCCAATCAGGATGACGCCCGCCGATTCGATGGCGACGTCGGTCCCGGCCCCGATGGCGATGCCGACATCGGCCTGGGCGAGGGCCGGGGCGTCGTTGATGCCGTCGCCGACCATCGCGACTTTGCGGCCCTCGTGCTGGAGGGCCTCGACGGCCGCCACCTTCTCGGTCGGGAGCAGCTCGGCCCGCACGTCATCGACGCCGAGGGAGCGGCCGATCGCTTCGGCCACCGGCCGGGCGTCCCCGGTGAGCATCACCGTGCGAATGCCCCGCTCCTTGAGCCGGGTCACGACCCGCTCGGCCCCGCGACGCGGGGTGTCCTGGAGGGCGATGGCCCCGACGATTCGCCCGCCGCTCGCGACGAGCACGACGGTCTTCCCTTCGCGGCTCAGCCGGTCGATGGTCTCCCGCACTTCGAGCATGAAGAGCACGCCCCGCTCTTCGAGGAACGAGGGCTTGCCGGCCAGGACTTGAACCCCGTCGAGCTCGCCCGAGACGCCCTTGCCGGGAATCGCCCGGAAGTTCTCGACGGGCCGCTTCTCTGCCCCCTCCCGTTCGGCATAGAAGCCGATGGCCTGTCCGAGCGGATGCTCGGAGTTTCCCTCGATGGACCCGGCGAGCGAGAGCACCTCGCCCTCATCGTCCCCGAACGCTTCGACGTCGGTCACCGTGGGCCGCCCGTAGGTCAGCGTGCCGGTCTTGTCGAAGACGACCGTGTTGATGGTCGAGAGCCCGTGGAAGACCTCGCTCGCCTTGACCAGGAGGCCGATGGAAATGCCCTTGCCGCCCGCGATGGCCGCGAGCATCGGGGTTGAGATGCCGAGGGCACACGGGTAGCCCATGATGACGACCGAGAGGAGCACCACGGAGGCGGAAATCCAGTTGCCGGTGACGAGCAGCCAGCCGACGAACGCCAGGCCGGAAGCCGCGAAGACCACCGGCCCGTAGTAGTTCATGAGCCGGTCGGCGAGCAGTTCAATCGGCGGCTTTCGCTCGGCAATCTGGCTCATGAGCCGGACGATTTGGTTGAGGAAACTCTCCTCGCCCACCTTGGCGACCTTGACCGTCAGGGCACCGTCTAGGTTGAGCGTCCCGCCGATGACCTTCGAGCCCACGCCCTTGGTCGCAGGGACCGACTCGCCGGTGAAGCTCGATTCATCGACGCTCGCCGTGCCCTCGGCCACCTCGCCGTCGAGCGGGATTCGCTCGCCGGGCCGCACGAGCACCAGCTCGCCCACGGCGATGTCCTTCGTGAGCACCTCCACGGCACCATCACCCCGGAGCACGCGGGCCCGGGGTGGCTGGAGCGAGAGGAGCTTTCGGACCGCTTCCGCCGCCTTCCGCCGCGTGTCGAGCTTGAAGTACCCGAAGAAGAGATGCAGCGACATGAGCCACGCCGCCACCGGCAGGAAGTTCGGCCAGCGGGCATCGAAGAGCGACAAGGAGCCGACGACGAACGAGCCCCAGGCCGCCGCCGAGAGGAGCACGTTGGCGTTGATGACCCGGCCCCGGAGGGCGAGGAGCGTTTTCTTCAGGATGGGGAACCCGACCCAGAGGAGGACGAACGCCGCCACGGCGAGGCTGAAATAGCTCCGCACGTGGGCCGGGAGGCCGAAGAGATTGAGCGGGTCGACCACCAGGTCGGCGACGGCGAGCACCATGCCGATGGTGCCGCGTTGCTTGATGAGCCCGAAGAGGGCCTCGTCGGTCGCGTACTGCTGGACCTCGCTCGAAGAGACGCTATAGCCCATCTTCTCGACGGCCTCGGCCAACGCCTCGCGGCTCATCTCGTCCGTGTCGGCCTCGACGAGCACGACCCCGTGAACGAGGTTCACGAGGACGCTTTTGACGCCCGGATGGCGTTTGAGGGCCTTCTCGACGCTCATCGTGCAGAACGAGCACATGAGGCCAGAGACTTTGAGTTGCACCGTTTCGGTGGCCATGGCGTTTCTCCCAAGTTCAAAGCAGGGCGAAGAACGCCCTGGCGTAGTAGGCACTCACGAAGAGCAGGGCCGAGCCGCTCGCGGCCTGAATGGCCCGCCGCCACAGCCCGATGCGAGTCAGTCGGACGAGCGTCCCGGCGAAGACGCCGACCAGGAGGAACGGGAGCCCCCGGCCGAGCCCGAACGCGAACGCCAGGAGGGCCCCGTAGGCCGGTCGGGCTTGCGTCGCCGCCACCGCCAGGAGCAGGAGGAGCGGAGCGGCGGAGGTGCCGAGGCTGAAGATGAACCCGTAGCCGAACGCCCCGGGGAGCCCGGGCTTTCTCATGGCCGCCAGGTGCTCGACCCCGATGCGGGGCCCGCGAAAGGCGACCACCGCCGCGACGAACGAGGCCACCGCCATCGTTAAGGCCCAATAACGGCCGAACGACTCGGTGAGGATGGCCCCGAGCCGCCCGGCGACTGCCCCGAGGAGCGTGAGGTTCGCGACGATGCCCGCGAAGAACGCCAGGGCGATGAGGAACCCGGCCTTGCGGGATTGGTTCTCCGAGGAGGTGACGACGCCCGCCATCCCGAGCCCCATCGGGAGCGTGCAGGGGCAGACGGCACTCGCCAGGATGCCCGCGACGAGCGTCACGCCCAGGGCCAGGGCCGAGCCCTGAGGGAGGCTTTGACCCGAACTTCGGAGAAAGTCTTCGAGCGTCACTTGGGCCCCTCCGACTTCGGGGGCCCGGACTCGAAGCCCTGGGCGGTGACCTCCCCGGCCAGGCGTTCCGGCGTCACCTTCCCGTCCTCGTACCGCACCCGAGCCTCTTTCTCCTTGAGGCTCACCTTGGCTTCCTTGACGCCCGGAATCGAGCGGAGGAGGTTCTCGACGGTCTCGACGCACGACTCGCACGCCATGCCCAGCACGGGGAAGGTGGTCGTCTTCACGTTCGCGTCGGCAGCCTGAACTTCGGGGGAAGGAGCGGCTTCCGTCTTGGCCGCTTCGGGGAGCGTGGCCTTGTATCCAAGCTCGGTAATCACGGAGGCCAGCCGCTTGGGCGACGTCTTCTCGGGGAGGTAGCGGACGAGGACGTTTCGCCGCTCAAGGCTCACCTCGACCGAGCCCACGCCCGCGAGCGGCTTCAAGGTCTTCTTGATGCGGGCCGCACACGCCCCGCAGGACATGCCTTCCACGGGGATGGTCACCGACTCAAGGCGAGCGTCGGCCGGGAGCGGCTCGGCCCCCGCCGTCGAGACCTTTGAAAGCCCCTTGAGCGGTCCCCAGGCGACGGCATAGGCCCCCGCAGCAACGACAGCCACGAGGCCAGCGACGCCGAGGCCGAGCCACGCGGGACGACGCTTCGGGGCGTCTTTCGAGACTTCAGCCGCCATGACTCTCCCCTTTCACGTTGCGGGCCCCGGACCGCTTCGGCCCGGACGTCAGCTCGCCGTCGAGGTTCTCTAGGATGGGGCACTCGCTCAAAGGTCCGCTTCCGGTGCACGTGACCGTCAGCTTCGTCAGGGCCCGCTCGATGGCCTTCAAATCCGCAATCTTCTGACGCACGTCGAGAATCTTGTGCTCGGCCCGCTCGCGGACCTCGACACAGGCCGTCCCCGGCTGGACGCGGAGGGCGAGGAGTTCTCGGACCTCGGCCAGGGAGAACCCGAGCTCCTGGGCCCGCTTGATGAACCGGATGAGGGCGATGCTCTCGGTCGGGTACTCGCGATAGCCCGAGGCCCTCTGAGGGGGCTTCGGCAGGAGGCCCTTCCGCTCGTAGAATCGGAGCGTCTCGACGTTCACCCCCGCCCGCTTCGCCAGCTCGCCGCTCTTCAGGTTGTTCATGGTCGTGGTCCTCATCCGAGTCATTCTAAGGTCCGTACCATGGTACGAAGTCAAGGGGCAAAGGGAGCGAGGAGGTATAGGTCGAAGGCGGTCGGACACCGGTGGCGATTCTGTCGATTCAGCGGCGTGCATGGCCTTGGGCGAGTTGGTAAACTTTAGAGGGCTCAATCCCCTAGACGATTCTCCCGCGTCGGGGGGCGTTCTCACTCGGACCCTGACAAGGAGTGACTCGATGCGAACGACCTGGAAGATGATGGCGGTTGCCGCTGTCGTCGGGATGGGGGCCCTGACTTTCGGCGTCCCCTCGGCCCATGCCCAGTGCGGCGGCGGAGGCTACCGGGGCGGCGGTTACGGCGGCGGCCACACGTTCAACGCCTACGGCGGTGGCGGCTACTCCGGCGGCTGCGGCATGATGATGGGCGGCATGAGCATGGGTGGCATGTCGATGCCCGCGATGTACTCCCCGGCCTCGACGAGCATGCAAGGGATGAACATGGGCGGCTATACCGCTCCCGCTCCGGCTGCCCCGGCGACGGCGGCTCCTGTCACCGCCCAGTATCACTGTCCGATGCACCCGAGCGTCGTCGCGTCCTTCCCGGCGACGTGCCCTTACTGCGGCATGGCCCTGACGAGATGAGCCGCCTCTAAGCTCACGACGCTTGCCCCAGGGATCGACTGGCCTCGACGCACCGAGGGCTCTCCGCTAGATTTCGACACGCCCCGCTCTCTCCGGGGCAATCCAGGGCGGCGAACCGGGAGGAGTAGAGCCCTCTCTCGGTTCGCCGCCCTCTGTTCGTTCTCCTAGTCGTAATCTACCTGCCCGGATTTACCGAGCCCTTCTTCGCTCAGGACGCCGCCCGCTTCGCTTCCTCCCTGACCAGGGTTCCGAGCGAGGTGCTGCCCCTCGGTTTTGCCGGAGATAATTCCCTTTATCCTGCACGCCCCATTAAATCGGAGGCATCAGGGCTCAATCGGTCCTCGCGAGGCGTGGCGGACGTAGTGGAGCGTCACGACGTCGTCTTGAATGGAGAAGAGCAGGCGATAGGTGCCGCGACGGCGTCCGTAGAGCATCTGCCTGAGAGTGACGCCGAGGAGTTCGGTCTCCTCTTCGGCCACGGGCCATCGCTCGGGCATGGTCGAGAGCCCTTCGATGACTTCCTGCAAAGCGAGATGCCAGCGTTCGGCCGCATCCGGCGACCGCTCGGCGAGCCAGAGGAACGCCTCCAGGGCGTCGGCCCGTGCTCGTGCAGTGACGACGACCCGGTACGTCATCGGGCTTTCTTAGCGTCGAGAATCTGCCTCATCTCGGCGAGCATGTCCGCCGCCGGAGAGACGCGGCCCGCCTTCATGTCTTCGAGCGAGGCCCGCAGGGCGTCCATCCGCTCGACCCGTTCGGCGATTTCGACGAGCCTCTGATAGGAGGCCGCGTCCTGCACGACCACCTCGGCCTTGCCGTTGACGGTGAGCACGACCGGGCGACCCTCGGCCTTCAACCGCTTGATGAACTCGGGCGTGTGCCGCTTGAACTCGGAGAGGGAGTCGATGTCGTTGGTGAGGTCGAGCATGGGCCGGGCTCCTTGCACTGAATTCGCACTCAATTTGATGCTATCACGGTCTGGCCGGGAAGCCCAGCGGATTCGTACAGGCCCCCTGCCCCGGCTGCCGATTACCGGACATAACGCCCTTTATGTCCGGTAAAAAGTGGGGTAGAACATGCGTGCATCCAAAGCTAAGGAGGAGCATGGCCGACAAGAAGAACATCACGCTGAGTCTCGTGCCGCCCCTGAACCCGACGAGCCCCGAAGAGTGGCAGAACGCCGTCGATGCGGCGAAGGCGTTGGGCGTCCTGCACGCGGCTCGCTCATACGGCATCGTCAAAGGTGGTCCGGAGGTCGACGTCGACCGGTGCGACGCACTCCTGGAGCGAGGTCTACGGCTCGGCATCACGCCGAGACCCGATGCGGTCGAGCGGTTCGTCGAAGGTTGGAACCTGCCCGACGCGGCGGAGAGTGAACGTTGAGCGAGTCGAATCGAGAGTTAGTCCAGCATCGGAGCGGCGGAGTCATCCTGCCCGCCCTCATCGCGAACGAGGGCGACCGGGCAGGGCGACGCTTCGTCGAGTTCTTCACCGCCCAGATTCGGAACGCCAACACGCGGAAGGCCTACGCCCAGGCCGTGGGCCAGTTCCTCCGCTGGTGCGAGGAGCGACGGCTCACGCTCCACACGCTCGAGCCCATCGCGGTGGCCGCCTACGTCGAGGAGTTGGGGGCCACCAGGTCGAAGCCCACCGTCAAGCAGCACCTCGCCGCCGTGAAGATGCTGCTCGACTGGCTGGTGACCGGGCAAATCATCCCAGTGAATCCGGCCGCGTCGGTGCGAGGCCCGAAGCACGTCGTCACCAAGGGAGTGACGCCGTATCTGTCGGCGGAGGACGCCCGGACGCTGCTCAACAGCATCGAGCCCGCGACGCTGCTCGGCTTGAGGGACAGGGCCCTCATCGCCGTGATGACGTACTCGTTCGCCCGCGTGACGGCGGTGCTCTCGATGAAGGTCGACGACTACTACGCGAACGGGAAGAAGTGGCGGCTAGAATCGACGGGGACAAAAGAGGACCGTTGTTCCGTGCGGGCAACCGCCGGACCGGAGAGCTGAAGGCGACGCCGCTCCGACGCACCGACGCTTGGGACATGGTGAAGAGGAGGGCCGCCGCGTGCGGGCTCACGCACAAGCTCTGCAATCACAGCTTCAGAGCGACGGGAATCACCGCGTTCATCGCGGCGGGGGGGACCGTCGAGAAGGCCCAGCAGATCGCCGGGCACGCGAGCACGAAGACGACGCAGCTCTACAACCGGACCAGCGACGAAATCACGCTCGATGAGATCGAGCGAATCGCAATTTAATTCTCCAGCAGCTGCTCCTACATACACGTTATCGGGCAAGTCATTCATGCGAATCAGCTGCATCAGCATTCAAAACTTCCGCAACTTCCGCGACCTGAGCATTCGACTTGATGCACCAACGGTGATCGTGGGCGAGAACAAAGTCGGTAAGTCCAACCTGCTATTCGCCCTCAGGCTCATTTTGGATCCCACACTCCCCGACTCGTCGAGACGACTGAAACGCGAGGACTTCTGGGACGGATTGGACAACCCATTTCAAAACTCGGCGACGATCAAAATCAGCGTGGACATTGCTGACTTCGAGGATGACGAGAACCTGTTTGCGATACTGGCCGAACACCTGATTTACCACACCCCGATGGTGTCACGTCTGACCTACGAATATCGCCCTGTGGACGGCCTGACCGGACCACCCCAGAAGGAGTCGGACTACGAGTTCACCGTGTACGGCGGCGACCACCCCGAGAACTTCGTGGGTTACGAAGTTCGGAGCCGCATTCCGCTCGACATTCTTCAGGCCCTGCGAGACGCAGAAGGGGACCTGGCAAACTGGCGTCGGTCGCCGTTAAGGCCGCTCCTGGATGCAGCCGTCGATTCCATTCCGGAGATTGAGTTAGCAGAAATCTGTACTAGCGTAGAGACCGCTCTCGCCCAGATCCACACGGTGTCCCACATCACCACGTTGGGCGGAGCGATCGTTCAACGGCTTACGCAAATGGTAGGTGGTACGCACGCGGTCGACGCGGAGCTACGCCTATCCCCTACCGACCCGGTCCGCTTGTTTCGCTCGCTCCGCCTCATGCTCGACGGCTGCAAACGCGGCATCAGCGAAGCCAGCTTAGGCACGGCGAACCTGATTTACTTGGCACTTAAATCCCTCGAGCTCGAGCAGCTCATCCGCGAAGGCGAGAGGGATCACAGCTTCCTCGCGATTGAAGAACCCGAGGCCCATCTTCATCCGCACCTCCAAAGGCTCATCTATCGCGACTTCCTGCACACTCGTAAGCATCAGGAGCCGGTCGAAACGGCTGCCACGCCGACCGATGCCGTCGCCGTACAAGTCGGTCAGACAGGTCAAACGCCGAAGAAAACGGTCATCCTGACGACTCACTCGCCGCACATCGCGAGCGTTACGCCGATTCGTTCCTTCGTCCTCCTTCGGCACTCGCCCGCGGACGCCTGCACCTTGGCGGTTTCCACCGCAAACACGCCGTTCACGTCTGAAGAGGTGGAAGACCTAGAACGCTACCTCGACGTCACCCGGGGAGAATTGCTCTTCGCACGGGGCGTGCTCCTGGTTGAGGGTGATGCGGAATTGTATCTCATCCCGCACCTTGCAAGACTTCACGGCGTCGACCTCGACATCCACGGAATCACGGTATGCTCGGTCTCGGGCACGAACTTCCGCCCTTACGTCAAGCTGCTCGGGCCCGAAGGGCTCAACATTCCGCACGCTGTTATAACCGACTTCGACCCTATCGCACGGAAGAAGAAAACCGGCGAAGTCGTAACGCGAAACGTCGGGATCACCCGATTGAAAGGCCTTCTCAACCTAAGCCGCAAGCGACAACTGCGTCCCAGCATCTCTGACGGCAAGGTAATCAGCTTGGCCAAGGCGGCCGGCTACTTCATCAACGACCATACCTTTGAAATCTCCCTGTTCAACGCAGGTCATCATATGGCCATGTGCGACACGCTCGCGTCGCTGTCGGACAATAAATCGCTCAAAGGCCGTGCGGCTTCCCTTGCGAACTCGCCTCAGAGCCTGAACCGCAAGCAGTTCCTCAAAGACGTCGACTCCATCAGCAAGGGGCGATTCGCACAACGCCTGTGCTCGGAAATCAAGACCGGCACCGCTCCGACTTACATCAGGGAGGCTATCGAACATGTCGTCGAGCGTTGCACTCCGAGAACATCCGCACCAGCAGGCGGCTCGATCTCTCAGGCACAACCCGGGGCAGTGGCAAGCGTATGAATCGTCCGGAAACTGCGTCATCCTCGCAGGCCCCGGGAGCGGGAAGACGAAAACACTGACCATCAAGCTCGCACGGCTGCTCACCGAGTCGATAAAGCCGCCCCGGAAAATCGCGTGCATAACGTACAACAGCGAGTGCGTACGCGAGCTCAGGACGCGTCTACATTCACTCGGCGTCGACGAACGCCGCAATATTTACATCGGGACGGTTCACGCGTTCTGCCTCCAACACGTCATA
>Ga0207420_1000872_pt1 | contig 22270 bp, 17 predicted proteins | sample ThiBio_inoc_biof_FD_183941 | JGI IMG/M metagenome (GOLD analysis project Ga0207420, IMG submission 183941) | Wastewater bioreactor microbial communities from Cape Town, South Africa - Thiocy_inoc_biof (SPAdes) | ecosystem: Engineered > Bioremediation > Thiocyanate > Unclassified | place: South...
TTGATGAACATCGCAACCGAATTGGGAAGGCCGGTAAAATGGAACCCTGCCACGCTCAGTTTTGATGACGACGGGGAAGCAGCTTCCCATCGCTTATATTATTACCAATACAGGCATCCATATTCATTGCATTAAGTTCCAAACTTTTAAATTACTTGTCATATGCAAAACAGGAGAAATTTTATTAAAAATGCATCCCTTATTTCATTGGGAGGAATACTGGCCGGAAAATCCGACTTGGCAAATGCCGCAGCTTTGTCAAAGTTTTCTGTGGATACCGGAAAGAAGAAGATAGGACTACAGATTTATTCCCTTGGAAAGGAGCTGTATGAAAATGTTCCGGGAGGATTAAGGAGGATCGGCCAGATGGGGTATTCTACTTTGGAACTGGCGGGTTACAGGGACGGGAAGATAAACAATATCGAGATGGCCGAGTTCCGGAAAATGGCGGAGGACGCCGGTTTAAAGATTGTCAGTTCACATTTGAATCCTCCGGTACGTGAATACACCGCCTCCAATAAAGGAGAAATAGCCGATTTTTGGAAGAAAGCGGCAGATGATCATGCAAAAATCGGTGTCAGTTACATTGTGCAACCCGGCCAACCTTCTACCCGCAGTACAGAAGAGGTCTCACTTGTTTGTGAAGTTTTTAATGAAGCGGGAAGGATTGCAAAGAAAAATGGGCTGATTTTCGGTTACCATAATCATGATATGGAATTCTCCCGCGTAATCCCCGGTGGAAAAGAAATGGTATTTGGCCGTCATGCTTTCGGTGGTAATAAAGATGTACAGGTGGTCTATGACGCATTCCTCAAACAGACTGACCCGAAACTGGTGATATTCGAACTGGATGTTTACTGGGCAGTAATGGGACAGGTAGATCCGGTGGATTATATGCAAAATTATGCCGACCGGATACGATTGCTCCATATCAAAGACAAAAGGATATTAGGTCAATCGGGTATGATGAATTTTGAGAACATATTCGCCCAGGCTTACCGGAATAATATTCACGACTATTTCGTTGAATTGGAAGGAATAGACTCAGGAGACCAGTTTGAAGGAGTAAAGGGATGCGTCGATTATCTCCTACATGCTCCATTCGTAAAATAAAAAACAATTTTTCAATCAAAAAAATAACGATATGCGCAAAATATTTTTATTGCTCGCCTGTTGCTTTATCATAGGGCAATTGGTGTATGCCCAAAAGGATACTCCTATTTTGGTGGCTTCCTATAACATCCGGTACGAGAATACACATGATGGCGACAATGCATGGAGTAACCGCAAAGAACCGGTCAAGGCGTTGATCCGATTTCACGATTTTGATATATTCGGTATTCAGGAGGGAATAATCAACCAGGTGAAAGGTATCGCAGAACTCGACCAGTATGCATGGATCGGGAAAGGGCGCGACGATGGGAAAGAAGCGGGCGAGCATTGCGCCGTTTTCTATAAAAAAGAGCGGTTAAAGTTACTGGATTCCGGAGATTTCTGGTTGAGTGAAACGCCTGATAGACCCGGATTAGGATGGGATGCCCCCTATAATATAAGAATAACCTCGTGGGGAAAATTTAAAGATCTGAAAACAAAAAAAACTTTTTTCTTTTTTAGCACTCATTTCGACCATATGGGCAAGGAAGCCAGAAGGCAATCCGGTATCCTGATGGTGGAGAAAATACGGGAAATAGCCGGTAATCATCCGGTTATCTGTGTAGGCGACTTCAATTCAACCCCCGATACAGAACAGATAGTGACAATGAAAACCCTGTTGAATGACGCATACATGGTAACGGAACAACCACCATATGGTCCGGAAGGGACCACTAACGGCTTCAGGTTCGATGCCCCGATGCAACACCGTATCGATTATATTTTTGTCAGCAACCAAATAAAAGTGCTTAAATACGGAGTACTGACTGATTCTTACGAACAACGATATCCATCCGACCATCAACCTATTGTTTCATTAATTACGATCAACTAAAACGAGTATGAAGATTATCGTAACAATTCTCCGGATGGCCATCGGTTGGCATTTTTTATATGAAGGTACCATCAAGTCACTTGCCGAGAAATGGTCGGCAGAATCATTCCTGAATAATACCCACGGGTTCCTGTCAGGATTTTACCACTGGCTGGCAGCTTCACCCGACAGGATGGCTACGGTTGATTTTCTGAATATATGGGGTTTGATCCTGATAGGATTAGCCCTGTTTCTCGGTTTATTCAGCAGATGGGCGTCTATTGCCGGCGCACTACTCCTATTGTTATATTATTTCGCCTACCCTCCCTTCGGGATTGCCTTGTTGGGTGGCGACGGCACCACCTATGTGATAAATCAACTGTTTATTGAAACGGCAATACTTGTTTTTCTTTTTTTCTATAAAGATAAAGGGTACGGAATCGATAACCTGTCCACTCTTTTTAAGAAAAAAAATGTTGTGCCTGACCAACACGAACCGGAAGAGGCAAAACCCATCGAAGCAGAAGCCACGGCCAACAACCAATCACGCCGTGAAGCACTGAAAGGGTTGGTTACATTGCCTGCTTTGGGATTACTCGGCTGGGGAGCTTACCGTAGCAATAAACTATATGAAACCGACGCTTCATCGGGAGCAACCATACAGGTCAACAGAGTAGCATTGACCGAATTGAAAGGCGAATTACCCAAAGGAAAACTGGGAAATCTCGAGATAAGTCGGTTAATCATGGGTGGGAACTTGATCGGCGGCTGGGCACATGCACGCGACCTGCTTTACGCAGGTTCCCTCTTTAAGGCATACAATACTGAAAAGAAGATATTCGAAACCCTTATGCTTTGCGAACAAGCGGGGATCGATACCATCAACATAGGATTTCCGACCATGTCTACGATGGTAAAATATAGAAAGCTGACAGGCAGCAAGATGAAAGTAATCGTCCAGGTTGCGGTGCAGGAAAAGAGCAATGATATTTTTGAAAATGTAAAAGCCGCCATCGATAGTGGAATGGATGTCATACAGATGCAAGGAAACCAGTGCGACTGGTTTGTCCGTGACAACAAGCTGGATATTATCGATAAATTACTGGATAGAATAAGAAGTGAAGGCTTTGTAGCCGGATTAGGCGCACATACCATTGATTCGTTCCTTATTTGCGAGAAAAACGGAATCATTCCCGATTATTATATGAAAACAATGCACCACGACAACTACTGGTCTGCACACCCCCGTGAAAACAGGAAACCTTTTGAAGTGGATGGTGTACGGAGCAATGATCACAATATGTTCCACGACAACTGTTTCTGCCCTTTTCCCGACAAGACAGTAGAATTCGTGAACAGGGTAAAGGTACCGGTGATGGGATTCAAGGTGCTCGCGGCGGGGGCTATTCATCCTAAAGACGGATTTAATTGGGCGTTTGAAAACGGTGCCGATTTTATCTGTGTAGGCATGTTCGATTTTCAGGTAGTGGATGATGTCAATATTTGCATCGATACACTGAACAACCTTAAAAACAGGAAACGTGAGTGGTATGGATAACCGGCGTACCAGGTTATTAACGATTGATTATCAATCTAATAAAATTCAATTATAAATGAAAACAAAGATTTTATGTGTTTTATCGGGGTTATTCTTCCTAACTTTTACCACATACGCCGGTTCTCCCCAAAAAGAAAAACCGGCTACAATAGGCGTATATTACTTTGACGGTTGGTCAGGAAAGAACCGTCATGCTGATGATCCGGCTCATCCATGGGCAAAAAATGCCCCCACCCACTTAACCAAACGTTTCGTGAAAGAATTTCCCGAAAGGGAACCCATATGGGGATGGCGTAATGATTCGCAAGAGATAATGGAACGGCAAATCGATCTCGCAGCCGAAAATGGAGTTGATTTTTTCCTTTTTTGTTGGTATTGGAAAGACAATAAAGGGCCGATCAATGTGAATACGATTGAAAATCTATCACTCCATACGAGTATGGGACTTTATCTGAAAGCAAAGAACAAACATAAAGTAAAGTTCGCCCTGTTGGTCGCCAATCACCAAGGATCTGAAATCATCGGAAAGGAAAACTGGCAGGAAGCGGTAAAGTTCTGGGCTCAATATTTTAATGACCCGCAATACATCACCGTTGACGGCAAGCCTCTGGTTGTGCTGTTCGGCACGGGCGACGAAGCGATCAACAATGCGGAACTGGCTGCCATGCAGAAAACCGCAAAAGAAGAGGGATTCAGCAATGGCCTGGCTATCGCAGGTTGTGGTAGTGGCGCAAGGAATAAACAAGGTTTCACCCATACAACCCACTATAATGTGATTCCCGGTTATGCTGCCGGTTCCGAAGAGCATAAGTTCCAGGAACTTGTCGATGCCACCAAAGCCCAATGGATCGGTACTGAACAACAACCTTATATCCCATTGCTGACCGCCGGATGGGACAAGCGTCCCTGGGAAGGGCCCGATGGCTCAAACCAAAAGGAAGGCTGGTATTATCCCGACAGTACACCGAAACAATTTAAAGGTTTTTTGGAAGATGCAATCCAATGGATGGACGCCAATCCGACAAAAACAACAAAAGAGAGGTTGGTGCTCATTTATGCGTGGAATGAATTGGGAGAAGGCGGATATCTGGTGCCGACTAAAGGGGACAAAGAAGCAACAAAATTAAAAATGATCAAAGCCGTATCGGAAGGCAAATAATATAGTAGGTTCCTTCCTCAACCAGTATAAAATATACAATAGGAGAAATCCTATTTTTACGGTTTCGTTAAGTTAAATGAACAGAATACAAGCTTGGCTAATTTTAATGAACTATCTTTATTAATTTTCAATTCAATCCTCAAATAATGAAAACAAAATTAAATCAAAAATTTAAATTCTTTTGCGTTATATTGGTTTGTTCATGCAGCATAATATCAGCCCAGAAGTTTACAATACCCGTCCTTCCCGATACGCAAGAAGCGTTAACTCGACAAAGAGGAATATTCTTTTCTCAGATAGAATGGCTCACAGCCAAGGCCGATTCGTTGAAAGCACCCATGGTACTGCATGTAGGTGATTTGGTCAATTTTGATAATTTCGACCAATGGGAGTTGGCTTCTGTAGGTATGCGTATTCTGGACAGGGCCAATATCCCTTATGCCATCTCCTTGGGAAATCACGATACAGGTGCTGTAGGGATGTTTAGTGGTAGTGCTGCTCCGGGAAATGTAAATGTTAATTTAAGAAATACCCAAAAGTTCAATTATTTCTTTCCTGTAAATAGGTTTCCGTTACAAAAAGGGCGGTTTGAAAAAAACAAAAGCGACAATGCCTATTATACTTTCGAGGCAGGAAATCTGAAATGGATTGTGGTGGCAATTGAGTTCTGTGCCAGGGAAGAAGCGGCACAATGGATGGACCAAGTACTAAAAGAACACCCTGACCATAATGCCATTGTGCTGACCCATTACCACCTTACTCCAAGGGGAGAAATTTGCCCGAACAATGCAGGTTACGGTGATATGAAAGTCATCGATATCTTTGAACAATATATAAAGCCGAACAAAAATGTAATGATGGTACTGAGTGGTCATGTCTGTGGGAGTGCATGGAAAATTGACCAGGGAACCGAAGGAAACACTATCTACCAGATACTACAAAACTTTCAGTGTAAGGATGAAGGTTATCTCAGGTTACTGGAGATCGACACCGAAAAAGGAACCATCTCGGCAAAGCTTTACAGCCCTTATCTGGACAAAATACGGGATGATGAGAAGTCAGCATTTTCATTTTCAGATGTAAAATTTATCAGATAAATATTATCCTATGCGTACCTTCAAGATTATATGTGCAGCTTTGATTTTCATTGGTATTTGTAGTTGCGGTGCAAAAAAAACTAACCTGGCCACAGTAGGGGTCTATTATTTTGACGGGTGGTCGGGAAAAAACCGCTATGCCGATGATCCAGCCCAGCCATGGGCAAAAAATGCTCCATCCCATTTGACGAAACGTTTCGTGGAAGAATTTTCCGAAAGGGAACCTGTATGGGGATGGAGAAACGATTCGCAGGAGATTATGGAAAGGCAGATTGACCTGGCAGCCGAACTGGGAAACGGGTATCAAACACTGGACCAAATATTTCAAAGATCCGCAATATATGACTGTCGACGGGAAGCCTCTACTGGTAATCTTCGGTTCGGGTGATGATGCTATCGACAATGAATGTCTGGCGGGGATGCAGGAAGTGGCAAAGGCTGAAGGACTGAAGAATGGATTGTCGATTGCCGGTTGTGGCGAGCCGGCAAGGAACAAATCGGGCTTTACACACAGTACCCATTATAATGTCACTTCGGGATATGCCGACGGATCGGAAGAACATAGTTTCCAGGAACTGATAGACAGGGCGAAACCTCGATGGAAAGGGACAAAGGAACAGCCCTATATTCCCACGATCAACGCAGGTTGGGATAAACGGCCGTGGGAAGGTCCTGACGGATTGAATAATTAAAGACAATCAAACAAGTGATTAGAGATAAATAATAAGTTCCGCTTTAAAGTTACATTATGGGTGATACTGTAAGGATACAAAGGATATGGTTCATTTTTTTTGTCATCATTTCGATCTTATTGAGCGCATGTAATAAGAATATGCCAAATATTATTTTATATGAAGTACCTTTGGACGAGAAAAAGTCCGACGATTTTGAAATGTTGGTGAATAACAGGGAGGTATCTCTCTATCGGGCAAGGGTGTCAAAACACCCGATCAACCAGATTTGGCCGGGCTATCAGCGTCCGATCGATCAGACAGAAATTGCGTCCTTCGGTTATTTCGATTTTGAGGGAGAAGTGGAAATAAGTATCACCCCAAAAGTAAAAATTGAAACGGTGGAGATACTTCCAAAGGAATTTGGCATTGAACCGACCATTAAGGGGAATACCATCGCATTCAACCTCTCAAAACCATCGCAGTTTGTGGTTGAGGTCAATGGGTATCATCATGCATTACACGTCTTTGCCAATCCGATCCCAACCTATAAAATTGACAGATATTCTGGGAAGGGGAATTCTTGATGCCAGCAAAGTCGAAAGGGATGAAACCCCGAATATGATCTGGATGAAAAATGCTGCAAAGATAAATATTGATGGAATTATTCTCAGGGATCCGCACTTCTGGTCCACCCGCTTGATTAACTGCGATGAAGCAACTTTTGAGAATGTGAAACTGATTGGATTCTGGCGATATAATTCAGATGGAATTAACTTAGTGAGCAGTAAGAATATCACCATCAGGAATTCGTTTATCAGATCATTTGATGACAACATTGTTGTCAGAGGATCAAGAAGTGCATATATCCCGCCATTTAATATCATCGAGAATATCCGGGTGGATAATTGTGTCCTCTGGAACGATTGGGGAAGAGTTTTGGAGATAGGTGCTGATTCGTTCGCCGATACTATCAAAAATATCTCCTATTCGAATATTTATATTCCTCATTTTAGCTCTGTGGCAATGGATATTCAAAATTGTGACAGGGGATACATCACGGATATCAATTATGAAAATATTTTTATCGGGGAGCCGATCACGGACAGCCTGATAATTGGCACTACACCTATAGTGAAGAATGCATGGGGAAAAATAATCGTGCTGGGCATTTATGAAAGCTTTTATTCGGGCGATACCATTAGGGGAAATATTAACAATATCACCTTCAAGAATATCTCTTATAATAGACTGAATACTCCGGATATTGAAATATCAGAGAGTGATATGATCCCTATTGATGAAAGCATTTCTTTCAGTAATTACGACTTGTTCATCCGAGATAACATCTATTTCGGTGACATACAATATAATGTTACCGGTTTCTCGGATATTTACCTCTCAGGATTCGATGACAATCATGGGGTGAACAATATATATATTAAAGATTTTCAAATAAATGGCCAGAAAATGACCGATATAAATAGTGTAGGCAGAAATAAATTTGTCAAAAATATTCACATAGAGTAGTGAACAAGTTTCACGAACTGCAAAAGAAAACATAGATATGAGAAAACAGATTTTTAATGTATTATTTAGTGTATTAGTATGCCTTGCCCTTTTTTCGACGGAGAGTATGGCGCAGTCGGAACAAGTGAAACCAACTGTTCCTGATTTGTTGCAAAATGGCGACCCGTCATCGATAAAAATAGGCGATTATCTCGGAGAAAAAATAGATATCTGTATTCAACATAGGGTATTAGAACAGGATGTAAACCATCTGATTGTTCCCTTTTATAATAAAACGGAAAATCATCTCTGGCAAAGTGAGTTCTGGGGCAAATGGATGCTTGGCGCAGTCCTCTCTTACCGATATAATCAGAATCCGGTATTGCTCGATTCAATACAAAAAGGTGTGAAAGACCTGCTCGGATCGCAATTACCCAACGGTTACATAGGGAATTATTCGCAAGAGGCGCAACTGAAGTCATGGGATATATGGGGACGAAAATATTCTATGCTCGGCCTCCTATCTTATTATGATTTAACAGGAGATAAGGAAGCATTGAATGCCTGCCGGAGAATGGCCGACCACCTGTTGACACAGGTAGGTCCCGGAAAGGTCAATATCGTTACCACCGGCAATTATATGGGTATGGCAAGCAGCAGTATCCTCGAACCCATGGTATTCCTTTACCGCCGGACAGGAGATGTCCGCTATCTGGATTTTGCCAAATATATCGCGGCCCAGTGGGAAACTCTGGAAGGACCGATGCTCATCAGCAAGGCAAAAGCCGGCACTCCGGTAGCAGAACGGTTTCCACATCCCCAAACCTTACAAAAAGCCTGGTTTGGTACCGATAACGGACAGAAGGCTTATGAAATGATGTCGTGTTATGAAGGACTGCTGGAATTGTACAAAGTGACGAACGATCCTCAATATTTATCGGCAGTGGAAAAAACCGTACAAAACATTATCAGGGACGAAATCAATGTAGCCGGATCGGGCAGTGCTTTTGAGTGCTGGTTCTATGGTAAACAGCAACAGACACGTCCTACCTATCATACTATGGAAACATGTGTAACGATGACATGGATGAAGCTATGTCAGACATTATTGAACCTGACGGGGAATCCCATTTATGCAGACCAGATGGAAATCTCTACTTATAACGCATTGCTGGCCTCTATGAAAGATGACGGATCTCAGATTGCCAAATACAGCCCATTGGAAGGCCAACGCCATCCCGGCGAGGAACAATGTGGAATGCATATGAACTGTTGTAATGCCAATGGCCCGAGAGCTTTCGCCCTCCTACCCCAGTTCGCCGTGATGCAATCAACCGCCAATAATGAAATTTACATCAATCTCTATTCCGATTTTACGGCAACTGTGCCGTTGACAGCCAGAAAAAAAGTGGTTATCAAACAGGAAAGTAACTATCCGGCTGATGGCAAAATACGTCTACAGGTGGATACCGATACCCCCGAAACCTTTACAATAGCCGTGCGTATTCCGTCATGGAGCAAGCAGAGCGCTATGGCCGTGAACGGTGAAGCGGTCGAAGGAGTGAATGCCGGTAGTTATTACAAAGTCAACCGTAAATGGAAAAAAGGTGATGTGATTACACTCGCCCTCGATGTAAGAGGCAGGCTGGTACAACAGTATAATTATGCAGCTATCGTTAAAGGACCGGTTGTGCTGGCACGCGACACCCGTTTTGACGATGGTTTTGTGGATGAAACCGTACAAATTATCAATAAGGACAATTATGTGGAACTGACTCCTTCACAGCACAAACCTGCTGGGATATGGTTGTCGTTTATCGCTCCCCTCATATTGGGGACAGATCTCGAAGGAGATGCCCGTAACCCGAAACAAATCCATTTCTGTGATTTTGCCTCTGCCGGTAACACATGGATGAGTAATGTCCGTTACCGCGTATGGCTCACCGAAACACTGAATGTAAGAAATGAACCGTATGAATCATACAACAAATAATAACTTTACATAAGATGGAAAGATTATTTTTTACAATAATATTATTGTGCGTTTTTTCCTGTGATCGACAAGAAAACATAAATGTCACTGATGCATTCGAACCGCTACCACCCGGAGCAGTTCAGCTAAGCGGTTATCTGGATGAATATATCGACCTTTCAATGGAGCAATGGAATAAGGGAGTCATCCCATATTCCAAATTTGTTGATTTTTTCAGAAACGGCCGTCCGAAATTCGCTTTAGGTGAGATGTGGGGTAAATCAGTTCGATCCGGATGTATGTTCTACCGCTATACACACGATCCGGAATTGAAAGAACTCATGGAAACAACCGTAAAAGATTTACTTACCACTCAACGTGAAAACGGTAGTATCAGTTGCGTGGAGATAGATAAACAACCGGAACAAAGCGAACTCTGGGAACGTAAATACGTTATGCTTGGGTTACAAGAATATTACGACTGGGTAGAACCTGACCCGGCTGTGCTCAATGCATTGAAAAAACAAGCCGACAACATCATTGAAATTGTCGGACATGTACCCAAAACCGAGATCATTGATGTGGGTTGGAGTGCGACCAACATCGGGTATGAACCCTGCCATATCGAATCCAGTACCTTGCTTGAACCCTTTATGCGTCTGTATAAAATGACTGGCGAACAGCGTTATCTGGATTTTGCCACTTATATTTATGAAATGGGAGGAACAAAGCATTACAATGTCTTTGAAATGGCGCTGAATAATGTTGAACCGTACAAGATGGCGGGACATTATCCAAAAGCGTATGAAATGACATCCTTGTTTGAAGGATTGGTGGAATACTATCGTATGACGGAAAATCCTGCTGTGAGACAAACCCTTCTCAATTATTACAAAAACATCAGGACAAAAGAAATCACTATCATCGGCAATGGTGGCTGCGACCAACCCTATCACCCGAGAGTGATGGGTGAAGCTTGGGGAAATACGGCGATAGAACAGTCCAACCCTCATATTTCACGTATGATGGAGACTTGTACGGGAGTTACATGGATGAAATTTTGCAGCCAGATACTGCGCCTTACCGGCGAATCATCCGCTATGGACGAGATAGAAAAATACGTTTATAACGGATTGATCGGCGCAATGAAACCAACGGGAGACGGTTTTAGTTATGTCAACTTGCTTAACGGTCAAAAGGTAAACGGCAAAGGTTGGGGCTGGATGTTCGACAGCCTGCATGTAACCTGCTGCAACCTGAATGGCCCAATGGGACTGGCATATATCCCCTTTGTCGCTGTGATGAATTCATCTGGCGGTCCGGTAGTAAATTTGTACAATGCCGCGACAGTTGACATGAAATCACCCAAAGGTAGAGATTTGAAGCTACAAATAGCAACAAATTTTCCGCAATCCGGAAATGTTGTGATACATGTCCAACCCTCAAAAAAGGAGAAGTTCAACCTAAAACTACGTATACCAGAATGGAGCGACAACACCTTTATAAAAATAAACGGAGAACCCGTTACCAATGTAAGTTCCGGAACATACTTTGATATCTCTCGAAAATGGAAGAGTGGTGATAAAATCGAGATTGTTTTTGATATGAAGTGCCAAATAATAAATGCCCCTAAAGGAAGCAATCCCGCATCACATCATTTTCAGGCAGTGAAATGGGGGCCGATTGTATTGGCAAGAGATCAAAATCTTGATGCCAATTTCAATCAACCTGTCAGGGTTATATCCGATGAAAAAGGTATAATAAACATCCGAAAGATCGAACCAACGCTTCCTGGAACACGACTTCAATTTATCATTCCAACAGAAGATGGCGATATCTACATGACAGATTATGCTTCGGTAGATGGCTGGAAGGGTTCCCAAATTTGTACCTGGCTTCCACTTGAATAATATTTATTGTAATAATCATATGAAACAAAAACTATTATATTTTCTTTTTATCGCAGTATATATGTTCATTACTTCCTGCAAATCTTCCGATGTAAGTGATAATTCTTACGGGAGCATAAAGGAAGCTTTCCTGAATCCCCCACCGGAAGCAAGGCCTAAAGCATACTGGTGGTGTTTGAACGGTAATATCGATACCTTGACGGTCAGGGAGGAGCTCTTGGCGATGAAGGAAATCGGTATCACAGGATTCGATCTTTTTGAAATCGGCGCCAATGTGCAGGATAGTCTGTTAATCCGGAACATGGGGGTAAATCGCTTTATTATGCAAAAACGGAGATAGAGGGAAATTCATCCGGACAAAAACTAAAACTTCCCTTCCCGAAAATCTCTTTCCCCCATCTTATAGGAGGTGTCAATAAATCGCTTATCTCTTTTCATGATGACGGAAAGCCTGAATATTACGAGGAAATCGCCATCCTTGCTATTCCTGCCCGCACCGGTGAAGAGAAAATAGACACGACGAAAATCATCGACATTACCCCTTTCTTCGATCCTGCAACAGAACTGTTAACCTGGGATGCACCCCAGGGAAAATGGGATATTTACAGATACGTCTGTTCCAATTCCGGCCAACAGGTAGTACTTCCAAGCCCAAAGTCTGCTGGATTAACGATCGATCATTTCGATGCCGATGCAGTGGAGACTCATCTGATGTTTTTCATCAATAGGTTACAATCAGTACTGGGAGACATCAGTGCTACCGCTTTAAAAAACTTCTATCTCGCCAGCTATGAAGCCCGGGGACTAGTGTGGACTCCCACCCTGCCAGAAACTTTCAAAGCGTTGAGCGGATACGAAATTCAAAAACTCCTTCCCGCTTTTTTCAATCCTGAGATGTTTAACGATGAAACCGTTGCAAAAATGCAGTCGGATTTCAAGCAAACCTTGTCAGAGCTGATGATCAATAACCTGTATAAAAAGTCGCAGGAAATATGCAACCGGCACGGACTGAGAATAAACAGCGAAGCGGGAGGTCCCGGTTATCCGCTTTATAATGGTCCGGCAGACCCGCTGAAAGCCCAGGGGACAATCGATATCCCGAGGGGAGAATTCTGGATCAATCATTCCCGTTTTTATCAGGATGAGAACGACAGTATCGACGTGCTGCGTATCGTAAAAGAAACATCTGCGGCATCCCATATCTATGAAAAAGGAACTGTGGAGATGGAGGCTTTCACTTCGTTTATGCATTGGCAGGAAGGTCCCGACGACATGAAACCTTTTGGCGACAGGGCATTTTGCGAGGGCATGAACCGTATTGTTTTTCATGGATTCAGCCATAATATCAGCAACTCCGGCTACCCCGGCTTCGTCTATTATGCAGGGACCCATTTTAACAATAAAAGAGTCTGGTGGCCGAAAGCCAAACCCTTTGTCGATTATCTCGCCCGGATTTCGGCAGTCTTTCAGAAAGTCGATTTCAAAGCCGATGTAGTCTGGTATTACGGTGATAAAGTACCCAACGCAGCCAGACCGAAGAATACCCATTTTAAAGTAGGTGACGGATATGATTATGAAGTGATCAATACCGATGTCTTACTGAACAGGTTGACGGTAAAGAATGGAAAACTGGCGTTACCCAATGGGGCGGAGTTCAGCTTATTAGTATTGGAGAAGGAAGAGTTTATCAACCCGGAGGTACAGGTAAAACTCGATGAACTCGCCAAAAAAGGCGCGGTGATTATCCAATCGGATAGGTCGGCCCTCGAGGAGTTGCAGAAAATGGGGGTACAGCCCGATATCGACTATATCGACAAAGAGTCGGGAGTGATTGATTATATCCATTTTGGCAAAGACAATACCGATATCTATTTTATCCGTAACACGCAGAATGAATGGATCTCCAGAAATATTAGGTTCAGGCAACAAAATAAATCTCCCGAACTATGGGATCCGGTATCAGGTAAGATTATTCCACTACCCGTATTTCACCAGGATGGAACTCATATAACCTTTCCTCTTTCCTTGCCTCCCTTTGGTTCATACATCGTTGCTTTCCGGAACGATTCGCGGAAACCTCAATTCACCCATATTTCTGGAGAAGGCCCTACCTTACCCATTTTTGAATATACGGCAGAGGGATTAAATATGTTGGAAAATGGCAGTTTCACATTGTCAGGGTCGAAACAAACCATTCCAGTGGATAATACTATTTCGCAATACCCTCTCGATGGGGCCTGGGAAGTTTCGTTTACCAAAGATTGGGGCGCTCCTGAAAAAGCTGTTTTTCCGGAATTGATCTCCTGGACCGAGTCGGGGATAGAGGGTATAAAATATTATTCGGGAATAGGAACGTACGAAAAAAGTTTCGACTTTAGTGAAAATCCGGCGGCGACAGGCAAAAAATATTACCTCGATTTAGGTAAGATAGCAAAAGTGGCAGACGTGTGGCTAAATGGCCAACACCTCGGAATCAGTTGGACAGCGCCTCACCGCTTTGAAATAACAGATATAGTGAAGCAAGAACAAAATCTGATTAGGATTGAAATTGCCAATACATGGTCAAACCGATTGACGGGGGATGCATTGACGGGAGAAAAGTTTACCAACTCCAACATCAAAGCAACCATCATTCCTGCCCCGACCATGGAAACAGGAGATCAAACTCGGTATCCGTGGGCAAGAGTCCCACTCATTGAGTCAGGATTAATAGGGCCGGTTACTATTCAAGGCATCATGCCGATAAACATAAATAACTAAAAATTTCCCTCTCTGATCAGTAGAGGGATAAGTTCAATTTTCAAAATAAATAAAATGAAAAAAACAGGTATCTTATGCTTTTTATTATTCATCATTGGGATGAATAGTTACGCACAGAAAGAAAAACCGGCTATGGTAGGGGTGTACTACTATGACGGATGGTCTACTGAAAACCGGCATGCAAATAATCCGGATGCACCATGGGCTAAAAACACTTCCAGAATGGTCACCCAACGCATGATCGAAGATTTTCCCCAAAGGGAACCTGTATGGGGTTGGCGGCACGATACCCAGGAAATTATGGAACGACAGATTGATTTGGCTGCTGACAACGGCATCGATTTTTTCCTCTTCTGTTGGTATTGGAGAGACGATAAAGGTCCGATAAACAAAGAGTTGATAGAAAGTATACCGCAACATGTAAGCCTGAAACTTTATATAAATGCCAAAAACAAAGAAAAGGTAAAGTAAAAATGCAGGAAACGGCAAAAAAAGAGGGATTAAAAGGACTCTCACTGGCCGGTTGCGGTACCAAGGCAACAGGAAAATCCGGTTTTACACATCGGACACACTATAATGTGATTCCGGGATATTCAGCAGGTTCCGAAGAGCATAAATACCAGGAGTTGGTCGACGCCACTAAAGCCCAATGGAGCGGCACCGAAGACCAGCCATACATACCGTTATTGACTGTCGGGTGGGATAAACGCCCCTGGGAAGGTCCTCTCGGGAATAATGTGAAAGACGGGTGGTATTTCCCGGATCACACTCCTGCACAGTTCAGGAATTTCCTTAGTGATGCGATCCGGTGGATGGACGATAATCCGACAAAGACAACGAAAGAACGAATCGTGTTGATCTATGCGTGGAACGAACTGGGTGAAGGAGGATACCTTGTACCGACCAAAGGTGATCCTGACGCAACTTATCTGAAACAGGTAAAAAAGGTGGTAACCAAACAATAAAAAGCTATTTTAAATAATTAAAATCAGATTCTATGAGCAAATTCAAACTAAAACAACCCATTTTTTTTCTATCTCTGCTTGGGTTGTCAGTACTTGCAGCCTGTCTTTCACAACCACAGGAGGAACAACCTGTAGAGAAGAAAAACGACTATTACGTAGCTGCGTATGTATGGCCGTCTTGCCATAACGATACAATGGCACAAAGGCTATTATGGACAGACGGTATTGGTGAATGGGAAGTGATCAAAAAAGGTGATCCCCGTTTTGAGGGCCATTACCAACCCAAACAACCTTTGTGGGGCTACGAAATGGATAACGATCCCAAAGTAGTGGAAAAATGGATCGACGTGGCAACCGACCACGGCGTGAATGTATTCATCTACGACTGGTACTGGTATGATGAAGGCCCGTACCTGGAAAGCGCCCTGAATGACGGATTCCTTGGAGCCAAAAATAATGAGAAAATGCAATTCTACGTGATGTGGGCCAACCACGACGTAAAAAGGAACTACTGGAACTACCACAAATACGGCGACGACACCTCCATACTGTGGGATGCCGCTGTAGACTGGGAAAATTTCAAGATTATCGTCGATAGGGTGATCAAACAATATTTCCACAAGCCAAATTATTTCAAGATCAACGGCGAACCGGTATTTGCCATTTTCAGTCAGGAGAAGTTGATGCAAAGCTTTAATAACAGCGAAGAGGAAACCCGCAAGGCATTGGATTATTTCAGGGATGAAGTAAAGAAAGCCGGTTTCCCCGGATTACACTTGCAACAAATCTATGGCGGCGGCGGATACTTGTCCGAAGAATCAGGGAAAAACGTGGCTAACCGTATTGAAAAATTGGGCTTCAACAGCATTACTTTCTATAACATGGGAGGACGTGTAGAAGATTATATAACATACGGCACCAATTCCATCAAAATCAGGGAGCAGTGGGATCAAGCGATGAATGTTCCGTTCTTTCCATGTGTATCCGTGGGATGGGACGACACCCCCCGTTTCCCCGCGTATGGAATGAAAGACGTAGTACACTACCACAACACACCTGAAAGTTTTGCCACTCTATTGTCGAAAGCCAAAAGATATGCCGACAACCGTCCCGACCAGCCCAGACTGATTACGATCAATGCTTGGAACGAGTGGGTGGAAGGTAGTTACCTGTTGCCCGACATGCTATACGGCTATGGTTATCTTGAAGCGGTGAAAGATGTGATCCTGGAAGGAAAATACGACAGGTATCTGGATTAATTTCAGTTCATGACGAGATAATGATGGAAACCTGCGAAATCATAAGACCGGGAAGGGCTAATCCCAGAAATCATAAAACTAAGAAAGTTTATTACATGAATAAGAAGAAGTTATAGCTTAACTAAACGACATTGAATTAAATATGAATAGACTGGATTATAGAAATACGGGAATTATCGTTTCTCTTCTGATGATTGTGACTGGTATTATATTATACTGTGTGATGATAGATCGAATGAAATCTTATTCTTTTATATTCATTTTTTCAGGATTGGGGGGATTAATCGGAGTGATGAAAAGAATAGTATTAAAATATGTTTTATTGTTTTTATTACTTTGTATTATTATAATAGTTTTTCTCATAACAGCATGAGGCAATAAATTATAAACCAAAAGGATGTTGCGGATAAATATAATTGTATATAAACATTGCCATAGCAATATTTAATGCGATCAAAGAGAATTAGGAATAATGACCGCTTCAATATGTAAGTAATCGGCTAGTTTTTTGATCAAATGCGCTTTATGCCCGATTCCCAATGCAAAATGGTGAGTCGGGCCTTCTTTCATCCACCGGTACAGGAATGTCCGGACATCGGGTTTAAAGAAGCCTCTTGTGTTGGTATTTCCTGTAGGTGGGATAGGACCGCTGACCGACTCCCCTTCGGCAATGACGAACTTGAATTTTCCATCGTAGGTGGAATTAATGGACAACATGGTAATGGGTCCTTCCTTGATGTTAAACTCAACTCCTGCCCCATTCCCCGGTTTACCGTGGTATTTCTTCAAACTTCTTAATACCGGCTTGCCTTGGGCAATTGATATATTATGAGGCCCATCATGCCCGACCAATACAAAATCTTCATTGAAATCGACGGGATGGAATTCGGCAAAGCTTCCACCGATCCCAAGCAAATTCATAATTGACAAGGCAATTAAAGTTTTCAGGTCAGATTCTCCGCACATCGGAAAACCGGAAGAGGTCAACAGGGAGTTCCCAACAATTAAGTTGGACATAACCAATTCTTCCGTACCTCCCGGGCTACCATTGTAATAATACGCCAATCCATCGATCTTCTTCTTGTCGATGAACTTTTTCAGGGCAACCGAAACTCGGGCTGAAATACGCAAATCTTCCTTACGAAGTTTAGTCGAAACAGGATCGGACACAGGATCCGGGGTATCAAAAAAGTCAAGAATTATATCTTCCACTTTTCTGATTTCATCCTCTGCACATTGCTCAAAAAGAGTGACAATTTCATTGGCTTCACACTGTACTATATGGCACCCGAAAAACGCAGTGAGCATTGTTGCATCGGAATGCATATCGAGCATGGCATTCAAAGGATGTCCTATATGTCCAAAATGCGCGCTCTTTAGCCCTTTCAATACTCTTGCTATTTGGCAATATTCTACAATTTTACTGTCCGCCTCCGCATCATCATGTAACGTACCAATAATCATCTCGGGAATCTTCTTTCCCATTCTGGCAGAGACAGCTGCAAATTCAGGAAGGGCACAGATATCATCATTGGCAAGTTGCATATAAGTCGAAGCCTTGGAATAATCCAATGCTTTGCGAGGTTGTAAGGCGACTAAGATAATGGGTACGGATATATTCTTTATGATGGTTCCAAACGTACCTGAAGTTGCATAAGTGAGCATATTGCAAAATAAAATATCCACGTTGGCAGATTGAATCTCACTCACTTTCCCATAGGCAACGGCAGGATTGTCTATCATCCCGAAATCGATAATTATACTGTCCTCTTTGGGAGCCTTGCCGATAATGATCCTATGTTTATCCATCAATTCTTCCAAAAGGCCGGGGAACTGCCCCCAATACACATCATAACCCACTCCAAAAAAACCTATACGAAGTTCCTGATTGAACTTGGAAGTAAAGAAATCATTAAAATTATCCATGTTTACTATTTTCTATATTAAGATGATTACTATCAATTGCCTTTATTCGCGGAATAAAAACAGTGAAAATTAAAAATGCCAAAGGATACATAATACCGGCATAAATCCAAAGGGAATCATATGAAAACCTGGCTATGAGGACTCCCATGAAAGGATTGATGATTAAAGATGAGATGGCTCCCGCTGAACCGGAAAATCCGACAATAGTTGAACTGGCCGATCTGCCAAATATATCGCTGATGGAAGTAATATAATTCGTAATCCAAAGTCCATGCGCAAAAAAAGCAATACTTAGCAGGATAATGATTATATTCACGGAAGAGGTGTTTTGTACAAAGATGGCAGCGATGGTGAGCAGTGCGGCTATCCCCATGATCAATTTTCTGGAGAAATTGACCTTGCCGGTTTTCTCCAATATCCTGTCAGATAGAAATCCTCCAAAAACATTTGAAATACCAAGGGCGAGATAAGGAATCCAGAATAAATTACCGATCACTTCCAATGAAACACCTTTGGTTTCATTGAGAAATTTAGGTATCCAGAACATATAGAAATAGAAGATAGGGTCTAATAAAAAACGTACTACAATGAAAACCCATACTTCTTTTATCTTCAACAAGCCGATCAGTTTGAGATGCTGATCCGCTGATGGGGTGACTGCAACGGCAATGGTATCCCCAACCTGTTTCTTATATTTCGAAACATGCGGGATCAGCAACCAACAAACAGACCAAACCATGCCTATAACTCCTACTATAAAGAAAACACCTCGCCAACCCACGCTATCCATCAGCATGACAGTGAGAGGTGGCGCTACCACGGCACCAAAGGCAGAGCCCCCTATGGCTATCCCGTTTGCAAGCGCTTGATTCTTTTTTGGCACCCATTCTACGACCGCTTTGATCACCCCGGGGAAAGCACCCCCTTCACCCAAACCAAGGATAAATCGCAATATGGCAAAATGAAGGACATTGTCGGCAAATCCGTGCAAGAGTGTGGCTACGGACCATAAAGCGACAGATACACCCAACCCAAGTTTACTTCCGAACTTATCAATCAATATACCACCTAGCGTAAACATGATGGCATAACCAATTAAAAAGGAAGTATTAATGATACCATAATCTGTATTGCCAATGTGTAATTGCTCCCTTATCTCTATAATCGAGATAGAAAGAACCTGCCGGTCAAGAAAGCTTAATCCTGTGGCAATAAAGCACATGAATACTACAAACCAGATAATAAACTTGAAACGTCCAATACTTACATCTTTCATAAATTAAACTTAACGCACTATGTATAATTGCACAAAAATATGACATATTCTTTTTATAGCAAATTATTTTATATAATTTCGTGAATATTTTAATAGATAGAATCTTTTCATTTATGAAACGTATATCAATTTACAACAGGATCAGTAATGAAATAATAAAATTGATAGAATCCGGCGAACTCACCCCGGGAGATAAAGTGCCATCAGAAAATGAATTGATCAGTACATATGATATCAGCAATACCACCGCAAGAAAAACATTATCGAATTTAGAAAAGAAAGGATGGGTCATTAGAATTAAGGGAAAAGGAACGTTTGTTACTAACAGATCAAAGGAAATGCACCTTACTCGTGTTTTAGGTTCTTTTGAAGCAATGAAGGAACGTTTCCGCGACAATTTGATAAAAGAGGGATTTATGCCTTCGGATATTTTGCTGGAGAAAAGTATCATGAACGATGGTATTTCAATTAATGTGAATAATGCCAATTATTTTATTGAAGGCAAAGTACTGAAATTACATCGGCTCAGATATGCTAATGATATTTTGATGAAAGATGAGACAAAATATATTTCTATGAATATTTGTCCCGATATTCATATTATTGATATTGAGGATTCATTGATAAACCTATACGAAAAAAGATATAATATCACATTAAGTGATATACAGAGAACTTTATCAACAAAAATCATAAATCCCGACGATCCTGAAAATTATTTTAATAATGAAATGCCACTCCCTGCATTCATTTTAGGAAGTGTAGCAACTAATGACAAAAGTGAAACAATAGAAATAGAATACTCTTTGTACAGGGGTGACAAATATAGCTTTACCATTAATACCAATATTTCCCAAAAAATAAATTGTTAAATTTATCGACTACCATAAAATAATTCAGGCAGGTTGAATAAAGACAACATCCTTTTACGGCAAGAAGTTTAACCATCCGAACAACAGAAAAGCCTTTACTGGCGAAAGCGATCTTGCAGGTGAAACAACAGGAGGATGAATGGACAACCATCTCCGAATTTGAGATCAACCGGTCGAATCCATCTCTGAGTGTCGGCTTTGAACTTTTTGCCCCGGTAGTTATTTCTTTTCCGGCAACCACTTCAACAGAATTCCAGCTCACATTGATTAACCCCTCTTCCCAGGCGAGATTGGCCGAAGTTAAACTAAGCGGCATTCCTCGCATAGAAAGATACAGCGAGAAAACGCTGGAGAAAATGCATCTTACCCCACTACCGACACCTACGCAAGTGACCAATAGCCCGGCTTCCCCTGAAGCGACCGGATTGGAAGTCGATAAAATGAGCAGGAAGTGGATCGCGGAACACTTCGACCGCTCCCCCCAGCCTCCAGAACCAACCGGAAGCCGACCGGCAGGTCCGGGAAATGGCCGCAGAATTATAGGGTGAAGTGGATGGTGTAAACGTGAAAAGTAGAAAATATGGAAAAGGGGAGATTATGAACGGACTCACCCTGGAAGAGGTATTTGGCATGATCCAACTCCCACCCGATTGCAAACTGCCCGAAGACAATTCCATTCATTACGGCCATAGGTCGCTGGGAGGTATCGATATTTACTTTATCTCCAACCAGACCGGGGAGGAGAAAATTATCCATCCTGAATTCAGGGTAACCGGAAAACAGCCTGAATTATGGGAGGCAACCTCCGGATCGATCCGTACCCTCCCTGCTTTTGAAATAAAGGCACAAACAACCTCCGTACCAACCAAACTGGCTCCGTATGAAAGCGTTTTCGTGGTATTCAGGGAGAAAGCCAAAAAGAGTAACCTAACTGATATTCAGGATAATTATCCTGTTCCTAACGTCATTGAGGATTTAAAAGGCCCATGGAGTGTCAGCTTCGACCCCGCATTCAGGGGACCTGCCGAACCGGTGATCTTTGAAACGCTTCATGACTGGACCACATCATCGGATGAATCCATCAAATACTACTCGGGAACGGCAAATTACAGGATCAACTTCTCTATGCCGGAAACAAAAGAGAATGAAACTATCGAGATTGACTTGGGTAATCTGACTGCGATGGCAAAAGTGAGTGTGAATGGCAGTTACGCGGGTGGTGTCTGGACCTATCCTTATAAGCTCGAGATCTCTGATTTTGTGAAACCGGGAGAGAATGAACTGGAAATTGAGGTAGTCAACAACTGGATGAATCGATTGATCGGCGACCAGCACCTTCCTGAAGCGCAAAGGAAGACATGGTGCTTTGT
>Ga0207420_1000915_pt1 | contig 21344 bp, 20 predicted proteins | sample ThiBio_inoc_biof_FD_183941 | JGI IMG/M metagenome (GOLD analysis project Ga0207420, IMG submission 183941) | Wastewater bioreactor microbial communities from Cape Town, South Africa - Thiocy_inoc_biof (SPAdes) | ecosystem: Engineered > Bioremediation > Thiocyanate > Unclassified | place: South...
AAGCGACATACGATAATACCACCATCCCCGCCACCTAACTAAAAATATGTAGTACCCACGCAGAATATCAAAAATCGTAAATCCCTTATGGATAGCCACTTCACATACGCGTTACGTTAAAGTTGGGTTAGCAATCGGCGACCCATCGATGAGTGATTGTTGAACTACACTATCCGGATTCAGTGCTATGTATTTTAAGTTTAAATCCGCGCTGCTCGCATCCGCGTTATCCGCGTTCCATCACCTCCTCATCATCATTTGTATTAATCCTCCACCATTTTTGACATTCGTATAACCTAATTGCATAAGTATTCGCTGAGCATAAGCAGAACGAGCACCGGATGCACAGTACAATGTAATGTCTCTATCTTTACTGCCCAATTCATCAAGTTTAGATTGAAGTTCATCTAACGAAATATTAATTGCACCAGGAAATGCACCTCCCTGAAATTCCATAGAAGTTCTTACATCTACCACAAGTGGTTGATTATTATTGTTGCCATTTTGCGAAGCATCTACTTTTTCTTCTTTAGTGTTTTCTTCAACCTTATGTTCACCGATTTTCTTTTCTTTGAGTGGTAAAAGTGGTAGTTGTATAGTCTCAAATCCAACAGCAAAAGCATGGCGTTGCATCGAAATATGACCGCCTGAAATATTCCATACATTACTAATACCCGCACCTTTGAGCGTTCTCAGGGCTTGATGACCTTTTTTACCGGTTTCATCATAAACAATGATATTCAAATCCTTCGGTATACCATTGAGCTGTTCGCTTAAAGCTTCAAGTGGAATATTGTATGAACCCTGGATATTTGACTTTTCAAAGGCAAACATATCACGAACATCAATAACTACCGGATTAATTTCCTTAATCAAATCATCTAATTCTGATACTGTAACAGATGGACTGTAACCGCTCAATCTGTTTTCCGCAGTATATGCAGCCATATTGATTGCATCATTGGCAGTACCGAGCGGAGGAGAATATGCAAAATCTACATCAGCTAAATCATGAATTTTTAATCCGCCTGCCATCGCTGTAGCTATCACGTCCAATCTTCTATCAGCACCTTTATATCCGGCAGTCTGACCGCCAAGTATATCGCCTGTTTCTTTATTATATACCAACATTACAGTAACATTCTCGGCTCCCGGATAATATGATGTGTGATGCTCCTTATGCACAACAACCGCATCGGCAGGAATACCGGCTGCACGAGCTTGCTTTAGAGACAAACCTGTAATACCTGCAACAGCTTCAAATACGCGAACTATCGAAGTGCCAATCGAACCTTTATATGCATGTTTGCCACCGAGCGCATTTTCAGCAGCTATTCTTCCCTGTCGGTTTGCGGGACCGGCCAAAGGAATTCTTACCTTATTTTTGGAGATTCTATGCTCTATTTCAACCATATCGCCGGCTGCAAAAATACTCTCATCAGATGTTTGAAGATATTCATTTACCAACAAACCACCGGCTTCTCCAATTGCAAGTCCGGCATCCATTGCTAATTGTAAAGTCGGACGAACACCAATCGACATAATAACCATGTTCGATTTTAACATAGTGCCGTCATTTAACTTTACCTTATCCGACTGTATAGAAGTTACACTCTTATTTGTGTGGATATTAACACCATAAGATTTCATTTCCTGCTGAATAAATCCTGCAATTTCCGGATCCATAATAGACATTACATGAGGCATCATTTCAACTACATGTACTGTTATTTCCCTTTTAGCAAGAGCTTCAACCATCTCCAAACCAATAAAACCTCCACCGATTACTACAACTTCCTTAGGTTGTTTATCATCAATATATCGTTTTATCTTATCCATATCATCGAGTGTCCACAACGAAAACACATGATCGGAATCAGCACCTGTGATTTTTGGCTTTACAGGTTTGCCACCTTGAGCAAGAATTAACTTGTCATAATCATAAGTTTTAGCTTCACCATTACGTGCATCAACGGCTATGACTTGCTTTTTCTCTCTGTTTATTGAAGTTGCAACAGTATGTGTGAAAACATCAACATTATATTGTTCGTTAAAGCTCTCAGGACTTTGCAATATTAATGAAGAGCGATTTTTTATGTCTCCTCCTATATAATAAGGTAAACCACAATTAGCAAATGAAATATCAACACCGGCTTCCAACATCGTGATTTTTGCTTCTGATGAAAGTCTGCGTACCTTTGCTGCTGCTGTGGCTCCTGCGGCTACTCCTCCAATAATAAGAATTTTCTCGTTCATGTTATATATATTGAAATCTTAAATTTATCATTTTTTTCGACTGCAAAAGTATTACATTATTTAACACAAAACAATACATGTACATATATTCATATGTTAAATGATATTAATTGTGTTTTTTGTGCTGGTAACTTTAAAGAAAAGTACGTTTATATTTGAACTACTAATAAAAATAAAGTAAATTTGTGCAATTGCTTGGTAAAAATTATTAGCATTCACAGTTTGAAATTTTGAATTTATGAATACGATTGCCTGGATTGGTTTTGGACAAGGTCTATTTGCTGCATTATTAATGTTTACAAAGAAAGATAGTTCTTTACCTGATAAAATTCTATCAGGATGGCTTACTTTGTTGGCTATTGAATTTCTTACTTGTGCTTTAGATCATGAAATATTTGGTAAACCTTTGCTTTCAAGTTCTTTTTTGTTGATAAATCCGGCAATGTTTTTATATATCAGTTCTTTAACCCGACCGTCATTTAAACTGAAGTGGATTCAATTATTGCATTTAATACCATTCGTTATTTTTGAAATTTTAGCTTATATCATACAAGAGCCATTTTCAATGAAAGACTTTCTTGTGATTGATGATAATTTTATTTTTAGAATAAGTTTTGGAGCTGCAAATGTAATTTCAACGACAATTTATAATCCTCTAAGCTTGTTTTTTGTACATAAACATCGTATTTATTTGAAAAATGAAAAGTCGAATATAGGTCAGAATGAAAATTTAGGATGGGTTTTAAGTGTGGTGATTTTTTATTTTGTTTATTGTGCCATAGCAATTCTTACCGCAATATTCTCATATTTTGATGAATCTCAACCATTACTGCCACATATTTATAATTATTCTGTCTTGTTATTTGTTATTTACATTTTGAGTTTTTACGGACTTCGCCAACAAATATTACCTAAAGAATTACTTGCTGCTGAAGATGAAAAGGATGATAACATTATTGCATATAAAAATTCTGTATTAAATGAAGAAACAAAAGAGTATATTAAACAAAGCATATTAAATATTTTTGATAAAAAACAAGTTTATCTGAACCCTGACTTAAATATGGACTTCCTTTCAAAAGAACTTAATACTCCGAAATATCAGCTTACAGAAGTGCTTAATACTGTAATAGGCAAAAATTTCTTTCAATTTGTAAATTCGTATAGAGTTGAGGCTGTGAAAAAGATGCTATTAGATCCGAAGAATAATTTCTCTATCGAAGCAATTGGATATGATTGCGGATTTGCCAGTAAATCATCATTTTATAAAGAATTTAGACGTATTACAGGTATTACTCCTGTTGAGTTTAAAACCATTCATAGCAAGTAATTTAGTATAACTTTTAAAAATGATACAGCAATTGCTTGTCTGTATTTTAAAAATACTACTGTTCTTTAACTCGTAAACGCTAACATTGCAGCAAATTCATTACAAATTACTGCTATGTCGCGTTTTTTATTATTATTACTTTCTTTTTTAATCGTCATAAATGCTAACTCTCAAAGTTTATTTGAGGATGCAAGTATGGGTGATGATTTGAATATTAACAGCTCAAAATCATCTGTCGAATTTAATGGTTATGGTCGTGCCTCTGTATTTGGAGGTGGCGAATCTTATGATATAGCTAATGCTTTTGCCGAGATTTCCTTACAAACAAAATTGAAAAGTAATTATGCACTTCTTAATTCTGATATAAGATTACGAAAGGGTGTAGCTTTTAAAGAAGATTTACAATTAATAGAATTTAAAGAATTATATGCCGGTTATAGCGATTTAAGTTTTGATTTTCTTGCCGGTTATCAATTGGTTTCATGGGGTAGGACAGATGGGTTTAATCCTACTAATAATTTGAATCCTAATGATTTATTTTTTCTTACTTCAGATCCGGATGATCAGATTATGTCGAATCTTATGTTGAGATTAAGATACAGATTTTCAAGTGCGATCGATATCGATATTGTTGGTATTCCTTACTTCAAACCATCTAATTATCGATTTGATTTATTTGATTTAAGTCAGGAAATGAAATTAGAAGAGTTTTTTATTTCTCTTCCTAAGGTAAATATCGATGTGCAATTTAATCCCTTGACTATTCCTGAAAAGAAACTCTCAAACAGTAGTCTTGGTGCACGATTAAACTTTGATCTTCAGAAAATAGGTTTTGCAATTTCGTACTTTAGTGGCTATGATCCTTTCCATGGTTTCGATTTGGATACATTCTCGCTTGATGTTACTAATCTGTCGAAACCCATTGTTGTTAAGTATTCTCCAAAAGTGTATGCAAAAAAAACTATTGGTTTCGACTTCGCCATGCCTATTAATGACTTACTGATAAAAGGGGAATTTGCATATAATATTATTAAGAATGAAGACAGCGTTATGTATATTCCTAATAGTGACTTGTACTATGTATTTGGAGTTGAGAAGATGTGGAATGATTTTGTTTTTATAGGTCAGTTTATCGGTCGAACTGTTACGGATTTTACGCCACTTACAGAGCCTGTACTCGATCTTTATGATTTAACAAAATTACCAACATATGCAAATCAAATGGTTGATTATCAAAGTAGAATGTTTAATAGATTGATTTTTAATCAGGCAGCGGAAAATAATTATGCTGTATCTTTAACTCTCACTAAGTCTTTTGCTTACGATACTTGGAATGCTGAAATGACAGGATATTATAATATTACAACTAAAGAATATTTACTAAGACCAAAAATCAGTTGGAAAATCAATGATTATTTATCTGTAAATTTTGGTGGTAGTTATATGAGTGCAAAAAATCAAACTTTATTCAAATTCTCTTCGAAGGTTTTGAATGGGGTATTTGCGGAGATGAAAGTTGCATTTTGATGTAAGGCATTCCATAAATGGCAAACTGCTACGTTGCTTTCGGAGTTCGGTTTCGGTCACATACTTCAGTATGCTCCCTCACCCTCATCCTCAGCGCCTTGCATTTTATCCATTTCTGAAACGCCTTAAAGAGAAGTTAAAGTTTTGCATTTTGAAAAGCAGTATCAATAAATTGATTAAATATGATAAGAAAAATTAAAACAAATCTTTTTACGATTAGGTATCGTTGGTTGATAATAGGTGTAACTATATTAGCTGTGTTGATTTCGGCTTTGTGGTTATTCAAACTGAAAATTAATTCTGACCTTGAGTCTTATATGCCGGAGGATATGCCTGCACGGCAGCAATCTAAAATAATCAATGAAGTGTTTGGCTATGAAGAACCTTTATTGATTGTTATTGAAAATGAGGATGTTCTGGAAGAAAATACATTAAGTAGAATTGAAAGAATTGCTGATGATTTTGCAAATGATAGCAGGTTTAGTAATGTTTTTTCTCTGTTTCATGCAAAGAATATTCGTTCAGAGGATGGAGTTATGATTGTTGATCCTGTTATTAGCAGGATACCACAGACTGAAAATGAGAGAGATAGTTTGAAGAATGAAATTAGATCCAATAAATTGGTCTATGGCTTAGTCGTTTCAGAAGATTTTAAAAACGCATTGATAATTCTCAGTTCGAATAAAACGGCTAAGGATGCTGAGCTTATGTCGTTTGTTAATCAAGTTCTTGAGAATAATCCCGGTCCGGAGGAAGTATATGTAACCGGACAGCCTTATTTACGCGATGATGCTGAGAAGAAGATTGCACAAGATTTATTTGTTATTCTGCCCATTGGATTACTTTTAATGTTCCTGATGCTGTGGTTTTCGTTTAAAGAGTTGAAAGCCGTACTGTTACCTTTTTCTGTTGTTGTATTTTCTATAATTGTGTGTATAGGGCTGATTCCTCTGCTTGGCTGGGAATTAGGATTGATAGGAGTACTTATACCTATTATGATGATTGCTATTGCGAATAATTATGGTGTTTATTTTATTGCAAGATACCAGGATTTGAATGCCAATCAACCACAGTTGAGTATGTATAAGATTGTGGATCATTCGGTTAAATATCTAACTAAACCTGTGCTTTTTTGTGGTTTGACAACTATAGTAGGTGTTTTAGGATTGGTAACTCATATATTATTACCTGCTCAGCAAATGGGTGTTGTAACGAGTATAGGGATAGGTTTTGCACTTATTGTCAGTTTGTTTTTTATCCCTTCCGTGATGTCGTTTATGAAGAAGGGTAAGCCATTTAAAAAAGAAAATGGTGAGTCGAAAGATTTCTTTCTGCCTCTAACTAAGGGAGTTGGCAATTTAGTTACAAAACATCCTAAATGGGTTTTCGGTATTTTTATTACCTTATTTATTATTTGTACATCCGGATTGTTTTATTTCAAGGTGGCACCCGATTGGAATGGCGTTATGCCTGATGATCACCCATTTAATAAGGGCATTCAAGTTGTTGACAAAGATTTTGGTGGTAGCAAAATGCTCAATGTAATGTTCGAAGGAGATGTGAAAGAACCGAAGTTGATGAATAAACTTATTGAGTGCGAAGAAGGATTAAAAGAACTTCCTAATGTCGGTTCTGTGGCTTCGTTGGCAACGATAGTAAAAGAAATCAGTAAAGCATTAAACGACTCCAATAGTGTTTATTTTGATCAGATTCCTGATAATAGAGAAGCAATTGCACAATATCTCGAACTTTATACCATGAGTAGCGACCCTGAAGATGTTGAAAGATTTGTGGATTTTGATTATACTAAAACTTTGATGACTGTACAATTCACGGCAAAGAGTATTTCAGATGTTGAGGATGTAATTAAAAAGCTTGATGAAATTACTGGAGAGGATGCCGAATTTCATTATGTTGCAGGAGGTTATCCTCTTGTGGAAATTGCAATGAGTCAGTCTATTTTAACAGGTCAGTATTACTCCTTGTTGTTTGCATTCGTAGCTATAATTATATTGTTATCAATTATCTTCAGAAGTTTGGTTGCAGGATTGATTGGAAGTTTACCATTAGCTTTTGCAGTCTTTTGTACCTTTGGTCTGATGGGATGGTTGGGAATGGAACTTAATATCGTAACTGCATTATTATCATCAATATCGATAGGTTTAGGAGTAGATTTTACTATACACGTATTTTGGAGGATAAAATGGGAGTTAGCTGCCGGAAATAATTATGTTGATAGTATTAAAAACACGCTAACCACGATAGGAAGAGGGATTACGATTAATGCATTCTCAGTAATGGTCGGTTTTGCTGTAGCATTTACTTCGGCATTTCCAATTATTCATTCGTTTGCTTTCCTTATTATCATCTCATTATTTCTCTGTTTGATATGCGCTTTAGTGTTCATTCCGGCATTTGCCCTTATTCTTAAACCTAAATTTTTGGAGAGAAAATAAAGATTATTAATAATTAAAAATAAAGTATATATGAAACAAATAATTGTAATATTCAGTGTGATGTTGCTGATTGCCAACTTTCAAGTATCAGCACAAGATGCGAGAGAAATATCCAAAAAGGCTATGGATGCTATTGAAGTAACGGATATGGAAATGATTTCGACCATTAATATTCATGATGGAAAAGGTAATGTCAGAGTGCGGCAAATATCTACTGCTTCTCGCAGGTTTAGTGATTGTTCGAAGATGATAATTAAATTTCTTGCACCTGCTGATGTCAAGGGAACGACATTATTAGTCTATGATTATGAAGATCAGGAGGATAGTCAGTGGATTTATATGCCTGCATTACGAAAGGTAAGAAGAATAGTAAGTACAGAAAAAAGTAAGAACTTTATGGGGTCTGAGTTCACTAATGCCGATATGAGCAAACCTAATTTGAATGATTATAACTATAAATTACTAAAAGAAGATACATTTAATGATAAAAAATGTTGGGTTATTGAAGCAAAAGCAAAAGATGACAAAGTTCGTCAGGAAAATGGTTTTGCTAAAAGAGTAAGCTATATTGATAAGGAGACAAGTTTCTGCTATAAGATTGAATATTATGATGCATCAGACAATCAGCAGAGAAAACAGTTGATTTCCGATTACAGGAAGCAAAGTAACGGGAAAAACTTTGCTCACAAAATGGTTATGCAAAACGTACAAAACGGACGTAAATCAGAGATGATAGTAGATAAATTCCAACTCGGATCAAAACTGCCGGAAGCAACTTTTTCTCCTTCAGCAATCGAAAATTAATTTATTTAAATGGTTAACTTGTTCAAATATATTGGTTTGGTTTTGTCGGCAAATATGTTTTTTGTTACAGGATTTGCACAGACTTTAGAGATAAAAATACACAATCTAAAGAAGTCGGAAGGACAGCTATGTGTTACACTGTTTAATAGCGAAGAAGGTTTCAAACATGAAGATCCTTGCTGGTATAAGATATATGCAAAAGATAAAATTGACGAAGAATTTGAACTTTCTGTGGAGTTAAAAGCGGGGGAATATGGCTTAACTGTTTTAGATGATGTCAATATGGACAAAAAGATGAATTATACTAAAATCGGCTTTCCTAAAGAAGGTTTTGGCTTTGGTGGTTATAAACACAAAGGGATATTTAAACCCGGTTTTAATAGTTTTAAATTTAAGTTAGAAGAAGGTCAAAATCTAAAAATTGAGGTCGAGATGAAGTATTATTAAATAATTATTACTATATTTGCACCCGCTTTTAAAGCGAATAGTATAATAATTATTTTTAAAAAGTTAGTAAACAGTATGTTAAACCATTATGAAACCGTTTTCATTTTAACTCCCGTTTTGTCTGATGCACAGATGAAGGAAGCGGTAGAAAAGTTCAAAACCCTCTTAACAGAGAGCGGTGCGACTATCACAAATGAAGAAAACTGGGGGCTACGTAAGTTAGCTTATCCCATTCAGAAAAAATCGACAGGATTTTATTCTTTGTTGCAATTCGATGCAGAACCAACTGTAATTGAAACATTAGAAACGAATTATCGTCGTGATGAGAGAGTGTTAAGATTCTTGACTTTCCGTTTAGACAAGTATGCATATGAATATGCGGAAAAAAGAAAAGGTATTAAATCTAAAGAAAAGGAGAACTAAGACATGGCATCAAATCAAGGAGATATAAGATATTTAACACCACCAACAGTGGATCTTTCAAGAAAGAAATATTGTCGTTTCAAAAAGAGCGGAATCAAATATATTGATTATAAAGATCCTGAATTTTTGAAGAAATTTTTAAATGAACAAGGTAAAATTTTGCCTCGTCGCCTGACAGGTACTTCATTAAAGTTCCAACGTCAGGTAGCTCAGGCAGTGAAGAGAGCTCGTCATTTAGCTTTACTTCCTTACGTAACCGATATGTTGAAATAATCTAAAGAGGAGGAAATAATATGGAAGTAATATTAAAAGAAGACGTAATAAACTTAGGTTATAAAGGAGATGTTGTAAAAGTAAAAGATGGTTATGGACGTAACTATCTGATTCCTCAGAAGAAAGCAGTTTTAGCTACTGAATCAGCAAAGAAAATGCTGGCTGAAGACTTGAAACAACGTGCACATAAACTTGAGAGAATCAAAAACGAAGCTGTTGAATTAGCTGATAAAGTGAAAGATATAACATTATCAGTAGGTGCAAAAACAAGCACTACCGGTAAGATTTTCGGAGCAGTTGGTCCTATTCAAATTGCTGATGCTTTCGAAAAAGCAGGATTTACTGTCGATCGTAAGGTTATTGTAATCAAAGAACCTGTAAAAGAAATAGGTTCCTATAAAGCAACATTAAAACTACATAAAGAAGTAACTGTTGAAGTTGCATTTGAAGTAGTTTCAGAATAGATTCAGTCAATTCAAAATCGACAAAAAACCGATGCCCCAATTATTTGGTGGGTATCGGTTTTTTTAAAACAAAACATATGGCAACAATTAAACCGTTCAAAGGTATTCGTCCACCAAAAAATATTGTAGAAAAGGTAGCATCACGTCCGTATGATGTGCTAAATTCAGAAGAGGCAAGAGTTGAAGCAGAGGGCAATCCAATGTCTTTATATCATATCATTAAGCCTGAAATTGATTTTGAACCCGGCACTGATGAACATGAAGAAAAAGTGTATTTGAAGGCAGTTGAAAATTTTAATCAATTCAAGAAAAACGGATGGTTACTTCAAGATGAAACCGAAAAGTATTATGTTTATGCTCAAACAATGAATGGTAAAACACAATATGGTTTAGTCGTTTGTGCGTATGTAGAAGATTACATGGAGGCAAGGATTAAAAAACATGAGTTAACCAGAAAAGATAAAGAAGAGGACAGGATGAAGCATGTGAGAATCAATAATGCCAATATAGAACCTGTTTTCTTTGCTTATCCTCATCAGCAGGAATTAGATGATATAATTAGCAGTATTATAAAAAATAAGCCTGAGTATGATTTTGTAGCTCAGGGCGATGGTTTCGGACATCATTTTTGGGTAATTGATAATGTAGATACTATTAAAAGAATTACCGAGATATTTGCTGAAATTCCTGCATTGTATATTGCTGATGGTCATCATAGAAGTGCAGCCGCAGCTTTAGTTGGTAATGAAAAACGCCTTCAAAATCCTAATCATACAGGAAATGAGGAGTATAATTACTTCATGGCTGTTTGTTTTCCAGATAATCAACTTACAATTATTGACTACAACAGGGTTGTAAAAGATTTGAATAATCTTACCGATGAAGAGTTTTTAAATGCATTGTCGAAAAACTTTGAGGTGAAAAAAGTAGGGAAATTTACAAACCAAATAAATTACATAATTTCTCGTTATATCTTTCAGGAATTTGGTATGATTTAACGGCGAAACCGGGAACTTATAACGACAATGATCCTATAGGAGTATTAGATGTTACTATTTCTTCTAATTTAATTTTAGATGAAATTCTTGGCATTAAGGATTTAAGAACTGATAAGCGTATAGATTTCGTAGGTGGTATACGTGGTTTGCAAGAACTTCAAGACAGAGTCGATAGTGGTGAAATGCGTGTTGCTTTGGCTTTATATCCTGTATCGATGAAACAGCTTATTGATATTGCCGACACAGGAAATATCATGCCTCCGAAAACAACATGGTTTGAACCTAAATTACGTTCCGGACTTGTTATTCATGCTTTAGAGTAAACAAATTTATAAGAATGAGATTTAAATATGCATTATTCATAATCATATCATCCATACTGTTTCTGTACGGTTGTGGAGCTAAATCTCGTTTAGCATCAGCAGATAAAAAGTTTGAAGCCGGTGAATATGCATCGGCTGCCGAACTTTATTCTAAGCTTTATTCCAAAATTTCATATAAAGATGCCGAACTCAGGGGTAGAGTAGCTTTTAATCAGGCAGAATGTCTGAGGAAATTAAATTATACTCGTGCCGAAATGATGTATTCCAGAGCGGTAAGAGCTAAGTATCAGGATAGTATAGTTTATTTGAAATTAGCTCAAGCTCAACATCGCAATGCCAAGTATTCCGAAGCAATAAAGAATTACAATTTATATTTGAAGCATGATTCATCAAATGTAGTTGCTATAAATGGGATAAAAGGTGCTCAATCGTTTGCTGTTTGGAAAGCAGAGCCGACATCATATGTGGTCAAAAGAGAAAATACCTTTTATGCACGGAATAGATATGTTTACAGTCCATCTTATCAGAATTCCGATTATGATCAACTTTATTACACAGCCAATAATATTCAGCAAAAAAAAGGTACGGCTAATAATTTTGTAACAAATTCACCAAACAGTAATATTTTCTTTGTAAAAAAAGATGCTTCCGAAAAATGGAGTAAACCTGAGCCTGTTTTCTCTGATGAAATAGCAGGCAGTGCAGATATTGGAAGCTGTGCATTTTCTCCGGATGGACGTACAATGTATTTTACCAAAGCATCCCAGAAAAATGATGCTAATGCCAATGTCGAAATTTATTCATCTTCAAGAACAGGAGGAGAATGGACTACACCTCAGAAGATAGTCTTTTTTAAAGATAGCACCATCTCTGTTGCGCATCCTGCAATCGCACCTGATGGCGAAACAATATATTTTGTATCGGATGCACCTAACGGTCAGGGTGGTAAAGATATATGGAAAGGTACTTTATCAGGGACCGAGTGTAAATTTATCGAAAATCTTGGTCCGACAATAAACACGCCCGGCGATGAAATGTTTCCTTATGTTCGTGCCGATGGTATTCTATACTTTTCGTCTGATGGTCATGCCGGTTTAGGCGGTTTAGATATTTACAAAGCGGTTGGGACAGAATCCGGTGATTCAATTCAGTGGGAGGTCTTCAATATGGGAATGCCGGTTAATTCAAACTATGATGATTTTGGTATTACCTTCGAAGGCAATAAAGAAAAAGGTTTTTTCTCTTCAAACAGAGGTCAGATACGCGGATTTGATGCAATTTGGTCGTTTGTACTCCCTGAAAAAGAAGTCATCGTTCAGGGAAAAGTAATGGATGATAAATTAAATCCTATTCCGGATGCAATGGTGAGATTAATTAGCAATACAGGACAGAACACCAGAGTTATAACACGTAAAGACGGTACGTATCGTATTAAGATTGATTCAGATATGGATTGTGTGATGTTGGGAACGGCACGAGGATTTCTAAACAGCAAAGCATCTGTATCTTCACGCGGCTTAAAAGGTAGCAAAACCTACACTGTCGATTTAGTTTTACCGGCAGCATTCCGACCTGTTCAGCTTAACAATATCTTTTTTGAATTTGCTAAATGGGATTTGACACTTGAGTCGGAAAAAGGATTACAGGATTTACTGAAAATGCTAAATGACAACCCTTACATAGTTATCGAAGTCAGTGCCCATACAGATTATATAGGTAATAATGAGGCTAATATGATATTATCCCAAAAAAGAGCTCAATCTGTAGTCGATTATTTAATTAATGCGGGAATAAATGCAAATAGGTTAATATCAGTAGGTTATGGCGAAGAAAAACCATATATTGTCGATGAATCTTTAAACATCCAACATCCGTTTCTATCAGTAGATACAGTTTTAAATGAAGAATATATCTTAACCCTACCACACACAGAACAAGAAATAGCAAACCAAATCAACAGAAGAACTGAATTTAAAGTAGTGAAAATGAATTTTAGGTAAAAGAGGGGGGGGATTATAAAAATTTGATAATTGAGATTGATAAATATGTTAAAAGACACACCACCTTGAATCCGAAGGATTCATATGTTTATATAATATTGTATCTTTGTATCGCAACATTATTTAGTGTGTTTAGTGTTGTAAAGCGATTGATTTATGTAGTGATTGGCACATTAATATATTTACAATTTATACATTTACAATTTACAATTATCACATTAACACATTAGCACATTGGCATATTATCACATTAGCACATTACTATTACATATATGAAACAATATCTAAATTTATTAAATCGGGTTTTGACTGAAGGGGTTAAAAAAGAAGATAGAACAGGAACCGGAACTATTTCAGTTTTTGGGCATCAGATGCGCTTTGACATGTCAGAAGGTTTTCCGTGTTTAACAACAAAGCAATTGCATTTAAGGTCGATTATTTACGAGCTGTTATGGTTTCTGAATGGAGATACGAATGTAAAGTACTTACAAGAAAATGGTGTCAGAATATGGAATGAATGGGCAGATGAAGATGGTGATTTAGGTCATATTTATGGTTATCAGTGGAGATCATGGCCTGATTATAATGGAGGTCATATCGATCAAATATCTGATGTCATTAATACGATTAAAAATAATCCGGATTCCCGAAGAATTATTGTCAGTTCATGGAATGTTGCCGATTTACCAAATATGAATCTGCCTCCATGTCATGCTTTTTTCCAATTCTATGTTGCTGATGGTAAGCTTAGTTTGCAGCTATATCAACGTAGTGCGGATATTTTCTTAGGTGTACCGTTTAATATCGCTTCATATGCTTTGTTACTGCAAATGGTGGCACAGGTAACTAATCTTCAACCCGGTGATTTTATACATACATTGGGAGATGCACATATATACTCCAATCATTTAGAGCAAGTTAAACTTCAGCTTACAAGAGAACCTCGCAGTTTGCCAACAATGAAAATAAATCCTGACGTTAAAAATATTTTCGATTTTAAATTTGAGGATTTTGAGCTGATAAATTATGATCCACACCCTCATATTAAAGGTAAAGTTGCTGTTTAACTATACAAATCTGATATAAAAAAATTGATTAATAGATAAAAAAGCACATTTGTTTTTGTTTTGTGCAAAATGTACTATATTTGTACCTGCAAAACAAAACAAATTAACGGTTAAGATATACTGTATTAAAAATCTTTTACCAAAATTATCTATTATGCCAAAGATTTCTATCGTTGTCGCTCTTGCAGATGATTATGCAATCGGCTATAAGAAAAAAATGCCATGGCATTTACCGGCTGATTTAAAGTATTTTAAAGAACTTACTAACGGACATCCTGTTGTTATGGGTAAACGAACTTTTGAGAGTTTGCCAAATGGTCCGTTGCCGAATCGTACTAATATTGTACTTACATCCATGGTTTCAGAAGGTGTTTCAGAGGGATATTTCGAAGCAAATTCACTGGAAGATGCCTTAGAGCTTTGTTCGAATGCCGAACATGTTTTTGTAATTGGTGGTGCTGCCGTGTATAAACAGTGCATGGATTATGTTGATAATATGTATCTAACGTGGGTTCATGGTAATTTTAAAGCAGATACATATTTTCCTGATATTGATTTTTCTAAGTGGAAAGAAATTTCACGTGAAGATCATGAGGCAGATGATAAAAATAAATATCCCTACAGCTTCACAATATATGAACGGGTAGTGTAAAAGGTAAGATTTTATAAATTTTAAGCCTTCTTCTTTTAAGGGAAAGGCTTTTTATTTTGTTTATCAATATAAAAGTAAATATTATTTTGTTTTTTCTATATTCTAATAAGTTGGATTTTGTTTTTGATTAATGTACGTAGAATTAAGGTATTTCTTACAAATTGATTATCTTTGTTCGTTTTTTCAATCATTAAGTTAAATTGTTATTTATGAGCTACTTTATAAAGCCGGCTAACTATAAGCCGATACTAAATTTACAGCAAACGGAAGTTGGTATAACTAAAATAAAGGATTTCTTTCAGGCAAACTTGTCTGCCGAACTTAGGTTGAGAAGGATTACCGCACCTTTGTTTGTTTTGCGGGGAACGGGATTAAACGATGACTTGAATGGGGTTGAGAGAGCTGTGAATTTTCCTATAAAAGATATGGATGATGTTCGTGCAGAGGTAGTTCACTCTCTTGCTAAATGGAAAAGAGTAACATTAGCCGATTATTCAATTGAAAATGGCTATGGAATTTATACGGATATGAATGCAATTCGTGCAGACGAGGAGTTAGGAAATCTTCACTCTTTGTATGTAGATCAATGGGATTGGGAACGTGTGATGACTGCTGAAGATCGTAATATAGATTTTCTAAAGATGATAGTCAGACGTATACATGCTTCTTTTCTAAGGACGGAATATCTTGTTTCTGAGACATTTCCGCAGATACGCCCTGTTTTACCCGAAGAAATACAGTTTATTCATGCTGAAGAATTACGTCAGTTGTATCCTGATTTGACTCCAAAAGAAAGAGAGTATCAAATTACTAAGAAATATGGTGCTGTATTTATTATTGGTATTGGCTGTAAACTTGCCAACGGCGAGAAGCATGATGGAAGAGCACCGGATTATGATGACTGGACAACACCAGGCGAAAAGGGACTTCCGGGACTGAATGGAGATATTCTGCTTTGGAATCCTGTATTAGAACTACCGGTCGAAATTTCATCGATGGGTATTCGGGTCGACCAACAAGCTCTGCTACGCCAATTAGAGATGGAAAATAAACAAGAACGCTTGGATCTGTATTTTCATAAAAGACTGATGGAGGGTACGTTACCTCTATCTGTTGGAGGTGGAATAGGGCAATCGCGACTTTGTATGTTCTTGCTGCGAAAAGCTCATATTGGCGAGATACAAGCAAGTATATGGCCTGAAGATATGCGTAAAACATGTGAGGAAGCTGATATATTGCTGATTTGATTGGTTTTCTTTTAGCTTTTCAGCATTTTTTTCTAAATTTGTACAAAAAAATAAATGGAAGTAGATTTTAATAAAATGGATGGCTTAGTGCCCGCAATTATACAGGATGATGTTTCTTCAAAGGTGCTGATGCTTGGATTTATGAATGAAGAAGCTCTCAAAACTACAAAAGAATTAGGAAGAGTTACGTTTTATAGCCGTACTAAAAAAAGATTGTGGACAAAAGGCGAGGAGAGTGGTAATTTTCTGAATGTTGTGTCTATCCTTTCTGATTGTGATAATGATACCCTGCTGATTAAAGTAAACCCTGTCGGACCGGTTTGTCACACAGGTACAGATACTTGCTGGAGCGAATCTAACCAAGGTGATTTTTTCTTCTTGAATTATCTGCAAAAATTTATACAACAACGCTTTAAGGAAATGCCGGAAGGTTCATATACAACATCTCTTTTCCAAAAAGGAGTGAACAGAATGGCTCAAAAGGTAGGCGAAGAAGCTGTGGAAACAGTTATTGAGGCTACTAACGGAACTGATGAAATGTTTTTATATGAAGCTTCAGATTTGTTGTATCATCTTATTGTTCTTTTGACTTCCAAAGGTTATTCGCTTGATGATCTTGGAAAGGAGCTAAAGAAAAGGCATAAATAAAGTGTTGACTATCATGAAGAAAAGTAAGTTACTTATCAAATATGATCACGTAGACATCTGCCAACAGGAATTGACGGTGGTGAGAGATATTACCTTAGAAGTACATTCCGGCGAATTTATCTATTTGCTGGGTAAGGTTGGTAGCGGGAAAAGCTCTTTTCTAAAGTCTTTATATAAAGAAGTTCAGATTGCTAATGGTAATGCCGAAGTATTATCATATGATTTGAATACAATAAAGAATAATCAGATTCCATATCTTAGAAGGAAAATCGGTGTTATTTTCCAGGATTTTCAGCTTTTGACCGATAGAACAGTATATGCAAATCTTGAATTTATTTTGAGAGCTACAGGATGGAAGGAAAAGGAAGCTATTGAAGAACAGATTCAGATTGTATTGGCGCAGGTCGGACTTAAAAATAAAGGCTATAAAAGACCACACCAATTGTCGGGTGGCGAACAGCAGCGTGTTGCTATTGCCAGAGCTTTGCTCAACTCACCTGAAATTATCCTTGCTGATGAGCCTACCGGTCACCTCGACCCGGAAGCAGGTCGTGATCTTATAGAGCTTCTTAATGGTATAACAGCCTCAGGCACAACAGTCATAATTGCTACACACAACTACACTTGGGTCGATTTATATCCCGGAAGAGTCATCTATATAGAAGATGAACAAATGAAAACTATATGAGAAAGAAACTATGTCCTCAATGTAAAATTCACAGATTCAATGTGAAAAACGAAAAAGGTGAAACAGTTGTAGTTATCGTAAACGAGAATTACGAAATCATACCGGTTCACCCTGAAGAATCTTTAGATGGATTTGATTTGACTACTTTATATTGCTTGGGATGTTCCTGGCAAGGCTCTCCAAAAAAGCTTGTTTAAAGGGATATTAGTTAAACCCTCAAATTTTATGTTTGCGTTTTTATGTATGTTTGCGTGTTTACATTGACAAAATAAGGGAAGGTTAGAAAGAAGAATAACGAACCCACGGTAGAAAATTGTAGCAATGTATTGTGTAATATAAAAAAATACCTCATCTTTGTACACTCGACTATAAAAATAAATGCTATAGTTCGATAGTTGAGTGTACAAAACAAGCAATAATATGGACGCTATAATAGAAAAATCGTATCAAAAGGTACATGAAACAGACACAAGTTTCATTCGCAGTATCATGGATAAAATTGACTGGAATGATCGTCTGATAGGTATTCGTGGTGCAAGAGGTGTAGGCAAAACAACACTTTTGCTGCAACGCATTAAGAAGCATTCAGACAATTCCAGTGAAACACTTTATGCTTCATTGGATAATTTATGGTTTTCGGAGCATAGTCTGCTGAGTTTGGTTGATTATTTTGTAAAACGTGGTGGAAAATATTTATTTCTGGATGAAGTGCATAAGTATCCTAAATGGTCGCAAGTACTTAAAAATATTTATGATGACTACAAAGAATTAAAAGTAGTTTTTACAGGCTCGTCATTACTCGAAATTCTCAATGCCAGAGCCGACTTGAGCCGTAGGGCGATTATTTATGATCTTCAAGGACTTTCATATAGAGAATTTCTGAATATAACCCAGCAAACCAAATTTGAGGTGGTTTCGTTTGATGATATATTGAAAAATCACAAGCAAATTTCTGACGAGGTACTCTCGAAAGTAAAGCCTTTACAGTTTTTTGGCGATTATTTACGATATGGTTATTATCCCTTTTTTACCGAGGGACTTACAAAGTTTTCGTATCGTTTGGAAGAGGTTGTTAATCTGATTTTGGAAGTTGAACTACCTTTGTTGCGAAATATTGAACCTGCCTATGTGTCAAAAATTAAACAGCTTCTGCAAATAGTTTCGGAATCTGTTCCTTTTATTCCGAATATCGAAAAACTGAGCAATAGAATTGATATTCATAGAAATACATTGCTCTCTTATCTTTATTACCTGCAAGAGACTTGTCTGACAAATCAGTTACACAAAGATATTTCAGGCATAAACAAATTACAAAAGCCCGACAAGATTTATCTCGAAAACACAAACCTTGCGTACACCCTTGCTGAAAATAATACCGATATTGGAAATATGAGAGAAACCTTCTTTTTAAATCAACTCTCGTATAATCATACGGTTGAATACCCGAATAACGGAGATTTCTGGGTGGATAAGAAATATTTGTTTGAAGTTGGCGGTAAAAATAAGACCGGTAGACAACTGAAAGACTCACCCAATGCTTTTATTGTTTCTGACAATATTGAATATGGTTTTGACAATAAAATACCTTTGTGGCAATTTGGAATGTTGTATTAAAGTTCTCATCTTATGAATGATTTCGGACTTTGAATCACCATCATTTATAGCTGATTATAATTGTATGATTATCCCTCTAATCCCTCAAGAGTACTTTCTTAAAAAAATATTTAAGTTTATTTTTTATTTATTGAAATAAATTATATATTTTTACGCTCAAATTATTTTATCTACAGTATTTTATTGGTTGAGATTTTCATGTGCAGTTGATTTTCATAGTTTATTTCACGTACCTTATTCTCTATGTTATGGCAGAAAAACTTGAAAATACTTCTTCCGTTTTATGTATTATTAACTCTTTTTTTTGGGTTAATTCCCTTTATTTGTTAGAGAGAGAGAGAGAGAGAGAGAGAGAGAGAGAGAGAGAGAGAGAGAGAGAGAGAGAGCAACCTATTAATAAATAAAAGCGTATTCGCATGTAGAAAATATCAATCAGTTGCGCAGCACTTTGTAATTGATTTTCCATATATTTTAAATATCTCATATCCCGTTTGAAAGGAAATTTCCTTTTAGGCGGGATTTTTTTATATCAATAATTATAAATCTTAAAAACAAATGTTTATGAAGTACAAATTAGTACAGCGGGCAAATCCGCAAGACCGTAGCAAGGTAAAATTCTACGCACAACCTGTAAACGAAGGAAGAATAGCCCGTAGGGATATCGCCTCCGAAATCGTAAATCTTTCGTCATTGTCGCGAGGTGATGTATCCAATGTTCTCGAATCGTTGATAGACACACTGCCAAAGTACCTGTTGATGGGTAAAAGCGTGTCGCTCGATGGATTCGGTACACTTCGTTTGTCGTTTTCGAGCGAAGGGGTAGAAGATACCAAAACCTTCAACACCAACATGATTTCAGGAGTGAGAGTAGTGTTTACTCCAAGCACCGAATTTAAGGCAGCTTTGGAAAGAATCAGCTTCGAAAAGAGCGAGTAAAATTACATACGTATGTAGTAAAATTTACACACGTGTGCAGCCAAACTTACATACGTGTGTAAAAATATTTATACACGTATGTAAATTTACTTAAAGACAAACATACGGAACAACCCGAAAATCCGAAAAAGAGTAGGGGAAATTTTAAAATCTTCATCATGAAAAAGATTGCTTTTATTTTTATTTCTTCTGTCTTATTGAATTGGACTTCGGGAATAGCAGCAGATATCAATGAGCAAGTAGTTCAAGTCCAAAAGACTGTGAATAGTACGCCCGATTTTATTATTACGTCTGTAACCGGACCATCCAATGCTACTCCGGGACAGTCTGTCTCTGTTTCTGTTACTTGCAAGAATCAAGGGGGCACATCCAGTCAGACGGGATACGTTATACTTCGAATGATTTTATCGCCAGATAATTCCATAAATCTCGGTGATAACTATTATAAGGATTATAATATACCGTCTGTTAGTAGTTTGAGTGCCGGAAACTCAGTATCGTATACTTTTACTTATACGATACCCACAGGTCTTTCAGGAACATATTACTGGGGAGCTTATGTAGATGCAGGAACTTATTTTACAGAAACGAATGAAAATAACAATGCACTTAGTGGTAATACTGTTAGCATAACCTCTGCTCCGACCTCTCCAACTGGTGTTCGTGTTGAATATCAGAGTTCAAATAATAGGAATTATTTAACATGGAATAGCGTTTCCGGCGCTACAAGTTATAAGATTTACTGGAGTAATACGGCGGGTGTAAGCAAAACAAATACCAATACACCTGATGTTACTTATTCAACAGCGTATGGTCATAGTGGAGTAGTTCCGGGATATACTTATTATTATCGTGTTGCTGCTATAAATTCTGCCGGTGAATCATCTCTCTCATCAGAGGTGAGTGTTACAGTTCCGGCTTTACCCGATTTTATTGTTACGTCTGTAACCGGACCTTCTAATGCTACTCCGGGACAGTCTGTCTCTGTTTCTGTAACTTGTAAGAATCAAGGAGGAACATCCAGCCAAACCGGCTCTATTATTTTGAGAATGATTTTGTCACCAGATAATTCTATAAATCTTGGTGACACTTATTATCAGAATTATAATATACCGTCTGTCAGTAGCTTGAGCTCCGGAAACTCGGTGTCGTATACTTTTACTTATACAATACCGTCAGGTCTTTCAGGAA
>Ga0207420_1000921_pt1 | contig 21224 bp, 21 predicted proteins | sample ThiBio_inoc_biof_FD_183941 | JGI IMG/M metagenome (GOLD analysis project Ga0207420, IMG submission 183941) | Wastewater bioreactor microbial communities from Cape Town, South Africa - Thiocy_inoc_biof (SPAdes) | ecosystem: Engineered > Bioremediation > Thiocyanate > Unclassified | place: South...
CTCGAGGTCGAGCACGCCCAGGCCGCCCAGCTGACCCAGCATGATGGCGGTGCGCGGACTCATGACCGAGTCCATGGGCGCGCCCAGAACGGGGATGCCGAAGCCGTAGGCATCGATCGACCAGGCCGTGGAGACGTCTTCAGGGTTGCGGGTGCGGCGCGAAGGCACCACCGCGATGTCGTCGAACGCGTACGCCCGGCGGGCGCGCTTGGCGCGGCCGAGCTCGATCTCCATGCTCACCCCACCAGCCTACCCGGGTGCGTCGGCGGCGTCCGGCGTGCAAGCAACTTGCCGAGGGGGCTGCTGAGCACGAACGCCAGGAACGCCCACGACCCGATCCACGGCGAGAGGATCACCGCGATGCCCGCGCAGATGACGGCCGACAACCCGGCGGCCGCGGCGACGTGACGCCGCTCGTACGCCTCGGGCGTCAACAGGTGCCCGCTCCGCGCGGCCGACCAGCGCCACGACAGGTGCCCGAGCAGCGCCGCGAAGAAGAAGTCGATCGGTAGCAGCACCCGGCCCGCAATGAGCGACGAGTACTCGGAGGTCAGCGACGTCGTGAACGGGATCAGCACGATGAACAGCAGCCGCGCGCTGTTGAGCCACAGTAGCGGCGTATCGACGGCGCGCATGTCCTGGAACTGGCGGCCCCACAACTCGGCATCCGTCTGGATCTCGCCGAACGTCGCCGTCGTGAGGTCGAGCACGAGCAGCGTCGCCGCGATCGCGAAGACCGCGTCGGTGTAGGCCTCGGTGCGGGTCGGCGTCGCCAGCGTGCTCACGCCGTCAGGACAGCGGGCGCGCGCGGCGACAACTTCGCAGAATGTCACGAACTCCGCAGACTCAGCCGCGAAACTCTGCGGAGTTCGTCACCTTCTGCGGAGTTCGTGCGCCCCTCAGAACGCAGCGCTGAGATGTAGCCCCGCAGCGAGCGCTCGCTGGATGGTGCGCTCCACCTCGGGCCAGCGGTGCACGATCTGTGTGTACGAGAAGCGCAGCACCGTGTACCCACGCAGACGCAGTTCCGCGTCGTGCGCGATGTCTTTCTCGCGCTGCGCGGCTGAGGAGTGATATGCCCACCCGTCGATCTGAATCACGAGCCAGTTACCCACAAGCACATCGACAGGTTTGCGGGCGAGGTACACCTGCTGTCGCACCTGCACGCGCAGTCGTCGGAGCGGCCGACACACGAGCGTTTCCAGTCCCGAGTCCGAGAGCCCCGTGACCGATTCAGCGAGTTCCCGCGCCGCGCGAGATTGCCAGCGCACGCGACGCAGAGCTTCGGGAGCGAGCTGTTCGATGCGAACCGCCGATTCCCATACGACGAGCGCACGCTCGGGCGGCAGGCACAGCGCGATGTGCGCCAGCGCATCCTCGATCGTGCCGACAAGGCTGCGCCCGACGGGCACGATGGGCTTCGTCCAGTGCGCGACGCCCGGCCATGACTGCGGCCCCGTCGACCCAGGCAGCAGGTGCACATGCAGTTCGTCGCCGATACCTTCTGGCATCCACCAATTGCGCTGCCGGGCGAGCGTCGTACATGTCAGCCGCCCACCGACCCGCGCAGCCTCGCGGAGGACAGACGGGGCGGATGCCGAGACGAACCACGCCCGGCGCAGCACTTCGATATCCTGCGACCGAGCGGCGTCACGCAACTGGCGATCGCTGTAGCCTTCGCGACGGAGCTGCTCGCGGTGCACGGCCACGCCGCGCAGGCGGTCTTCGAGAGGTGTCATGCCCGGCATCCTGGCCGATCCCCGCACCGTCTGGTCGGCCAAGTGCCCGATCTGGGGACAGATCTGCGGGATGCCCGTTTGGGGAGGAGGCGATGAGCGCGGATGCCAGCGCCATCAATGCCGCAGAATGTCACCAACTCCGCAGACTCAGCCGCGAAACTCTGCGGAGTTCGTCACATTCTGCGGAGTTCGTGCGCACGCGCCACCCGGGCCTACTTCTTGTAGTTGGGGGCCTCCACGACGATCTGGACGTCGTGGGGGTGGCTTTCTTTCAGGCCCGCGGCTGTGATGCGCACGAACTTGCCGCGCGCCTTGAGCTCTTCGATCGTGCGGGCGCCGACGTAGAACATCGACTGCCGCAGGCCGCCGACGAGCTGGTAGGCGACGGCCGAGACGGGTCCGCGATAGGCGACCTGGCCCTCGATGCCCTCGGGGATCAGCTTGTCGTCGCTGGGGATGTCGGCCTGGAAGTAGCGGTCCTTCGAGTACGACGTCTTCTTTCCGCGTGTCTGCATCGCGCCGAGCGAACCCATGCCGCGATAGAGCTTGAACTGCTTGCCGCCCTGGAAGACGATCTCGCCCGGCGACTCGTCCGTGCCGGCCAAGAGCGACCCGAGCATGACGGTGTCGGCTCCGGCGACGAGTGCCTTGGCGATGTCGCCCGAGTACTGCAGACCGCCGTCGGCGATGATGGGGATGCCTGCTTCGCGGGCGGCCTGATAGGCCTCCCAGATCGCTGTGATCTGCGGCACGCCGACACCCGCGACGATCCGCGTCGTGCAGATCGAGCCCGGTCCGACACCGACCTTGACGGCGTCGACGCCGGCGTCGATGAGCGCCTGCGCGCCCTCGCGCGTCGCGACGTTGCCGCCGATGATGTCGATCTCAGCGAACGAGGGGTCGGCCTTCAGCCGCATGACCATGTCGATGACGCCCTGTGACTGGCCGTTGGCGGTGTCGACGACGATGACATCGACGCCCGCGTCGCGGAGTGCCTCGGCGCGCTCCCACGCGTCGCCGAAGAACCCGATGGCCGCGCCGACGCGCAGGCGACCCTGGTCGTCCTTGGTCGCCAGGGGGTACTTCTCGCTCTTGTCGAAGTCCTTGATCGTGATGAGCCCCGCGAGCTTGCCCTCGTCGTCGATCAGCGGCAGCTTCTCAACGCGGTGCTGCGCGAACAGCGCGATGACCTCGTTCGCACCGATCCCGACACGGCCGGTGATCAGGCCCTCGCTGGTCATGACGTCGCGGACCTTCGTCGTCTGACGCTCGAAGCCCGATACGAAGCGCATGTCGCGGTTGGTGATGATGCCGACCAGGCGGCCATCTTCGTCGACGACCGGAAGCCCCGAGATGCGGTATTGCCCGCACAGCGCGTCGACTTCTTCGATCGTCGCGTCGGGGTGCGTCGTGATCGGATCGGTGATCATGCCCGATTCGCTGCGCTTGACCTGGTCGACCATCGCGGCCTGGTCGGCGATCGAGAGATTGCGGTGCACGATGCCGAGGCCGCCTTCACGTGCCATCGCGATCGCCATGCGCGCTTCGCTCACAGTGTCCATCGCGGCCGACAGCAGCGGCGTGGCGACCGTGATGCGGCGGGTCACGTGCGACGACGTGTCGGCTTCGGAGGGGATGACGTCGGTGTGCCCGGGCAGCAGCAGCACATCGTCATAGGTCAATCCGACGAATCCGAACGGGTCGTTGTACTCCACGTATTCTCCCAAGCCTCGCGCGCGTATAACGATTCTAAGTCGACGGTGGAGCTCGGCATTCCCGGATTCCGCGTGGATCCGCGGCATCCGCCCGCGCCTCGAGCACTCACCGACCCCGCGACGCGCCAAACGAAACATTCAGCGGACTCACGGAAACAAGTCCGACACATTACGCTCGTAGCGTCGTTGATCACTGTCGATGCGACCGCATCACCCAATTGGTGCGCCGGACTGGAGGAACGTTGAGTCCTACGACCGTCACCGCGCGAACCCCCCTGCGATGGTTCGTGCTGTTCTTGGGGGCACTGCTTGCTGCCGCCGCATTGCTCCTCGGCACTGCGGGTTCGGCCCTCGCCGACACCGCCGATCCGGCGGACACGGCGGCAGGCACGACCTCCGCCGACACCGCAGACCTGCCGTACACGATCGTCGTCAACGTCCGCTCGGGCGGTGAGGCCGTCGAAGGCGTCACCATCACCGTGACCGACGGGACGTACGAGGGCGAGGGTACGACGGATGCCTCGGGCCGGGCCCGCATCGGCGTGCCCGAGAAGGAATCCGCCTGGACCATCGTCCTCGTCGAGTCGAGTCTGCCCACCGGCGTCACGGCACCCGACGGGTTCGCGTTCGAGCAGGAGGCCACGTTCGGTGCCGGCGCCTCGATCACCAAGAACTTCACGCTCGTCGCCGCCGAGCGACAGACCACGAGCTTCTGGGATCAGCTCATCTCGCGCGCCGTCAACGGCCTCAACTTCGGCCTCATGCTGGCCCTCGCCGCGATCGGCCTGTCGCTGGTCTACGGCACGACGGGCCTGTCGAACTTCGCGCACGGCGAGATGGTGACCTTCGGTGCCCTCATCGCACTGCTGTTCGCGTCGGGCGCGGGATGGTCCATCTGGATCGCGATTCCGCTGGCGGTGATCGCCTCGGCGGCGTTCGGATACACGATGGATGCCGGATTGTGGCGACCACTCAGGCGAAGAGGCCTGGGCACGGTGCAGCTCATGATCGTGTCGATCGGTCTGTCACTGGCGTTGCGCTACCTCTACCAGATGTTCATCGGCGGCCGCACGCTGCAGCTGCCGGGTGCGGTCTCGCAGAGCATCCCGGGCCTCGGCCCCATCCGGCTCTCGGTGACCGACCTCGTCAGCATGACGGTCTCGATCGTCGTGATCGGGGTGTTCGCCTGGTGGCTCATGCGCACCCGCATCGGCCGGGCCACGCGCGCCGTGTCGGACAACCCATCGCTGGCCGCCGCGAGCGGCATCGACGTCGACGGCGTCGTGCGGATCGTCTGGATCGTCGCGGCGGCGCTCGCAGGGCTCTCCGGCGTGCTGTGGGCCTACTTCCGCCCCGGCATCCGGTGGGACATGGGCACCAGCATCCTGCTCCTCGTCTTCGCCGCGGTCACACTCGGCGGACTCGGCACGGCGTTCGGCGCCCTCATCGGCTCGATCATCGTGGGTCTACTAGTCGAGGTATCGACCCTGTGGATCCCGTCGGATCTGAAGTACGTCGGCGCGCTGGTCGTGCTGATCGTCATCCTCCTGTTCCGTCCGCAGGGCATCCTCGGACGCCGAGAGCGGATCGGTTAGGCACACCATGAACTGGCTGCAGATTCTCAACAACACGTTCGCCCAGATCCTCGCGCCGGCGACCCTCGGCTACGCGCTCGCGGCGATCGGCCTCTCCGTGCACTTCGGCTTCGCGGGCCTGCTCAACATGGGTGTCGCGGGCTTCATGGCGATCGGCGCGTACGGCTTCGCCGTCTCGATCCTCACGTTCGGCCTCCCCTGGCCGGTCGCGGTGCTCATCGGCCTCATCGGCGCGGTGCTGTTCGCCATCATCCTGGGCATCCCGACGCTGCGCTTGCGCGGCGACTATCTCGCGATCGTCACCATTGCGGCGGCCGAGGTTCTGCGTCTGCTCTTCCTCACGTCGAGCAACCGCGCCTGGTCGGGCTCGGCCGACGGTCTGTCCGGATTCCAGCGCGACTTTCGGGCGAGCAATCCGCTGCCGCCGGGGCGCTGGGGCTTCGGGCCGTGGACGTACCAGTCCGACCAGTGGTGGGTCATCATCGTCGGTACGGTCACGATCGCGATCGCCGTGCTCGTTGTGTGGTTGCTGATGCGCAGCCCGTGGGGTCGTGTGATCCGCGGCATCCGTGAAGACGAGGATGCCGTGCGCTCGCTCGGCAAGAACGTGTTCGCCTTCAAGATGCAGGCCCTCATCGTCGGCGGTGTCATCATCGCGGCGGGCGGGATCGTCACCGCGATGGGCACAAACGTGAACCCCAACGTGTACGTGACATCGCAAACGTTCTTCGTGTGGACGGCGCTCCTGCTCGGCGGCGCGGCGACGATCTTCGGCCCGGTGCTCGGCGCCGTGCTGTTCTGGATGGTGCGCGCTTTCCTCTCGAACCTCTTGCCGGCGCTTGTGAATGCGGGACTGCTGCCCTTCCTCACCGCCGAGCAGAGCCAGATGCTCGTCTTCGTCCTGGTGGGCGCCGCGCTGATGTTGCTCGTGATCTTCCGACCGCAAGGCATCCTCGGTAGCAAGAAGGAGTTGACCTTTGTCCGCTGACGTTGCGCCCCCGGCCCCCCGTCCGAAGTCCACGGGTCTGCACAAGGTCGACCCGAGTGGCGAGATCCGCCCCGGCGTCGCGAAGGTCGACCCCATCGTCGTGGTCGACGGCGTGACGCGCGTCTTCGGCGGCCTGACCGCCGTCGACGTCGAGCACCTCGAGATCCCGCGCGGTGCGATCACGGCGCTCATCGGCCCCAACGGTGCCGGCAAGACGACACTGTTCAACCTGCTCACCGGCTTCGACAAGCCCAACACCGGGAGTTGGTCGTTCGACGGCAGGAACCTCGCCGGCATCCCGGCGTTCAAGGCCGCCCGCATGGGGCAGGTCCGCACCTTCCAGCTGACGAAGTCGCTCGGGTTGTTGACGGTTCTCGAGAACATGAAGCTCGGCGCGCCGCGCCAGACGGGCGAGCACTTCTGGGCGAGCATCCTGCCGTTCCTCTGGCGTGGCCAGGAGAAGCAGTATGAGGCGAAGGCGCGTGAGCTGCTGGCCCGCTTCAAGTTGGACGCCAAGGAGAAGGATTTCGCGGCGTCGCTGTCGGGCGGTCAGCGCAAGCTGCTCGAGATGGCGCGCGCGCTCATGAGCGACCCGACCCTCGTGATGCTCGACGAGCCGATGGCCGGCGTCAACCCGGCGCTGACGCAGTCGCTGCTGGACCACATCCTCGACCTGAAGGACCTCGGCATGACGGTGCTCTTCGTCGAGCACGACATGCACATGGTCCGCCACATCGCCGACTGGGTCGTCGTGATGGCCGAGGGCAAGGTCGTCGCCGAGGGCCCGCCCGACACGGTCATGCGCGACCCCGCCGTCATCGACGCCTACCTCGGCGCCCACCAGGATGTCGACCTCGGCGTCGTCACGGGCCGTTACGAGGGCGAGCTGCCCGCCGAGGCGCAGGGGCTCGTCGAAACGGCACAGGAGCTCGATCAGGCGATCGAACAGGATGCCGAGCACATGGAAGAGTCGGAGGACGACAAGTGACCGACACCGCCGCCGCACCGCAGCCCGTGGCCCCCACCGCCGACAACGTCGTCGTCCTCGACAACGTCGTCGCCGGGTATCTGCCGGGCGTGAACATCCTCAATGGTGCGAACCTCACAGCCGCCAAGGGCGAGCTCATCGGCATCATCGGCCCGAACGGTGCCGGCAAGTCAACCATGCTGAAGGCGATCTTCGGGCAGGTCAAGATCCGCTCCGGCTCGGTCACGCTCAACGGCGAGGACATCACGGGTCTGCGCGCCAACAAGCTGGTCGCCAAGGGCGTCGGCTTCGTGCCGCAGACCAACAACGTCTTCCCGAGCCTCACGATTGCAGAGAACCTGCAGATGGGCGCCTACCAGCGCCCCAAGGTCGTCACCGAGCGCATCGAGTTCGTGACGTCGATCTTCCCCGACCTCGGCAAGCGACTGGCACAGCGCGCCGGGTCACTGTCGGGTGGAGAGCGGCAGATGGTCGCCATGGGCCGCGCGCTCATGATGGACCCACACGTGTTGCTGCTCGACGAGCCTTCGGCGGGCCTATCCCCCTCGCGCCAGGATGAGGCCTTCTTGCGCGTCTCAGAGATCAACAAGGCGGGCGTCACGACGATCATGGTCGAGCAGAACGCCCGCCGCTGCCTGCAGATCTGCGACCGCGGCTACGTCCTCGACCAGGGACGCGACGCCTACACCGGCACGGGCCGCGATCTGCTGAACGACCCGAACGTCATCGGCCTGTACCTCGGTACGCTCGGCGCCTGACACACGAAGGAGGGGGCTGGATGCCATGCGCATCCAGCCCCCTCCTTCGTGTGTGCCCGTCGCCATCTCACACGCACGTGAGCCCCGGTCCGAAGACCGGGGCTCACGTGGTTGCTCTGTCGGATCAGCCGACGTTGAGGAACGAGTAGTTGTTGTCGTCGCCGTACTCGAAGACACCGATCGATGCCTCCGTCGGGTCGCCCACGTCGTTGAACGTGATCGGGCCCGAGACACCGTCGTAGTCAGCGACGCCGCCGCCGATGATGATGTCGGCGCACTCCGCGTAGGAGGTGCACTTCGTGCCGTCGCCCGAACCGCCCGACACCTGCTGCAGGTGGGCTGCGACATCCGGGCCCGCCGTTGAACCGGCCTCGAGGGCCGCGAGGGCGAGCAGGATGACGGCGTCGTAGGATTCCGGCGCGTAGGTGAAGTCGGTCAGCTCGGGGTCTCCCTCGCTGGCGACGAACGCCTGCAGGTCATCACGGAACGTCGCGATCGTCGCCGGGTCGACAGCGGGGTAGGTGCCCTTGGCGCCCGCGAGGGTGCCCGCGTCGAACTCGTCGCCGAAGTTGGCGAGGTTGCCGTCGACGAAGTACATCTTGTCGGCCGGGAAGTCCGCACCCAGCAGCTCGGGGATGATCGTCTTGACCTCTTCGAACGTGATCAGGGCGATCGCGTCGGGCTGAGCGGCCAGAACGTCCTCGACCTGCGCTGAGAAGTTGGTGTCGCCCGTGTTGTAGAGCGACGCCGAGACGACACTGCCGCCGGCAGCCTCGAACGCCTTCTTGGTGAAGCACGCCAGGCCCGTGCCGTACGAGTCGTTGAGCACGATCATGCCGAGTGTCTCGTTGCCGTCACCGGCAATGAGGTTGCCGAGCACGTCGCCCTGCAGGACGTCGGAGGGAGCGGTCCGCCAGTACAGACCGTTGTCCTCGTAGCCGGTGAATGCCGCCGACGTGTTGGCGGGCGAGAACTGAATGGCGTTCGCGGCGATCACCTGGTCGATGAACTGCAGCGATGTGCCGGAGGATGCGGCGCCGATGATGGCGGTTGCGCCCTCGCCCAGCACACGCGGAATCTCCGTCTCGTACGCCTTGTTGTCTGTGTCACCCGAGTCGCCCTGGATCAGGTCGATCGTGATGCCCTTGTTCGCAGCGTTCACCTCGGAGGCAGCGAACTCGGTGCCCGCGATCTCGGGCGGGCCGAGGAAGGCGAGGTTACCGGTGACGGGAAGCGCCGTGCCGATCTTGTACGTCAGGTCGGTGGCGGGGCCCGCTGACGTCGAATCGTACGTCGGCGTGTAGGCCTGAGGCTCGGCGGCGTCGCAGTCGATCGGGAAATCGAATGCCGCAACGTCGGCGGCCTCCGATTCAGACGAGCCGGGGTCCGACGAGCCGGCACAGCCGGCCAGAACGAGCGCGCTGGCGCCGACCAGGGCGAAACCGCCCATGACCTTCGCGGCGCGTGAACGGGTGAAAACGCCCATGTTGCTCCTTGATCTCGATGACGACGCACGCATGCCCCGTCCGGGTTGTGACCAACCTAGTAGGTGCATCAAGTCGCGAATGTTGCGATGCGTTAACGGTGTGAAACAGCTCGATCACGGTCGAATAACGGTCTGACCGGCCGATCGCACCGCCCGGGGCGCAGGGAGCGCGCGTGGATCAGACGAGATCGGCGACGTCGGATGCCCCGCGGACGCGCCGCGCCGAGAGGAGCGAGTCGATCGTCAGCACGATCAGGGCGAGCCACACGAGGCCGAATCCGATCCAGCGCTCGATCGGCATCGGCTCGCCCATGAGCCACCAACCGGTGAGGAACTGCATGATCGGGGCGACGAACTGCAGCAGTCCGATCACGGTCAGCGGGGCGCGGCGCGCGCCGGCGGCGAAGAACAACAGTGGGACGGCCGTGACGGCACCGGCGAGCAGGAGCATCGCGGCGTGCCCCGCGCCTGAGGCGCCGAAGGTGAGCCCCGTCGTCGCGGCGACGACGACGAGTTGTACGGCGGCGATCGGCGCGAGCCACAGCGATTCGAGCGTGAGCCCGCTGATGGCATCCACACTCGGCCCGATCTGCTTCTTGACGAGACCGTAGGTGCCGAAGGATGCCGCGAGGGTCAGTGCCATCCACGGGAACGAGCCGTACCCGACGATGATGACGGCCACGGCCAGCCCCGCGATGCCGATCGCGACCCACTGCGCCGTCCGCAGCCGCTCGCCGAGCACGAGCACACCCAGCAGCACCGTGAAGATCGGGTTGATGAAGTAGCCGAGGCTCCCCTCGATCACATGCCCCGTGAGGGTCGAGATGAGGAAGACCTGCCAGTTCACGTAGATGAGCAGGCCCGCGATGATCGTCCAGAACACGAGCCTGCGATTGCGCAGAATCGCGAAGAGCTTGCGCCACGTGCGTGTGACGGTCAGCAGGATCGCGCAGAACAGCAGCGAGAACAGGATGCGCCAGGCGACGACCTCCCACGGTCCGGTGGGGGCGAGCGTCAGGAAGTAGAGGGGCATGAAGCCCCATAGGAAGTACGCGATGAAGGCGTAGACGCCGCCGAGGGACTGTTCGCGGGAGGTCTCCTCGGGTGTCATGGGTCCAAGCCTAGAACGGTCGTGACACTGTGCGTGCCGCTCGGGCCCGCGGCATCCTGCCGATGTGCATCATCGTCCTGCCAACGAAAGAAGCCCTCGGCGAACCGAGGGCTTCTTTCGTGTGCGAACGTCAGCGGACGACAACCGCCAGCACGTCACGCGCGGACAGGACGAGATACTCGTCACCACCGAACTTGACCTCGGTGCCACCGTACTTGCTGTAGATCACGCGGTCGCCGACGGCGACGTCGAGGGGGACACGGTTGCCGTTGTCGTCGATGCGGCCGGGGCCGACGGCGACGACTTCACCCTCCTGGGGCTTCTCCTTGGCGGTGTCGGGGATGACGAGGCCACTGGACGTGACCTGCTCAGCCTCGACCTGCTTGATGACGATGCGGTCCTCGAGCGGCTTGATGGAAACCGACACGGTTTACCTCTTTCTGGCTTGGCGTACTGCAAGACTCATTAGCACCCGCAGGGGCGGAGTGCTAATGGCAAGTCTAGGGCGCGGCTGGCACTCGTGCAACGCGAGTGCCAATCGGGCTTCGTTCCCATCTCACCTTCTAGGCTGGCCCGATGGAACTCGCCGAGCTCACCACCCTGCTGACGCCCGAAGGACTGCGGCTGGTCGACGAGCTCGGCGCCATCGATTCGACCGATGGCGTCGCGGCCGCGGTGTCGCGCCTACGGGCATCCGGCCTGTCGCCCGACCTCGTGTCGGCCGCAGTCGGGCAGGCACGGCTGCGCACACGCGCCCGCGCGAAGTTCGGTGAGTTCGCCGACCGCATGCTTTTCACTCGGGCCGGCCTCGAGCAGGCGACGCGCCTCGAGGTGGGTGCCCGCCATGCCGGGAGGTTCCGCGACGCGGGCATCCGTCGTGTCGCCGACTTGGGTTGCGGCATCGGCGGAGACTCGCTGGCTTTCGCGGGGATCGGGCTCGAGGTGCTCGCCGTCGAAGCCGACGAGGTCACGGCGGCGCTCGCCGCGTACAACCTGGCGCCGTTCGGCGACGGCGCCCACGTGCAGCACGCGCGTGCCGAAGAAGTCGACCTCGCCGGCGTAGACGGCGTCTGGCTCGACCCGGCCCGTCGCACTGCCGGCCACACCGAGACCACCCGCGTCGGCGCAGGCGACTGGTCACCGCCCCTGGAGTGGGTCTGGAGCCTCGCCGCGCGCACACCGGCCGGCATCAAGCTCGGCCCCGCGTTCGACCGCGCGCTGATCCCGGCCGATGCCGAAGCGCAGTGGATCAGCGTCGACGGCTCGACGATCGAGCTCGTCGTGTGGACCGGCATCCTCGCGCGCCCGGACGTGCGGCGCGCCGCACTCGTCATCCGAGGCGGCGTGGCGGCCGAGCTCGTGGCATCCGGCGATGCTGCCGACGCCCCGGTGCGCGACCTCGGCGCCTACCTGCACGAGCCGGAGGGCGCGGTCATCCGCGCGCGGCTCATCGGCGAAGTGGCGCGCACGATGGATGCCGGGATGATCGACGCGAAGATCGCCTACCTGACCTCGGATGCCGCGGTCGACAGTCCGTTCGTGCAGAGCTTCCGCGTGCGCGAGCGCATGCCGAACGATGTGAAGGCCCTCGCCCGCGCGCTGCGCGAGCGCGGCATCGGGACGCTCGAGATCAAGAAGCGCGGGGTCGACATCGACCCCGCGGCCCTACGCACCAAGCTCAAACTGCGCGGCGCGGAGGCGGCGACGCTGTTCGTCACCCGGATCGGCGACGCGCGCGTCACGTTACTCGCCGACCGCGTCTGACGCGCCGACCGGGTCTGCTCGCCGGCCGGGTCTGCTCGCCGACAGGGTCTGCTCGCCGACCGGGACTGCTCGCCGACCGGGTCTGATCGCCGACAGGGTCTGATCAGAGCCGGTTCAGCCGAACAGCGGCCCCTGTGTCGATGCCCACCACAGCCAGCCCGCGCTGTAAATCAGCGACACGACGCTCAGGCAGAGCGCCCACACCGCAGCCTGGCGCGACTCCCACGGGCGACGCAGCGCGACGACGGCGAGCCCCGCGCCGACGAGCCCGATGAGGAATCCCCAGCCGACGAGCACCGACACGATCAACCCGAGGATGCCGAAGAGCAGCGCCCACGGCGCGCTGCGGGGCAGCGGCGATGCGGTGGCGGGCGCCCAGTCGAGCTCGGTGTGGACACTGGCCGTTATCGGCAGCGGGCCGGTCAGCTCGCGCGCGAAGCCGCCGTGGTGTTCGCCGGGCAGCGCCGCCGAGGTCGCGAGGACAACGTCGTCGGAAGGCGCGTCGAGGTGTGCGGCGGGTGGGGCGGGCGGCAGTGCCGCGGGCTGGGCGGGCGGCGGTGCCGCGGGGAGGGCCATGCCCGCTGTGCCGGCATCCGCGATCACGGTCGGCGTCTGCTCGTTGTCGCTCATCGCGCCACCGCACTTTCGACGGGCGCTTCGGCGATCTGGATCTCGGTCACCGGCAGGGTGGAGTCGGCGCCGAACTCGAGCGTCGAAGGCTGACGTCCGCTCGCGACCAGCTGCCCGGCGAGCGCCGCGATCATCGCTCCGTTGTCGGTGCACAGGCTGAGCGGCGGGATGCGCACGGTCACTCCCGCGGCTGCGGCGCGCTCGAGCGCGACCTCGCGCAGCCGCCGATTGGCGATGACACCACCGCCGAGCAGCAGCCGCGGCACGCCGTGGCGCGCACAGGCATCCAGTGCCTTGGTCACGAGCACGTCGACGACCGCTTCGCGGAACGATGCCGCGACGTCGGCGACCGGAGCGGCCGTGCCAGATGCCTCGGCCTGCTCGACCCACCGCGCAACGGCGGTCTTCAGCCCCGAGAACGAGAAGTCGTAGCGGTGCTCGGCCATGTCGGATGCCCGCGACAGCCCCCGCGGGAACCGGATCGCGGCCGGGTCACCGGTCGCAGCGGCGCGGTCGATCTCGGGGCCACCGGGGTAGGGCAGCCCGAGGATGCGTGCGATCTTGTCGAACGCCTCGCCTGCCGCGTCGTCCATCGTCTCGCCGAGCAACTCGACGTCGGTCGTGAGGTCGCGCACGAGCAACAGCGACGTGTGCCCACCGCTCACGAGTAGCGCAACGGTCGGGTACTCGACCTCGTCGCGGTCCAGGAGGTCGGCGGCGATGTGCCCGACGAGGTGATTGACGGCGTAGAGCGGCTTGCCGAGACTGACGGCGAGCGCCTTCGCGGCGCCGACACCGACCATGAGCGCACCGGCGAGCCCCGGCCCGCTCGTGACGGCGATCGCATCGAGCTCGTCGAGCGTGATGCCCGCTTCGGTGGCAGCGGCCTCGATCGCCGGCTGCAGCGCTTCGAGGTGGGCACGGGCCGCGACCTCAGGCACGACGCCGCCGTAGCGGGCGTGCTCGTCCATCGAGCTGGCGATCGTGTTCGACAGAAGGGTGCGGCCGCGGACGATTCCGATGCCGGTCTCGTCGCAGCTCGTCTCGATCCCGAGGACGAGGGGCTCATCGCGGTTCATGCGAGCGCCTCCGCGGCTCGAAAGCAGGCTGAAGTGGCATTTGCTCGGCCGGCACGGCGCTCGGAGCGCGATCCAGCCTGCTTTTGGGCAGTCTTCACGAGCACACCCCCGCGTCGGCGGCGGCGGGCGCGCGACCTGCAGGCCACGCGGCGAGGTCGAGCTTCATCACGATCGCATCGACGTCATCGGGCTGGTAGTAGCGCGGGCGACGGCCGATCTCGACGAACCCCTCCGAGGCGTAGAGCGCGGTGGCGGTGGGGTTGTCGTCTCGCACCTCCAGGAATATCTCGCGCGCTCCGCGCTCGCGCGCCGTCTCGAGCAGAGCCCGCAGCAGGGCGCGGCCCCGCCCCCTCCCCCGCGCCGCCTCGGCGATCGCGATGGTCTGGATGTCGGCATCCGCCGCCCCCGCCACCGCGCGCACGCCGCCATAGCCGACGATGCCGCCCGCCTCGATGTCGACGAGGTAGCGGCCGTGCGGCGACGCGAGCTCGCCCTGCATCATCGGCTCACTCCACGCGTCGGTGGGGAACGAGACGCGCTCGAGCTGCATGATGTCGGCAAGGTCGGATGCCTCCGCTGCGCGCAGCGTCATGTGCTCACCCTCTTGCGGGGCGCGGGCAGCGTCACGTCGGGAGCGCGCAGGTACAGCGGCTCGGGGCCGGACAGGGTGCGGCTTGCCGCAACGGCGCGGCCCGCGAGCGTCGCGAGCATCGTGGCCGAGATCGCGGTGACGTCGTGGCGGGTAGCGCCCAGGCCCGCGAGGACGTCGTCGATGCTGTCGCGGGGTGTCAGGGCGGGGCCATGTGCCCGCTCGGGGATGCCGTCGTCGTCGAGCCCGTCGTAGACGGAGTACGCGAACTCGCGGCGACGCGCGTCGGTGACCACCGCGAAGCGGGCGGTCCCGGCGAAGGGGTCGGCGAGAGCCGCGGCGAGGATCAGCTCGAGCGCGGCTGCGTCATGGCTCGGCACGGGAACGACCGGCAGCCCGCGGCCGAGCGCGAACGCGCGCGCCGCCGCGATGCCGACGCGCAGCCCCGTGAACGGGCCGGGGCCCATGCCTGCGGCGACGTGCGTGAGGACGACGGGGGTCGGCGTCGTGGTGCCGATCGGGCCCAGCGTGGCTTCCGTCAGCACCGTCTGCAGCAGCGTGCCGATCACTTCGGCATGCCCAAGCGGGTTGGCGCTCTGCGCTGCAGCGAGGGCGACGCCGTCGGTCTCGACGACGGCGACGGCCGTACCGAGGGAGGTGTCGATGCCGAGGATCACGTCATCCAGGGTAGCCGCGGTTGCACGGGCGGCGCGTAGCCTGTGCGGGCCGCGTTCGGCCGCGGGAACTCCGCAGATTCGCGTGAACTCCGCAGACCCCGCGGGTTTCGCTGCGGAGTTGGTGACAATCTGCGGAGCTGCGGGGGTCAGGCGGTGCGGCGGGAGATCCGGACGTGCCGCGGCGCGGCATCCTCCATGTCGGCGACGTGGTGACCGGATGTCCCGCAGGCGGTGTCGACGCCGGTGCCGCTCCAGCCGCGGTCGATCTCAACCTCCCACCAGTGGTCGGCGACGGCCGCGGCGAACGGGGCCGCCCATTCGGCGATGACGACGGAGTGCGCAAAGTCGATGTCGAGGTCATCCAGTTCGCCGTCGGTGCCCAGCCGGTAGGCGTCGACGTGGACGAGCGGCGGCCCGTCGCTCAGCGATGGATGCGTGCGGGCGATCACGAATGTCGGGCTCTGCACGGGGCCGCGCACGTTCAGCGCTGAGGCGATGCCACGCGTGAGCGTCGTCTTGCCCGCGCCGAGCGGACCGGTGAGGACCACGAGGTCCCCCGCCCGCAGCGCCCCGCCGAAGGCGCGGCCGAGCGCCTCCATGTCGTCAGCCGAGGCGATCTCGCGCTCGCCGACGAATCCGTCCAGTCCGGTCATCAGGACGTCACTCTCCATAACTCAGGAGAACAACCGTCGCCGGGTTCGGCATTCCGCGTGATTCCGCAGCGGCGCACGGCCGGGACGCGCGAATCTCCTGAGTTGTTGCGGCGGCCTCACACACAGCCGCGGCGGCCCCGTGCACCGCCGCCGCTGTGGCGTCGCCCGCGCACCGGCGCACGGCGCTCACCGGGCGACCTCGCGGCGGGGCACGCGCGGGCCGATGCGGGTGACGATCTCGTAGTTGATGGTGCCCGCGGCATCCGCCCAGGTCTCGACCGCGGGCATCCCGAGCGTCGGGTCGCCGAACAGCACCGCCTCGTCACCGACCGCGACGGGCAGGTCGCCGACGTCGACGACGAACTGGTCCATCGCGATGCGCCCGGCGATGGGGAACACCGCGCCGCCGACGCGGACCGCCGCTCCCCCGGATGCCGCGCGCGGGATGCCGTCGGCATAGCCGAGCGGAACCAGGGCGAGGGTCGTCTCCTCGGCGGCGCGATGGGTGTAGCCGTATGAGACGCCCTGCCCGGCGGATACGCGGCGCACCGCCGCGACCGCGGCGCGCAGCGTCATGGCCGGGCGCAGGCCGAGGTCGGCCGACGTGCGATCCGCGAACGGCGAGAGCCCGTACATCGTGACGCCCAACCGCACGCACCCGAAGCGCGCCTCGGGCAGGTTGATCGCGGCGTGCGAGGCCGCGAGGTGCCGCAGCTGCGGCGCGAGTCCGTGGGTCGCGGCGAGCGCGAGGGCATCCGTGAAGCGGGCGAGCGCGGCGCGATCGTCGGCGTCGCTCGTGTTGGACAGGTGGCTGAAGATCCCGACGACGCGCAGCTTGCCGATCCGCTCGAGGCGCGCCGCTTCGGCGAACACCACGGGCAGGTCGGCGGGCGGGATGCCGTTGCGTCCGAGCCCGGTCTCGGCCTTCAAATGCACCGCGACAGCACGCTCAGCGGATGCCGCGGATGCCGCCGCCTGCAGCTGCGCGAAGCTCGAGATCCCGAGTTCGATGCCGAGGGCCGCCGCCTCGGCGAAGGACGCGCCGGGCGCGTGCAGCCACGCGAGGATCGGCGCGCTGATCCCCGCGCGGCGCAGCGCGATCGCCTCGCTGATGTCGGCGACGCCGAGGCGCGTCGCTCCGCCGGCGAGCGCAGCGATGGCCGAGCGGACGGCGCCGTGCCCGTATCCGTCGGCCTTGACGATGGCGATGACCTCCGACTCGGTGAGTCGGCGCAGGTGGCGCACGTTCTCGGTGATCGCGGCGGTGTCGATGAGCGCTTCGCGCATCGTCCCGTCGGGCAGGCGCGTCATGCGGGGTCCCCGGGTGAGTCGGTTGCGGATGCCGCGGCGCGCCCGGTGACCGGTCCGTCCGATTCGGCGATGACGTAGGCCGTCGCGAGTCCCGCGTCGTGGCTGAGCGACAGGTGCAGCGCCGCGATGCCGCGGCCTGTGACCGTGGCATCCGTCTCGCCGCTGAGGGCGAACACGGGGCGGCCGCTGGGCTCGGAGGCGACCTCGATCTCGGTCCAGTGCACACCGTCCGAGCCGCCGAGTGCCTTGATCAGCGCCTCTTTCGCGGCGTAGCGCGCGGCGAGCGAGTGCGACTTGAGGTGCTGCTCGGCCGGGGCGAAGAGCCGCTCGAGGAGTCGGGGCGTGCGCTCGAGCGAGCGCTCGAAGCGCGGGATGTCGACGATGTCGACGCCGATTCCGACGATCACTCCGCCAGCCTACCCGCGCACGCTCCACCCCTACAGCGCGCCCACCCCGCACCCTCCCGTCCGCGAGACTGCATCGGTGCACCGAGACTGCAGCGCACGGATGCAGTCTCGGTGCACCACTGCTGTTTCGCGGTCGCGGACGGCACCGCCCGGCGGCGCGAGCGCGCCACCCCGCGGGGTTACTCCACCGTGACGGACTTCGCGAGGTTGCGGGGCTGGTCGACGTCCAGGCCCTTCGCGGTAGCGAGGCCCATCGCGAAGATGTGCAGCGGAACGACCGCGAGCAGGGGCTCGAAGAACGGCCCGGCGAGCGGGATGCGCAGCACCTCGTCGGCGAAGGGCAGCACCGCGGCGTCCCCCTCCTCGGCGACGACGATGACGCGGGCGCCGCGCGCGCGGATCTCCTGGATGTTCGACACGACCTTCTTGTGCAGCTCGGATGCCTCGCGCGGCGACGGCACGATCACGAACACCGGCTGCCCGGGCTCGATCAGCGCGATCGGGCCGTGCTTGAGCTCACCGGCGGCGAAGCCCTCGGCGTGGATGTACGAGATCTCCTTGAGCTTGAGCGCGCCCTCGAGCGCGACCGGGTATCCCACGTGACGGCCCAAGAACAGCACAGACTGCGTGTCGGCCATCCAGCGCGAGAACTGCTCGATGTGCTCCTGCTCGTTCTCGAGCACCCACGAGATCTTCGCCGGCACCGCCTCGAGTTCCCGCACGTGATCAGCCGAAGAAGCCGCAGAGAGCACCCCGCGCACACACCCGACATGCAGCGCGAGCAAGTACAGCGCGGTGATCTGCGCGACGAAGGCCTTGGTGGATGCCACGGCGACCTCGGGCCCCGCGTGGGTGTAGATCACGGCATCCGATTCGCGTGGAATCGTCGCGCCCTGCGTGTTGCAGATCGACAGCGTCTTCGCGCCGCGCTCGCGCGCGTACTTGACCGCCATGAGCGTGTCCATCGTCTCGCCCGACTGGCTGATCGACACGACGAGGGTGTCGTCGCCGATCACCGGGTCGCGGTAGCGGAACTCGTGCGCGAGCTCGACGCTGACGGGCACGCGCGTCCACTGCTCGATCGCGTAGGCGCCGGTCTGACCGGCGTAGAAGGCCGTACCGCAGGCGATGATGATGATGCGACGGATGCCCGTGAACAGCTCGTCCAGTCCGTCGAGCTCGGGGATCACGACCGCACCGTCGTGCACGCGGCCGCGCAGGGTGTTGGCGACGGCCTCGGGCTCTTCCGAGACTTCCTTCGCCATGAACGACGACCAGCCACCCTTTTCGGCGGCGGAGGCATCCCACACGACCTCGAACGGCGAGGTCTCGACGGGGTTGCCGTCGAAATCGGTGACCTCGACACCGGCGGGCGTGATTGCGACGATCTCGTCCTGACCGATCGCGAGGGCATTGCGGGTGTGCTCGACGAAGGCGGCGACGTCGGAGCCGAGGAAGTTCTCACCCTCGCCGAGGCCGATCACGAGCGGCGAGTTGCGGCGGGCGCCGACGACGAGTCCGGGCTGCTCCTGGTGCATCGCGAGCAGCGTGAACGCGCCCTCGAGGCGGGAGACGACCGAGCGGAAGGCCACGACGAGGTCGCCGGATGCCCGGAACTCGTGCCCCAGCAGCACCGCCGCAACCTCGGTGTCGGTCTCGGAGCGGAAGGTGTACCCGAGCGAGACGAGGTCGGCCTTCAGTTCGGCGAAGTTCTCGATGATGCCGTTGTGGATGAGGGCGAGCTTGTCGTCGTCGGCGAGGTGCGGGTGCGCGTTGGCATCGGTCGGGCCACCGTGTGTCGCCCATCGGGTGTGGCCGATGCCCGTTGTCCCGTCAGTCATGGGATGGGCGGCGAGGTCGTCGCGCAGCACTTGCAGCTTGCCGGCGCGCTTGCGCATGGCGAGGTCGCCCGCGGAGTCGATCACGGCGATGCCGGCCGAATCGTACCCGCGGTACTCGAGGCGGGCGAGGCCCGAGATGAGGATGGCCTGGCTGTCCCGCGGGCCCACGTATCCGACGATTCCACACATGCGGTACATCGTACGGTGCTACGACACCAGCCACCTCAGCGAACCCTGGGGAGAAAAGGCCTGCCCCCAAAAAAAGGGGGGGCCCTCCGGAGACGAGCCGTTGGGGACGGTCGGTGTCGGGAGGACCCCTACTCACGCACTCCCGGGCAGGCAGTTTGGGGGGAGCCTGTCCGAACGCCGCTTGGGGGCAGCTGAGTCTGCGCGAGCACCTCCATGGTACCGGGATCGACGTTCTCGTGATGCGATGCGCCAGGTTTCGTCGATGTCTTCCGCCCCCGCGGAAGCTGTGCCATACTCGTGGTCGTCAGCCGTCGGTGACGTCCCGCTGAGTGGTGGAGTTTCTCAACACCGTGCGGGTCAGTTGTTTTGATTATGCCGCAGTGAGTTCGGGGATGCTCACCTCCTCGGGTTCGGCGAGCAGGAGCACCATGGATTGCTCGCTGAAGTAGCGGCGGTCGGCGCCGTCCCATTCGTCGTGCTGCTCGATAAGGACGTGGCCGGCCAGGCGGAGCAGGGCCGCGGGATTTGGGAACGTGCCGACGACGTCGGTGCGGCGTTTGATCTCCTTGTTGACGCGTTCGAGGGGGTTCGTGGACCAGATCTGACGCCAATGCTGGAACGGGAACTGGCAGAACGCGAGGAGGTCGTCCTCGGCGTCTTCGAGCATGCTGGCGACCTTCGGGTGCGAGCGGGTGAGCATGCGAACGACCTCGTGGAACTGGGTGAACACGTGCTCGGTGTCGGGTTGCGCGAAGATCGTGCGGATGATCGACGCGACCATCGGGCCCGCCGTTTTCGGGACGGCGGTAAGCACGTTCCGCATGAAATGGACCCGGCACCGCTGCCAGGCCGTGCCCTGGAACACGGTCTGGATCGCGGCGACGAGCCCGGTGTGCGCGTCGGAGATCACGAGGCGCACCCCGCCGAGGCCGCGGGCCTTGAGTGAGCGCAGGAACGTCGTCCAGAACGGCTGCGACTCGGTCTCCCCGACCTCGAACCCGAGCACCTCCCGGCGCCCGTCCGCGGCGACCCCGACCGCGACGACGACCGCTTGGGAGACGACCCGCCGGCCGACCCTTGCTTTGCAGTAGGTGGCGTCGAGGAACACATACGGGTAGGTGGTCTCCGCGAGCGGGCGGTCACGGAACGCGGCGACGTCCTCGTCGAGGTTGCTGCAGATCCGCGACACCTCGCTCTTACTGATCCCCGTGCCCGCACCGAGCGCTTTCACGAGGTCATCGACCTTCCGGGTCGAGACGGGCCTGATCGCCCCGCCGGCGCCGTTCCAACAGCGATGGGAAGAACGACCCCGCCCGCAGTTTCGGGATCCGCAGCTCGAGATCCCCGGCCGTGGTCGACACCGTCTTCGAGCGGGTGCCATTGCGCTGCGCCACCCGCTCAGGGGTGCGTTCGAACGGGGCGGCGCCGATGAACGCGGCAGCTTCCGCGTCGATCAGCTCCTGATAGAGCGTCTCGGTCGCGACCCGAATCCGGTCGGTGACGCCGGTGAGTTTCAGTTCCCCGAGGAGCTCGAGGAGGGCAGACTGGTCAAGAGCCATCGTGCGTTGTGTCTTTCTGTGAGTAGCTTTAGTCGGTTCTCACTGACCATCGCACGATGGCTCACCACGTCCTCGACGTGACACTCAGCACCGAGATCTACACCACCCCAGGGGACGTCACCCAGCCGTCGTGAGACGGGGCGGA
>Ga0207420_1000922_pt1 | contig 21214 bp, 11 predicted proteins | sample ThiBio_inoc_biof_FD_183941 | JGI IMG/M metagenome (GOLD analysis project Ga0207420, IMG submission 183941) | Wastewater bioreactor microbial communities from Cape Town, South Africa - Thiocy_inoc_biof (SPAdes) | ecosystem: Engineered > Bioremediation > Thiocyanate > Unclassified | place: South...
TCTCTGAGGAACCCTTCTGGCAAGTTAATAAAAACCTCTTTACCGATATGAAAATACGTGCCTCATACGGATCATTGGGCAATGGTAATGTGGGTTCGTACGCTTACCGCGAATTATTCAAAATATCGCAAATGAGTAAGCTTATCAATGGTACGCTGAAACAGAAAACCTCTTTACCGACAATCGTACCGGACGGACTTACATGGGAAACAGCGACAACGGCTAACGTGGGTCTTGATTTTGGATCGCTTAACGGCAGACTACGTTTCTCCGGCGATGCCTATATCCGTAAAACAACCGATATGTTTACAGTTGGTAAAGCTTTACCAGCAGTTTTTGGAGCTGATGTACCTAAGGGAAACTATGCTGATATGACCACCCGTGGATGGGAATTATCACTTTCATGGCACGATAATTTCACATTGGCCAACAAGCCTTTCAACTATGACATTCGTTTTACTCTGGCCGATTATACTTCGAAAATCGACAAATACAATAATCCGGAAATGAATCTGGGTAGTTATTACGAAGGGATGACTGTTGGCGAAATATGGGGATACGTGACCGAAGGATTCTTCACTTCTGCAGAAGATATAGCAAATCATGCTTCTCAGAAATTGTATTATGCCTCCAATTCGGGTACATGGTTGCCGGGCGACATTAAATTTAAGGATCTCAATGATGATAATGTGATCGATTACGGCACCAATAAGGTTGGAGATCCGGGCGATAGGAAAGTTATTGGGAATACTACTCCCCGATACACTTACAGCTTCAATGTGGGTGGCGATTGGAACGGCATCTTCTTTTCTGCATTCTTCCAGGGTGTTGGTAAGCAAGACTGGTGGCCGGGCAATGATAATGCGTTGTTCTGGGGTCAATACAATCGTCCGTACAACAATATACCAAAGTCTATGATTGGCGAAATTTGGTCTGAAGAAAATCCCAATACGTATTTTCCGCGTTATAGAGGGTATGTAGCCTTGCAAAGCACCCGCGAACTTTCTGTCATACAGACTAAATATTTACAGAATGTAGCCTATCTGCGCCTTAAGAATTTACAAATTGGATATAATATACCAAAGAATATACTTGCGGCAACTAAAATGCAGGCAGCACGTATTTATCTATCAGCAGAAAACATTTTTTGCTGGTCGCCTCTTTACAAACATACCAAGAACTTCGATGTAACCAATATCTATGGTGAAGATGCCGAAGCAAAAAATGTGGCAAGCGATGGTGGAACAAACTCTATAATCAGTAATGGCGGACGGTCTTACAGCTATCCACTGCTTAAGAGTATCAGTTTAGGTTTATCAGTTACTTTCTAAATTTAATGTTATGAAAAAAGTACTATATGGAATTTTATCGCTCGCTATTCTGTTTGCGTGTGATATGGAAGAACTTCCAAAATCCCAGATTTCAGCAAAGCCTGTATTTGGAACAGAAACAGGACTTGAGATGTACACAAACTCATTCTACGAAGTATTTCCTGCAACAACATCCAGGTATACCAATTCGTATTATATTGCGGTAAATCAAGTCGTTAAATACCTTACTGAAAATGGATTCAGTGCAGAGGAAAGTAGTGGATGGAACTGGGGTACCCTACGTAATATCAACTATTTTATAACCAACTGTACGGACGAATCTGTACCGCAGGCTACCCGTAATAACTATTTGGGGGTTGCCCGCTTCTTTCGCGCCTATTTCTATTTTGACATGATGAAAAGATTTGGAGATCTCCCCTGGATCAACCACCCTCTGGATGTAAATGACCCATTGCTGAACAGTGGAAGAGATGCCCGTACACTCGTTGTAGATTCGATCAAAGCCGATCTTGATTTTGCGATAGCGAATATTAAAACAGCCAAAGATCCTACCTGCTCAACTATTACCAGTACGGTAGCAGCTGCCATGAAATCGCGTGTATGTCTTTGGGAAGGTACCTATAGAAAGTACCATACAGAAGCCGGATTACAGGCATCAGCCAATCAATGGCTTCAGGAGGCTGCCGATGCTGCACAGATTGTTATGAATGCCGGCTATTCAATATATACCGGAGCAGGTGTAGCTAATTCATATCGAAAACTCTTTATCAGTAAGACTCCGATTTCAAGTGAGGTACTCTATGCAGTTACATTCGATAATACGATGGGGGTGGTACATTCCAGCAACCGTCAGTGGACATCGGTAACCTTTGGTTCTTGTCCGAGTTTGGTTCGTCCGTTTGTAAACACCTACCTCATGCTTGACGGTACACCATTTACAAATCAGACCGATTACGCAACAAAATCATTTCCCCAGGAGTGTGTGAATCGCGACAGCCGACTTGCACAAACGGTTCGTACACCTGGTTTTACAAGAATTACCGGAGGAACCACTGTGAAGACAGCTCCTAACTATGCATACGCAATAACCGGTTACCAGACCTGCAAGTTTACGTTGGACGACACACAGTTCGATAATGTAGACATTTGCGACAACAATGTGATATTATTCCGCTATGCAGAAGTACTATTAAATTACGCCGAAGCAAAGGCCGAATTAGGATCGCTTACAGATGCCGATTGGGCTAAAACAGTTGGTGCATTACGTGCCCGCGCAGGTATCACAGGCGGAATTTCAAGCAAGCCTGTTGCTGTGGATCCCTATTTGAAAAGCACCTTCTTCCCAGACGTTTCAAATCCGGAAATACTTGAAATCCGTAGAGAGCGAGGTATAGAATTATCTTTTGAAGGATTCGAATGGTCGGATGTATGCCGGTGGAAATTAGGAAGTTCTCTTACCCGAGATTGGGAAGGCATCTATATACCTGAATTTGAAGTACCTTACGACATGAATGGCGATGGCACATTAGATGTTTGCTTTACCAAGAGTCTGACTCCTGCAAACAAAGTTCCCGGCGTATATTATTTGTATGTTGGAGAAAAGCTTGCCAACGGAGCGAAGAATAACTCCCAGATAGCAGCTGACGGACATACTTTGGTGTATATGAAAGATCAGAAACGCACCTGGAATGATAAATTATACTTTTATCCTATTCCAGCCAATGATTTGGTTATGAACCCAAATCTTGGCCAAAATAAAGGTTGGGATTAAACACATGAAACGCTTACTCCACCCCCATTCCGGAAATAAAGGTATCGAAGAAACCTTTAATCTTACTCAGGATGCGTTCGCTTACCAATTTACGCTCTTTAACAGGTGGATTTCCATCGTTGCGTAACTTCAGGATTTCATCCCTAAGCGGTTCACGTTGGGTGAATATGTAATCGGAAATGATTTTTTCAACCTTATCAAACAGCAGGTTTTCATCGGAGCACAACTTCATGAAGGCCTGCTGTTGTTCTTCTGTCCAAAAACGCTCGAAAGCATCCGGGATGGCATCCGAATCCTCAATAGCAGGCAAATTCTCACGAATAAACTTCTCAATCAGTTCACGTTTGCTCCGGAGCTGCGTCTCACCCGCAATCAGTTTAACAATCTCCGCATGGCGCCTCTCTTTGTCGGGATTATCCTTTAAATTGGCCAATAACTTCAGGATGTAAACCACATTGATTTCATCTTTATGAATCAGTTCCAACTCAAAATCCACATCATCCAGAATAGAAACTTTCTCCTTTTGCGAATCAGACTTAACCTTATCATGCAAATCGAGGTACTTACTTTTGTAATCATCAAAAAGCTGCTCATCCATGGGCAGATCCTCAAAGCAGAAATCAGAGAAAGTAGTCAGCACATTTTTCACCCGCATCACTTCGCGGAACGCCTTAACAAACTCCAGCTCCTCCTCTTCACTTTGCAAATCATTAACACTATCAACCGTAGGAGTAACCTGCTGCAAATGCTCGAAAGCAGCTTCAAACCGCTTTACATAATCTTCATAAGGCTCCATTAAAATCACTTCCCTCGCATCCTTGTTGCTAAACAAAGTAATCGCATCATCTGTAGCCTGCTTCAAGTTACGGAACACCACTATATTGCCCTGCGACTTCTGTTCGTTCAGCACACGATTGGTACGCGAATAAGCCTGAATCAAACCATGGAACTTCAAGTTCTTGTCCACGTACAAAGTATTAAGCGGCTTACTGTCGAAACCTGTTAGAAACATATTAACAACCAACAGAATATCAATCTCACGAGCCTTTACACGCTTTGAAATATCATTGTAGTAATTATAAAACGATACACTATCCCGGGTAGAGAAATTTGTTTGGAACATGCCGTTATAATCTTCAATAAACTCGTCCAACTTCTCGCGGCTATGCACATTCAATCCATACAAAGCCTTTGCCTCCTCCACAACAGAAACCTCCTCGGGTAGAAACCCGTCAGCATCTCGGTCGGCTTCATTAGCCGCATAACTAAATATCGTTGCAATACGCAGATTATGCTCTCCCGCCTTCTTTTTTGACTTAAACAATTCATAATACTGGATAAGCACATCCACACTGCTCACACAAAACATAGCCGTAAATTCCCTGCTGTGCGTTTTACGGTCGTGGTTGGCCACAATATAGTCCGCAATCTTGCCAAGTCGAGCCGGCGACCGCATCAACTCCTCTCTGTCAATATCTTCAACCTCAATATCAATATTAGTCCTGCTCCCATCCTTATTTTGGTAACGCCCTACATACTCCACCGAAAACTTCAGCACATTCTCATCCTTTATGGCATCCGTAATCACGTATTTATGTAAGCACTCGCCAAACAATTCATGCGTTGTACGCTTGCCATGCTCATTTTTAACGGCATTATCCGCAAAAATGGGAGTACCAGTAAAGCCAAAGAACTGCGTATCCTCAAAATAATTCTCAATCCGCTTGTGCGTCTCACCAAACTGGCTCCGATGACACTCGTCAAAAATGAAAATAATCCGTTCACTCTTGACCGACTTCAGCCGATACTCGTGGCGCTTCTTGCTGATAGCCGTATTCAATTTCTGAATGGTGGTAACGATAAGTTTGGTATTATCTTCAAGCTGGCGAACCAAAATATCCGTGCTTTCGGTACTATCTACACTCCCCTTGCTGAAACCATTAAACTCCTTGGAAGTCTGGTAATCCAAATCCCTGCGATCCACCACGAATACTACCTTCTTAACCTCCGGCATATTCATGATAATCTGACTCGCCTTAAAGGAGGTAAGCGTCTTACCCGAACCCGTAGTATGCCAGATATACCCATTCTTTGTAGAGTTTTTAACCCTATCTATCAAAGCCTCCACCGCATAATACTGATAAGGCCTTAACACCATCAGCACCTTATACGTCTGATTCAATACAATATACTTGCATATCATTTTAGACACATGGCAGGTATCCAGAAATGAAAATGTAAACTTGTCGAGCTGCGTAATCAACTTATTATTGGAATCGCTCCAAAAGAACGTCTGCTTAAACGACTGCGATTTATTGTTGGCATAATACTTTGTATTCACACCGTTGGAGATAACAAAAATCTGAATAAACTGAAACAAAGCCAACGAAGCCCCGTAGGAATGACGCTGGTAGCGATTGGTCTGATTAAAGGCCTCCTTCAGTTCAATTCCCCTGCGTTTCAGTTCTATCTGTACCAATGGCAACCCGTTAATCAACAAAGTAACATCGTACCTGTTTTTATACTTTCCCTCCATAGTAACCTGGTTGGTAACCTGGAACAAATTCTGACACCAATTCTCCTGATTCAAGAAATCGAAATACAAATCCTCCCCATTATCCCGTACAATATGCTGTTTCTCACGCAGAGTAACTGCCTTGTCGAATACAGAACCTTTACTTAAGATATTCAGTACCCGCTGAAACTCCAACTCGGTAAATACAATTCCGTTGTGCTTTTCCAACTGCAATTTCAAATTGCCCAACAAATCCTTTTCATCTTTAATAGGCACATACGTATAACCCAACAGCTGAAGCTGAGTCACCAAATTATTTTCCAACACTTGTTCCGGTTGAGTAGTCATTTCATTTAAAGTTTTGTCAGCAATGATAGCCTGATATATCAATAATGGATATCAGATTCCAATTTCATACTAAAAGCAAACTCTATAGGCGATTGAATATAGAGTTATACAAAGGTAGAACAAATAATTATAAATTCAATAACTCAAATCACTGCTGTCCCATTAAAATCTAAAAATCAAAAAGGCTGTAGTAAGTCATGATGCTCCTTCAGAAAGATATCAGCCAGACTTTGAAGTTGGCATGCCCAATGCCAAGGACAATCAATGTCAGTCCGATCTTTAAAAAAACGATGTGTATTTCAAAAGATATTATATAGAGTCCTTCATGTAAAATAAAGAAAAAACAGCTCCGTAATTTATAAAACCAGCTTTGGTGATGGTAATCATATCGCCTTGTATTGAAACCAATCCTTCATTTATACAGAAGTCAAGTTCCTTTTCAAAAAACTTGCAAAAATCATTGCCTAGCAAACCACTGGCTGTCGTTATGGAGAAGCTACCATAATAGCCAGATACCGCAATGTATTTAGACAGCATTTCGTCTTTGGGTAAGCGGTATGTATAAGTCGCAAGAATACTTTTTTTGCAAAGAATGTCGGTAAAGTCACCCTTCAACTTGCCCTCATTATAGCTAATCTCATTACGGGAGAGACTCTGGGCGGAAATGCCGAAGCCCTTGTATGGAGCGAACTCTATCATTCTATGGCGAAGATATGATGATAGTCCTTTATCATCCTTGCTCTTGCTAAACGTATTTTGCCCAAAGTTTGCATAATACCCCATGTCCAACAATGAATCGTACAACAAACAGTAACTATCAAAAAGTGCTGGTTTATCTGGTTGATAGCTTGTAAGGAGCATATTTGTTCGTAACTCATACAATGTGATTTGTTCAGGTTGGATGGCTTTGATAAATTCTATATCTGCTTTAATATCATTCAATTGCTGGTTCTTTAGACCATACATGAAATCGAGGTTTACTTTCTCGATTCCAGTTGAATGAAGCATATCCAACGTTTCCGAGACCCTTTGTTTGTTTGCATTTATTCGTCCGTTTGACTTTTGAACACCGCCAATGCTTGACTGTATGCCTAACGATACTCGTTTAATGCCAACCTGTTGTATCAACATTGCTTTCTCCTCAGAAATTGTTTGGAACGTAGCTTCTATGCTTGGCTGATAATCGTCTGAAATCTCCATTTGAGAAACCACGATGGTATACAGTTCCATTAGCTTGGCAAAGCTGTTAAGATTTAGTGCAGTAGGAGTGCCACCACCGATATCGAATCCAAGAAGGGTACGATTTGGATATTCCTTCAAGAATGTCAATGCATCATTTTTAAGCGTCTCAATATATGAAGATTGCATTTCGTTTGAAGGAAGATGCATACGAGTGTACTCACAGAATTTGCAAAGATGTTCGCAAAACGGAATGTGCATATAAAACGACAGCCGTTGGTCGTGAGAAAAGTCAGGTTCTCCGTCCACGCGATAACCTTGCCATTGACTTGGGGTCAACGGATAAGATGTGTTGTATTTATGGTTTGCCTTGCGACTATCGAATATATGCTTTAATTCCACGTCTTAGTATATAATGTTGTTTTCAAAGAAACCTTGACGAAGGCATTCGCCATCAAAAAGAAGAGACGATTCACAATACTGTGGGTTACAATAATGCCTCATATAGATGTCAAGCACCTTTGCATCCTTGTTATACAAATAGTTAGAGCACTTGCAGTCTGTGCCTCTATTATTGGATTCAGTGAAGTAGCAGTGGGATATTTCATCCAAATGCAAAACATCGAGAGGTACGACTCGTTGCTTGCAATAATCATTTACTGGCATTAAACCAACAAAGCCAAGACGAGTGAATCCTTTGTCAATACAGAAATCCATCATTCGATGTGCTTCTATTGTAGAATCGACATATCCCTTTATTAGATTGCAACTGGCATTCACTTTCATCATATCGATGCCATCAAACTGTAGGGCTTCGTCTGTAATAGTTATGCCATATATATCACTTAGTTTATTGCTGTCACAGTGATGAAGTGATACTGATGTAGAGTCTATACGTTCTTCTCTCATCAAGGCCTGTGATTGCGAGGTAAGACCATTGGTGTTGAGATGGACATGTATTCCTTTGAAATCCTTTGTTTCCATCATTTTCAGAATGGCTTTTACTCTGTCAGGTACAAGAGATGGTTCGCCACCTGTGATATTCAAGCGATTTACTGTCAGCCCTGCATATATGGCTTCAGATAGAATGTCTTCGAGTTTACTAATATTGAAGTGGCTGACAGACTTAACATTTGAATTTGAACAAAACCCACAGTGAGCATTGCAGCCATTTGTGACTTTTACGAAGATATTCACAGATGGAGGTATCGGCATTCCCATACAATCGTCATGATTACAACCATGGCTCTTTATCTGTATAGGTTTGCCGAACATCTTAATGTCGTTATTCCTTATCATAACGCATTAACGTTTAATCCTATGGATGAAAGATAATTTTTCCTCATCATTTTCAAAGTACATTCTTCCGTTCCATACTCTATACATAGGTAATGTGTAATCTTCTTTTGGGATGTAGTAATCATCTATCTTGCTGTATTTAGAGTCTTCACGCAACAATGGCTCTATTAGACGGAATTCAAACAAATCTGGAACTCGATTTGGTCCCTTACCTTCACCACAAGACTTGATGTAACGTCTGTGCTCTTCGTCCTTAATGTAAATTGGAGCTGCACCACCTCTATATGGTACGTATACTTCGGGATGGCACGCTGAATCCTGTTTATAATTTCTGCTTATAACATTCTCCAATCCATATTTCTTGATTCCACGCTCATGACGTTCTATCATGAAATCTCTGAACTTTGCATTGTCAAGGACTCCATCTGTAGATATTTCATCCCAAAACTTTCTAATATAATGAATGAAGAATTGATGGACATAGTGCATTCCACCACCGAAAGCGAAATAGTAGTGTGAAGGATTTGGACCACAATGTCCTACGCCACCTGTAGCTTCTATGAAATCGCCAGCTATGTCGTCACCTTGCTTATAACGGCGGAACTCATTCAAATAAGATATAATTATAGCCGACTTCTCTGCGACGTAATGAGAATAGACTTCGTTAAACTCATTACTTCCATAGGAGATGCACATCGATTCCAACTTATCAATATTGAGCTTATTGTTTTCAAAACATTCGTTTACAAAGGCATGGATACTGCGCCAGCTACAATTGAAAGCAACTTCATCAGGACCTTCCTTTAATCTCTCCAGACAAGAGAAAAGACAATCTATCGCTTTTTGGGGAGATTCAAAATGATGTTCCTTATTCAACGCAATTAGCATATCTACCATTGTGCGAGTCTGACCATACACCTTTGTTCTGAGATGCTTAGGCAATACAGGTTTAACTGCATCTTGATTGTTTGGCAACTCTTTTGCTAATGAGTGCTTCTTAACGAAATCTTTTATTTTTTTTGCAAATTCATTGTTCTTCATAAGCTCGTTAATGACCTTGTTAAAGTTATCTGCTGCTTCCCAAACCGTTTTAGTGTCTTTATATCCACGCCACATCTTTATCAAAGCGGCTTTCACACTTGTATCATCAGTTTGCTCAATAATATGGAATATGAGGCTGTGTGAATAATAATTTACTGTATTCTCAACACCTGATGTGCGATAAGATGAGAAATCCTTCCTGAAGAAATAGTTCGCTACAATATCGCTCATGCTATTGCCACGAATAACTAAATCCACAACTGTGGCTAGTTTGGATTCAAAAAACAACCTATCTCCTTCGCTAACATGGCTTTCCATAAATGCACGAGGCTCCGTAGTGACCCCATTCTTTTCAAATGCATTTTCACCATAGTACAATTCTTGCTCTGCTTTTACAGTATCAAGAGTTAGCTCGCATCGCTTCCCCTCAAAGAATTCATTGATAACTCTCTCAAAAACGTCGCCTGGTCTGATGATATCAAACAAAGTCATGCTTGAGCACACTTTGATAGCATCAATTCTGCTCATCATATCTGTTATATACTCATCACCAACATGAGCTAGCAAAGCACGAGTTATTTCGTAAAGTCGTTCTCTAAGAGTATTGTCTTCAAGATAGGCTTTTGCTTCAAGAAGTGAAGTAATAGCATATTTCTTTGACATCGAGCTATGGCCTAATCCTTGTATCTGAGGAAAGATATACCATATCCAATGCGTCTGTTTGTATCCCTGTTTGACTTCTGCCAAAGCAGTTTGATAACTGTCATATAATTCTTGCGCCTCTGAAAAACGCTCAATGTCTATTGTAATCATATGCTCAAATATTTGTCTTTTAATACTTACTTCTTGTTACCTCCATACTGCTTTTCGAAATCATTTACGAGTTTCTTTAATTTTGTGGGGATACTAATAGCCTTACGAATTGCATCTGCAAAATCTGGCAAAACAATTAATATTTTGAATCATCTCCATCTTTACTGTAACGGAGATAGAATTTATTAACTGCAGCATCTGTAAAGTGCCACTCTTTAATTTCTCTATTATCGCAATCTCTTTTAAAGACCTTTTTGATTGCCACCTTTTTGGGAAGGTTCTTTATTTCACTGATATAGAAATCATTCTTGATTTGAATATCATCGCCGGAATTTCTCATCGAATAAGTAATGATATTACTGAAGGTAACAGGCGAATTTGCCGATGTAAATTTAAGCGGTCTCACCTGTTTCTTAGACGGATACAACAGCAAATTACAATCACGGAAAAGAGTTTCATATATTGAATATTCAGAAAAGTATTTAGCAGTATGCGGAGGAATAGCAACGATAGGCTCCTCGGAATAAGTAACCTGGCTTGAAGTGGCTGTAGACTTTTCCTTGGCATCTGTTCCTCCAAACAAACCCGGCATCAACACACTTAAATCGGCAATCTTAGAAGCCTTGCCATCTTCCGAAACACTATTCAGCACCGGCAATCCATTCTTGAAGCCCCACACACTGACGGTCTGCTGATTTGAAAAACTCTGTGACACACTCCTTGCGAACGTTCTGTTAAGCGAATAATCGTAAGCGATCCCATTCTTCACAAAGAAACTTTCCGCCAGATTCACATAAATGGTAAGATCCGATTTATTATGAAAAAGAAAACCCGCGTTTCCCCCCTCCGACCACAAGTTATAATACACTTTACAATTTGCATCCTCAAAAAACAAAGCATTCTGTTCTGATTTAAGGTTATCGCACTGAGTGGTAGCCACCTGAAAGAAAGTTGATTTACACGAGCTCAAAGCCAGAACAACAAACAACGAAAGAAATAAATGTTTCATAATAGTAATACGTTTATCCCTATTCCCTCTGGATAAAATTAAAATAATAAAGCGGGGAATCAACCTCAAAAGGTCCGCTTCATACTAACTATGTGTTCAAAAAATACTCTTATACTATGCAATCCTATTATTTAGGTATGGTTAACTATATTCATTTTCTTTAAAATACGGAATATCTACTCTTCAAATTGAGTCGTCACCATATTTAATTTATATTTAGACATTAATACTTTAATAAATCTGACCTCTGTTAAATTGGAATATGTCTAGTACTTTATTCAGTACATTTGCTTTTGCAAAGTCCTCAATTTTATTCCATGAAAGAAAATGAATCATTTGTTCGTTAAAATTTAACTTCATACATTGCTTTTCCATTGATGGAACAATTCCTATGTAATAACAATTTGGTCTAACTCCTTTAAGCATTTCTACAGCTTTCTTTACAATTTCATTATTTCCAATTTTCCTTGAAATGTTTAGAATATCTTTTTTCGGTATATTATTGTCTAAGTTTTCAATATTTCTAATTAAAAACTCTTTTAAATACAGCTGATAAAATAAATTAGATGCATAGTGTGGCGCTCTGCCATTTAAATTTTTATCATGCTTCTCTTTATAGTCTAATAGGCTATTAAAATACTCGAAATGCTTATTCAATGTCCAATTTTTTTTATTTGCTTTAACTTTTGCCTCAAAAAAGAGAATGAGTTTCTTTTTGGGATTATTGTAATAAGCAATTACGATTAAATCTGAAGTTCCAAATTGAGAAAACGATTGTTCTAAAAGAATATCATAATCATCAGGCTCATCAATTTCAGACAATACAGGTATTAATTTAATAAATTCCGTTATTAATCTCTTATTATCTCCAATGTTAAAGATTATAGAATTAACTATACCACGCTCAGAATAACCATAGATTTTCATATTATTTATATTAATTGGTTAAACTAACATTTGCTGTAACAATCCCTTCTTCCAGGCTTCCATCTTCTCTATTTGTGCACTGCTATGGCTTATCTTTTCATCTATGGCAGAGAGGAAAGTGGCTATTTTTTGTTGTTCGGGGAGAGAAGGATATGGAAGATTTATTTCGGAAAAATATTTATAGCTGATCATCTTTCCATCTCTTATGCCTTCAATATTTTTATTTAAAGCTTTTATATACAATTCCGTTTTAAAGAAGGATTTGAAAAAACAATCTTCAATTTCCATTATTGGACGGAGGATGATATATGCAGGACTGCAAATTCCATTATATTTACTATACTCTATTCCTCCCTGAAAAGATCTTAAGCTAATTATAAAATCACCAATTTGAACTACTTTATAACTATCAACGCTCTTATCAGTAACTGTTATATTGTAGTCAATAAGCTCTCTTGGTATTGCTCCATATTCTTGAGTTATTGCTAGTATTGGCAACTCTGATATGTGATTCTTATCAGAAACATTTTTAAAAATATAGTTTCCTGGAAGTTCTTGCCAATCGGGGAAGTCTTGGTTGTTGTCGTCTTTGAAGCGGAGTTCTTGGGAAAACAATTTTTGCATTACCCCTTTTTTATATTGTTCCAAAAGGGTTTTCTTCTTTTTTAGCTGGGTAAGTTTTTCATCTACTGCCGTTAGAAAGGTTGCTATTTTGGTTTGCTCAGCAAGAGTAGAATAAATAAAATCGAAATTCTCTACAATTGCATTGTTAAAACTTTGCTGTTTTGTTCCTTGTGCGTATTTATAATACAAAAAAGTACCATATTTGTTATACCAGTAGAATAAAAATCTTGTATTTATATTAGGGTGAGCTTCAAATGCCATACATGATTGATTGGTTGCAGCTGGAATGCCATTTAAAGCACATTTTCCTCGTGTACCAGGCGCTTCGAGCCCAGTAATTGCTATAAACAAAGTATTTGGCTCATATATTTTCAGATTTGTATCTTTTATTGCTTGTTCTGTTATATATTCATTAGTCTTTAAAATAATGTTATAACATAACTCCCCGCTTGTAATCCAAGGAATTCTCCCCTTAAAGTAATCAAGATTACCCCTATAAGGTGTCATTCCAGTTTTCAGATCTTTAAAAAAATGCCCCAACTTCTTCTCTTCCCACTCCCCTGTAAACTCGGGGAAGCGGAGTTTTGGTGTGTTCTTTTTCTTTTCCATGGTTAGAAGGGGGTTGGGATGTTTAGTTCTTTGCAATAGGAGGCGATGGTTTTGTCGGTCTCGGCCATTGCTTTATCAAGGGCTACCAGCTCGGCTGCCAGTTGGTTGATGTCGATGCTTTCTTCGGCTTCGAAGGTATCAACGTAACGGGGGATGTTCAGATTGTAGTCGTTTCCGGCTATATCGGCAAGGGTAGCCAATTTGCTGTATTTGGCTTCTTCGCTTCGGTTGCGGTAGGTGGTAACGATCTTTTCGATATCCTCGTTGCGCAACACATTCTGGGTTTTCACCTTTTCGAAATGCTGACTGGCATCAATAAAGAGCACGTCGTTGGGGTTCTCTCGGCACTTCTTGAATACCAGAATACAGGTGGGAATGCTTGTGCCGTAAAAGATATTGGCAGGCAGACCGATCACGGCATCCAGGTAATTACGCTCTTCAATCAGGTAGCGGCGTATCTGCAGCTCTGCCCCACCCCGGAACAATACTCCGTGAGGTAATACAATGGCCATGGTACCGTTGTCTGCCAGCTGATAAACCATGTGCTGCACAAAGGCAAAGTCGGCTTTGCTGGAAGGCGCCAACTTACCGTAATGACTAAAGCGGTCGTCCGTCATAAAAAGCGGACTGGCACTCCAGTTGGCCGAAAAGGGAGGATTTGCAACCACTGCCTCGAAACGCTTGTCGAGGTGCTGCGGATGCTCCAGGGTATCTTCCTGGCGTATATCGAATTTGGTAAAATGCACATCGTGAAGAATCATGTTCATGCGGCAAAGGTTGTAGGTGGTCCGGTTCAGCTCCTGGCCGCAGAACTCGTTCACGTCCTGTACTTCCCTGGCTACACGCAACAACAGCGAACCACTGCCGCAGGTTGGGTCGTAAACAGATTTCAGTCGGCTCTTACCGGTGGTTACTATCTTCGCTAAAATCTTGCTGACTTCCTGAGGCGTGTAAAACTCGCCGGCCTTCTTCCCTGCCCCGCTGGCAAACTGTCCGATAAGGTATTCGTAAGCATCGCCCAGCACATCCAGCTCGGTATCTTCCAAGTGAAAATCAATCTTGTCCAGGTACACCAGAACTTTTACAATCAGCTCGTTCTTAGCCGACTCCGTTCTACCCAGCTTGGTACTGGTAAGATCCATATCTTCAAACAGATTATCAAAATCGTCTTCGCTTGCCGTACCCATGGTACTCTGCTCGATGTTGGTAAGAATACGCTTCAGATCTTCCAGTATGAAATTATCGGCACCTTCGGTATCTCCGTTTCCCCGCTTGGCCATCTGGCTGAACAGTTCCGTTGGCTTAAGAAAATACCCCAGCTTTTCCAATGCTTCGTCCCGGATTGCCTCCAGATACTCCTGTCCGGACTCCGTATGCTCGTCCACATCCACATACTTAATACCATCAGGCACAAGTATTTCGTCCGCATATCGGTTCATCTTTTCGGAAAGGTATTTATAGAAAATAAAGCCAAGGATATAATCGCGGAATTCGTCCGCATTCATTTTCCCGCGCAAGGTGTTGGCAATGTTCCAAAGCTGCTGTTCCAGCTGCCTTTTATGATCTTCAGACATGGTATTTTGTTAAACTGTTAGATTATAATTTGTTCACTATTTCGTAAACAAATATACGCAATTAAATTAACAATCCCTACTCAAAAGCCAAATAATATATTAATTAAATCGATTCCATGTTTCCTACCCGAAGATATTCAGAGACTTCCCGAAAAAAGTGTTAGGACTTCGTGAATAAAGTGTTAGGACTTCGTACTCGAAATGTTAGGACTTTTTTCTCAAAATGTATATACTTTTTGCGCAAAATGTACCTGCAAATTTAGAGGCTTTTAGGAGGAATGTGTTAAACAACATATTTTATTACGTCTTGAATATTTGGTTATCCTTATATTTTGACGTAATTTTGCTTTTTATAAATAGCGGTTCTCACAAAGACTTAAACGTAAAGACGTCCCTAAATCCTGCTTTTAACCATTTCTTTCCCCCGCCATTCTGTTGATTTATATTAAATTCGGATTTTTTTTAATACTCTATTAAAGAACATGAATACTATATTAAGAAAGGACAGGACACCAGTCAGGACAACTACCCCTTCAGATACCGTATCAATCCTAGGTTTTACCGCTGCATTCAGCGCTGCAGATTTTACAGCCCTTTTTTGCAACAGTTAAATCTTATTGCTTGTTTTATTAGTGTGGCATTTGCCGCAACTAATAAATAAATATATGAGAGTCAGCACACTATTACTTTTCGGATGCTTGATTTGCTCTTCAATCCCGCCTTTGCGCGCTCAGCAGGAAGAGAAACTCAAATTGGATGGTGGAATGCCTAACCGCATTTCAATGAACGTAACGGTTGCTTCTACAAACAAACGAAGCATCAACGATGGAAAGAAAGGCATACTTAACGTGATCAAAATTGATATGACCGAAGAGGGCTGCCGGGTTTTATTTCCGGATACGGAATTCAAAATCAACATGGAGAAACTTACAATTGCTGCTACACCAGCCGAACCATCGGCACGGGTGCAAGCCGGTTTACAACAAGCCGGAAGCGCTTTGGCTCAGGGAGCACAACTTGTGGGTGGAGCATTGCCCGGTGGTTCAATTATCTCGGCGGCAGTCAGCAGTGTAAGCAGCTTGTCCGGAAGCGGTGGTGGTGCAGCGGCTGCCTCGTATGCGGCAACCGGCAGACAACAGTTTGAGCCCGGATTGGTTTATCCGGTTAAGGACGACGACTGCGATGCGGTACTGGATTTGCCGGATGGAAATTATACGCTGGATCTGGTTCTTGTAAAAGCAAGCAGTGGATTGAAAGATACATTGAAAACACAGGTTAAGATTCACTTTACAAAAACCGGGAATGTATTAAAGACTAAGCACGATACAGCGAAGAACAGCATTGGAAATATTCGTTAAGCTATAAAAAGTTATCCGCCCTGCCTTAACACATAGGCAGGGCGGTGGGTTAGCATGCAACTAATCTATCTTTGTAAGGGTTATTCTACAACTTCACCTTTTTCATTCAACAGCACCGTAACCTCTTTCTGATCGGCTGTTACAATGATAACCTTATATGTCTTTTTCTCAGTTTGTGTTACAAAGGCCTTTTTGATAACCGACTCGGCGTAAGTTTTGCGAATACTTTCTACTACCGGAGCAGGAAGATCTTTCACTTCTATCACCACAAATTCATCCTGAGTTACCACTTCCTGCGGATTGATTGTTTTTTCTACCGGGTTGATTGCCTGGGTAGCGAACGAAACACTGGTTGCGATCGCCATGATCATAATTACTCTTTTCATCTCTTTTTAGTTTTAATGATTAATACTAAATCAACTTCTACACTAAAGTAATATGAAAAGACCGTGCCAAGACATCTGGCAATATATTTAGAACACAAACAAGACACTATATATCAATGATTTAAATCAATCAACCATAAATTATTCCATCTTTGACAATGTGTGGAAATGCTGTAGAACGTGTGGTTTAATTCTACAGAAAACGGGGAAATGTGGCTGGTAAAACCCTCTATATCATAATTTAAATACATGTATATAAATAATTAGGATTACAGGTGATTTTAGTTCGTAAATAGTTTTTAACTTCGTTTAATTTGTGTATCTTTGGGTAACCTTAAACATACAGAATTATGTTTGCCTCGATTGTCCGATTTTCTGTAAAGAAAAAACTTTTTGTGGGTCTTACCACACTTTTTCTGCTTATTGGCGGAGTATATGCTATGCTCACCCTGCCTATTGATGCCGTACCAGACATCACCAATAATCAGGTGCAGATTGTAACCGTTTCACCCTCATTGGCTCCTCAGGAGGTGGAACAGCTCATCACCTTCCCTATCGAAGTTGCCATGAGTAACATCATGAATGTTGTGGAGATTCGTTCGGTCTCGCGCTTCGGCCTATCTCTGGTTACGGTAGTGTTTAAAGATCATGTAAAGACATTGGATGCCAGGCAGCTCATAAACGAACAGATACAGGCTGTATCGGGCGAAATCCCACCCGAACTGGGTGTTCCCCAACTCATGCCTATCACAACGGGACTGGGTGAAATTTACCAATATACCCTTGAGGTGGATCCTAAATTCAAAGACAAGTACAATGCTATGGAGTTGCGTACCATTCAGGACTGGATTGTTAAAAGACAACTGTCCGGTATCCCGGGGATTGTAGAGATTAACAGTTTTGGCGGCTATGTGAAACAGTACGAAGTAGCGGTAGATCCGTCGGCACTATTCTCGCTTAATATCACAATCGGAGATGTGTACGAGGCGCTTGCAAAGAACAATCAGAACACTGGGGGCAGCTATATCGAAAAAGATAAAAAAGCATATTATATACGGGCGGAGGGGATGATTACCCGGCCATCCGATATCGAACAAGTTGTAATTACGAACCGGAATGGGATTCCGGTGCATATAAGTGATGTTGGCATGGTACGACTTGGGGCTCCCAAGCGATTTGGGGCGATGACGAAGGATGGAAAAGGCGAATGTGTAGGCGGTATCGCCATGATGCTGAAAGGAGCGAATGCCAACGTGGTGACCCGCGAACTGGAAAGCCGGGTGGAAAAACTGCAAAAGATATTGCCCGAAGGCGTATCAATCCAACCTTATCTGAACAGATCCAATTTAGTTAACCGTAATATCTCCACCGTTGTATTTAATTTGATCGAGGGTGCTATTATCGTTTTTCTGGTTCTTATTGTCTTTTTAGGGAATGTTCGTGCCGGAATGATCGTGGCATCTGTTATTCCCCTATCCATGTTGTTTGGCTTCATTCTGATGCGGCTGTTTAATGTGTCTGCAAACCTGATGAGTCTGGGAGCCATTGACTTTGGGATTGTGGTGGATGGTTCCATCGTAATTGTAGAGGGTATTTTGGCTCACCTGTATGGGAAGAGTATGGTGGACAGAAAATTATCACAGGAGATGATGGATCGTGAAATCGAAACTGGTGCCGGCCAGGTAGTTCGCTCTGCCACATTTGCCGTTGGCATCATCCTGATTGTGTACTTTCCGATTCTCACTTTGCAGGGCATAGAGGGTAAGTATTTTATACCTATGGCCAAAACACTGGTATTCTGTATTCTGGGGGCGTTGATATTGTCGCTTACGTATGTACCGATGATGGCTTCGCTGTTTCTAAAAAAAGAGCTTAAGCAGACGCTTACGCTGGCAGATCGTTTCTTCGACTGGTTGAATGTGTATTACCAAAAGGTCTTGAATTGGTGTATACATCATAAAACAGCTTTTATTACTTCGGCTTTGGCAGCCATGGTGGGCAGTCTGATTTTGTTTACCCGCTTGGGGGCCGAGTTTATTCCTACGATGGACGAAGGCGATTTTGCCATGCAGATGACTTTACCGGCGGGCAGTTCGCTTAGTCAAAGTATTGCAATAAGCGACCAGGCCGAAAAAGTCCTGATGGATAAGTTTCCTGAGATTGTACACGTAGTGGCTAAAATAGGAACGGCCGAAGTGCCTACAGACCCCATGGCGGTGGAAGATGCCGATATTATGATTGTGATGAAGCCTTTTAAGGAGTGGACCAGTGCCTCAAGCCGGGCGGAGATGGTTCAAAAAATGAAGGACGCTCTGGCGCCTGTTACCGGTGCCGAATTCAATTTCAGTCAGCCTATCCAGCTACGGTTCAATGAATTGATGACGGGAGCCAAGGCCGACATAGCCATTAAATTGTATGGAGAAGATATGGAAGAGTTATATGCAAGGGCAAAAGAGGCAGCCACCTATGTAGAAAAAGTTCCCGGAGCTGCCGATGTGCTGGTTGAACAGGCCATGGGCCTGCCGCAGTTGCTTATTTCGTACGACCGCAGCAAGATTGCCCGTTACGGCATGAATATCCAGGAATTGAACACATTGATACGTACCGCATATGCCGGCGAGATAGCCGGTGTGGTGTTCGAGAATGAAAGACGGTTTGACCTGGTGCTCCGGCTGGATAAGGATAAGGTGTCCGACCTTAACCTGGACAAGCTGTTTGTGCGTACAGCAGAGGGTGTTCAGATTCCCGTAAGCGAAATTGCCCGGATCGAACTGGTAAACGGTCCCCTGCAGATTAACCGCGATGCCACCAAACGCAGAATTGTGATTGGCGTAAACGTACGGGAGGGCGACATACAGCAGGTGGTGGCAAATATACAGTCCACCCTGGATAAGAACATCAAATTGAAACCCGGTTATTATTTTGAATACGGGGGTCAGTTTGAAAATCTTCAAAACGCCATAAAAACACTGCTGATCGTTATTCCGGTAGCATTGATGCTTATATTGCTGCTTCTGTTTTTCTCTTTCAAAAGTATTGTTTATTCTTTGCTCGTATTCAGCACCGTTCCGCTTTCACTGATTGGCGGTATTGTCGCTTTATGGTTAAGGGGGATGCCATTCAGTATTTCTGCCGGTGTAGGTTTTATCGCTCTATTTGGTGTGGCTGTGCTGAATGGTATTTTAATGATAAATCATTTCAATGCCTTCAGGCATTCATCGCAATATACGAAAACAACCAACCGGATTATAGCCGAAGGGTGTCCGCAACTGCTACGTCCGGTATTTCTTACCGGATTGGTTGCTTCGCTCGGTTTTGTGCCCATGGCCATTGCAACCAGTGCCGGCGCCGAAGTGCAGCGGCCTCTGGCAACGGTCGTGATTGGGGGATTGCTTGTTTCAACCGTACTCACGTTGCTTATCATTCCAGTATTTTACAGAATTGTAAACAGCACGGCGACCTTGAAAAGGACAAAATTTAAGAAATTCCTGTTCTTCTCTTTATTGCTTTTTGCTGCTCTACCTCTGCAGGCACAGAAAGAGATAATGCTTAGCGATGCCATCACGATGGGAAAAATGAATCATCCCCGACTTAAAATGGCAGTTGCAGAGACAGAAAAGTATCGCAGTGCACGCAACGAAGCCTGGGAGTTGGCACCCACTTCGTTTACATATTCGTGGGGACAGCTAAACGGCGAGACACGGAAAGACCGGCAGATGGAATTTACCCAGGAAATAGGCTCACTGCTGACTCCCTTTTACAGAAATGCATTGGTAAATAAGCAAGTTACATCCGGCAGGTATTCTAGAGAAATTGTAGAAAAAGAGGTGGTTGCCGAAATAAAACGGGCCTGGTGTTATTATCTGTTTGCCCGCGAGCAGCAGGAGCTATACAAACAACAGGCCGAAATGGCCGGGCGTTTGCAACGGGCCGGAGAAATCCGTTACGAACAAGGGGATATCACATTGCTGGAAAAAAGCATGTGCAATACGATGGCTGCAGAGATGCGGAACAAATTGTTTCAGGCTAACGAAGAGCTTCGGATGGCTGCTATACGTTTAAAATGGGCTTGTTATACCGACGAAGACATAGTACCTGCCGATAAGATGCTTACGCTTCTGCCCCTAGAAAAGCAGCCTGCCACGGAGAATATCCGCATGAATCTATTGCAGAGTCAGACTGAAGAGAAAAAAGCGCTGTTGCGGATTGAACAAAGCCGTTTTTTTCCGGAACTATCCATCGGATATGTCCGCCAGGATATCCTACCCCTCAAAGGACTCAATTCGTGGATGGTAGGTGTATCATTCCCTCTTTTCTTTACGGGTCAGCAGAGCCGCATCAAACAGGCCAGCATCGAATATCATATCCAGCAGATCAGACAGGAATATGGGGAAAAAGAGCTTTTAAATAAACAGGAAGAGCTTAATGCC
>Ga0207420_1000925_pt1 | contig 21172 bp, 19 predicted proteins | sample ThiBio_inoc_biof_FD_183941 | JGI IMG/M metagenome (GOLD analysis project Ga0207420, IMG submission 183941) | Wastewater bioreactor microbial communities from Cape Town, South Africa - Thiocy_inoc_biof (SPAdes) | ecosystem: Engineered > Bioremediation > Thiocyanate > Unclassified | place: South...
GGCCATGGTCAGCGCCATCAGCGAGGCCCAGTACAGCAGCATGAAGGCCATCACCGAGAACACGACCCGGTTGGGCACCGGCAGGCCGCCGATGTGCACCGGGTTGATGGCGCGCGGGTGCAGGATGTGGATGAGCTCCCGGCGCGCCTGCTTGACCAGGATCACCACGCGGATCATCTTGATGCCGCCGCCCGTGGAACCGGCGCAGGTGGCGAAGCAGGACAGCACCAGCATCCAGACCGGGGCGAAGATGGGCCAGGTCGAATAATCGGTGCTGACGAAGCCGGTGGTGGTCGCCACCGACACCGTGTTGAACAGCGCGAAACGCAGGGCCGTCCAGACCGAATCGTAGTTCCCCCGCTGCAGCAGCAGCGCGGTGATGGCCGCGACCGAGATGGCCAGGACCGCCAGGTAGGCCTTGGCCTCGGTACTGCGCCAGTAGGGCCCCAGGCTGCGGCGCCGGAACGCCTGGAAGTGCAGGGTGAAGCTGATGCCGGCGATGGTCATGAACACCACGGCGACCATCTCGATGGCCGGCGAGTCGAACGCCGCGAAGCTCGCGTCGCGGGTCGAGAAGCCGCCCAGGCCGATGGTCGAGGCCATGTGGCAATAGGCCTCGTACCAGTTCATGCCCGCCATCCGGTAGGCCAGCAGGCACAGGACCGAGATCAGCATGTAGATGGCATACAGGCCCTTGGCCGTGCCGGTGATGCGCGGGGTGAGCTTCTCGTCCTTCATCGGGCCGGGCGTCTCGGCCCGGAACAACTGGCTGCCGCCGGCGCCCAGCATGGGCAGGATGGCCACCGCCAGCACCAGGATACCCATGCCGCCTATCCAGACCAGGGTACAGCGCCAGACGTTGATCGACGGCGGCAGGTTGTCCAATCCGGAAAGCACCGTGGCACCGGTGGTCGTGAGGCCGGACATGGCCTCGAAATAGGCGTCGGTCATCGACAGCGGCGCGCCGATCTGGTGGTAGTAGAACAGGAGCGGCAGGGTGGCGATCAGCGCCAGTACGCTCCAGACCAGGGACACCAGCAGGAAGCCGTCGCGCGGCGTCAGTTCGCGCCGCTGGCTGCGCGTGGCCAGGCACAGCAGCAGCCCGGCGATCAGGCCGACGACCATGGCGTGGATGAACGCGTCCCGCGCCCCATCGGAAAAGATGAAGGACGTCGCCAGCGGAATCGCCATCGTCATCGAGAACAAGGCGATGACGAGTCCGAGGACGTGCAGAACCGGTAGCAGTTTGCGCATGCAGCGGAGCCGGAAGGATCAGAAGAAGGTCGCCGAGACCTGGAACAGCTTTTCCACTTGCGCGATCAGCCGCTGGTGCGCCACGAAGACGATGACATGATCGTCCGATTCGATGACGGTGTCGTGGTGCGCCATCAGCACTTCATCCTGGCGTACCACGGCGCCGATGGTGGCGCCCTGCGGCAGGCCGATGTCCTCGATGCGGCGGCCCACGACCTTCGAGGACTTGGCATCGCCGTGGGCGATGGCCTCCAGGGCCTCGGTCACGCCGTGCCGCAGGCGGTGGACCGACACCACGTCGCCGCGCCGCACGTAGCGCAGCAGTTCGCCTATGGTGGCTTCGGACGGCGAAATGGCGATGTCGATGCGGCCTCCCTCCATCAGTTCGCCGTAGCTCTTGCGCCCGATCAGCGCGATCACCCGGCGGGCGCCCATGCGCTTGGCCAGCAGCGACGACATGATGTTGTCCTCGTCGTCGCTGGTCAGCGCCAGGAACAGGTCCATCTCGGCGACGTTCTCGTCCTCCAGCAGGTTCTCGTCGGTGGCGTCGCCGTTCAGGATCAGGGATCGGCTGGGGAGCTGGGTGGCCAGGAATTCGCAGCGCCGCCGGTTGCGCTCGATGACCTTGACGTCGCACTGATCGCTGATGCCGCGGGCCAGCCGCAGGCCGATGTTGCCGCCGCCGGCGATCATGACCCGCTTGACGCGCTTGTCGCCCTCGCGCAGCTCGCGGATGATCTGGCGCACGTGGCGGGTGTTGGCCAGGAACAGGACCTCGTCGCCCGGCTCGATGCGCGTGTCGCCCTCGGGCGGCACCAGCCGGTTGTTGCGGAAGATCGCGATGATGCGGACATCGGCGCCCGGCAGGCGCTCGCGCAGGGTCTGGATGGGCTGGTCCGCCAGCGGGCTGCCGGCGGCGGCGCGCACGGTCACCGCGCAGACGCGGCCACCGGCGAAGTCCACCACCTGCAGCGCCTCGGGGATCTCGACCAGCTTCTCGATGTAGCGGGTCACGCTGCGCTCGGGGCAGATCAGGTGATCGACGTCGAAACCGTCCTCGGCCATCAGTTCCTCGTGGTCGAGGAACTCGGACGAACGCACGCGCGCGATGCAGCGCGGCACGTTGAACACTTTCTTGGCGATCTTGCAGGCGACCAGATTGCTTTCGTCGGCGGTCACGCAGGAAATGAAGAGATCGGCGTCGGCCGCCCCGGCCTCCTGCAAGGTGGACACGTGGGTGCCGTTGCCCATCAGCCCCCGCAGGTCCAGGCGATCCTGGAGCACGGACAGACGGGCGCCGTCGGTATCGATGACGGTGATGTCGTTGTGCTCGGACACCAGGTTCTCGGCCACGCTGGTCCCCACCTGGCCAGCGCCGAGTATCAGGATCTTCATACGCCCCGTTTACGCGAGAGTTCGATTCCCAGTTGCTTGAGCTTGCGGTACAGGTGGGTGCGCTCCAGCCCTGTCTTGTCGGCCACGCGGGTCATGCTGCCGCCCTCGCGCGCCAGGTGGTGCTCGAAATAGACCCGCTCGAAGGCGTCACGCGCCTCGCGCAGCGGCAGATCGAGCGAGAGGCTGAGCAGCGGCGAACGCGGCTGGCTGTCGTGCATGGCCACCGCGCCCGCCGAGCGGTCGACGGCCGGCGCAAGCCCGGGGGCGGGCGGTCGCATGCCGTCGCCGGCCGTGGGCGGCGCGGGCGCATAGCCCGGCATGGCGGGCCGCGCGGGGGTGGGCGGCGCGGCCGATTTGGCCCCCGTCCGGCCCCGCTCCAGCGCGCCGGCGATGGTCTTGAGCAGGCGCGTCATGGTGATCGGCTTCTCGAGAAAGTCGATCGCGCCGATGCGGGTCGCCTCGACCGCCGTATCGATGGTCGCGTGGCCGCTCATCATGATGACCGGCATGTCGAGCAGGTCCTGGGCCGCCCATTCCTTGAGCAGCGTCACGCCATCGGTATCGGGCATCCAGATATCGAGCAGAACCACGTCGGGACGATTGGCGGTGCGCAGCGCGCGCGCGGCCGAGGCATTTTCGGCCAGATCGACCGTATGCCCTTCGTCGTAAAGAATTTCCGACAGGAGTTCGCGGATGCCGACCTCGTCGTCAACCACCAAAATTCTGGCCATATCTTTAGAAACCTCTGTTACGCGGACTGCGCCCCCGCAGTCTCGGAAAAACGAGCGGCATCGTGTGCAACGTCCGTACCCCCGGCGAGCCGAGTGAATAGTATAGAGACCATTGCCCCACCTTCGGGCCGGTTGGCAAGATCAATTCTGCCTCCGTGCTCCTCGACGATCTTCTTGACAATGGCCAGCCCCAGCCCCGTCCCCCTCACCTTGGTCGTGATGTAGGGCTCGAAAGCGCGCTGCAGGATGCGGGCGGCGAAGCCGGTGCCCGTATCGGTCACCATGAATTTGATGGACGCGTGCTCGCGGCCGTCGGGCAGCCGCGTCTGGATCAGGCGCGTGCTGACCGAGATGCGGTCGCTGGAAGTGGGTCCGGCCGACGCGCCTTCTCCGGCCTGGCGGGCCGCCTCCTTGGCCTTCTCCTCGATGGAGTCGCGGGCGTTGGCGATCAGGTTGTGGATGACCTGGCGCAACTGGGTGGCATCGCCGCGCACCCGCGGCAGCACCGACTCCAGGTCGACCGACAGCGCGATGTTGCCGGTGCCGGCCTTCAGCACGCCGCCCGCCGTGTCCCATCCGTACAAGGTCAGGACCTCGGCCACCAGTTCGTTCAGGTCCAGCAGTTGGTGCTGGGCTGGCGGTGTCCTGGCGTATTCGCGGAAATCGTCCACCATGCGCTGCATGGAACTGACCTGGTTGATGATGGTGGTGGTCGAGCGCTTGAGCATATCGGCGTCGGGCTGCGCGAGCTTGTCGGCCAGCTTGATGGCGATCCGCTCGGCCGAAAGCTGGATGGGCGTCAGCGGGTTCTTGATCTCGTGCGCCAGCCGCCGCGCGACCTCGCCCCAGGCGACGGCGCGGTTGGCAGAGATGACCTCGGTAATGTCGTCGAACACCACCACGTAGCCCCCACTCGCTCCCGCCACCGGCAGGTGTGATCCTCGCGCGAGCAGGGTAATCGTATTGTCGTCGCCGGTGGGATCCGAATTGTTACCTTCGCGCGCGCCGTCCGTCTCGGCGGCCGGCTGCGGCCGGACGATCTCGAACTGCTGTTGCCAGTACTGGCGCCCGGTGCCCGCCGCCGCGTGCTCGGCGAAGGCCGTGCGTATGGTCTGCGCGAAGGCGGTCAGCCCGTCTATGGTTTCCAGCGGCCGCCCGGTGACCGCGCGCAGGTCCACCCGCAGGATCTGCTGGGCACCGCGGTTTACGGTGGCAACGCGGAAGGCCTCGTCGAACACCAGCACCCCCGACGACAGATTCGACAGGATGCTTTCCAGGTAGACGTTGCTGCGTTCGAGCTGGCGCCGGTTGCTCTCGACCATGCGGCGCGCTTCGTCCAGTTGGCGGGTCATGGCGTTGAACGACCGGGTCAGCTGGCCCAGCTCGTCGCTCTGGGGCGGCTCCGGAATCGGCCGATAGTCGCCTACCCCCACCGCCTGCGTGCCCTCGGCCAGCCGCAGCAGCGGCCGCACCATCCGGGACGACAGCGAGAAGGCCGCCGCGATCGCCGCGAACACCGCCAGCAGCAGCGCCAGGGTCAGCGTGATGCCGTACAGCTTGCGCAGGCCCACCCTCGACAGCGACAGCTCCTGGTAGTCGCGGTAGCCGCTCTGGACTTCCTCGGCGTTGCTGGCGATCTGTTCCGGCACGCCCTGCAACAATTGCAGGTAGCGCGACTCGGCCGGCAACACGCCGGGCAGCTCGAAGCCGCCGACGGGCGCGATGGGCACGATCACGCGCAGCCGCAAGGCGCCGCCGTTGGCACTGTCGCGAGTCGTGCCCAGCGGCCCCTGCACGCCGTCCACGGTGGTCGGGCTGGCGGTGCTGTTGGCCTCGGCGGCGGCATAGGAACGCGCGATCTTCAACTGCCGCAGCACCTGCGGCGTGGGTGTCTCCGGCACCAGCGTGCCGTAGGAGTTGGTGGACCAGGCGATGACCCGGCCGCTGGAGGTGAACACCATCGCGTCCTGCACCCCGACCTGCTCGCGCAGCCGGGTCAGCGACAGCCCCACGTTCGCTTCCTGGTTGTCGCCCAGTTCGATCGACATGGTGCGCGCCTTGGCGTTCATCTCCTGGAGCTGCGAATCCAGTGCCGCCCGGCCGAGGTTCAGGCCGGACTCGAGCGCCGTGTCCACCCGCACGTTGAACCAGGACTCGATGGAGCGCGACAGGAACTGCACCGACAGCATGTAGATCAGCACACCGGGCACCACCCCCACCAGCGCGAACGCCAGCGCGAAGCGGGAGGTGAGCCGGGCGCCGAACTGTCCGCGCCGCAGCTGCCCCATCAGCCTGACGGTCAGCACGACCACCCAGGCGAACAGCGCCAGGGCGATGATGGCATTGAGCCCCAGCAGCAGGCCGTACTGTTGTTCCAGGCGGGAGGAGTTGCCGGTGGACCAGGCCAGCAGGAACAGCAGCAAGAGGGCGCTCACCCCCCCCATGCCCAGGAGGACGCGCAGGAAGCGATTCAGGATACGTACGCGGCGGGTTCGCATCATTGGGACTCCGTGGGAGGAGTCAGGCCCAGCCCCCCGGGGCTCGCGTGGGGCGATCCGCCTGGCAGGGCCAGGCCATTGCCGCCGGCGGAGGCGCCGTTGGCGGGGACGATGGGCGCGGAAGGCGACTGGGCGGGAACGGACTGCATGGGCGCGGACGGCGCGGCGCCGGGACCGCCGGGAGGCTGCACGGCATAGGGAGGCGGCACGGGCGGTGGCGGCAGGCCGGGCTGGGCGGCGGGTGGCGCGGCATTGGAACTGGGCTGCGGCACGACCTCCTTGCCCAGGCGCACGTTGAACTCCGTCCAGGGCGTCGCCAGCGACCAATCGCTGCTGTTCAGGGCGTTGACCTGGAACGGCTTGGAAAGCTGGGAGATGTCGAACCGCACACGCAGCCGGCCTTCGTAGCGCGTGTCGGGGCTCAGCGCATCACGGTCGCCGATGCGCCAGTTGCGCACGTGGCGCACGACCGACAAGGCCTCGACCAGCGACCCCACGGGTAGCGCGAGGTTGCCGGAATGCACGCGCCACTGGCGTGTCAGCGGGTTGTAGACGATGCGCCAGGTCTGGTTCGAGGACAGCACGACCTCGTCGAACCAGTACCAGCGAGGCCGGCGGATCTCGACTTCCACCGAGAAATAAAGCGGCAGTCCGCGCGCGACGGCATCTTCGAGCTGGTTGTTCAGATTCAGCAGGACGTCGGCGCTGAGGAGGAGATCACGGCCGCGTTCGGTCACCGTCACGGACTGGACGGCGGGTTCGGATGCCGGAGCTTGGCCGCCCCACAGCAACATCAGGGCGACGACCGGCAGGATCAGGACGCGGTGGAGTCGGAGAATGATCAAACCTTGGCAAACAACGCGTAGAAAAACCCATCGTGCTGCTCGGCCGGCCGATCAGGCTCCGCCTGCGGGAGCAATTGCCCTGGCGCAGGCAGCCGCGCCGCATCGGGGTGCCTGAGCTGGAAAGCCTCGGCTTGCCTGGCCCCCTCCGCGGGAAAAATCGAGCAGGTTGCATAGAGCAATTTACCACCGGGCGCCACCACCTGCCACAGGGCATCGGCAATCCGGGCCTGGAGTGCGGCAGTATTGGCGACATCGCCCTCGCGCCGCAGCCAGCGGATATCCGGATGGCGCCGGACGATCCCCGATGCGGTGCAGGGCACGTCGGCCAGCACGGCGTCGAACGGCCGGCCGTCCCACCAGGCGTCCAGGTCGGCCACGTCGGCGGCCTGCGTGCGCGCCGACAGGCCCAGCCGCGCCAGGTTGGCGTCCACCCGCTCCAACCTGCCGGCATCGACGTCCAGCGCCAGCAGGTCGAGATCCGCCAGTTCCAGCAGATGCGCCGTCTTGCCGCCCGGCGCCGCGCAGGCGTCCAGCACGCGCATGCCGTCCTTCACCTGGAGCAGCGGCGCCGCCAGTTGCGCGGCGGCATCCTGGACCGACCACCATCCCTCGGCGAAGCCCGGCAATTGCTGCACGGGCCGGGGCTGGGACAGCGCGACGCCCGCCTCGCCCACCGGCAGGGCATCGATGCCGGCGGCGCGGAAGGCCTCGAGCAGCGCCTCGCGGCTGGTGCGGCGGCGGTTGACGCGCAAGACCATGGCCGGCGGCCGGTTGGCGGCGCGCAGCAGCGATTGCCAATGGTCGGGATAGTCGATGCGCAGGCGCCGCACCCACCACTCCGGATGGTTCCAGACGGCCTCGGGGCGACGGTCGGCGGCTTCCAGCACGCTTTCGCGTTCGCGCAGGAAACGCCGCAGGCTGCCGTTGACCAGGCCCTTGAACGGCGCGAGCGAACGCTGGCCGGCAGCGGCGCGCACGGCTTGGTCCACCACCGTATGGGGTGCGTAGCTGACACCGGCAGCGGCGGCCTCGCCCTCGTCCGCCACCAGCAGCGCAAACGCCGTCAGGAGCAAGGCATCGAGCAGCGGATCGGCCGGCTTGCGGGGGATCAGCGCCTGCTTGACCGCGCGGGCCCGGCCCAGCTGACGCATGGCGTGGAAGGACACCGCCTGCGCGGCGGGCCGCAGCGGCGCGGCAACGCGCGACAACGCATCGGTAAGGGACATCCCCGCCAGCACGCCCTGCACCGCGCGCGCGGCGGCCAGCAGCACATCGGACAGGGGGGCCGACACGGGCCCGGTAGCCGGCGGCGCCATCAGGAAAGATCGGGGTTCCAACCCCGCACGAAGACATCGGCCGGCTGGCGCTTGCCGCCGGCCTTCTGCAATTCGGTCAGGCGTAGGATGCCCTGGCCGGTAGCCAGATCCACCCCGGCGGCACCCGCGCGCACGACACTGCTGGGGCTGGCCCGCGATGCCTCGTCCAGCGCCTCGGCCCGCCACACCTTGACCGGATCGGCCAGGCCGGGCAGCCGCACCGTGGCGCCCGGGACCGGATTGAAGGCCAGGATGCGGCGCGCCAGCTCGGCGGCGGGGCGCGAGCAGTCGAGCGCCGCTTCGGCCTTGTCCAGCTTGGCGGCGTAGGTGACGCCCTCGGCGGGTTGCGGCGTGGCGGGCAGGCCGCCTTCCTCCAGGCGCGCCAGCGCCCCCACGATCAGTTCGCCGCCCAGCACGGCCAGGCGGTCGTGCAGTTCGCCGGCGGTCTGGTCCGCCTCGATGGGCAGCGCCCCTTCGAGCAGCATGTCGCCGGTATCCAGGCCGGCGTCCATCTGCATGATGGTGATTCCGGTCCGCGCGTCGCCCGCCTCGATGGCCCGCTGGATCGGCGCGGCGCCGCGCCAGCGCGGCAGCAGGCTGGCATGGATGTTCAGGCAACCCAGCCGGGGGATGTCCAGCACCGCCTGGGGCAGGATCAGGCCGTAGGCGGCCACGATCATCGCATCGGCCCGCGCCGCGCGCAGGGCCGCGTGGGCCTGCGCGGCCTCATCGGGATACTTGCCGTCCAGCCGCAGGCTGCGCGGTTGCAGCACCGGCGCGCCCACCTCCAGCGCCGCCGTCTTGACCGGACTGGGCGTCAGCTTGAGCCCGCGCCCCGCCGGCCGGTCCGGCTGGGTCAGGACCAGGGCGATCGTATGCCCGGCCTTGACCAGGGCCTGCAGGGCGACTTTTGCGAATTCCGGCGTACCGGCAAAAACCAGATGCATCTAGAGTACCCCCCTACGCGCTTCGCGCGCCCCCCAGGGGGCGATGCGAGTGGACCGGCGGAGCCGGATCCACCGCATCCTGGATAGGGCTCGCTGCTTGGCGGACGGCCTTGCATGCCAGTTCCAGTGCGGGCGGGATGGGGTCGTTGATTGTCGGAGGGGGAATGATACATGGTCCCCCTGCGCCCTTCGGGCGCCCCCCTAGACCTTCTCCAGCTTGCGCAGCTTGGTCTTGATGCGGCTTTGCTTGAGGGGGGAGAGGTATTCGACGAAGACCTTGCCTTCCAGGTGGTCGAGTTCGTGCTGGACGCAGACGGCCAGGATGCCTTCGGCGTCGAACTCGTAGCGTTCGCCCTGTTCGTTGGTGGCCTCGGCCTTGATCCGGGCGGAGCGCTTGACCTCGTCGTAGATGCCGGGCACCGACAGGCAGCCTTCCTCGTAGACCTGGGTTTCCTCGCTCTTCCAGGTGATGATCGGGTTGATCAGCACGAGCAGGTCGTCGTTGTGTTCGGAGATGTCGATGACCACGATACGCTCGTGGATATCGACCTGGGTGGCGGCCAGCCCGATACCCGGCGCGGCGTACATGGTTTCGGCCATGTCGCGAACGATGCGGCGGACGCGGTCGTCGACCACGGCCACCGGCTTGGCTTTCTTGTGCAGCCTTGCGTCGGGATAGTGAAGAATGGGTAGCAATGCCATGATTGTGTTGCCGCTGCCCCTCGGATGGGGCACTTAACAGAATAAATGGGGCCGGTTGGCCGGGATCCAAGGGGCAAGATACCACAGCTTCCCGGCGCCTCCGGCCGGCGGACCCTTACTATAAATATAGCGGGAGACATCGCCGCAGGCACCTTCTCTGGCCATTGGACGCGCCGGCGCGCGATCCGTTCGGCGGCGACGCAGGACATCGATGTCCTGCCCGGATCCGCCATCCCGCGCCTGCCGTGTTTAGATGACGGCATGCCTCTCGCCCACACTCCGGAAGAACTGTCCGCCTGGCTGCGGCTCACCCTCGAACCCGGCATCGGGCCGGCCACCGCGCGCGAACTGTTGCGAGCGGTCGGGCTGCCCCAGCGCCTGTACCGCCTGTCCCGCGACGACCTGGCGATCCTGCTGCCGCCACCGCTGGCCGGGCAACTGGCCCGCCCGCCGTCGCGCGAGCAGGCCGCGGCCCTCGAACGCAGCCTGCGCTGGGCCGAGCACCCCGGCCATCACCTCCTGACGCTGGCCGATGCCGCCTATCCCCAGGCGCTGCTCGCCATCCACGACCCACCCGCGGTGCTGTACGTGGCGGGCGACCCGGCGCGGCTGTCGCCCCAGGCCATCGCCATCGTCGGGGCTCGCCACGCCACGCCCGACGGCTTGGCGAACGCCCGCGCCTACGCCCGCCATCTGGCGCAGCGGGGCTGGTGCATCGTCAGCGGCCTGGCCCTGGGCATAGACACCGCCGCCCACGAAGGCGCGCTCGAGGCCGGTCCCGACGCGGGCGGCACCGTGGCGGTGGTGGGAACGGGCGTCGATGTGGTCTATCCCACACGCAACCGGGCCCTGGCCGAACGGATCGCCGCGCAAGGGGCCATCGTGTCCGAGTTCCCGCTGGGCCTGCCCGCGCTGCCGCACCAGTTCCCGCGGCGCAACCGGCTGGTGGCCGGGCTGGCGCGGGGCACGCTGGTGGCCGAGGCGGCGGCCCGCAGCGGTTCGCTCATCACCGCCCGACTGGCGGCGGACGCCGGCCGCGAGGTGTTCGCCATCCCGGGCTCCATCCATTCGCCGCTGTCGCGGGGCTGCCACGCCCTGATCCGGCAGGGCGCCAAGCTGGTGGAGTCGGCGCAAGACATCCTGGACGAGCTGGGCATCCCGGCCGGATCCCGCCAGCCCTCGCCGGAACCGGCGCCGCCTCGGGATCCCCTGCTGGCCGGCATGGGCTACGGTCCCATCCACGTCGACGCGCTGGCCGCGCGTACCGGACTCGCGGTCCCGGCGCTCCAGGCACGGCTGCTCGAACTGGAGCTGCAGGGGCGGATCGCCCGGCTCGACGGCGGCCGCTACCAGGTCGCGCAGGCGGGCTGAATGCCCCTGAATACCTATATGTACCGCGGGCACAACGCATGAGCAGCAAATGCCATGCCATTTGCCTAGGGATGCAATTCAGCGTACAGTGGATCAAGCTTATATGCTGACTTATGTTCGAAATTCTCGTCTACCTCTTCGAGAACTACTACACGCCGGAAGCGTGCCCGGACCCGGACACGCTGGCGCGCAAACTTGCCGCCGCCGGCTTCGAAGACGATGAAATCGACGACGCCCTGAGCTGGTTGTCCGGGCTTGCCGAATCCACTCATCGTTGTGTCGATCTCGCCCTTGTTCCCAGTAGCGGCTGTCGTGTCTATGCCGAGGCCGAGTATCGCCAGCTCGGTTCGGAAGCGATCGGCTTCATCGCCTTCCTGGAGTCGGCGGGCGTCCTGTCGTCCCCCCTGCGCGAAATCGTCATCGACCGCGCCTTCGCGCTGGCCGAGGCGCCGGTGCCCCTGGACAAGCTCAAGATCATCGTCCTGATGGTGCTGTGGAGCCAGGAAACCGAGATCGACAACCTGATCCTGGAAGAACTGCTGGAAGACGGCAGCGCCCGGCAGTTGCATTAGCCCCCTGTATTACTCCCCCTTACCGCGCGCCCAGTATGGTGCGCCCCCAGCCGCCACGCGGCAGCCCCCAAGGGGGCCGGGGGTTGTTTTCAATGGAAACAAGTCTTAATCCGGGGCGCTTCGGAGGGCGAAGCCGGTGTTTTTTGGCTTGGTGGGCATAGGCCCGACTTGCGCTGCTTAAAAATCCCCCCGTATCATCCGGCGCTTTGACGCACGATTTGTTCGCGTCGGCTCCGTCAACTGGAAGTCAATGGGCAAAACTCTGATCATCGCCGAGAAACCTTCGGTCGCGCTGGACATTTCCCGCGCACTGGGCGGGTTCAAGCGCGAAGGCGATTATTTCGAAAGCGACGACTACGTGCTTTCGTCCAGCGTCGGGCACCTGCTCACCCTCGTGGCGCCCAACGATCCGGTCAAGGGCAAGTGGAGCTTCACCCATCTGCCCGTGATTCCGCCCGAGTTCGAGCTGGGGCCGGCCGACAAGCGATCGGAAGAGCGCCTGCGCCTGCTGGTGCGACTGATGAAGCGCAAGGACGTGGACGCGCTGATCAACGCCTGCGACGCGGGGCGCGAGGGCGAGCTGATCTTCCGCTACATCGCCCAGTACGCGAAGACCACCAAGCCCATCCAGCGCCTGTGGCTGCAATCGATGACCCAGCAGGCCATCCGCGACGCCTTCGCCGATCTGCGCTCGGACACCGCGCTGCAACCGCTGGAAGCCGCGGCGCGCTCGCGCGCCGAGGCCGACTGGCTGGTGGGCATCAACGGCACGCGGGCCATGACGGCCTTCAACAGCAAGGACGGCGGCTTCTTCAAGACCACGGTGGGCCGGGTGCAGACGCCCACGCTCGCCATCGTGTCCGAACGCGAGGAGCGCATCCGCCAGTTCGTGCCGCGCGACTACTGGGAGGTGCGCGCGCAGTTCGTCGCCGCCGCCGGCCTGTACGAAGGCCGCTGGTTCGACCCCAAGCACGTCAAGGACCCGCAGGATCCCGAGAAGCGCGATTCGCGCCTGTGGAGCAAGGCGGCCGCCGAATCGGTCGTGGCGGCCTGCCGCGAGCGCACGGGCTCGGTCACCGAGGAATCCAAGCCGTCCACCCAGTTGTCCGGCCTGCTGTACGACCTGACCACGCTGCAGCGCGAGGCCAACTCGCGCTTCGGCTTCTCGGCCAAGACCACGCTGGCGCTGGCCCAGACCCTGTACGAACGCCACAAGGCGCTGACCTACCCCCGTACCGATTCGCGCTACCTGCCCGAGGACTACCTCGGCACGGTGCGCCAGACTATGCAGACGCTGGCCGCCAACCGGCCCGGCTACGCGCCGTTCGCCTCGAAGATCCTGGACAGCGGCTGGGTCAAGCCCAACCGCCGCGTGTTCGACAACAAGAAGGTGTCGGACCACTTCGCCATCATCCCGACGCTGCAGGCCCCGCGCGAATTGAGCGAGGCCGAGGCCAAGCTGTACGACCTCGTGGTCAAGCGCTTCCTGGCGGTATTCTTCCCGGCGGCCGAGTTCCTGGTCACCACCCGGATCACGGAAGTCGCCGGCCATCAGTTCAAGACCGAGGGCAAGGTCCTGGTCAACCCCGGCTGGATGGCCGTCTACGGCCGCGAAGCGCAGGGCGAGGACGCCAACCTGGTGCCGGTCGCTTCCGGCGAACAGGTGCGCACCGAGGAAATCGAGGCCGTGGGCCTGGTCACCAAGCCGCCCGCCCGCTACACGGAAGCGACGCTGCTGTCGGCCATGGAAGGCGCGGGCAAGCTGGTCGACGACGAAGAGCTGCGCGAGGCCATGTCGGCGCGCGGCCTGGGCACGCCAGCCACGCGCGCGGGCATCATCGAAGGGCTGATCAACGAGGTCTACCTGCGCCGCGAGGGCCGCGACCTGGTGCCCACCGCCAAGGCACGCCAGTTGATGACGCTGCTGTCCGGCCTGGACGTGGACGAACTGACCTCGCCCGAACTGACCGGCGAATGGGAACACAAGCTGTCGCAGATCGAGCAGGGCCAGTTGGCGCGCGAGGCCTTCATGCGCGAGATCGCGCAGATGACCCAGGTCATCGTCAAGCGCGCGAAGGAATACGACCGCGACACGGTGCCGGGCGACTACGCCACCCTGACCACGCCTTGCCCGAAGTGCGGCGCCGTGGTCAAGGAGAACTACCGGCGCTACGCCTGCACCGCCTGCGATTTCTCGATCAGCAAGCATCCCGGCGGGCGCACCTTCGAGCAGCAGGAAGTCGAGGAACTGCTGGCCAAGCGCGAGATCGGCCCGCTGAACGGTTTCATCAGCAAGATGGGCCGGCCGTTCTCGGCCATCCTGCGGATCACCGACGGCTACAAGCTGGAGTTCGACTTCGGCCAGGCCGACGAGGAATCCTCCGAAGCCGTGGACTTCTCTGGCCAAACGCCGGTGGGTCCGTGCCCGAAATGCGGCTCGAACGTGTTCGAGCACGGCATGAGCTTCGTGTGCGAGAAGTCGGTCGGGCCGCAGCGTTCGTGCGACTTCCGTTCCGGCAAGGTCATCCTCCAGCAGGAGATCACGGCCGAGCAGATGGGCAAGCTACTGGCCGAAGGGCGTACCGACCTGCTGCAGAACTTCGTCTCCAGCCGTACCAATCGCAAGTTCAAGGCCTTCCTGGTGCGGCAGCCCGATGGCAAGATAGGCTTCGAGTTCGAGCCCCGCCCCGCCAAGGGCGGCAAGGCGGGCGAGGACGCGCCGGCGGCGCGGAAGACGGCGGCGAAGAAAACCGCCGGCCAGGACGAAGGCGCCACGGCGCCGGCGAAGAAGGCCCCCGCCAAGAAAGCGGCGGCCAAGAAGTCCCCGGCACGCAAGACCGCCGCCAAGAAAGCCCCCGCGAAGAAAGCCGCCAGGAAGGTGGCCGCGAAGACCTCCAGCTGAGCCACAGCCCAATGACCAAGAAGAAAACGCCCTCACGGGCGCGCAAGTCTCCTGTTGCCGAACAGCCCGCCGAGGATCGCGTGGACGTCGATCCCGGCCCCGGCGGCAAGCCCTGGTATATCGTGCGCCGCTCGCGGGTTCACGGGACCGGGGTGTTCGCGGCCCGCAAGATTCCGGCTGGCACCCGCGTCATCGAGTACTCGGGCGAACGCATCAGCGCGGCCGAGGCCGACCGCCGCCATCCGGTCAACCCCGAGGACCCGTACCACACCTTCTTCTTCGCGCTGGAAAGCGGCAAGGTGATCGACGGCGGCAGCCAGGGCAACGACGCGCGCTGGATCAACCATGCCTGCGAGCCCAATTGCGAAGCCGAGGAAACGGACGACGGCCGCGTCTTCATCGTCTCGCAGCATCCCATCGACCGCGGCGACGAACTCAACTATGACTACGGCCTGGTCATCGACGAGCGCATCACGCGAACGTTGCAGAAGAACTATCAGTGCCTGTGCGGCGCCGAGACGTGCCGGGGCACGATGCTGGCGCTCAAGCGGCGCAAGAACAAGAAAAAGAAGAAAGCCTAGAAGCGGGCTGAGGACCGGACGGCCGCGCCGCCCGGTCCGGCCGTTCAGTTGTAGTCGCCGACCCGCATGGCCTGGGAATCGCCGCCGTTGCGGGACACCACCGAGCCATTGACGACGCGCACCGGGTCGCCGCTGCGCCACGGGTAGGCCGAGGCGCTGTGGAAGGTGCGCACGCTGCCGTCGTCCATCCTGACGGTCATCTCGTACTGCGTCGAACTGCGCACGCGTTTCTCGACCTCGTTGCCCGCGTAGGCACCGCCCAGCGCGCCCAGCACCGTCAACGCGGTGCGGCCGCTGCCGCCACCGAACTGGTTGCCGACCACGCCGCCCACGACACCGCCGCCCACCGCGCCCAGGCCCGTACCCTGGCCCTGGACCTGCAAGGCGCGCACGCTTTCAACCGTGCCGCAGTTGCCGCAAGTGGCCGCGACCGGCCGGGCGGGTTCGCGGTAGACCGGCGCGGACCGGCTGGCGGGGCGGGGCATGGGCCGCGGCCTTGCCGAAATCGCGGCCGCCGGTCGAGGCGGGCGCTTCGGCCACTTCCTGCGTCGGGGCCGATTTGGCCAGCGGCGAGGGCAGCAGTCCGGTCAGGACGCCCACGCCGACCGCGGCCAGGACGATGATGCTGATGGCCGCCGCGGCCACCAGCGGGTGCAGCGCGACGGCGCCCCGCATGGAACGATGCGCACGTGCAAACGCGGCATCGACAGGGGATCGGGGACCGGAAGAAGTACCGGAAAACATGGCGTCACTCCGCTCGTAAGGTTCACGTAAGTTACATCCAAGTCGCCTTCCAGGTTGTTTCCCGGGGTCACGGGATCTCGCGCTTTCTGTATCGGAATTGACCGAATGTTTCCGCCCCGGGGGGGCAAAGTCTGCCAGAATGGGTCGCATGGACATCACCCTGACCGAGCTCGAGGACGCAATCAATTTCTGGCGTGCGCGCAAGCCTTCGACGAGCGAAGCGTGCGTATTGTGCGTGGAAGCCGCGGCGCTGGCGGAACCATATGCCGCCATGATCATGAACCATCAGTCCGCGCGGGACGAGGCCGCCATGCCCGAGGCGGCCCGGGCGGCCCTCTCGGCCTGGCGGCAGGCGCGCCAGGCCATCGCCCAAGTCAAAGGCTGACGCGGGGGACTTCGGCCGGGGGAACGATCAGGGATACCGGCGCGAACGCGCCCAGGCTGACCTTCATGGACAGCGCAGCCTCCAGCGTGAACACGCCATCGGCCACCATCTCCAGCACTTCTTCCGGCGACACCGTACGCAGGGCCACCACTTCGCCGTCCTGGTTCTCGGGCACGACCTCGGGCCCCAACACGGTGTCGACCACGGTCACGTGCTCGACCTGATAGCCTTCGGGCAGGACCCGGCGCACGGTGAACTGGCCGCTTCGGCGGCCGTCCTTCAAGTGATGGGGCAGCAGGCCGGCCTCTTCCCAGCTTTCGCGAAGCAGGGCCGATTCGGGGGTTTCCGCGGCGCTGACCAGGCCCCCCACCAAGGTGTCCCACATGCCCGGGTCGGTCGTCTTGGTGAACGACCGCTGGGCGATCCACAACTGCCCGCTGTCGGTCCAGGCATTCAGGTGGACGGCATGGGTGGCGATGCCCAGCGGCCGCACGGATGCCCGCTCGATCACGCCGAGGACGGTACCGTCCTCGGCCACTACGTCCAGCAGTTCGTTGCGCCAGCCGTTGAGCCGGCCGGCCTCGGAAAGCGCCGTGGCGACGCGGGCCAGCAGTTCGCTGACGACCTGGGTCCGCCCGGCCGAGGCCGGCGCGCCCGCCAGCTCGGGCAGCAGGTGCACCACGCCGGGTTCCATCCGTATTTCGCCGGGAAAGGCGGCCAGCCAATGCGGCACGTCGTGCGCCACCCAGCCGCAATCATGGCCGGCTATGCGCAGCCGTGGAGAGTCGGCAGGCGGATCGACCTGAGCACGAGCCGATAGGGAGTCGAATACGTTCATCCAGATATCTTGAATGTCCTGAACAGCAAGCTTCCATTGTGCCGGAAGTCCGGATGGGGCGCCCGGCAAGGCCTCGTAAGCGGAGGTGAACCGGGTTGCCTCGGGTAAGATGCCGGCGCTCGCACCGCATCCCAAGGAAGAGGAAGACCATGACCGATCACCCCCGTATCTGCATCGTCGGCGCCGGCGCGATAGGCGGCTTCATCGCCGGACGCCTGGCCCAGGCCGGCAACGACGTTTCCCTGCTGGCCCGCGGCCGCACGCTGGAGGCCCTGCGCCGGCACGGCCAGCGGCTCGACTCCGCGGGCAAGCTCGTCGCCTCGCCGGTCCGGGCCAGCGACGACGCCCAGGCGCTGGGTCCGCAGAACGTCGTCGTCATCACCGTCAAGGCGCCGGCCCTGCCGGAAGTCGCACGGGCCATCCGCCCCCTGGTCGGCGCCGATACGATCGTGATTCCGGCCTTGAACGGCATCCCCTGGTGGTTCTTCCTGGACGCCGGCCTGCCCCTGGGCGGCACCCGGCTGCGCAGCGTCGACCCGGACGCAAGCATCGAGGCCAGCCTGCCCGTGGACCAGGTTCTGGGCGCCGTGGTCTTCGCCTCGGCCTCCACGCCCGAGCCCGGCCTGACCCTGCACGCCTCGGGCAACCGCATCGTGCTGGGCGAGCCGAAAGGCGGATCGAGCGAACGCGCCCGCGCCGTGGCCGCGCTGTTCACGCAGGCGGGCTTCGATGCGCCGGCCAGCGAGAACGTGCGCGCCGACATCTGGACCAAGCTGCTGGGCAATGCCTGCTTCAACCCTGCCAGCCTGCTGACCGGCGCCTATACCGACGACATGATCGACGATGCGCGCCTGCATGGCATGTTCGTGGCCATGATGGACGAGGCACTGGCCCTGGGCACCCGGCTCGGGCTGCCGGCCCAGGTCGAGTCGCGCGCCCGGATCGCCTTCACCCGGGGGCTGGGCCACATCAAGACCTCGATGCTGCAGGACGTGGAGGCCGGGCGGCCGGTGGAGATCGACAGCATCCTGGGCGCGCTGGTCGAGACCGCCGCGGCGGCGGAATTTCCCACGCCCACCCTGGACACCGTCTACGCCCTGGCCCGCATGCGCGCCCAGGCCCTGGGACTGTATCCGGGCTGATCGCGTGGCACCCCCAACTTTTCTATAGGCGAAAAACACCAAAACATTGCTTGAACCGCAGCCGCCCCCGCCGCATCCTGCCACCCTAGAGTCAGCACGGAGAGCCGGCGCACGGCGGCAATGCGATGTCCATTTCCAGCGAAACCATCAGGTCGGTCACCTCGTCCCTGTACGAGTGGTCCCTGAAGAAAGTCCCGGACGACACCAAGCGGGTGCTCGCCCAGGCTCAGCAGCGCGAAACGGTCCAGCTCGGCAAGCAGACGCTGCGCATCATGCTCGAAAGCGCCGAGGCGGCCGAGTCCGAAAGCCACCTGGTCTGTTCGGACGTGGGCGTGCCCACCTACATGATCCGCGTGGGCACGGGCGTAAGCTTCTCGGGCAACGTCCGCCAGGCCATCGTCGACGGCTTCGCCGACCTGGTCGCGCGCGCCGACCCGCCCATCCTGAAGATGGTGACCAATCCGCTGACCCTGCAGCGCAGCTACGAGGGCAAAAACATGCCCCTGGTCACCTTCGACATGATCGACGGCGCGGACTACATGGAAATCGTCTGTGCGCCCAAGGCCATGGGCACGGGCCGGTGGGAAGCCATCGAGACCTTCGTCTACCCGTCGCTGGAAACCATCGAGAAATACGTGCTCGACACCGTGCTCAAGGCCGGGTCGCAGCCCTGTCCGCCCATCGTCGTGGGCGTGGGCATAGGCGGTACCTTCGACTACGCGGCCAAGATGGCCAAGGAATGCGTCTTGCGCCCCTTCGGCCAGACCAACCCCGAGCCCATCCTGGCGGCCATGGAACAGCGACTGCTCAAGGCCATCAACGACACCGGCTTCGGCCCCATGGGCACGGGCGGCGACACCACCGCCATGGCGGTGCACATCGACTACTCGGCCAGCCACGGCTTCATGCCCGTGGCCGTGGCCTTCAACTGCTGGATCAACCGGCGCACCTGTGCCCGCATCTACCAGGACGGCACGGTCGAGCGCCTGGAATAGCCGCAACGGAGACGAGCATCGTGAATACCCATCGCCTGACCCTGCCGGCAAGCGCGGAAGACATCGCCCGCATCCAGGCCGGCGACCTGGTCTACCTGACCGGCGACATCGTCGTGACCATCGGCCTGCCCACCCACCAGCGCATGATCGACTACGCCCACGAGGGCAAGCCGCTGCCGGTGGACGTGCACGGCGGCGCCTTCCTGCACCTGAGCTCGTACAACCGCGAGAGCGACACGCCCTCGGGCTACGAGGCGCTGTACATGAACCCCACCACCAGCACGCGCTACGACGCGCTCATGCCGACGCTGATCCGGGCCTATGGGCTGCGCATCGTGGGCGGCAAGGGCGGCCTGGGCGAGGAAAGCGTGCAGGCCATGCGCGAGACGGGCTGCATCTACCTGTCCTTCCTGGGCGGCGGCTGCACGCTGCTGGCGCGCGCCATCCAGGAGGTCGTGTCCGTGCACTGGGAAGACTACATCTCGCAATTCCGCCTGGTGACCTTGCGCGTCAAGGACCTGGGCCCCGCCACGGTGGGCATCGACGCCCACGGCAACAGCCTCTACCGACAGCTGCGCGAGAACGTGCAGCAGCGGCTGCCTGGCATTCTCGAAGAACTCGACCAGCACCGCGCGGATTCCACGCACTGAGTGCGGCAACCTTCTTCACGACTAAAGATCGGAGACCCCATGAAAAACCATAGCCTTCTTGCCTGCGCCACCGCCATCCTGGCCCTGGGCGCCACCACCGCCCACGCCAAGGACGCCGCCGCGTCGTGGCCCACCCGGCCCGTGCGGCTGATCGTGCCGTTCCCGGCCGGCGGCAGCACCGACGTGGTCGCGCGCCTGATCGCCGAACGGCTGGGCCAGAAGCTCGGCCAGCAGTTCGTGGTCGACAACCGTCCGGGCGCGGCCGGCAACATCGGCACCGACCAGGTCGCCAAGGCCTCGCCCGACGGCTACACGCTCACGCTGACGACCTCGGGCCCGTTGGCCAACAACAAGTACCTGTACAAGTCCATGCCGTACGACCCGGCCAAGGACCTGACCCCCATCGTGCTGGTGGGCGAGATCCCGCTGGTGATCGTGTCCACCGACAAGACCCCGGCCAAGAACCTGAAGGAATTCATCGCGCTGGCCAAGGCCGCGCCGGGCAAGTATTCCATCGGCAACCCAGGCAACGGCACCATCGGCCACCTGGCCTACGAACTGCTGCGCCACAACACCAAGACCGACTTCCTGGGCGTCCCGTACAAGGGCGACACGCCGGCCATGACCGACCTGCTGGGCGGCTCCATCCAGGCCATCGTCGCGCCCATCACGGCCTTCATTCCGCAGATCCAGAGCGGCAAGATGAACGGCCTGGCGGTGACCTCGAAGAAACGTTTCCCCGGCACGCCCGAGGTTCCCACCGCGATCGAGCAGGGTTTCGACGTCGAGGCCTCGGTCTGGTTCGCCGTGGCGGGTCCCACCGGCATGCCCCGTCCCATCGTCGACAAGCTCAACCGCGAGATCAACCTCGTGCTGAACTCGCCCGAGGGCCGGGCCAAGCTCGAGCAGTTCGGCGCGGTCGTGGGCGGCGGTTCGCCCGAGCAACTGGATTCGCTGATGAAGATCGAAAGCGCGAAGTGGAAGCGGATCATCGAACAGGCCAATATCAAGTTGGACTAGCCCCCCTACGCGCTTCGCGCGCCCCCCACGGGGGGCGGCACTGGCGGACCGGCAAAGCCGGATCCGCTGTGCCCTGGGTCTTGTAAGTTCTTCTTGGATTGGGGCACGGGTTTCGGGGGGGTCCTCCCCATGGAGTTTTGAATGAGCGGTTTCGTTACGTTGAAGACCGAGGGCATGAGCACCGAAGAGGCCTATCGGCTGATCGTCGGCTGCGTGACGCCTCGGCCGGTGGCGTGGATCACCACGCAGGATGAATCGGGGCGGGTCAATGCCGCGCCGTTCAG
>Ga0207420_1000931_pt1 | contig 21117 bp, 17 predicted proteins | sample ThiBio_inoc_biof_FD_183941 | JGI IMG/M metagenome (GOLD analysis project Ga0207420, IMG submission 183941) | Wastewater bioreactor microbial communities from Cape Town, South Africa - Thiocy_inoc_biof (SPAdes) | ecosystem: Engineered > Bioremediation > Thiocyanate > Unclassified | place: South...
AGTTCTTCCGCGGGCTTCTGCTGCTCGGTGGCGTGGGCGCCGGAGGCCGCCGTGAAGGCGATGCAGGCGGCAGCGAGCAGGGTGGCGAGGGGCTTGTTGAAATGCATGGGGCCGAAATCTATTAGAAAAATCAATGGATGTAAACCCGTGCGGGCCTCATGGCCAAGTTCCGGGCGCGTGAATTTCCATGAGCTTTTTCAGACAACTGCATGAAATTCCGGGAATAGTCGCTCAAAGGCGGCGACCGTGATTTTGTGCACAGCAATACGCGAAATTTGGCGAACGGAGTATATTTTCGGCACCAGCAGCGGGCTGGATCGCACGGCCTGCGGGCGGATGCGGGATATACCGTCCCGGGCGTATTTCGAAAGCGCGAGAAATTGCGCTTATAATCCGTAATTATGAATTAGGGTTCGGATTCCGCGTGGGCGCGTCGGGTGTGCGCCTGGCGAAGCGGTCCGACGGTTCCTTTCTCGGGGGTATGCGCATGAGTCCGTTCAAGGCTTATCTGATTGAAGAGCAGGATGGCAGGACGCACAGCGGCTTCGTCACGCTGGACGAAGCGCAGCTCGACGCGGGCGAGGTGACGATCAAGGTCGCCTACTCCAGCATCAATTTCAAGGATGCGCTGGCGGCGACCGGCGCCGGCAGGATCATCCGCCGCTTCCCCTGCGTCGGCGGCATCGATCTTTCCGGCGTCGTCGAGAAGAGCGCCGATCCGCGCTTCAAACCGGGTGATCCGGTGATCGCCACGAGTTTCGACATCGGCGTCGCGCATCACGGCGGCTACGCCGAATACGCCCGCGTGCCGGCCGATTGGGTCGTGCCGCTGCCGGCCGGGCTTTCGCTGTTCGAGGCGATGGCGCTCGGCACCGCCGGTTTCACCGCGGCGCTCGGTATCGTGCGCATGGAGGAAAACGGACTGACGCCGGCCAAGGGGCCGGTCGTCGTGAGCGGCGCGACCGGCGGCGTCGGCAGCCTGGCGGTCGACATGCTGGCGCGCCTCGGCTACGCGGTGACGGCGCTGACCGGCAAGGAGAGCGAGGTCGACTACCTCAAGCGCCTCGGCGCCGGGGAAGTCGTGCTGCGCTCGTCGCTCGACCTCGCGCGCATCCGCCCGCTCGACAAGGCGCGCTGGGCCGGCGCGGTCGACAACCTGGGCGGCGACGTGCTTGCCTGGATGGCGAGCACGATGCAGCAGGGCGGGACGATCGCCAGCATCGGGCTGGCCGCGAGCACCGCGCTCAACACGACGGTGATGCCCTTCATCCTGCGCGGCGTCAGCCTGCTCGGCATCGACTCGGGCTACATCCGCGAGCCGTACCGCAGCGGCGTCTGGCGGCGTCTGGCGAGCGACCTGCGGCCGCCGCATCTGGGCGAGATGGCGCGCGCGATTCCGTTCGACGCCTTGCCCGGCGCATTCGCCGATTTCATCGAGGGGCGCGCCCGCGGGCGCGTCGTGGTCGAGATCGGCGGCGCCTGATCCGCGCCCGGACCGGCTGGGATAGAGAGGGATAGCGCTCATGGACGACACGACGCAGCAGCCCCGTATCCTGATCGTCGACGATTCGCGCATGGTGCGCGCGACGATCATCAAGCGCATCCGCGACTTCTACGACTTCCGCGAGGAGGCCGACGGCGAGGCGGGGTGGCAGGCGCTGGTGCTCGATCATTCGATCCAGCTCGTGATCACCGATCTGTCGATGCCGGTGCTCGACGGCTTCGGCCTGCTCGGCCGCATCCGCGGCTCGCGTCTGGCCCGCATCCGCGACATGCCGGTGCTGATGATCTCCGGCGACGAGGAGGAGGCGCGCGAGCGCGCCAAGGCGCTCGGCGTTTCGGACTTCATCGCCAAGGGCATCGGCGCGGCCGAATTGCTGGCGCGCATCGATTCGCTGGTCAAGCTGGCGCAGACGCAGAACCGGCTCAAGGAAAACCGCGAGCAGCAGGTGCAGGACGCCGAGACCGGCCTGTTCACCCGCAAATACATCGAATTGCAGGCGGCGCAGGCGATGTCGCACGCAATGCGCCACGACAGCCAGGTGAGCGCGATGGTGCTCGGTTTCGACCGCTACGCCGCGCTGCGTGACGAGCACGGCGAAAGCGTGGTGAAGCAGCTGCAGTTGAGCTTCACCAAGATGCTGTCGGGCAAGATGCGCAAGGAGGACAGCCTCGGGCACTTCGCCGGCAGCCAGTTCGCCGTCGTCTCGCCGGGCACCTCGCACACGGCCTGCGAGTCTTTCGCCGGGCGCCTGCGCGAGGCGATCGAGAGCGCCAACATCGCGGTGCATGGCCAGCGCCTGCAGGTCTCGATCAGCGTCGGCGTGGCCAACAGCCCGGCCGACAGCGTGACCTCGGCCGGCGCGCTGCTCGAACTGGCCGGCGCGCGCCTGAAGGCGGCGCAGCAGGCCGGCGGCAATCAGGTGATCGGCTGCATGGGCAAGCCGCCCGCCGTCGCGGCGGTGCCCAGCTTCGCGCACGCCGTCGAGCTGCTCAAGTCTGGCCGCGAGGGTTCGCTGCTGCCGCATCTCGCCGAGCTGGGGCGGCAGGCGCTGCCGCTGCTGCGCCTGCTGGACAGGGAATTGAAGCTGGGTCTGCCGCTGGCGGACATCGAACAAGGGTTGCTTGACCGGGCGCGGGAAGCCAAAGACGCCGGGCAGGATTCGCTATAGATCAGCAGTGCAGGGTAATCACGTTCAGCAAGAGGGAGCCACATGACGTCCATCAAAGAATTTCACCGCCAATCCATCGAGCAGCCCGACGCCTTCTGGGGCGAGCAGGCCAAGTTGATCGACTGGCACAAGCCGTACACGCAGACGCTCGATTTTTCGCGTCCGCCGTTCGCCAAGTGGTTCGTCGGCGGCGAAACCAACCTGTGCTACAACGCGGTCGACCGGCACGCCGCCAAGCGCCCGAACGACCGCGCGCTGGTCTTCATTTCGACCGAAACCGACGTCGAGAAGGTCTACACCTTCGCCGAGCTGAAGCAGGAAGTGATGCGCATGGCCGCCATCATGCAGAGCCTCGGCGTCGGCAAGGGCGACCGCGTCCTGATCTACATGCCGATGATCGCCGAAGCGGCCTTCGCCATGCTCGCCTGCGCCCGCATCGGCGCCATCCACTCGGTCGTGTTCGGCGGCTTCGCCTCGGGCTCGCTGGCGACCCGCATCGACGACGCCGAACCCAAGCTGATCGTTTCCTCCGAGGCCGGCATGCGCGGCGGCAAGGCCGTTCCGTACAAGCACCTGCTCGACGAGGCGATCGACTTGGCGACGAAGAAGCCGGCCAAGGTGCTGATGATCGACCGCGGGCTCGACAAGAGCTTCAACAAGGTCGAAGGGCGCGACGTCGATTACGCCGCCCTGCGCGCCCAGTTCATGGGCGCCGAAGTGCCGGTCACCTGGCTCGAATCGAACGAGCCCTCGTACATCCTCTACACCTCGGGCACCACCGGCAAGCCGAAGGGCGTGCAGCGCGACACCGGCGGCTACTGCGTGGCGCTCGCCGCGTCGATGAAGCACATCTTCTGCGGCGGCGAGGGCGAGACGATGTTCTCGACCTCGGACATCGGCTGGGTCGTCGGCCACTCCTACATCATCTACGGCCCGCTGATCGCCGGCATGGCGACGATCATGTACGAAGGCACGCCGCTGCGTCCGGACGCCGGCATCTGGTGGAAGATCGTCGAGGACTACAAGGTCACGGTGATGTTCTCGGCGCCGACCGCCGCCCGCGTCCTGAAGAAGCAGGATCCGGCCTTCATGCACAAGTACGACCTGTCGACGCTCAAACATCTGTTCCTCGCCGGCGAGCCGCTCGACCAGCCGACGCACGAGTGGATCCAGGGCGAACTCAAACTGCCGGTGATCGACAACTACTGGCAGACCGAGACCGGCTGGCCGATGCTCTCGGCGATGCCCGGCGTGGAAAAGACGCCGATCAAGTTCGGCACGCCGAGCTTCCCGGTCTACGGCTACAACCTGAAGATCTTCCGCGAAGACGGCAGCGAGTGCGACGCCAACGAAAAGGGCATCGTCGGCATCATGCCGCCGCTGCCGCCCGGCTGCCTGTCGACGGTGTGGGGCGACGATCCGCGCTTCGTGTCGACCTATTTCTCGCTGTTCAAGGAGCCGCAGGTCTACTCCTCGTTCGACTGGGGCATCCGCGACGAAGAGGGCTACCACTACATCCTCGGCCGCACCGACGACGTGATCAACGTCGCCGGCCACCGTCTCGGCACGCGCGAGATCGAGGAAGCCGTGCAGGGCCACAGCGCGATCGCCGAAGTCGCCGTCGTCGGCGTCGCCGACCAGCTCAAGGGGCAGATGCCGATGGCCTTCGCCGTGGTCAAGGACGCGGCGCGCATCGCCACGCCCGAGCTGCGCGCCGCGCTCGAGAAGGAAGTGATGAAGCAGGTCGACGAGAGCCTCGGCGCCATCGCCCGCCCGAGCCGCGTACACTTCCTCACCGTGCTGCCCAAGACGCGTTCCGGCAAGCTGCTGCGCCGCTCGATCCAGGCGCTGGCCGAGGGCCGCGATCCGGGCGACCTGACGACGATCGAGGACCCGGCCGCGCTCGAGCAGCTCAAGCTGGCGCTCGGCATCGCCTGACCTGACGCAATGCGCGATCCGGGCGTGATCCAGATCAAGCAATAACGAAACCCGTACCGCTATCATTCGCCTGCCGCCCTTCGGGGCTGCAGGCGAATTTTTTTCCGCCGGGCCGCTCCAAGGCAAGGACTCCCCTCGGAGGCTGCGCCGCCGCGCAGCGCGAAACGGGGGGCTTTTTTTGGCGAGTCGCGCTTTCTGCCGCACCGCCGTCTTACGGGAAACGACCAATGAATACGATTTACGCGAAGACCGCCGGCGCCGCGCGCGGCGCACTGCTCGGGCTGCTGCTCGGCTTCGGGACGCTGGCGCTGCCGGCGGGCGCCGACGATGCAAAGGTCCTCGGCGCGCACGATCAGCCGATCCACGACGCGGCCCGCATGGGCTCGGGCAAGGACATCGTCCGCATCCTCAAGGCCGATCCGCAGGCGCGTGACGCGCGCACGCTCGCGCAGGGCTCGCAGCCGATCCACCTGGCCGCGACCAACCCCGACACCAGCGCGCTGAAGGCGCTGATCGCCGCCGGCGCCGACCCCAACGCGCGCGACAACGACGCGTCGACGCCGCTGCACATGGCCGTCTACACGCAGAAGGTCGAGCACACGCAGCTGCTGCTCGATGCGGGCGCCGATCCCAAGGCCAAGAACAACCTGGGGCGCGACGTTTTGTCGCTGGCCCGCAAGCAGATGGCGAACGAAGCGGCAGGCATCATCTCGCTGTGGATCCTCAAGGGCTGTCAGCCGAAGAAACCCTGCTGAGACTTGCGCGGGGGGCGTTTCCGGAGACGGCGCCGGCGTCCTCTCGCGTTGACAAACGATCGTTTGAAATGCATTCTCCAGGCCCCCACGACCTGGAGAAGCCATGAAGGCGAGCGTCATGCGGCGGCTGATCAATCTGTGGCCGCCCTTCCTTTTTTCCGGCATCGCCTGCACGCGCCTGTCGGCCGACTATCGCGAGGCCGACGTGCGGCTGCGCATGCGCTGGTACAACCGCAACTACGTCGGCACGCACTTCGGCGGCAGCCTGTTCGCGATGACCGACCCGTGGTACATGCTGCTCCTGCTCAAGCGCCTGGGATCGGACTACCGGGTCTGGGACCGGCACGCCGCGATCGAATTCATCGCGCCGGGGCGCGGCACGGTGCGCGCACAGTTCCGCCTCGACGACGCGACGCTGGATGAGATCGTCGAGAAGACGGCGGGCGGCGAGAAGTACCTGCCCGAATTCACCATCAACGTCGTGGATGAGCGCGGCGAACTCGTCGCCCGCGTGCGCAAGACGCTTTACGTGCGCCGCAAGCCGGCCGCCGCGTAACTTTCCGGTCTTTCCGCCTTACCCTTTTTCCCGGCCGGCGCCGTTCTCCACCTCGCGCCAGTAGGCGCGGTGCTGGGCGACGCTCGTCCGGCGGTCGATGGCGACTTCGAGCAGCGTCGGTCCGCCGCGTTCGAGCGCCGCAGCGAGCGCCTGCCCGAAGTCGGCCAGCGTCGCGGCGTGCGCGTAGGTGACGCCGAAGCTGCGCGCCGCCGCGCCGAAGTCGATGCGCTGCGGCGTCAGCCAGGCTTGCTCGAACTCGGGCAGGGCGGCCTGCGGCAGGTAGTCGAAAATCCCGCCGCCGCCGTTGTTCAGCACCACGCAGACGATGTCCCTGCCGTGCGCCGAGGCCAGCGCCGTCAGGTCGTGCTGCGTCGTCAGGTCGCCGAGCAGGGCGACGCAGGGGCCGGCGGCGGCGATGCCGAGCGCCGTCGACAGGTTGCCGTCGATGCCGCTCGCGCCGCGATTGCCGTAGATCGCGAGCGGCTTTTCGCCGCAGCCGGAAAACGCGTCGAGGTCGCGGATCGCCATCGAATTTCCGCAGAACAGCCGGTGTCCGGCCGGCAGGCGCGCGATCAGCGCGGCGATCAGCGCGCCCTCGAAATTCTCGCGCGCCAGATAGGGCGCGGCGACCACCGCGGCCGCCGTCTCGGCGCGCCGGAAAGCCGCCGGCCATGCCGCCGGGCCGGGCGCCGGTGCGCCGGCGAGCAGGGCGGCGCAGGCCGCCGCCGGATCGGCGTGCAGCGTCGTCGTCGCGGCGTGCTGCGGGTCGGACCAGCGGCCGGGCGCCGCCACCGCGATCTGCTCGGCTGCCGCGTGCGCCGCCAGCCAGTGCTGCACGGCGCGGGTGAGCGGGAAGGCGCCGAAGCGCAGCACCCATTCCGGGCCGTTGCCGTCGAGAAAATCCGGGCGGCGCAGGAAGGCTTCGTAGCGCACGCACAGCCGGTCGCGCGCGTGCGGGCCGAAGCGCAGGCCGGAGAGCGGCTCGGCGAGGATCGGGCAGTCGAGGCGCGCGGCGAGCGCTGCGACGGCGTCGGCGAAAGCGCGCGCCGGCGCGTCCGCCCCGCCGAACGGCGCGGAATCGATGCCGCCGCCGCAGACGATGACGCCGCGCCGCCCGCTCAGCGCGGCGACGATGCTTTCGACGGCCCGCGCGTCGGGCGGAGCCTCAGGCGGTTCGGCGCAGAGCGTCGCGACGGTAGCCGCCGTCGGCCATTCGGCGGGCGGCGCGGCCGGCAGGAGCGGCTCGCGGAAGGCGAGGTTGAGGTGCACCGGCCCGGCCATCGGCGCGCGGCTTTCGGCGACGGCGCGCGCCGCCAGGTGGTGCAGGAAGGCCGACGGGAAATCGGCGAAGGGCGCGCCCGGCGCGTGGAAGGCGCGCACGTGGCTGCCGAACAGGCGCGTCTGGTCGATCGTCTGGTTGGCGCCCCAGCCCTGCACTTCGGGCGGGCGGTCGGCCGAGAGGAGGACGAGCGGGACGCCGTCGGCGCCGGCCTCGATCACCGCCGGGAACCAGTTGGCCGGCGCCGAGCCCGAGGTGCATAGCAGCGCCGGCGGGCGGCCTTTGGCCCGCGCGAGGCCGAGCGCGAAGAAGGCGGCCGAGCGTTCGTCGAGGATTACGTGGCAGCGGATTGCCGGCTGGCGCAGGAAGGCGAGCGCCAGCGGCGTCGAGCGCGCGCCGGGCGAGAGCACGAGATCGCGCACGCCGGCGGCCGCCAGCCCGTCGGCCAGCGCCTGCGCCCAGCGCAGGTTGAGCAGGCCGGTGTCGGCGGCATCCGCCTGAGCTGCGTAGCGGAGGCGTGCGTGCGCCGCGCGTCCGGCGCGGTCGGTGTCGTCGCGGGTATCGTTCGTCATGGCGTTCCGGTGCGTCGTTGCGGGCTGGATGAGAGCTGCGGCAGGCCGGCGGCGATGCCCGGCGATCCGGTGGCGTCCAGGGCGTCGAGCGCGGCGAGCAGGGGGCCGAACTTGGCTTCGGTTTCGGCCAGTTCCTGCTGCGGGTCGGAACCGGCGACGATGCCGGCGCCGGCGAACAGTTCGGCCTGCGCGCCGTCGATGCAGGCGCAGCGCAGGGCGACGGCGACCTCGCCGGCGCCGGCGCGGTCGATCCAGCCGATGCCGCCGGTGTACCAGGCGGCGCGCCGTTCGCGGTGCGCGCGCAGCCAGCGCCGCGCGTCGGCGCCGGGCGTGCCGCCGACGGCCGGGGTCGGGTGCAGGCGCGCGATCAGGTCGAACAGGCCGACGCCGGTGCGCACGCGGCCGACGATACCGGTGCGCAGGTGCTGCAGTTCGCGTACCTGCAGCACTTCGGGCGGCTGCGGCGCGTCGAGGCTGACGCACAGAGGCGCCAGCGCGGCGCGCACGGCGTCGACGACGAGCTGCTGCTCGCGGCCGTTCTTGTCGTCCTGCAGGGTCGCTTGCCGCGCTTGGGCCGTTTGAGTTGTGCCGTCGCCGTGCCAGGCCGTTCCGGCCAGCGCGTCGGCGCGCACGACACCGGCGTCGAGCGCGACCAGGCGCTCGGGCGTCGCGCCGGCGAAGCAGCGGCCGTGCTGGCCGACGCCGTAGATCGTGCACTCCGGGTGGCGCGCGGCGAGCGCCGCGAGCAGCCGTGCTGGAACGATGGGGTGTCCGGCGTCGATGCGCGTGCTGCGCGTCAACACGACCTTGGCGAGGCGTCCGCCGGCGATGTCGGCCAGCGCGGCGCGCACGCGGGCGAGGAAGGCGCGTTCGGCGAGCGGCGTCGGCCGCCGCCGTGCGCGATTCGACGGGCTGGCGGGCAGGGCGCGCGGCCGGCCGCGGCTTGCCGCCGCCAGTTCGGCCTGCCAGCGTTCGATCGCCGTGTCGGCGTCGCGCACGGCGCAGCTGAAGGTCGCGCTGCACCGGCCGTCGCGCGCCTGCAGGAGAATCGCCGGAACGACGAGGCGGGCGTTCGGCAGCTCGCCCGCGCCGCCGTCGTGCGCTTCCTCGTCGAAGGCGAAGCCGAGGTGCGCCGCCGGCGTGTGACCGGTGCGCGCGCTGTCGTCGTGCCGCCAGTGCGGCGCGATGCCGGCGAAGGCCGCCTGCAGCGCGGCGAAGCGCGCCGGGCCGGCGGTGCCGAAGATCATCGCGTAGCCGAGCGCGAGACGCGTCTCGCCGTTTGCCGGCTGCGCCCAGCCGACGACGTGGCTGCGCGTGAAGTCGGCGGCCTGCCAGCATGCGTCGAGGTCCGCGTCGAGCGGCAGGGTGATGCTGAGCAGGCCGTTGTCGGAAGTCTCCGCAGCGCCCGCCGCGTCCGCGCCGTCGGGCAGCGCCGCCCGCAGGCGTTCGCGCAGGCGCGCCAGCAGCGGCGCATCGAGCAGGCGGCGCAGCGTCATGCGGCCTCCCGCGCCAGCGCGCGCAGCGCGGCGCGCTCGATCTTGCCCATCGCGTTGCGCGGCAGGCGCGCGACGCGTAGCACGCGGCGCGGCCGCTGCGCCGAAAGCAGGCGCTGTCGGCCCCATTCGCGCACCGTCTCGGCGTCCGCGCTGCCGACGACGAGCGCGACCAGCGCGTCGCCCCACACCGGGTCGGGCAGCGCGGTGACGGCGACGTCGGCGACGCCGGGGCAGGCGGCGAGGCAGGATTCGACTTCGAGCGGATGCACGTTCACGCCGCCGCTGACGAAAACGTCGTCGGCGCGGCCGAGGACGGTCAGGCGGCCGGCCGCGTCGAGCCGGCCGAGGTCGGCGGTCGGCAGCCAGCCGTTGAGCAGACCGTCGCCGGGGCGCAGCTCGGGGTTTAGGTAGCCGGCCATCACCTGCGGGCCGCGCAGATGCACGCGGCCGCTGTCGCCATTGCCATCGCCGATGCGGCATTCGAAGCCGGACAGCGGCGTGCCGACTTCGCCCTCGCGCCAGTCGGCGCCGGGGGCGGCGAGCGTCGCTGCCTGCGCGGCGCTTTCGCTCATGCCCCAGCTCGGGCAGAGCGGCCAGCCGGCGGCGCGGGCGCGCTCGAAGAGCGGGCGCGACAGCGCGGCGCCGCCGATCATCGCGTAGCGCAGCGTCGGCGGCGCCGCGCTCTTGCCGACGCTTTCGGCGTGATCGAGCAGGCGCGCGAGCATCGCCGGGACCAGCGAGATGTGCGTCACCGGGTGCGCCCACAGATCATGCCAGACGGTGGCAGCGTCGAAGCCTTCGTGCTGCAGCAGCGTTGCGCCGGCGCGCAGGCAGCGGTGGAGGATGGACATGCCGCCGATGTGGTGCAGCGGCAGGCAGCCGAGCCAGAGATCGCCGGCGGCGAGCGGCAGGCGCTCGTTGGCGGCGCGCGCGGCGGCGTCGAGGTTGTCCGGCGTCAGCATCACCGCCTTCGGCGCCCCTTCGCTGCCGCTGGTGGCGATCACCAGCGCGACGGCGGGCGGCGGCGCGGCGTCCGTTGTCGTGACGTCAGGTGCCTCCACCTCCGCCTCGGTCGCCGGGAACTGCGCGGGCAGGGCCGGCAGGCGCCGCAGATGGCGGCCGCCCATCGCCGCGAGCGCCGGCCAGCGCGCGTCGGCGCTCTGCGGATCGAGCGGCAGCAGCCCGCAGCCGGCCGCTGAGCAGGCGACGGCGGTCAGCGCCAGTTCGCACGCATCGCCGGCAAAAGCCGCGATCGGCGTCTCGGTGCTGGCAAGGAGGCCGCCGCTGCGCAGCCGGACGGCGTCGCGCCGCGCCGCTGCGTCGAGTTCGGCGTAGCTCCAGCGGGCCTGCCGCGTGAGCAGGGCGGTGCGCTGCGGGGTGTTGCGGGCGCCGGCGGCGAGCCAGGCGGCGAGGGTGTTCATCGGGCGGTTTTCGGGGAGCTGAATAAGCGGTCGATTATACGTGGGCAGCCTCGTTCGCCCTTTGCCGCGCATCAAGAAATCGGGATGTGGCCTCCGGGGCTGGGAAAAAACAGCGAGGACGCGGCGGCGGAAGGCGCGCAGCCCGCCGCGCGCTCGCGCCGGGGGCTAGAATGAAACTGCCCGCAAGCCAAAGGAGGAAAGCATGGAAACCGCCCCGGAAAATTCCCGGCTGACCCTGCACGAAGCCGCGCGCCTGCTCGCGGCGCCATCGATCCACGACGCCGAACTCGAACTCGCGCATGCCATCGAGGACGGCCGCCTGCACGCCAACGTCAAACGCTGGGCGACCGAGCAATGGGAAAGCGGACTGCTGCCCGGCAACATCAACCGCCTTGAAACGTGGATCGAACGCAGCGATTTCGAAGCTTGGGTGGCGGCCCGTCAAAGCACTTCCGAAGCGAAGTCCGGCTAGGGTTTTTGCCACGAACAGACGGGGATTAAGTGGATGTAGTGACGAGGTCTTGCTCTGCCAGGCAGGCGCAGAGCTTCATTGCGGAGATCAAGGTCGGCTATCGGCCGAGGCTGTGTGAAAACGCCTTGGCTGTGTACTCCAAACAGAGGTGTGGTGCGTTAATTCCTGTACGGAGGTGCAGGAATGAAACGATTCATCGAAGGCGAGTCCCGTAGCCAGCTGACCTTGATGCCAGAATGCCTGGAAGACTACATCGGGCCAGACAATCCGGTCCGGGTAGTAGATGCATTTATTGATGCGCTCGACCTGGCCGAAATGGGGTTTGACACCGCGGCAGCAGTAACGGGACGGCCTGGCTACCACCCCGGACTGCTTCTCAAGCTCTACATCTACGGCTATCTGAACCGTATCCAGTCCAGTCGAGTCGGCGACTGGAGAGAGAGGCTGGGCGGAATGTTGAATTGATGTGGCTGACCGGCCGCTTATGCCCAGACTTCAAAACGATTGCCGACTTTCGCCGGGACAACGGCAAAGGCATCCGCAATGTCTGCCGGCGCTTTGTAGCCCTCTGTCGCCAACTTGATTTGTTCAGCGAAGCGACCGTGGCCATTGATGGCAGCAAGTTCAAGGCCGTGAATAACCGCGACAAGAACTTCACACCGCACAAGCTGGCACAGCGGATGAAACAAATCGACGAGAGCATCGAGCGGTATTTGCAGGAGTTGGATACCGCCGACAGAACGCAATCGCCCGATGCCGGTCGGCGCGGTCAGCACATCCAGGAGAAGTTAAGCAAGCTTCGCCAGCAGATGGAATCTCTCCGTCAAATTGAAGAGCAACTGAAGCTGCAGCCTGATGAACAACTCTCGCTGACCGACCCGGATGCCCGCTCGATGGCAACCAGCGGCCGAGGTACGGGGATGGTTGGCTACAACGTCCAAGCATCGGTGGATACGAAGCACCACCTCATTGTGACTCATGAGGTGACCAACGAAGGTCATGACCGCCGACAGTTATCGAATATGGCGATGAAATCGAGGGAAGCCACGGGCAAGGAACAACTGGACGTCCTAGCAGACCGGGGCTATTTCAAAGGGCTGGAAATACTCAAATGCGTCGAGGCTGGCATCACGCCTTGGGTGCCGAAAACGATGACCTCGGATAACAAGGCCAAGGGCTTGTTCGACAAGCGCGATTTCATTTACGTCGAAGCGGACGACGAATATCGTTGCCCTGCCGGAGAGCAACTGCCACGCCATCATTCATCGGTCGAGGCCGGCCTGTTGATTCACAGCTACTACACGACTGCCTGCCAACGCTGCGAACTCAAGTCTCAATGCACGACCGGCAAGGAAAGGCGTGTTCGGCGCTGGGAGCATGAAGGCGTGCTCGACGCCATGCAACACCGGATGAACATCACGCCTGGGAAGATGAAGCAACGCCGATGCACGGTTGAACACGTCTTCGGCACGCTGAAATTCTGGATGGGCTCAGCGCACTTTCTGATGCGGCGGCTGAAGAACGTCAAAACAGAAATGAGCCTGCATGTCCTGAGCTATAACCTGCGCCGGGTCATCAATCTGCTGGGAGCTGACGAACTGATGGTGGCCATTAGGAGGTATGTGGCTGCAACTTGAAGCAGCCCAGGGCAAAAACGACCATTTTTACCGCTCACATTTCGACTAAAAACTGCCTCCAGGTGAAACCGTCATTCTCGGCAGTCGTCAGTGGCCCAGCATTTAGGATGCGTTTCCACACAACCTCGGCCCATTGCCGACTTTGGGACTGATATGCAAAAGCATCGGCTATAGGTCCCAAAGCGGACGCCAAATAATTGGGCAAACCTTTCAGCAAATCAAATCCCTATCCTAAAACCAGGATGGTTCTTGAATGAGCTATCAGTTGCTGTAGCTTGAGCCAACCGACTTGGCGATTCCAACGGTTTTGGCCCCCTGGGTACCGTTAACCAGCCGCAGACCGTTGAAAACGACTAGCAGACTAGCCCCCATGTCCGCGAACACCGCCATCCACATCGAGGCGCTGTCAAAGATGGCCAGCAGGAGGAATACGAACTTGATGCCAAGGGCCAAGCTAATGTTCTGCCAGAGAACGGAATGGGTTTTCTGAGACAGGCGAATCGTTTCCGGTATGCGGCGAAGGTCATCGTTCATGATGACGACGTCAGCCGCCTCCATGGCGGTATGGGTGCCGGCGCCACCCATGGCAAAGCCGATATTGGCCGTAGCCAGAGCGGGGGCGTCATTGATGCCATCCCCGACCATGCCCACCTCATTGCGTCCGGCAGCCAGGGCGCGAATGGCATCTAATTTTTCTTGCGGGAGAAGGTTGGCGCGAACGTCCTGAATGCCCACCTGAGCGGCAATGCTGACCGCTGTCGCAGGGTTGTCCCCCGTCAACATCACAGGAGTTACGCCGAGCTTCAACAACTCGCCGATAGCCTCACGGGAACTGGCTTTAATCGTGTCGGCAACTGCAAACACCGCCAAAACACTTTTCTGATTAGCCAGGATGGCCACAGTCCGCCCCTGTTTTTCCTGTTCGGACAGAAGAGATTCCAAACCCGACGAACATTGCCCACGGTCATGAATCCATCGGTGATTGCCGAGCACATAGTCGTGAGCAGATATGGTTCCGAATACACCACGGCCCGGTTCGGCGCCGAAGTTCAACACTTCCATTTGCTGGGTTTGAGCCAGACCGGCGGCGACCGCTTTGGATACCGGATGGTCTGAGCGCCCCGCCAGAGCAGCAGCGATTTGCACAATTTCGGCCTCTGGAAGGGCTTGCGTGAGGATGATACGAGCGACAAGCTTCGGCCGCCCCTCGGTCACCGTGCCGGTCTTGTCCAGGGCGATTGCCTTGAGTTTGCGGGCCTCTTCAAGGTAAGCCCCTCCTTTAATCAAGATGCCACGACGCGTAGCCGCTGCCAGGCCGCTGACCACGGTGACCGGTGTCGAGATGACCAAGGCGCATGGACAGGCGATGACCAAAATCACCAATGCCTTGTAGAGGCTGACCATCCACGTCCACTCGAACATCAGCGGACCAGTCAAGACCAAGCCCAATGCCAAAACAAACACGCCCGGGGTATAGATGGCGGCAAACCGGTCGACAAAACGCTGGGTAGGTGCCCGTGAACCTTCGGCTTCCTCGACCGCATGAATAATGCGGGCCAGAACCGTGTCGCGTGCTGGTGACGTCACTTCAAATTCGAGCGCCCCGCTTTGATTGATAGTGCCCGCAAAGACCTCATCCCCAGGCCCTTTCTCGACCGGGATGCTTTCGCCGGTGACCGGAGATTGGTCGACGGCGGACTGCCCGACGCGGACACGGCCATCGAGAGCGAAGCGCTCCCCGGGGCGAACGCGAACGATGGCGCCAACCGCCACTTCCTTTGCTGGCGACGATTTCCACTGACCGTTCGCTTGGCGTACCTCGGCATCCTGGGGAGATAGGTCAAGCAGGCTCTTGATGGCATCACGTGCCCGCTCAACGGCACGTGCTTCGATAAGCTCGGCAATGGCGTAGAGGGCCATCACCATCGCAGCTTCCGGCCACTCACCAATCACGAAGGCTCCGCCAACAGCGACCGACATCAGGGCGTTGATGTTCAGTTTTCCCCGCAGGATGGCCGCAATACCTTTCTTGAAGACAGAAAAACCTGAAAGTGCGATAGCTAAACCGGCGATAGCCATGCCCACCACTTTCCAGAGCATGATTTCAGGTGCGATATAGGCGACAAGCTCAGCGACAGTGGCGACGGCTAGCGCGGCGAGAGGCTGCAGGAACTGATTACGACCCAGACCATCCGTGTTGGCAGAGGACTCGGTCAGGATTTCCGAGTCGAATCCAGACTTCTTGATTGCCTGGCGAATATCGCTCCAGCTCTCATCCGGTACATCAACGCTCAATACCCGGGCGGTCAGGTCGAACGAGAGGCGACGCACTTCCTTAAAGCCCTCAAGAGCGCGGCGAATCTGCCCTTCCTCGGTCGGGCAATCCATGTCGGGAATCCGTAAATGAAGCTGGCCGCGCTGGGCGTTTTTCAACACCTGGGCCGTACTTGGAATATCGGTTTTAGGTCCGTGGTCATGCCCACAGCAGCCATGGGAGGCGCCGTTGGGCGTTGCCTTAGTTTGAGTCAGTTCAAGGGAAGGCATCTGCAATTTCCTGTCGTTAGTAACGTGTATGACCATTACAATCCCTGGAGTAACTACAGGGTCAAGTGTTCTGTCGAATCTTTTTCTGCGGGAGAAAAATGCGGATAGGCGAACTGGCGAAGGCCACAGGCGTGGATGTCGAGACCATTCGTTACTACGAAAAGGCGCAACTTCTCAGTCCGCCATCGCGTACCGATAACGGCTACCGTGCATACACGAAATCCCACTTGGAACGACTTTCCTTTATTCGCCATTGCCGGGCGCTGGATATTCCATTAGCCGAGATTCAGCGTTTGCTTTCGTTCCTGGATAACCCGCAGTCGGATTGCGGAGAAATCAATCTCCTCATTGACGCCCAGTTGGGTAAGGTCCGCGCCCGGTTAGCCAGCATGAGGGCTTTAGAGCTGCAACTGATGGCGCTAAGCCAACAGTGCTCGGCGCCGCATAGCGCCGCCGAATGCGGCATCCTGCATGACCTGGTGGCAGCAGCCCATGGGGAGGCTTGTGCCTGTCATCAACCTGGTACAGACAGTTGATGTAGCGTCAGCCTCCGGCATGCGCCGCACAGGAGGCTAAGCCAGCAGTTAAACCATCGGCATCTGCGTATATCCAGCCTCGACGATTGCCTCCTGGAGTTCTTCAACAGTCGCTTCAATCGGCACCACGGAGACCAAGTGCTGCTCGATGTCGATAGTGACCTTGGCTGCGCTATCAAGGTCTTTCAATGCCTTTGTGATTAGGCCGGCACAATGGCCGCAGGTCATGCCTTTTACTTCAAAGGTAACCATGGTGTTTCTCCGAGTGGGGTTTTGAACTAGCAACACCACTCTGAGGCTTCCCATGGTGACAAGGTCAACTAGAAAAACAGACGCAAAAAAATGCGCCAAGTCGCTTGGCCTTCCCATTATTGGAATCTTCATCATGGGTTCATCGTAACCCTTAGGAGACTCCAATGTCCGCCACCTCACAATCCGCATCAGCAGTCGAGATAAAGCTCGGTATCGCTGGGATGACCTGTGCTTCCTGCGTTTCTCGTGTCGAAAAAGTGCTCCAGAAGATTCCCGGTGTAACTGACGTCAGTGTCAATCTGGCCACTGAGGAGGCGTCGATAAAAGCCATCTCCGCAGTTGAGATTGCCGCTTTGGCCGAAGCAGTCCACAAAGCGGGATACCAGCCCAAAACTGAGTCCGTCGAACTTCAGGTCGAAGGTATGACGTGCGCCTCCTGCGTTGGCCGCGTCGAGAAAGCCTTGCTCAAGGTGCCCGGGGTGCTGAAAGCGTCCGTTAATCTGGCCACCGAAAAGGTGACGGTCGAGACTTTATCCGGGGTGACTTTTGCCATGTTGGCAGCGGCGGTAAGCAAAGCCGGTTACACCGCCAATCCGCTCACCGAGCAACCGAGGGAATCGCCACGCAGTCATCTCCCCGATTGGTGGCCAATTGCCCTTAGCACCTTGCTGACGCTGCCATTGATGGCGCCCATGCTGCTCGAACTCTTCGGAATTGAGTGGATGCTAGACGGCTGGGTACAAATGGCGCTGGCTAGCCCGGTTCAGTTTTGGCTGGGTTGGCGTTTCTACCGGGCTGGATGGAAGGCCGTCAAGGCGCGGGCGGGCAACATGGATTTGCTGGTCGTACTGGGCACCAGCGCCGCCTACGGCCTCTCGGTCTATCAGCTGATTCAGAGCGGCGATGAAGGGGCTTTCCATCTCTACTTTGAGGCCTCCATTCGTGCCCTGAATGCCCTTCGCCCCAGCGTTGCCAAGGTTCTAGTCGATGGCGAAGAGGTGACGACGCCGGTCGAAAGCTTGTCCATCGGCGACCTCGTCGTTGTCCGCCCAGGTGAGCGGATTGCCGTCGATGGAGAAGTGGTCAGTGGGCAAAGCCACGCGGATGAAGCGCTCATCACCGGTGAAAGCCAACCTGTCTCGAAGAGCGTGGGTGACAAGGTGACGGGTGGTTCAGTTAATGGCGAGGGGCTGCTGCACGTCCGCACCATGGCCATCGGTGCAGAGACGACCTTGGCCCGTATCATTCGCATGGTCGAATCCGCCCAGGCTGCCAAGGCGCCGATTCAACGCATCGTGGACCGTGTCAGCGCTGTCTTTGTGCCAGTGGTGTTGGTGATTGCTGTGGCCACCTTCGCCGGCTGGATGTTTTATTCAGGGGATTGGGAGCAAGCGTTAATCAATGCAGTTGCCGTCTTGGTCATCGCCTGTCCATGCGCGCTGGGCTTGGCCACTCCCACAGCGATTATGGCCGGTACGGGCGTGGCCGCTCGCCAGGGCATTCTGATTAAGGATGCCGAAGCCCTTGAAGTGGCGCATGCGGTCACGGCAGTTGCGTTCGATAAGACCGGCACGCTGACTGATGGCAAGCCGTCACTTGCTGCGTTTGAGGCAGTTGGCGGCATCTCGAAAGATATGCTGTTGGGTATCGCTGGCGCCCTCCAGCAAACCAGTGACCACCCCTTGGCGCATGCAGTCATGGAGAAGGTGCGTGAACAGGGTGTTACTTTGCCTAGTGTTACTGAAGCCAAAGCCTTGCCTGGTCGCGGTATCCAAGCCAGGTTGGGTACGGGATCGATGCTTCTCGGTAGCTCACGACTCATGCAGGAACATCGTGTCTCTGCCGGCGAGCTTGGCCCTGTTGCGATAAAACTGGAAAGCGAAGGGAAAACCATCTCGTGGCTGATACATCAAAGCGGAACGACCTCTGAACTGCTGGGACTCCTTGCCTTTGGCGACACCATCAAGACTGCCTCTTACCAAGCGGTCTCCAAGTTACGTCAGCTCGGCATCAAAACGGTCATGCTCACGGGTGACAATCAGGGAAGTGCGCAGGCAGTAGCCAAGGAATTAGGCATTGATGAGGTGCGTGCGCAGCTTCTTCCGGGTGACAAGGCCAATATCATCCAGGAGCTTCGTGGCCAGGGACACGTTGTTGCAATGGTTGGTGACGGCCTGAACGATGCACCAAGCTTGGTGGCAGCAGATGTCGGGCTGAGCATGTCGACCGGAACCGATGTGGCCATGGAGGCAGCGGGTATCACGCTGATGCGTGGCGACCCTCGTTTGGTGGCCGACTCGTTTGATGTGTCGCGCCGTACCTACAGCAAAATCAAACAGGGTTTGTTCTGGGCCTTTGCCTACAATGTGCTGGGTATTCCTCTGGCAGCCTTGGGGATGCTGAACCCGGTCGTTGCCGGAGCCGCCATGGCGCTCAGCAGTGTTAGCGTGGTGACCAATGCGCTGCTGCTGCGTAAGTGGCAGGGCGAAGCGACTTCATAAGCACAAGGAAAACGACGCAATGAACATCGGTGCAGTAGCGAAAGCGTCTGGTGTGTCGACCAAGATGATTCGGCATTACGAAAGCATCGGGCTGCTATCGCCGGCTAGCCGGAGCGATTCAGGTTATCGTCGGTATGGCGAGAAGGATGTCGGAAACCTCCAATTCATCCGGCGTGCTCGTGACCTTGGGTTTTCGTTAGAGGAAATCAGAAACCTGCTTGGGCTATGGCAGGACCGGACTCGTCCAAGCCGCGAGGTGAAAGCGCTTGCCCAGCAGCATTTGGATTTCCTGGATAAGAAACTTGAGGAAATCCTGTCGATGAAAACGGCATTGGCACACTTGGTCAGCTGTTGCCATGGGGATGAACGGCCGGATTGTCCGATTTTGGAAGGAATTGCGGGGGCCAAGGAAAATGTTTTGCGGTAATTCGCTATTTATCAACGGGCAAGGTAGTTGTAGAGACGGTTAGTCGACCTAAAGCTGCCATGCAAGCTCTGGCGGTCGAGGGGCTGATATTGGCCGGATTCAGACACTCAATCGTCCGTAGGGATAGTCCGACCATATGGCGAGAAACCTAGCCCCGGCTCGTCCGGAAACTTCAACCGGCCGGCCTGCACCCGAGGCGCCAGCCCGGTGTCTTCCGCGAGCCAGCCGGCGGTCGCCAGCCCGTGCGCCAGGTCGTTGCCGAGGGCGGCGGCGAGGTGGGCGGCGGCGAGGATGCCGCAGGCGCTGTCGAGGCTGCTGGTGACGACGCAGTCGATGCCGGCCGCGCCGGCGGCGTGGGCGAGCGCGAGGGCGGGGCGCAGGCCGCCGAGGCGGGGCGGCTTGATTACAAGGCGGCGCAGCGGCGGGGCGGCGAAGAACGGGTCGGCGGCATCGTGCGGGCCGGATTCGTCGAGCGCCAGCGGGAAGGCGCAGGCCGCCTGCAGGCGGGCGAGGGCGGCCGGCTGCGGGTCGGCGAGGGGTTCTTCGAGCTGCTCGACCGGCAGCCCGGCGCAGGCGGCGAGGAAGCGCGCGGCGTCGTTTTCGCTCCACGCGCGGTTGGCGTCGAGGCGCAGTTCGGTACCCCCCGGCAGCAGCTCGGCGAGGCGCTGCAGGTGGGCGATCTCGGCGTCGACCGGGGCGCTGCCGACCTTCAGTTTGAGCACCGTGAAGCCGTCGGCGCAGGCCTTGCGCACGGCGTCTTTGCTGCTCGCGGCCAGGCCGCCGAGCGCGGCGTTGACGGCGACGTCGGGGGCGCACGGGGCGCCGCGCAGAAAGTGGCCGAGGCCGACGCCGGCGGCCTGCGCGGCGAGGTCGAGGAGGGCGCATTCGATGGCGCAGCGCGCGGCGGGTGCGAGGGCGATGTCGCCGGGCAGCGCGAGCGTTTGCAGTGCTTCGGCGACGCTGTGTCCGGGCAGCCAGCGGGCGTAACCGTCGAGCGCGGCGTGCGCCTGCGCCGCCGTTTCGGTGCCGCTTTGGGCATTTGGGTCGGGCAGCGGCGCGCAGTCGCCGTAGCCGCTGCGTCCGTCTTCGGTCTCGATATGCATCAGCCAGCCCTCGCGGATTGCGAAGGCGCCGGCCGCCGTTTTCCACTCGGCGCGCAGCGGCAGCGCGTAGGGGTGGAGGCGGGCGTTGCGGATCAGCATCGTGCGGACCCCGGAATCAGGGGCGCTGGCGGAACTTGCCGAAGTCGGGCGCGCGTTTTTCCAGCCAGGCGTTGCGCCCTTCCTGTCCTTCCTCGGTCATGTAGAAGAGGCCGGTGGCGTTGCCGGCCAGTTCCTGAATGCCGGCCAGCCCGTCGGTGTCGGCGTTGAAACCGGCCTTGATCATGCGCAGCGCCATCGGCGAGAGCTTGAGCATGTCGCGGCACCAGGCGACGGTTTCCTCTTCGAGCTGCGCGAGCGGTACGACGGTGTTGACGAGGCCCATCTCGAGTGCGGCCTGCGCGTCGTACTGGCGGCAGAGCAGCCAGATTTCCTTGGCCTTCTTCATGCCGACGGTGCGCGCCATGAGGCCGGCGCCGAGGCCGGCGTCGAAGCTGCCGACGCGCGGGCCGGTCTGCCCGAAGCGCGCGTTGTCGGCGGCGATGGAGAGGTCGCAGACGAGGTGCAGGACGTGGCCGCCGCCGATGGCATAGCCGGCGACCATCGCGACCACGGGTTTCGGGCAGCGGCGGATCTGCATCTGCAGGTCGAGCACGTTGAGATGCGGCGTGCCCTGCGCGTCGTGATAGCCGCCGTCGTCGCCGCGCACCGTCTGGTCGCCGCCCGAGCAGAAGGCTTCGTGGCCGACGCCTGTAAGGATGATGATGCCGACCTCGGGGTCGAACTGCGCGCGGTGCATGGCGTCGATCAGCTGCATCACGGTTTCCGGACGGAAGGCGTTGCGCTTCTCGGGGCGGTTGATGGCGATACGGGCGATGCCTTCGGCGAAGTCGTAGGCGATGTCGGAATAGCCGGAATCGTTGGCGGTAGCGAGGCGAGGTTTCCAGTCGAGTGCGGTG
>Ga0207420_1000949_pt1 | contig 20816 bp, 25 predicted proteins | sample ThiBio_inoc_biof_FD_183941 | JGI IMG/M metagenome (GOLD analysis project Ga0207420, IMG submission 183941) | Wastewater bioreactor microbial communities from Cape Town, South Africa - Thiocy_inoc_biof (SPAdes) | ecosystem: Engineered > Bioremediation > Thiocyanate > Unclassified | place: South...
TCCGTGGTGCGGAGGGTTTCGATACGCGTGCCGTCGCTTCGCGGCGGCGCGCTACTCAACCGGCGGGGTGGACGGCCGTCGCGGCGGCGCTACCGATCGGCGGGGCGAGCGTGCGCCGGGGGTCGCGTCGGGGGACGGCTAGGAGACGCGCTCCGCGCGGTCGAGCAGCGCCTCGACCTCGTCCACCGCGAGCACGGGGAGCGTGGGCGGCGAGATCGACTCGGCGGTGTCGCTGAGCCGCTCGTCGACGAGGCGCGACATCATCCGCACGGCGTCGTCGACGATCTCGGTGGAGCGCTGCTCGGTGCCGTGCAGCAGCCAGCGCGCGACCTCGAGCTCCGAGAGCAGGGTGGCCCGCTGACGGAGGCGGCGGTCGACGCCGCCGCGCACGCGCATGTAGGCGTCGAAGACGGCATCCGCGACCCCGTCCCGGCGGAGGCCGACCGCCCAGGAGAGGTCGCTCGCCGGGTCGGCGACGCGCAGCGCGTGCCAGCCGAGCAGCCCCGTGACGTCGCCCGAGTGGGCGAGGAACGAGGCGGAGCCGAGGTCGCCGTTGACGACCGTCGGTGTGAACTGCCAGAGCTCGGCGTCCTCGCCCGCCTGCTCCCAGCGGCTCTGCAGCGCCGCGGGCACGAGGCTCGTCGCGGTGGCGCGGTCGATGAGTGCGAGCGCGGCGCGGTGGGCGTCGGCGGCCGCGTACGCGGGAAGCCCGGCATCCGTGACGAGGCTCGTGGGGAGCGCGTGGATGGCGGCGATCGCCTCGCCGATGGAGGTGCCGAGCGCGAGGTCGATGCCGGCGCCCGTGACGGGGGTGCCGTAGACGAACTCGGAGACGATGGCCCGCGTGCCGTCGACGGGCGTCTGGCCCGCGAAGGTGGTGACCGCGAACGGCAGCCGGGCGCGCACGCCCTGGCTGAGCGCGCGGAGGGCGACGAGGTCGGCGGACTGCTGCTGCTCGGCGCGCTCCGAGCGCGGAACGCGCACGATCCAGTGGCGTCCGTCGCGCCCCGTGATGACGGCCGCGTCGAAGTCGCCGCGTCCCGCGGAGCCGAACGGCGCCGCACCCACGACGTCGAGCTCCGCGACGGCCGAGGTGGCGAGCGCCGCTAGAGTGAGGTGGGATCTGGCCATGGCGACAGGGTAGGTCTGCCCCGCCCCGGCCGCCCGGCACGCCACGCCCGACGCGCGGTTCTCACAGGCGTCACGGGGCGAGGGATGGGATGCGGATGAGCGGTTCGACGGACGGGTCGGTTCGGCCCGCGCGGCGCCCCGCGGTCGCCCCCGCGCTGTCGCGCTCCGAGCTCGATCGCGACTACCTCTCGCGCCTCGGCGACGTCCCGGCGCTGCTCGAGGAGCCCGGCACGCGCCTCGTGGTGCTGCACGAGGGACGCGCCCTCGGCACTGAGTCGGGGGCGCTCGCACTCGTCGACCCGGCGCGCCTCGAGGCGGATCCGGATGCCGTGGTGTTCCTCGGGCGGGCGCGCGCCGCATCCGCCGACCTGGAGCGGGGCGCCGCGGTGCTCGCCCTCGTCGTGTCGGAGGGGGATGCCGCGCGCCTCGGCGCCGAGGGCAGCTGGCTCGACCTGCGGCGCGTGGGCGCGTTGCTCGCGCCTCGCGACGCGGGGCTCTTCACGCAGGCGCTCGCGCTCGCGAACTGGCACGGCACGGCGGCGTTCTCCTCGGCGACGGGCGAGCCGACGACCGTCGCGCAGGCGGGCTGGGTGCGGGTCGACCCGTCGACCGGGCGGGAGAGCTATCCGCGCACCGATCCGGCCGTCATCGTCGCGGTGCTCGATGACGATGACCGCATCCTGCTCGGCTCGAACGTCGAGTGGGACGCGCGGCGTTTCTCGCTGCTCGCCGGGTTCGTGGAGCCGGGCGAGTCGCTCGAGGCCGCCGTCATCCGCGAGATCTTCGAGGAGGCGGGGCTCGTGGTGGCCGACCCCGAGTACCGCGGGAGCCAGCCGTGGCCGTTCCCCGCCTCGCTCATGGTCGGGTTCGAGGCGCGCGTCGCGCCGGGTGCGTCGACGGAGCCGCGGCCCGACGGCACGGAGCTGCGGGAGCTGCGCTGGTTCACGCGGGCCGAGCTCGCGGCCGAGGTCGCGGGCGGCGCGGTGCTGCTGCCGGGCCCCGCGTCGATCGCGCGGGCGATCGTGGAGGACTGGTTCGGCGGCGCGCTCGAGGACCCCGCGTGAGCGAGCTGCTCGACGCGCTCGACGCGCAGCAGCGGCTCGCCGCGGAGACGCTGCTCGGGCCGGTCTGCATCCTCGCGGGCGCGGGCACCGGCAAGACGCGCACGCTCACCCACCGCATCGCCCACGGTGTCGCCTCGGGCGTCTACACGCCCGATCGGGTGATGGCGCTCACCTTCACGACGCGCGCCGCGGGGGAGCTCCGCGGCCGGCTGCGGGCGCTCGGCGCGGGCCGGGTCGCGGCGCGCACCTTCCACTCGGCGGCCCTCGCGCAGCTGAGCTTCTTCTGGCCCCAGCTCGTCGGCGGCCGCCTGCCCGAGATCCTCCCGGGCAAGGCGCGGCTCCTCGGGCAGGCGGCAGAGTCGCTTCGGATGCGCGTCGACACGGCCGTGCTGCGCGACCTCGCCTCCGAGATCGAGTGGCGGGGCTCGACCTGGGGGCGGTGACCGAGCTGCAGCAGCGTTACGAGGATCTGAAGGACGAGCAGCGCCGCCTCGACTTCGAGGACGTGCTGCTCGTGACCGCCGGCATGCTCGACGCCGAGCAGCGGGTCGCCGACCAGGTGCGCGAGCAGTACCGCTTCTTCGTCGTCGACGAGTACCAGGATGTCTCCCCGCTGCAGCAGGAGCTGCTGCAGCTCTGGCTGGGTCCGCGCACCGACGTGTGCGTCGTCGGTGACGCATCCCAGACCATCTACTCCTTCGCGGGCGCGTCCAGCGAGTACCTGCTCGGCTTCGCGGGACGCTACCCGGATGCCGTCGAGGTGCGGCTCGAACGCAACCACCGCTCGACGCCCGCGATCCTCGGGGCCGCCAACCGGCTCATGCGCGGTCGGCCGGGCGCGCTCGAGCTCGTCGCGGTGGACGGCGACTCGGTGTCGCCCGAGCCGAGCGTCACGCGTTGGGGATCGGACGCCGAGGAGGCCGCCGGGGTCGCCGACGCGATCGCGGCGCAGCTCGCGGTCGGCGTCGCGCCGGAGCGGATCGCCGTGCTCTACCGGGTGAACGCGCAGGCGGTCGCGCTCGAGACGTCGCTCGCGGGCCGCGGCGTCAGCTCGCGTCAGCTCGGCGGCACGCGGTTCTTCGAGCTCGAGGCGATCAAGCGCGCGGTGCTCGAGCTCACGAGCCTCTCCCGCACGGGCTCGCCGAAGGGCCTGTACGAGACGGTCGCGGATGTCGCCCTCTCGAACGGCTGGTCGGCGCACGCCCCGGAGGCCCAGGGCGCGGTGCGCGAGCGGTGGGAGGCGCTCGGCGCCCTCGTGGAGCTCGCGGACCAGGCACCCGACGGCACGACCCTGGCCGACTTCGTGGCCGAGCTGCAGGAGCGCCAGAGCAGCCAGCACGAGCCGACCATGCCATCCGTCGTGCTCTCGACGCTGCACGGCGCGAAGGGCCTCGAGTGGGACCACGTGCACATCGTGGGCCTCACCGAGGGACTGCTGCCGATCTCGCACGCGAAGGGTTTCGAGGCGATCGACGAGGAGCGGCGGCTGCTCTACGTGGGCATCACCCGGGCACGGCGGACGCTCGCCCTGCACTGGTCGGCGGAGGGCCTGCGGTCGCGCCCGCGGGAGCCCAGTCGCTTCCTGGCGGAGCTGCGCAGCGGCACTCCGGGTGCGGGGCGATCGGGCGCTCGCTGACGGAGGCGCCGTCGCCCTCCACGCGCCACTCGACGCCCGGCTTCGCCTCGCCGCGGAGGGCGGCGCCCACGAGCCGGGCCGCGTGCGCGACCGCAGCAGCCGTGCGCAGCGGATGCGGCGGCGGCGCGGGCAGGGTGGCCAGCTGTGCGGCGATCGCGGGCCACGCGGCGTCGGCGTCGCGCCGGTGCAGGAGCGCGCAGTGCAGGCAGGCGCTCTCGCCGGGCACGACGAGCGGCCCGATCGTCACGGCCGTGTCGCCCGTGACGACCGGGAGGTGGGGGATGTCGCGCTGCAGCCAGGCGCGGTGGTCGGCAGGCCGGAGCACCCGATCCGCGACGAGCACCACCAGCGCGGGGCGCCGCCGGCCGTCACGCCGTCGCAGGCCGGCGTCGTCGAGCAGCCGCGCGAGCGAGACGGCGGTCGCCGTGCCGCCGAGCACGACGGCGCCGCCGGGCCTGCGGCCGTTGCGCGGCGTCTCCGGCAGCAGGCACGGCGCGAGACTCGCGAGCAGCTGCTCGCGCCGGGGCGACGCGAGCCCGTGGACGTCGGCCAGCATCCGGAAGCCGGACGCCGAGACCCCGGTGGCGAGGGCCGCGACGAGCTGCTCGAGGCCCGGGGTGAGGTCCGGGAGCACGGCGAGCGCGGGGTCGACGCCGAACTGCAGGGTGCGGGGGTCGCGCCACACGAAGGGGATCGCGGGGTCGAGGCGCAGCACCATGCCCCCACCCTGCCGCGCCGGGCGGCGGGGCGGCATCCGCTCTCCACAGGGGCGCTGAGTGGTCCCTTTCTCGAGTCATTCCGAGGGTTTGAGGCCAGAAAGCGACCGGTCAGCGGATGCGGCTCAGGGCACGTTGGCTCCGCCGTTGACGTTGACCACCTCGCCGACCACGAAGCTCGACTCGGGGGAGGCGAGGAAGACGTAGGCGGGCGCCTGCTCCACCGGCTGGCTCGTGCGGCCGAGCCACGAAGATTCGCCGAAGCCCTCGAGCTTCGCGGGCGGCTGCCCGTCCGACACCTGCAGGGGCGTCCACACCGGTCCGGGTGCGACGGCGTTCACGCGGATGCCGCGCGGCGCGAGGTCCTGCGCGAGCGCCTTGGTGAAGCCGATGATCGCGAACTTGGTGGAGGCGTAGTTGACGATCATGGGGGAGGGGTTGTAGCCCTGCACCGAGGTGCTGTTGATGATCGTCGAGCCCGGCCCGAGGTGCGGCAGCGCGTCGCGCGTGATCCAGAACATCGCGTAGAGGTTGGTCTGGATGGTGCGGTCGAGGTCGGCCTCGTCGAGTTCGTCGAACGACGGGTGGTACACCTGGTGGGCGGCGTTGTTGACGAGGATGTCGAGCCCGCCGAGCCCGGCCACCGCGTCTGCGACGAGGGTCCGGCAGAACTCGCGGTCGCGGATGTCGCCGGGCAGCAGGATCGCCTTCCGTCCTTCGGCCCGCACGACCTCCGCGACGGCCTCGGCGTCCACCTGCTCCTCCGGCAGGTACCCGATCGCCACATCCGCCCCCTCGCGCGCGAACGCGATCGCGACGGCCGCGCCGATGCCGGAGTCACCGCCGGTGATGAGCGCCTTGCGCCCGGGGAGGCGGCCGGTGCCGCGGTAGCTGGTCTCACCGTGGTCGGCACGGGGATCGAGCTCGGCGTCGAGACCCGGCAGCGGCTGCCACGAGGCGTGTGGCTTGATGTGCGAGTGCCGCTCGACCGGGTTGTCGAAGGTGAGCTGATCCGACGCCATCGTCATCTCCTTTTGTTGTTGTTCACAACTTTAGGGGATGCGGGGCGGTGGTCGAAAGATGCGGGGTTGATCCCGAAACATGCGAACCGTCGTCCATCGGCGGTCACGCGTAGATCCGCCGCAGGATACGCCGCTCGAGGTGCGACCACGCGCCCGACACCGCGAGATACAGCGTCGCCGCGAGGGGCACGAACGCCGCCGCCACGAGGGTGAGGAAGGGCGCCCAGCTGAGCGGGCCGCGCGGGTCGAGCAGCGCGGCGCCCGGCGCACCGGATGCGGGCACCGCGGACGCGTCCCGCAGCGCCATGCGGCGGTTGGCCCACGCGGTGACCGCGATGACGAGCAGCAGCGCCACGAACACCAGGTCGCTCGGCTGGAAACCCGAGCCGAGGTCCACGAGGTGGCGACCGAGCCCGGCCCCGAGGAGCGAGGCGTCGAGCAGCCCGTTGGGCTCGCCCGCGATCGTCGCCGACGCGAACAGCGCGTAGACGAGCGAGATGACGGGCGCCTGCGCGAGCATCGGCAGGCATCCGGCGAGAGGCGACACCTTCTCGGCCGCATACAGCTCGAGGGTCGCCTTCTGCAGCTTCTCGGGGTTGTTCTTGTAGCGCTTCTGCAGCTCGGCGAGCCGGGGTGCTATGCGGCGGCGCCCCTGCGCGCCCTTCGCGACGGAGACGCCGACGGGCACGAGCAGGGCGCGCACGGCGAGCGTGACGAGCACGATCGCGCCGACGGGAGTGACGAGGGAGCCGAGCGCCGCGAGGGCGTCGGCGGAGGCCGCGAGGATCGCGGCGACGGGCGGGAAGTCGAAAGGGTTCATGGATGCTCCTGGATCGGATGCGGGCAGACGGATGCGTGGAGGGCGTGCCCCGCTGCCCGGCATCCGCTGCGGCGCATCGCGCTCGCGCGCTCGCGGCGTTGTCGTCGGTGCCGATAGCGCCGCTATCGGCACCTCCTCCGCCTTGCGATCGCGTGACCGCGACGCGTCCTCGTCCGAATGCCGGGCAGCGGGGCACACCCTGGCCGCCCGGCTCCGGGGAGCGGTGCGCGGATGCGCGGGTCAGGCGGCCGAGGCCGCCAGTCCCGGTGCCCGGGAGCGCACATGACCGGGCGCATCCGGGTGCGAGGCGTCGGGCAGATGCCCGAGGAGCACGGCGTGACGGCGGGCACGCAGCCCGACCGTCATGTGGCGGGGAGCGGAGGCGAGCGTCGCGCGCACGAGCGCCGCGATCGCGGCGGCGAGAGCCCCGACGAGGGCGAGCGCGCCGATCGTGGCGAGCGCGGTGCCCGGCCCCTGGATGCCGAGGGCGCCGAGCGTCACGGCGATGCCGTGCATGAGCTGGGCGAGGAACTCGGTCACCCGTTCAGCCTACGCGCGTCGCGCCGTCCCATCGCCATGGCGGCTCGAGCCTTCGGCGCTCCGACGCGTCGATGCGCGTCAGTACGGTTTCCCGTCGTACTCCACGTCCGCCCAGGCCCCGACCTCGTCGCGCAGCCGTGAGACGGTCCGATCGCCGAGCCGCGTCCATTCCGCGTCGTGTTCCGGTGAGTCCCACCCCGAGTCGTGGCGGAAGTGCCGATCCCACAGGTCCTGCCAGGCGCGAAGGAGGGCCGTGACGTCGGCGGAGAGACCGTAGTCGCTGGGTTCCATCGTGTATGGACTGTCCCGCCAGTCCGTCGAACTCTCCCACAGCGGCCACTCCGTGTAGTCGGGAAAGACACGGAGCGCGCGACGCGGTTCCCCCGGAAGCAGTCCTGCCGACATGTCTGCCGTCGGCAGCTCAGGGTTCTCGCGAGGCGACGCCATCAGAACCGCCGCGTGAACGGTAGCGGCTTCCGCATCCGGACGAGCAGCAGCAGCGGGATGAGCACGTACGGCAGGTTGAAGGCCAGGAACTTGACCGGATTCTGGGTCTGGAACTCCGGCTCGCCGAAGAACTCGACGCCGAACACGATGACGCCCGTGATGACGCTGATGGCGGTCGCGTAGATCACGGCCGGCAGCTGGATCCAGTTCCAGCCGCGGATGAGCGCCGGCACGAGCACGAGGTAGAACGCCAGGTAGACGAACGCCGAGAGGCCCGTGACGATCCGCATCCACACCGGCGGGTGCATGAAGAGCGGATCGGCGTCGTGCGCGTACCAGTAGTTCGAGTCGACGAGGAACTGGCCGGTCGGCTGCGAGAAGTCGACGCCGACCGTCGGCAGCATGTCGGCGATGCATGACGTGACGATGAAGATCGTGAACATCACCGCGAAGAAGATATCGATGGGGCGCTTGCGCAGCGGCAGGTTGGCGACGGGGTCGGGCATGGCGGCAGCGTAGCGGGTGGAGGCGGTCTCGATACACCGCGCTGCGCGCGGCACTCGACCAGCGGTAAGGTGGCACGGAACACGGGAGTCCGGTGTGCCGGGCTGAGAGGAAGCTCATCCAAGCTTCGACCGTCGAACCTGATCCGGATCATGCCGGCGCAGGGAGGCATCTCGGGGTTCGGCTGCGACCAGCCGCCCACCCGTGCCGCTTTCATCGAGAGAAAGGGCACGAATCGTGACCACGCAATCCATCACCCGTCCGTCGATCTGGCGCTGGCGCGTCGTCGACATCGTCACCGCCGCCGTGCTGGGCGTCGCCTCCGGGGTGCTGTTCTGGGCCTGGGGGCTCGCCTGGACCCCGCTCAGCACCCTGCTCGCCTTCTCGCCGGGGCTCTCGGGCCTCCTCGCGGGCGGCTGGCTGTTCGCGGGCATCCTCGGCGGCCTCGTGATCCGCAAGCCCGGCGCGGCCGTCTTCACCGAGCTCGTCGCGGCCGTCGTGTCGGCTCTCATCGGCACGCAGTGGGGCTTCGAGACGCTCATCTGGGGTGCCATCGAGGGTCTCGGCGCCGAGCTCGTGTTCGCCGTGCTGCTGTACCGCGTGTGGTCGTTCTGGGTCGCCCCGCTCGCCGGCGCCGGCGCGGGCGTCGCGGTCGCGATCCTCGACACCAACTTCTCCTCCATCGCGGGCTTCGACCCGGTCGCGAAGCTCGTCTACGCGATCTCGGCGATCGTCTCGGGTGCCGTGGCGGGTGTGCTGTCGTGGCTCGCGGTGCGTGCGCTCGCGCGCAGCGGGGCCCTCAACCGCTTCGCCTCCGGCCGGCGCACCGTGCCCGCCGAGGCCGAGCGGGTCACGGCCTGAGTCGGGACGGATCGCGGATGAGCCCGGCGGCGCGCGTAACGGCACGCGGATGGGGCTGGCGCCACGGCGACCGGCCCCGTCCCGCCGTCGCCGGGCTCGACCTCGACCTCGTGCCGGGGGAGCGGACCCTGCTGCTCGGCGCGAGCGGCGCGGGGAAGTCCACGCTGCTCGCCGGCCTCGCGGGGGTGCTCGGCGACGCCGAGGACGGCGACCGCTCGGGCGAGCTGCTCGTCGACGGTCTCGACCCGGCCGCCGCGCGCGGGCGCGTCGGCCTCGTACTGCAGGATCCCGACGGGCAGACGGTGCTCGCCCGGGTCGGCGACGAGGTGGCGTTCGGCTGCGAGAACCTGGGGCTCCCGCGCGAGGAGATCTGGCGTCGCGTCGGGGAGGCCCTCGCGGCGGTCGGACTCGACGTGCCGCTCGACCACCCCACCTCGGAGCTCTCGGGGGGGCAGAAGCAGCGGCTCGCGATCGCGAGCGTGCTCGCGATGCGGCCCGGCCTGCTGCTGCTCGACGAGCCGACGGCCAACCTCGACCCCGAGGGCGTCGCCGAGGTGCGGGATGCGGTCGGCCGCCTCGTGGCGGCCCGCGAGACGACCCTCGTCGTCGTCGAGCACCGCGTCGAGACCTGGGTCGACCTCGTCGACCGCGTCGTGGTGCTGGAGCCGGGCGGCGGCGTGCGCGCGGACGGCACCCCGGATGCCGTGCTCGGCGAGCGCGGCGCGGAGCTCGCGGCGGCGGGCATCTGGGTGCCCGGGCACCATCCGGTGGTGCCGCGCGGGGAGAGACCGGATGCTGCGCCGGAGTTGCTACACGGCTCGCGGCTCGCGGTCGGCCGCCGCCGTTTCGGCGAGCGCACCCCGCGCGTCGCCGCATCCGGTCTCGACGTCGTCGTCCGCGCCGGCCGCACGACGGCCGTGCTCGGACCGAACGGCGCGGGGAAGTCGACCCTCGGGCTGACGCTCGCGGGCCTGCTCGCGCCCGTCTCCGGCGAGGTGACGGCGCTGCCGGAGCTCGCCGCCGGCCTCGGCGCGGCTCCGCTCCGCTGGCGCTCGCGCGAGCTCGTCGCTCGCATCGGCACGATCTTCCAGGACCCCGAGCACCAGTTCCTGCGCGGTACCGTCCGCGAGGAGCTCGAGGTCGGTCCGCGCGCGCTCGGCCGTCCTGCCTCCGAGATCGTCGCGAGCCGCGACCGGCTCGCCGAGCGGCTGCGGCTCACCGCGCTGCTCGATGCGAACCCCTTCACGCTCTCGGGCGGCGAGAAGCGTCGGCTCTCGGTCGCCGCGGTGCTCGCGACCGCCCCTCGGGTGCTCGTCGCCGACGAGCCGAGCTTCGGCCAGGACGCCCTCACCTGGGCGGAGCTCGTGCGGCTGCTCGACGAGCTCGTGTCGCGCGGCACGGCCCTCGTCACCGTGACCCACGACCTCGAGCTGGTCGACGCGCTCGCCGACGACCGGCTCGTGCTGACGGGTTCGACCGAACGGGAGGCGGTGCGATGAGCCTCGTCGTCCCGGAGATCCGCCGCAGCTGGGTGGCGGGCGTCAACCCGCTCGCCAAGCTCGTCGTGGCGCTGCTCGTCGGGGTCACGCTCGTGCTCTCGATCGACGTCGTCTCGGCGGGGGTGGTCGTCGCGGTCGTCGTTCTGCTGCTGCCGTTCGCGGGCCTGTCCGCGCGTCAGCTCGCGCTGCGCACGGCGCCGATCCTCGTCTCGGCGGTGCTCGCAGGGATCGCGACGGCGCTCTACGGCGTCGACGCGGGATCCGTGCTCCTCCGGCTCGGTCCGGTCACGGTCACGGAGGGGTCCCTCGTGCTCGCGGCGGCGATCCTGCTGCGTGTGCTCGCGGTGGGCGTGCCGGCCGTGCTGCTCTTCGCGACGACCGACCCGACCGACCTCGCGGATGCGCTCGCGCAGCTCGCGAGGCTCCCCGCCCGTTTCGTGTTGGGAGCCCTCGCGGCCCTGCGCCTCGTCGGGCTGCTGCTCGAGGACTGGGAGGCGCTCGGGCTCGCCCGACGCGCGCGCGGCGTCGCGGACCGGGGCCGCATCCGCCGCTTCCTCGTGCAGGCGGGCACGCTGCTCGTGTTCGCGGTGCGTCGTGGCGGCAAGCTCGCCACCGCGATGGAGGCGCGCGGCTTCGGTGGCACACGCCGACGCAGCTGGGCCAGGCGCTCGGTGCTGCGCGTGCGGGACGTGGTGTTCATGGTCGTCGGCGCGGCCGTCGTCGCGGGGGCGGTCGCTGCCGCGCTGCTGCTCGGCACCTGGCGGTGGGTGCTGTGACGGAGCTCGCCCTCGACCCGCTGCTCGCGCGCCTCGCCGGGGGCCCGCAGCCGTGGGTGCTGCTCGTCGACGGACGTTCGGGGGCGGGCAAGACGGTGCTCGCGACGCGCATCGCGGAGGCGACGGGCGCGAACCTCGTGTCGCTCGACGACGTCTACCCGGGCTGGGACGGGCTCGCGGAGGGGGCCGCCGCCGTACCCGACATCATCCGCGACGGGCGCTGGCGACGCTGGGACTGGGCGACGGACCGCCCGGGCGAGGGGGCATCCGTCGAGCGCACCGGATCGCTCGTCGTCGAGGGGTGCGGGGCGATCTCCCGTGCGTCGCGCCCGCTGGCCGACCACGCGTGGTGGCTCGAGCGGGACGCCGCGGAGCGCAAGGCCCGTGCGCTCGCGCGCGACGGCGAGGCCTACGCCCCGCACTGGGATCGCTGGGCCGCGCAGGAGGTGGCGTTCGCCGCCGCCGAGGGCTCGCGCGAGCTCGCGGACCTCGTGCTGCCCGACTGAGCGTCAGTCCCGGTACCAGGTGGTTGTGAACGGGCCGCCGTCGGGCTTCGTCGTGAGGGTGTCGCCCGTGCACCCGACCGCCATGCCGGAGGTGATGGCGTCGGACGGGATCGGGATGGGCGCATCCGAGGACTCGCCGTTGACGGTGATCGTGTTGTCGACCGTGTAGCTCGAGTTGTCCATGCCCGAGAACAGCATGTGACCGGAGGCGTCGTCCGCGGCGGCGGAGCCGTCCCACGCCCACTGGCCGACCGCGCTCCCGACGTGATGCTGCGTGACCGTCATGGCGAGGCCGCCACCCAGGTCCGCGTCGATCTGCAGCACGGCGTCGTTGATGAAGTCGAGCGAGCCCGCGCCGTCGATCGTCAGCGACATGGTGCCGGTTCCCGAGCTGCCCGTGATCGTCATGCCGCTCGAGGTGAGGGATGCCGCGAGCTGCGCCGTCAGGTCCTCGAGGTCGGCGGTCCATGAGCCGTCGACGCAGTCGGTGAGCGCCGGGCCCAGCGCATCCGAGCCGTCGTCCGTCACCTCCTCGGTGCCATCCGCGGGTTCCTTTTCGGGGCCGCCTCCGAGGAGCGCGCACCCGCTGAGCGCGAACAGGAGGGTGAGCGGCACCGCGAGTGCGGCGGCGGTACGACGGGACATGGGGTCTCCTCGGGTGGTGGTAGGGGCAGCGTAGGGTCTCACCTCCACGACGCGCGAGGGGCGTCGGCGGGTTGACGCGGGTGCCCTACGCCCAGCCCAGGCGGTGGAGCTCCTCGTCGTCGATGCCGTAGTAGTGGGCGATCTCGTGCACGAGGGTCACGTGGATCTCGTCGCGCAGCTCGTCCTCGTCGGCGCAGATCGCGAGCAGCGGCTCGCGGAACAGCACGATCCGGTCGGGGAGCTCGCCGAAGCCGTAGCGGTCCCGCTCCGTGAGGGCGACCCCCTCGTAGACGCCGAGCAGATCGAGGGAGCCGTCCTCGGGGCGGTCCTCGCACACGAACACCAGGTTCTCGAGGCCGTCGACCATCTCGTCGGGCAGCGCGATCGCCTCGAACTCCTCCGCCGTGAGCGTGAGGCTCATGCGCCCTCCATCGTGTCCACGAGCACCCATTGCAGCTCGCCGAGCCAGCCGTAGATCTCCGCGAGGGGGCCCGCGTCCGGCTCGTCGCCGTCCTCCCGGATGCCGAGCCGCGTGCCCACCATCGTGCGGATGCCGGTGAGCGCGCGCACCCAGGCCTCCACCTCGTCCGCGTCGAGCACGACGAGCCCCTCGCGCGCCGTCCCCGAGATGCGCTCGGCGGCCGCGATCTTGCGTTCCTCGAGCTCGTCGCGGGTGTACCGGCTGAATTCCGCCGACGCCTCGGCGTCGCCCCGGTAGGCGTCGGGGAACAGGGACGCCAGCAGCGGGGCGTCGTCGAGCTCCGGGTCGCGCACGACGTCGACGAACTGGTGGGCCAGCACCGTGAGCAGCCCCGCCTCCTCGGCGGCGAACTCGATGCGCACCCCGTCGGGGGCCGCCGCGATCCTCATGGCGCGTCCCTCGCGATCGTCGCCTGCAGGCCGTAGTCGTGCATCGCCTGGGCGTGCCGCTCGACCTCCTCGCGGGGACCGGATGCGACGACCGCATGACCCTTGTGGTGCACGAGCAGCATGAGTCGCTCGGCCTCCTCCCGCGGGTAGCCGAAGTAGCTGCGGAACACGTGCACGACGTAGTTCATGAGGTTGATCGGGTCGTTCCACACGATGAGCACCCACGGGGCGTCGAGGGATGCCCGCAGCTCCTCGTCGAGGACGGAGGAGGGGGTTCCCGAGGTATTGGGGCGATCGACGGGACTCGAACCCCGCGACCGAGGGGCATTCGGTCGCGGCGCAAGCCCAGGGTGACCATCTACATCATTGGGGCGATCGACGGGACTCGAACCCGCGACATCCGGCACCACAAGCCAGCGCTCTACCAACTGAGCTACGACCGCCATACGCTGCTCACGCAACTGGAAGATTCTACGGTATCCGCGGCGCCCATTTCGCCACGACCTCGGCCGCGGCGGCGTGGGCCTCGTCGCTCGTGGGGCCGGGGTCGGCGACGAACGCGACGCGCCGGTAGTAGTCGAGCTCGCGGATCGACTCGAGGATGTCGGCGAGCGCGCGGTGGCCGCCGTTCTTGGCGGGCGCCTGGAAGTAGACGCGCGGGAACCAGCGGCGGGACAGCTCCTTGATGCTCGACACGTCGACGTTGCGTGTTGCCGGCGAGCGGCGCCGTGCCGTTCTCGGGCACGAACCGCAGGATGTACTCGAGCACCTGGTATTCGGCGTCGGCGAGGCTCACGCCGTCGGGGATCTCCTCGAGGAGCCCGGATGCGGTGTGCATGTCGCGCACGAAGTCGCCCATGTGCTCGAACGCCGACTGGTCGGGCTTGATGACGATCGAGAAGCCCGGGTCGACGGGCACGAGGTCGTAGTCGGTGATGACGACGGCCACCTCGACGAGCTCGTCGACCTCGAGGTCGAGGCCGGTCATCTCGCAGTCCACCCACACGAGACGATCGGAAGCCTGGCTCATGCCTCCACTTTAGGGGTGCCCGCCGTGGCACGCGTGGCGCTAGGCTCACGCCGAGTCTGAGGAGATGTGACGTCATGAGCCGAGCGTGGGCTGCCCTGGTCGTCGTGATCGCCACGGTGCTGGGGGTGACCGGCGCGGCGGCCCCTGCCTACGCGGCGGACGTCGACGCTATCGATTTCGCGTCTGCACCGGCCGGAATCGCCGTAGCCCCGCTCGGCGACCGGATCTACGTCGCGCTGCCTGATGACGGCCGCGTCGACGCCTACTCGGCCTCGACCCTGACGTTGGTGGCGAGTTACCCGACAGGAACTCGACCGTGCCTCCTGGCGGTGTCTCCCGACGGCGGGCGACTCTTCGTGGCGGATTGCTGGGGCACAGCAGGCTTGGCACGTCGGCCTGATCTACTTCACTGATCTCGTCGTCTCACCTAGCGGCGAGTCACTTGCTGTCGCCGCGGGGTACAGCGTCGCGGTGCTTTCTACCGGCACAGGTGCCGTACGCCGCACGCAGTACGTCGACGACGTGGCGCTCGGTGTCGCGTTGCTGAGCGACGCGCAACTCGTAGTGAACACCGGATCCAGCTGGCATTCGGGCGGAGACGGATGGGGAAGTGTGCGACTGTACGACCTCGCTGCCACCTACCCGATTTGGACAGCAGCCGCGTACAGCTACGACGGACGCGTGCGTGCGAACCCTGACCAGACCCGGTTCTACGTGCCGAGCGGAACCGGAGGTGTCGACACGGTGATGGACCGCTACTCGGCGTCTCGTCCGCTCGGCTCGTCGGGCTCGATCGAGATCGTCATCTCGCCCGACGGTCTCCGGGCATACTCGATCATTCCCGGCAGCGGGCCGAATCACGGGCAGCTCCGCTCATTCCGCATCACCGGGGATCATCCCGATAGGACCTGGACTCTCCCGTACAACCCGAGCAGGCTCGCGATCTCGCCGGACGGCCGCACCGTCTGGTACGCGAGCGCCGAAGCGCATGTCGTCGCACGTTTCGATGTCACGGCGCCCGCCCCCGCAACGCCCGTCGTCGAGCGCATCGGCGGAGCGGACAGATTCGCGGCGGCGGCCGGGATGTCCCGAGCCGCCTACCCCGGCGGCGCAGACGTCGTCTACGTCGCGTCCGGGATGAACTTCCCTGATGCGCTCACTGCGGCACCCGCCGCAATCGCCGAAGCCGGACCACTGCTGCTCACTGCATCCGATCAGCTGCCCGCGAGCGTTCGCGAGGAACTCACGCGGCTCGATCCGGAGCGCGTCGTAATCGTGGGCGGACCGGTGTCCGTGAGTCCCGCCGTGCGCCTCGCGATTCGCGCTGCCGTTCCTCTTGCTGTGGTCGAGGAGGTCAGCGGTGCTGACCGCTATGAGGTCTCGCGCAACCTCATGCGCCGGTCGTTCCCGGCTGCGACCTCGGTCTATATCGCGACCGGTGCGAACTTCCCGGACGCTCTTTCGGCGGCGCCGGCGGCGTCGCACGAGGGGAGTCCGGTGCTGCTGGTGCCGAACACAACTCGCCCCGACGCCCCGTTGGAAGCGATCGACGCCCCCACTCGCGACCTTCTCCGCGGACCGCCGCAGGTGTCTCGAGCGACCATCGTCGGGGGGCCTGCGACGCTCTCGACAGATGTCGCATACGCCCTCGACTACTCGACGCCCGCGACCACGTCCCGCCTCTGGGGTCAGGATCGTTTCGGTGCATCGCAGGCGATTAACTCGGCGACGTTCGTCTCCGCCGACACCGTGTACCTCGCTTCAGGATTGACCTACCCGGACGCTCTCGCTGGCGCCGTACTCGCAGGCCGCGTCGATGCACCGCTGTATGTCATTCCATCGACGTGCGTTCCCCGGCGGGTGCTCGACGAGATCGACCGACTCGATGCCTCGCGTGTAGTCGTCCTGGGTGGTCCCGCGACGCTCAGCCCAGCTGTCGAGACGCTGACTCCCTGCTGAGTCACGCTGCGTCGCCGAGGCCGATCGCCTCCGCCTCGGCGAGGGCGGGCTCCGGGCCGGCGTCGATGCGCGCCAGCTTGGCGCGGAAGGCGAGCACGAGGGTCGTCGCGATCACGAGCGACAGACCGCCCACGAAGTACGGGAGGCCGGCGCCGCCGAGCTCCGCGAGCACCGTCGCGAGCGGCGGGGCGACCGCCGCACCGAGGAAGCGGACGCCGGAGTAGGACGAGGAGGCGACCCCGCGCGGCAGGTCGGTCGCCTCCATGACCGACTCGGTGAGCACCGTGTTCATCACGCCGAGCAGCAGCCCGCCGACGATGACGCACGCGACGAGCGCCGCGGGCGAGGCCACGAACACCCCCGCGGCCACGAGGTCGAGGGCGAGCAGCGGCAGCACGATCGCGAGCACGGTCGTGCGCCGCATCCGGGCCGTCAGCAGCGGCGCCACCCACACGCTCGTCACCGCGAGCGAGATGCCCCACGCGCAGAAGGTCAGGCCGAGACCGATGGCGTCGAAGCCGAGGGGGAACGGGGTGTAGGCGAGCAGGATGAAGAAGCCGACGTTGTAGAACAGCGCGACGAGCGCGAGCACCGCGAGGGCCGGGATGCGGAGGGCGCGGAACGGCGCCGACAGCTTCGCGGGTGCGGGGCGGTGGGCGGCATCCGCGTCCTTCGGCAGCATCACGAGGATCGCGATGAGGGCGACCGCCATGAGCGCCGCGGTGCCGAAGAACGGACCCCGCCAGCTGACGTTGCCGAGAAGACCCCCGAGGAGCGGGCCGATCGCGATGCCGATGCCGAGCGCCGCCTCGTAGAGGATGACGGCCGCACCGCTGCCGCCCGCCGCGGCGCCCACGATGGTCGCGAGGGCGGTCGAGATGAAGAGCGCGTTGCCGAGACCCCAGCCCGCGCGGAACCCGATGATCGCCTCGACGCTGCCGCTGAAGCCCGCCGCCGCCGCGAACGCGACGATGAGGGCGAGGCCGATGAGGAGGGTCCAGCGGGCGCCGATGCGGCTCGAGAGCCAGCTGGTGAAGAACATCATGACGCCGGTGACCAGCAGGTAGCTCGTGAAGAGCAGTTCGGTCTCGGTGGGTGTCGCCTTCAGGTCCTCGGCGATCGAGGGGAGGATCGGGTCGACGAGGCCGATGCCCATGAAGGCGATGACGCACGCGAAGGCGACCGCCCAGACGGCGCGCGGCTGCCGCAGGATGCCGGCGCCGCCTCCGTGCCTGCTCACGACGCCACCGCCGCGGAGTCGGCGCCGAGGCGCGACTCGAGCAGGGCGGCCGTCGTCGCGAGGCTCGCCCACTCCTCGTCGGAGAGGGCGCCGAACCAGGGGCGCATCGTCTCGGCGAGCTGCGCGCGCCACTCGGCGAGCGCGGCGGCGCCCTTCTTCGTGATGACGATGAGCCACGCGCGGGAGTCCTCGCGGTCGGCGATCCGGGAGACGAGCTCCTCCTCGACCATGGTGGTGAGCAGGCGGGTCATGCCGGGTTGGGTGACGCGGCTCGCGGCGGCGAGCTCGCCGATGCGCATGGGGCCGTCGGTCGCGAGGATCGAGAGGGTGCGCCACTGCGCGGAGGGCGTCGTGCTTCCGGTCGCCTGGGCGGCGGTGCGCGTAAGCCGGTGGGTGGAGACGAGCAGGGATTCGAGGATGTCGGTATGCATCACGTCGAGAAAGTATATACCTGAGTTATATAACTCGCTTATGCATCGACCGCGGGGCGGGATCGGGTGCTGCGATACCCTGAGCGGGCGCCCTCGTAGCTCAGCGGATAGAGCAGGAGCCTTCTAATCTCTTGGTCGCAGGTTCGATTCCTGCCGAGGGCACTCGTGGGAGCTTCCCGAGGCGCGGACCCGCACTACTGCGAACGCGCTGAGCCGTGGGTGGCGAGGATGACATCCGCAGCCTTCTCGCTGATCATGTAGACCGCGGAGGCGATGAAGAAGCCGGGGATGTCGGGGAACACCGAGGCGTCGACGACGCGCAGCCCCTCGACGCCGCGCACTCGGAAGTCGCCGTCGAGCACGGCGGACGGATCGTCGGGAGCGCCGAGCCTCGCGGTGCCGCACGCGTGGTGTCCCCACGCTTCACGTTGCACGAATTCGCGCAGCTGCTCGCGGGTGGTGATCCGGTCGCCGGGGATCAGCTCCTCTGCGGCCTTCGCGACGCGGAGGTGTTCGACGATTTCGCGGGCGAGTCGGATGCCGTCGACCACGCCGTCGAGGTCGGCGTCCCATCCCGGTGAGCCCTCGTCGAAGTAGTGCAGTCGGATGTCGGGGACGTCGCGCGGATCGGCGCTGCGCAGCCGGACGGTGCCGGCGCGATTGGAGGTGTAGCCCTTGAGCACGAGGACGCTGAGCCGGTTGTGGAAGGGCTTCGCCTCGTGGGAGTAGTTCGGGTAGTACCCGTGGAAGTCGACCGGAAGAGAGAAGAGGACCAGATCGGTGTCGAGCGCCGGCGCTCCGGTGGAGCGGGCGAGCATCGCTGCCAGGGATCCGTTGGTCGAGTACGGGCCGCCCTGGTCCTCCCGCCACTCTCGCAGCAGCGCGTCCGCGGGCTCGCCGTCTTCGGGGATGTCGAGGGTCGAGCCGGCGAAGATGGGGTAGTCCTGGTCGAGTTCGGAGACGACCGAGACCTCGTAGCGATCGTGCAGGTTCGCGCCGACTCCCGGTGCATCGACGACCACATCCACGCCGAGCCGGTGCAGCTCGTCGGCGGGCCCGATGCCCGACAGCATCAGCAGTTGCGGGGTGTTGAACGCACCGCCCGCGACGATGACCTCGCGGCGCGCCCGCGCCAGCCGCCGCTCCGGCTCGGGTGCGTCGGGCTCGCGATCGGTGGACGAGGGAGACGGCGTGGCCCGGTACAGGCCCTCGCCGCGCAGGTACTCGATGCCGACCGCGCGCCCGTCGTCGATGACGATACGGGTCGCGAGGGCGCCGAGCACGAGGTGGAGTCGCTCGGGGTGCGCCGCGCGGACGGCGAGGAGCCGCTCGCGGCTGCCGTTGCGCCGCCCGCCGCCGGCCGCGACCGGCACGAACGACATCCCCTGGTACGTCGACGCGGTGTCGCGCGCGTTGACGTCGCGCGGCAGCGAGACCTGCTCGGGGATGCCGAACAGCTCGCGGCTGGTCGCCTCGGTCGCGTTGATGATGTCGAGGAACCGTGGCTCCCGCCCGGCGATTCTCGGATCGGCGCGGGTCGTCTTGAGCCACCCGTCGTGGCCGTGGTGCGCCTTCTGGTCCCGGATGCGTTCGTCGTCACCGGGGAGCGGGGCGGCGTCGACACCCTGCCAGTGCTCGATCCGTTCGAAGATCTCGCGCATGCGGGTGCTCGACCAGCTCTCGTCGCCGGTCAGGGCTGCCAGCCGGTCCCAGTCGCCGTCGTGCGGGGCGATGTGGACCATGGCGCTGACAGCCGTACTGCCACCGAGGGTGCTTCCTCGCGGATACAGGATGCCGCCACGGTCGGCGACCCATTTGGGGTCGCGCGCCGCACGATCGGCGTCGTCGTAGTGCGAGACGTAGAAGTTCCAGGTCAGGTCGGCGTCCTCGCTCGCGTACGCCTGCATGATGGGGATGTCGTAGTACGGGCAATCGTGGTCGGTTCCCGCTTCGAGCACCGCCACGGTGTAGCCGGCGAGAGCGAGCCGCGCCGCGAGCGGTCCGCCACCCGCTCCGGATCCGACGACGACGAAGTCGTACACGTCCTCGGGCGGCGCCTCGCTCATTCGAGATAGCCCTCGACCTGCTCCACGGATCGCTCGTGTGCCCGCGCCGGATCCTGCCCGGCGTCGCGCTCAGCCCTCCTCAACCGCAGGAGGTCCCAGAGCCGATCCAGCTGCTGCTCGAGCTCTCGGATCCTGGTGTGCTCGGATTCCTGCGTGATCTCCCCGGCGGCCAGGGCGGCGCGCAGGCGGCGCTCCTCGTCGATGTCGCTCGTGATGCGGGCGTGGATGGACTCGTCGCTGCTCACCGGGTGCTCCTTCGCGGCTGGAATCGCTCACCCCAGGCTACGCCTCGTCGTCCACCGCGAGGTCGTGCCGGGGCCGAAAGTGCGTCGCGATCCTCGCCATCACGAGTTCAGCAGCGCCTCCCAGTTCGCCGGCACGCGACCCTCCGGTCCGGGTGCGGGCTGCGATTGCGGGTGGCTCGTGGGCGGAGCCAGGTGCGGCCCCCGGAAGAACTGGCCGGACCGGTAGTCGTAGAACCACTCCTCGCCGGGCTCGAAGCTCCGGGTGACGGGATGACCCGTGCCCTCGGCATGCTTGGTGGCGTGCTGCGAGGGGGAGTGGCGTGCTGCGAGGGGGAGTTGTCGCAGCACCCGACGTGGCCGCACGCGGCGCAGCGGCGCAGGTGCAGCCACCAGCCGCCCGTCTCGGTGCACTCCAGGCACCCCGTTCCGGAGGGCGGGGCGCTCTCGTCGATGTCACCCGGCTGCAGCTCGATGCTCATGGCCGTGTCTCCTTCTCGTGTCGGATGTGCCTCATCGCCCTCGTCGCAGCGGATGGGCCTCGCCCCTTTCGCCGCGTTCCCGCGTCCCAGTCTGCTGCAGCGTCCGACAGAACGCGACGCGAAGTAGAGTGCTGCTCTGACGTCCGTCGCCGAGGTCACGCTCCGACGACGTGGAGGGGAGTCCGATGCGCGTTGCCCGAGCGCTGCTGCGCCGCAGCGCCGTGCAGGCGGGCCAGCTCCTCGCCGTGCTCCTCGTGGCCGCCGTCGGCGCGGGGGCCGTCGTGGCGCTCATCGCGCTCCCCGCGGCGGCCGTCGACCGCGGGGTCGAG
>Ga0207420_1000974_pt1 | contig 20350 bp, 20 predicted proteins | sample ThiBio_inoc_biof_FD_183941 | JGI IMG/M metagenome (GOLD analysis project Ga0207420, IMG submission 183941) | Wastewater bioreactor microbial communities from Cape Town, South Africa - Thiocy_inoc_biof (SPAdes) | ecosystem: Engineered > Bioremediation > Thiocyanate > Unclassified | place: South...
CCGACCCACGCCCGCCATGGCTATTTCCCCGCGGCCCTCGCCGCCGCTTCGATCCAAGACTCGATATTGTTGTAACCGTCGTTGAGCACCCAGTCGTAGCTGGAATAGAGCGTGTTCATCTTGCGCTCGCCGACCGAATAGTATGACAGCGGGTTCGCACCCTGGACGTCGGCGCCGCTCTGCGGGTGCTTGATGTTGTGGATGTCGATCGCCAGAAGCCCCTTGCCCAGTTCAAGCTACGCTTGATCTCATGCTGGACCCACGGTCGATGATATGTCTCGGCGCCATAGAGGACGACGGTGACCGACGTCCCGACCAGTTGCTGCTCGATCCATTTCTCGATGCCTCCGGCGCGGCGCTTGACCTCTTCGAACTCCGCTTTGTCGTAGAACGGGGTGGCCTCTCCGTTTCGGCGCACCACCCAGGAGTTCCGCACCTGCATGACGCGGTGGACGTCGCGATCGTAGTGGAAGCTGAAGAATACCTTTCTTGCCAATTCGCCCTCCTCAGGCACGAAATCGAAAATGCTTCGTCGAATAGATGGTCGGGTGTGGTCGGCGAAGACCTGCGCAAGATGATCAATACAGACCAAGCGATACGCCGATAGGCAAAGTATCGGGCCGACCGATCGGACTTTTCCTCCGAAATCGAACAGTTCCGAGGCGAACCTAGTCCGATTCGAGGACGCGCAGGCCCGATTTGCACCTGGTCGCGTCAAGCCGGGCTCCTCGGGGATCCACCGCGTTCGCCTCCGACCGGTCGGACAACGAGAGTTAATGTGCTGCGGAAAAGGATCGACAATGCACATGCCGGTTGGATGGTGGCTCTGGTCCTGGCGGTCGTTCGCTCGCTGGAGCCGGCTCGATCTGGACCCCATTGGCCTGTCGCCAGCAGAGCGATGGGGGGTCGTTGCCGCCGTGATCCCCGCAGTCTTCCGAGCCCGCTTTGCACGTCCTGTCCGCCATTGGCTCCAGTCGCGTCTTCCAGCCCGGGTGGCGCTGCTGCGGCTGGAACGGCATGCCAACGGATGGTACCGCATCCCCGATCGGCCGGCGGCCGAGCATTGCATGTTCCGTTTTGACCACCCGGGGTTGGACACCGGCACTTTCCTCAGGATCGAGCGTGGAGTCCTCGCGGCGACGGGCCACGTGGAGGTCGATCATTGTGAGATGCTCTTCTTCCTGCCGAACGGGGAGGTCGAGGACGAGCCAGCGGTTCCCGAAATGCGGCTCGCCTGGCACCGCTATTGGGAAGCGCGTGACCGGTTTGAATCGGGAGATTAGCGCAACTGAGGAGACTTCTAAGGAAGGGGCTCCATCAGAGTCAGGTAGTAGGCGGAACGACCAGCGACGCCAACGTTCAGACCACCCACCACCTCCGTCGCTGCTAGATTCGTAACTGCATAACCAAGTGGTAACAACGAAAGCGGGTGGAGTGGCTTCGCCGTCCGGCCACGAGCAGATTTTGAGCCCAAGTAACGGTTTCGTCCAAACAACTCGTCCTAGCGTCAAGCGCGGCCATACTCTGTGGCGGACCCAGAATGAACTTGGCGACGGGCTACAAGGCCTTTGGGACGAGCAGAGTGTCCCACGGCAGCGCAGGAAGGGTGGTGGCAGGGGCGGCGGCAATATCTTCGGTGATTTTCCGTTTGGGATCGAGATTCACATCGGTCGCTGAGACAGCGGGCCGGGCTTCGGCCCCAAGGGCCAGACCCGCGTACTGAAGGAAGCTTCGAGCCTCCAGCCGATACGAGCAAGCGACGAGGAGGCGCGTGTCTCCACGCAAGACCCCGGCGTAGCGCTTGCATCGCACTGGCCAATCGACGAGCGTGACATCCCCCCGGTCCGATGCTATCGGAACCTGCATGGGCGCCCATAAATGTCGCGGCGGCCAACAAGGACACAGGCAATGAACGACGGCAGTCGATCTAACATCGCGCAGGATACGATCCGGGCCTGATCCGCTGCCTCGCCCGGCGTTTCCTGCGACAGTCAGGAGGCCGGGCATGATCCCGACAATTTGCTTTTCGCCAGCCGGCATCCACCGTGTTGTCGCGCCCGTTTCCGGGCCGCTTCCGCCGCTCTCCGCAATCCGCTGCGCGGGAGAGCAAGAATGACCCAGGCGAACACGCCCTTCACCAGAGGGTCGGCGCGCGTCCTCACCGTCTGGGACCTCGTTGCCGTGCTGCTCGTCCTGGGCACGCTGGTGCTGCTCGCCCAGGGCAGCCGCGGACTTTTGCAGCCGTTGCCCGAGCCGGGTTTCGGCGCCATCACCCTCGATCCCCTGGCGCTGCCGCAATATGCCCTGCTCACCTCGCTCCGGATGCTGGGGGCGATGGTGCTGTCGCTGCTGTTCACCTTCACCTACGCGACCTGGGCCGCCAAGAGCCGGCGCGCCGAGCAGGTGCTGATCCCGTTGCTCGACATTCTCCAGTCGGTGCCCATCCTCGGCTTCATCTCCGTCACCGTGGTGTTCTTCATGTCGCTCGCGCCCGGTCGGATGCTCGGCGCGGAGATGGCTGCCGTCTTCGCCATCTTCACCAGCCAGGCCTGGAACATGGCGTTCAGCTTCTATCAGTCGCTCCGCACCATTCCCAAGGAGCTCACCGAGGCCTCGCGCTCGTTCCGTCTCAGCCCCTGGATGCGCTTCTGGAAGCTCGAGGCGCCGTTCGCGATGCCGGCTTTGGTCTGGAACATGATGATGTCGATGGCCGGCGGCTGGTTCTTCGTCGTCGCCTCCGAGGCGATCAGCGTCGGCGACACCACCGTGATACTGCCAGGCATTGGATCCTACATCGCGCTCGCCATCGCGCAGCGCGATCTCGCAGCCATCTTCTGGGCCATCGGCACGATGCTGGTGGTGATCCTGATCTTCGATCAGTTGCTGTTCCGGCCACTGGTGGCCTGGGCCGATCGCTTCCGTTTCGAGCAGGGAGCCGGCGCACCGCCGCCCCGCTCATGGGTGATCACCATGCTGCGCCGCTCGCATCTGGTGGCGCGTGCGGTCGCACCGCTGGCGAACGCGTGGCGGCGGACCTATCGCCCGATCGCGGATCGGCCGCGGCCCGCGCCTGCGGCACCTAAGGATGCCGTTGTCGGGAAGCACTGGTCCGATCGGCTCTGGTATGGCGCGATCGCCGCGATCTGCCTCGCCGCCCTGTGGTGGATCGGCACGTTCGTGCTGGAAGGCGTGACGCTCTCCGAGGTGGGGACAGCGGGCCTCCTCGGCCTCGCCACCATGGTGCGCGTCTTCGTGCTGATCGCACTCGCCAGCCTGATCTGGGTGCCCGTCGGTGTCTGGCTCGGCTTGCGCCCGGAGGCCGCACGCATCGCCCAGCCGATCGCCCAGTTCATGGCCGCCTTCCCCGCCAATCTGCTGTTCCCGCTGGCGGTGTCGGCCATCGTCGTGCTCGGGCTCGACCCGGACATCTGGCTGAGCCCGCTGATGATCCTGGGCACGCAATGGTACATCCTCTTCAACGTCGTCGCCGGCGCCTCGACCATTCCGAGCGAGTTGCGCGACATCGGCACCAACTTCCACGTGAAGGGCTGGCTGTGGTGGCGGCGGATCGCGTTGCCGGCCGTGTTCCCCTTCTACATGACCGGCGCCATCACCGCCTCGGGCGGCTCGTGGAACGCCAGCATCGTGGCCGAGATCGCGACCTGGGGCGACACCACGCTCAAGGCGCATGGCCTCGGCGCCTATATCGCGGAGGCGACCGACGCGGGCGACTTCCACCGCATCGTGCTCGGCATCGCCGTGATGAGCGCCTTCGTCGTCGTCATCAACCGCGCGTTCTGGCGGCCGCTCTACGAGCTCGCCGAGCGCAAGTTCCGCCTGAGCTGAAAAGGAGACCGACATGGATAGCGCCCCCCTGCTCGACATTCACGGCGTCCGCAAGTCGTTCCTCAAGCCGGACGGCGGCGAGTTGCTGGTGCTCGACGGTATCGACCTGACCTTGAAGGAAGGCGAGATCGTCGGCCTGCTCGGCCGCTCGGGCTCGGGCAAGTCGACCTTGCTGCGGCTGATCGCCGGCCTTGCCGAGCCGGCAGCCGGTTCCGTCACCTATCTCGGCAACGAGGTCGCCGGACCGCCGCCCGGCATCGCCATGGTGTTCCAGAGCTTTGCGCTGTTCCCCTGGTTGACGGTGCTGGAAAACGTGCAGCTCGGCCTCGAGGCGCTCGGACTGCCATCCGACGAGATCCGCCGTCGCGCCATCGAGGCGATCGACCTGATCGGCCTCGACGGCTTTGAATCCGCCTATCCGCGCGAGCTCTCGGGCGGCATGCGCCAGCGCGTCGGCTTCGCCCGGGCGCTGGTCGTTCACCCCAATATCCTGCTCATGGACGAGCCGTTCTCGGCGCTGGACGTGCTGACGGCCGAGACCCTGCGCACCGATTTCCTCGATTTGTGGTCGGAGGGCCAGCTTCCGATCAAAGGCGTGATCCTCGTCACCCACAATATCGAGGAAGCGGTGCTGATGTGCGACCGCATTCTGATCTTCGGCAGCAATCCGGGCCGGATTCTCAAGGATCTCAAGGTCGAATTGCCGCATCCACGTGCCCGCCTCGATCCCGACTTCCGCGAGCTGGTCGAGCGCATCTATGTAGAGATGACGGCGAAGGCCGCACCTGCCGCCCAGAAGCGGGCGGAGCGCCCTGCAGGAACGGGCATCGGCACCATTCTTGCGCCGGTCTCCACCAACCTGTTGTCCGGTCTCCTTGAAGCGGTCGCGGCGCCGCCATATGAGGGCGAGGCCGACCTGCCGGTGATCGCCGCATCGCTGCAGCTCGAGATCGACGAGTTGTTCCCGGTGGCCGAGACCCTGCAGATGCTCCGCTTCGCCGAAGTGGCCGGCGGCGACATTCGCCTTACGGCCGAGGGACGGAGATTCGCCGGCCTCGATACCGACGAGCGCAAGCGCCTCTTCGCCCAGCATCTTCTGAACCACATCGCGCTTGCCGGCCACATCAGGCGCGTTCTCGATGAGCGGCCGGAACACCGAGCGCCCTGGAGCCGGTTCGCCGACGAGCTCGAGGATCACATGTCGCCTGCCGCCGCCGAGCAGAGCCTGCGTGCCGTTATCGACCTCGGCCGCTACGCCGAAGTCTTTGCCTACGACGATGAGAAGCACGTCTTCAGTCTGGACAACCCCTGATCGAGGAGAATGCGACAATGACAGCGATAAAGACCATTCTTGTCGCCCTCGATCTCGAAGCGGGCAGCAATGCAGTGCTGGCCCGAGCAATGCAGATCGCAAGCGCCCACGCCGCCCGGCTGCTCGTGCTGCACGTCATCGAGGCGGACTCGCTGGCCCAGACCGCCGAGCTCTCAGAGCGCAGCGAGACGGAACTGAGGGAGGACCTCAAGCGCCATGCGTTCACGGCCATCGAGACCAAGGTATTCGAGAGCGGCGATGTGCGGCGCACCGAGGTGTGGGTGGAGTTCGGCGTTCCGCATGAAATCGTCGCGCGCGTCGCCGGCGACCACTATGCCGATCTGATCGTCATCGGTCCGGGCAAGGGCCGCACCCTCAAGGAGAGGGTGCTGGGGTCCACGGCCGACAGGATCATTCGGTCAGCGACCTCCTCGGTCCTGATGGTAGGGAGGGAATCCGCAGCGCCCTATGAGCATATTCTGGCCGCGGTCGACTTCTCGGAGCAATCGGCAACGGCCGTCACGGAGGCTTTGAGACTGGCACCGCACGCAAAGATGCAATTGCTGCATGCGGTGGAGACGCCCCTGGCTTTCGCGCAGGCCATGCTGAGGGCTGGCACGCCGCAGACGGAAATCCAGCGCTACGAGACGGCGAGAGCCGACAAGGCGCGAGAGGAGCTCGCGGCTCCCGCAGGCAGGATCAGCAGCGAGGGCAACCTCGGGCTGCGCGTCGTCGACGGCAGTGCCGGACCGACCCTGGTGCGGCTCTCGAAGGCCGGCGGAATCGACTTGATAGCCATTGGACCGCACGGCCGAGGGATCGTGCGCCAGGCGCTGCTCGGCAGCGTCACGCAGCGGGTGCTCCGGGAAGCCGCGTGCGACGTTCTCGTCGCGCGCAGTTGATATCCGGACGGCACAGCTGTTCGAGGTCGACACGCACCATTGCCGATCGGTGGCGCCCATGCTTCGCCACCGATCGGAGGAAGAGATCATGACCCCGCACAATCGGAAACGATCGTGCCGATCGCGTAGCGTTCTCGCCGATGCTATCGCCGCAGCCTGGCGAGATAGTCGTCGCGGCTGAATGGATCAGGTCCGACCCTGCGGCGCTCCTTCGGCGCCGCCATCGGCGCATAATGGTCGAAGGCGCTTTCCATCGCGGCAACACCTCCCGTCAGACCCGGCAGGGCGCGTTGCACCTGCTGCACGGCAGAAGTCGCAATGGTGCCTTCGAGCCTCGCCGTTCCGTCCTCGACCTCGGTGCCGGTCAGCGTGGCTCCAGCCTGTCCCAACAAGGTCAGCAAAGGCCCGATCGCATCGGATGCGGCCTCGATGCGGAAGCGGTTGATCGGCTCGCAAACCCTGGTATCGGCCATGGCGAGAGCCGCGGCGAGCACCAGCGGCGTCAGGTGCCGGAAATCGCCTGCGGTGGAAATTGGCGCGCGTTGCCCCGCCATGGTCATGGTGACGTGGCAATCGATCACCGGCCAGCCGAACCGACCTTGCTGCAAGGCGTCTGCCACGGTCTCTTCGACAGCCCGATAGAACCCCGCCGGCATCAGGCCGATATTGACGGCAAAGGCAAAACTGTTGCCCGAGCCGGGCGAACGCGGCTCGACACGGAGCCCTACGGTGGCAACGAACGGATTTCCGCCCTCGAACACCACTTCATGCGCTTCGCCGGTGCCGACAGGCCGTTCCACGCAGATGACGCTGCTTTCCAGAAACTCGGCTTCGATGCCGAAATCCTGCTCCAGCATTGCGCCGATGACCTCCTTTTGCACCTCGCCATAGAGCGAGACGAACATCTGGCCCGCTTCCTCGTCGTGCCGCAGATTGATGAGCGGGTCCTGTTCCGCCAATTGACCCAGCGCCACCCATAGCCCCCGCCGGTCGGATGGCCGGCGGGCAAGCACCCGGGTTTCGAGGGTCGGTGGAGCAAAATGGGTTGAGCGCTCGAAAATTGCCCCTTCGCCAACGGCATCGCCGATGATCGCTGCCGCAAGGCCGCTGACCCGGCCGATCTGACCGGCTTCCAGCTCAGCGGCTGGCATGAGTTTTCCAGCCTTGAAGACATGGATGCCGGTGATGCGTTCATCGCCTTTCGGGAGGTGGAGCATTTGCCGCAAATGGACCGAGCCCGATGTCAGGGCGAGATAAGCCTGCTTTTCACCGCCCCAGCCGCGGTCGATCTTGAAGATGCGGCCATGCACCGGCCCTGCATCATCGGGTTGCCGGGCCGGCAGCAGGGTTTCGATGGCATCCATCAGCGCCGCCATGCCGGCGCCCGTCGCGGCCGAACCGGCAAAAGCCGGATGGATCAGGCCCCTGCCGGCCTGATCGGCCAAGGCTTGCCGCAGTCTCGGCTCTGTGAGCCTGTCGGGGGCTAGCACGAAGTCATCGAGCAATTTTTCGTCGTTCTCAACCAGCAGATCGAGCAAGGCCTGCCGCTGCGGATCGGCACCGAAATCGAGGGCGTTGACCCCGGCGGCCTTGGTGCCTGCGTCGTTGACCGACGACATGGCGATCGTGCGCAGATGGAGCTGGTCGGCGAGCGAAGCAACGACACTCTCATAGCTGGCGCCAAGCCGGTCAATCTTATTGACGAAAAACAGAAAGGGCACGTTCAGGCGGCAAAGCGCCTGCACCAGCACGCGCGTTTGCGCCTGCACGCCCTCGACGGCGGAAACCACCACCACGGCGGCATCGAGCACACCCAGCGTTCGCTCGACCTCGGCAATGAAATCGGGGTGGCCGGGCGTATCGACGAGATTGACGGTAGTGTTGCCGAGCGCAAACGATACGACGGCTGCCTTGATGGTTATCCCGCGTTGCCGTTCCAGATCGAGGTTGTCGGTCTGGGTATTGCCGGCATCCACGCTGCCAAGCTTGGCGATGGCGCCGGCTTCAAAAAGCAGCCGCTCAGTGAGGCTGGTCTTGCCGGCATCGATATGGGCCACAATGCCCAGATTCAAGGTGCGCATGAGGCGTCATCTTCTCAGAATTCCAGATCTGGTTTCGATGAGAAGGGACTCGGGGCATGGGGACCTCTATGCGCAAGAACACAGGTATTGCCTGCACCGCCCTCTTTGAGTGCAGCGCGGCTACGCTATGGCGAATGGGGAGATAGGGTCAACTGCCAGCTGTGAGGTTTGTGCGCGCCCTTGCAGCTTAGGCTATTGCGCGGCCTCATCGAGAATACCGGCTGCCCAGCCAGGCATGCGGCTGAGTAGACGGAACAGCCTTTAACCTTGCGCGCTGCAGCGGCCGCCCAAATCGAACTCGATATGCTGCGATATCCGGCTGGGTCTACCATAGCATCTTGCCCTCTCCCAACCGCCCGCCAATGACCATGCCCCGCAGACACCTGTTCCTTACCGTGCTGCTCGTGTTGCTGGCCTCGCTGGCACTCGCGCGACCGGCTTTCGCAGAGCAGTGCGAACAGCAGGGCTTTGAGGAGGCCGCCTTCATCGTCTGCACCGTGCACCCCGGCGAGGACGACCTGCGCCTCTTCTGGAAGGATGCCGGCGGCCGGCCCTATCGCCATTTCTCGGCCCTGGCCGAGGCCGTCGCCGAGAGCGGGCGCAACCTCGCATTCGCGATCAATGCCGGCATGTACCAGACGGATTTCTCCCCGAATGGCCTCTATGTCGAAGAGGGGCGCGAGCTGCGGCCGATCAACACCCGCACCATGGAGGGATCGTCCGGACAGGTCCCCAATTTCTACAAGCAGCCCAACGGCGTGTTCACTCTCGGCGACGAGGGCGCCGGCATCCTGCCGACGGAAGACTATGTGAAGCGCCGGCCGGAGGTCCGCTTCGCCACGCAGTCCGGCCCCCTGCTGGTCATCGACAACGAGATCAATCCCATCTTCATCCCCGGCTCGACGGACCGGACGCGCCGCGACGGGGTGGGCGTGTGCGAGGGCGGCGTGGTGCGCTTCGTCATCAGCGAGAGCGCGGTGAACTTCCACGATTTCGCCCGCCTGTTCCGCGACCACCTGCAATGCCCCAACGCATTGTTCCTCGATGGCGGGCGCGGCGTCGGCCTCTACAGCCCGGAGCTGGGCCGCAACGACTTCTCCTGGCATGGCGGCTTCGGCCCGATGCTCGGCCTCGTGGAATAGCGCAACGATGGCGGGATCGCCCGGATCGGCGTAGAAGGTGGTCGGGCCATGAGCGCCGCCGCCTGGAACCGGATGGCCTCGATGGCGGGGTCGGCATCTAGGTAGGCTTGCCGTGCCGGACGACCGCCCATCGAGCCGCGATGCCCTCGAGCACGATATCGAGCCCGGCCGCGAACCCCGCATCCTGATCGGCGGCACCCGTCCGCTGCAGCTCGTCGAACAGCGCACTTGTCAGCGGATAGACGCCGGAAGCTCGGATCGCCGCCGTATAGGCCGCCTGATCGGCATGCCATTGTGCCGCGCTCAGGCCGGATTGGCGGATCGCCGCGTCGCTCGCGAGCTCGGAGGCGACGAAGCCGCGCACATAGGAGGTCAGCACGTCGATCAGCGCCAGCTGTTCGGCCAGCGGCAATCCGCTCGGGGCGAGCAGGGTCAGCATGGCCTCCAGCGCCCTGAGCCGATTCGGTCCCAGCGTCGGCCGCCCGGCCAGCGCCGTGGTCAGCCAGGGATGCGCCTTGAACACCGCCCGCATGGCGTGCCCGATCTGCTGCAGATCCATGCGCCAGTCGCCGGAAGGCTGCAATTCGCCCGCGCCCAGCGCCGCGTCGACCATCAGATTCAATAGATCGTCCTTGCGCGCGACATAGCGATAGAGCGAGCTCGCGCTGGTGCCGATCTCCGCCGCGATGCGCCGCATCGACACCGCCGCCAAGCCCTCGCGATCGGCCACCGCGATGGCCGCTCGGGCAATGGCGTCGCGATCCCGCGACGGCTCCGGCCCGCGCCTGCCGCGTACCGGTCGCATCCAGATCACCGAAGGCATGGGCTTTTCCGTAGGCACGGCGGGTCCCCTATTGCGAACATTGTACCCAGTTGCTATCACCGGCGCTACTGCGAACACTGTTCTGGGTTATCGCCATGCACGAACATGATGTGATCATCGCCGGCGGCGGTCCGGTGGGACTGGCTCTGGCGCTCGAGCTGGCGCGCGCCGGTGCCGCCGTGCTGGTGCTCGAGGCTCGACCCGACCGCCATGCCGTGCCCGCGGGTCCGCTCGGCGCCCGCTCCGTCAATGTCGCCAGCGGCCGGCTGCTGCATGGGCTCGGTGTGCTCGACGCCATCCGTTCGCGCGCCCTGTGGTGGTTCGATCCCGACGCCGTAGCGCCGCCCGCGACCGGCCGGACCGTCACCGAAGGCTTCATCGGGCACTTTTCCGGCCTCGGCCTCAAGACGGCCAATCTCGATCCGGCGACCCTGGGCGATCCGGGCTTCGGCGGCGGCGCCGTCGCCATGGCCGACATCGTCGCCGCGCTCGACGACGCCGCACGCGCCGCGGGCGCCGAGATCCGCATGGGCGTAGCCGTCACCGGCTTTTCCGAGGGCACCTTCGGCATCGAGGCGCATACAGGGATTGGCGCGTTCCGCGCACGCTGGCTGGTCGCCTGCGATGGCGGCCGCAGCCTGTTGCGCAAGGCTGCCGGCATCGGCTTTCCCGGCACCGATGCCGAGTTCGTCGGCCGCATCGCCTTCGTCGATCTTGCGCCGGGCGCGGCGCCTCCGGTCGGCGACTGGATCGAGACGCCGCATGGCACCTGGCTGCATGCCCCAGCCGGCCGCTTCCACATCGTCGAATATGGCGGGCCGCCCATCGACCGTGCCACGCCCGTCTCGCTCGACGAGATCGCCGGCAGTCTTGCCCGCGTCGCCGGCCTGCCCCTGCGCGTCGAACGCCTGCATTTCGCCCAGCGCTATACCGACGCCGCCCGCCAGGCCGACGCCTATCGCAAGGGCCGGCTGCTGCTCGCGGGCGATGCCGCGCACATCCATTCGCCTGCCGGCGGCCAGGGGCTCAACCAGGGATTCGGCGATGCCGCCGCGCTCGGCCGGCTGCTGCCGCCGGTGCTGCGCGGCGCCGCGCCACCCGAAAGCCTCGATGCCTATGATGCCGAGCGCCGCCCTGTCGGCGCCGCCATTCTCGACTGGACGCGCGCCCAGTCGGCGCTTGGCCGGCCTGATCCCAACAGCCGCGCGCTGCGCCGTGTCGTCGCCGATCTGCTCGACAGCAAGCCGGCCACCAGCTACGTGCTGCGCCGCATCGGCGGCGATTGGGGGGATGCCGGCACCACGGGCGGGTGAGATGGAGCCCTATCTTCCGCCCATCCTCATTTTCGTGCTGACCGTTGCCGTCGCCTGCGGACGGCTGCTCGCCAACCGAACCGCGCGCCGGCTACCGCTCGCGACCATCGCCGTGTTCGTCGCCGTTGCTGTGGGGCTTGCGGTGCAGCTCATCTGGCCGCCGACGCTCGAACTGCTCCGCCGCGATCTCGGTGCGACCGCCGGGGGCCAGCTCTAACGGCTTGGCACGGCGCTGTTCGTGCAGGATGGCGGCCTCGCCGGGGGCGCGTTCAACCTCGCTGCCCTGGCGCTGGTCGGGGCGATGGCGAGCAGCTCTGGTCGCGACCGCGCTGGCTCGCGATCTATTTCGGTAGTGGCATGCTGACGCAGCTTCTCGCCGCATGGTGGCAGCCGATCGGCGCCGGTAATTCTGTCGCCTGCTTTGCACTGGCCGGCAGCATCTTCGCCCGCGCGCTGCTCCACGATCGCCGCGCCGTCCAGTTGCTCGGCCTTGCGGGCATCGCCGCCGCGCTCCTGCTGCTGGCGCTCAGGGACATACACGGCATCGCCACCGTCCTCGGCGCTACGTTGGGGCTGCTGTTGGCCGCCGGAAAGAGCAGAGCACGACATGATTGACGACGCCGTTCCCTAAGGAGACGTCGTTCAGCCACGGGCGCCTTGTCTCAGGCGACAAGCCGCGGTCCGCCGGAAATGAACATTACGCGTTCACCGTCAGCCAACAACTCGTTGGCCGGTGCGTCGCAAGGGTGCAATGGAAGCCAAAGGCGATATCGCGCCGGCGGTGGCGCCCTACGCTTGCGCGGATCGAAGCGGCTGATGTTCATGCGGGCAATTCGCCATCTTCATATCGAAGTCAGCGAAATCATCCTCTGAGGATGATTGTCTCGGCCTGAACGTCGGGCTCGGCCTCCTGCAGGCCGGCGACCGCCAGGGTCAGATGACACGCCCCTCGCGGCGCATCTGGTGGATCAGCTGCAGGTTGGTGAAGGTGTGGGGATCGTCCCACTGCTGCCGCGAGAGGGCTATGACTCGGACATCATCACCCGTGTCCAACAGGGCTTCGTAGGATAGGTCGGAAGATTATCGCTGACGGATCGTCGGTCGTCGCCCCTTCTTCAGAATCACCGCGAGTCGCTATCGCTGCCCTCAGTGGGATGCCCGCGAGCTTGACTGCCGTAGGCTATCGCCATTCATAGATGTCATTCCCATAGAGGACCCAACTTGGCCTCGCTCGTCGCATGGCATCGCGGAGCTGGTCTTTCCAGGCGTCTGTGACGAGGCGATGGTCGTCACGGAACGGCTTCGGCTCGGGGAAACCAGCGAGCGCCCACAAGAGCTGTGATCCGTCACTCAGCGAAGTAGACCAGCAATGGCTCGCGATCGCAGGAACGGACAAAGGAAAGTAGATCAGCAGGGGTAAGACCGACGCTCTCCTCCTGGACCAGCGGATGGAAGTTGACCTGCTCGGCCTCCAGCAAAGATGCGTCGATCACCGCCGTGACCGTGCCGGCGCTGTCGTTGATGAGACCCAGCGGGGTCAATGCGCCGGGCTGCACACCCAATAGCTCGATCATGCGTTCGGCCGGTGCGAAACCAAGACGGCCATTCGCCCCGATGCGCTGGTGCAAGGTCTTGAGATCAAGCGCACGATCCTCATGGATCGAGAACAGGAACAGTCGTCCCTTCTTGTCCTTGAGCAGGAGGTTCTTGGTGAAGGTGCCGGCCATCTCGCCGCGCAGGCGTTTGCCCTCCTCCACGGTCTCATGGACGGGATAAGGAACGATCGGCGCGGCAATGCCGAGCGAGGTCAGCCTGTCGAACAACCGGGTGCGAGCCTGCGCGGTCCGCTCGGCGGATAGAGTTGCTTCGGTCATTTGCGCAGCTCCCATCAACCAACCGACGCCGGAGCTGGTTGACGGCGCTGCTTCCAGCCCAGCCACAGCAGCGCCAGTGCCGCGAGGGCGAGCCAGGGCAGCAGGATCAGGTTGAGCATCTGCCAGCCGAGGGTCTGGAGGAGCGCCGCTGCCCCGAAGGAACAGGCGAGACCGACGACGAAGACGGTCATGTCGTTGGTGGCCTGGGCGCGGCCCTTTTCGGCGGCGGTGTAGGTCGTGGTCAGCAACGTCGTGCCGCCGACATAGAGGAAGTTCCAGCCGACCCCGAGCAGGACGAGCGCGCCGGCGAAGGAGCCGAAACCGGTGCCTGTCAGCGTCATCAGCACGTGCCCCGCAAGGATGAGGACACCGGCCAGCATGATGCGCAGAACCCCGAACCGAGCGATCAGCGAGCCGGTGAAGAAGGACGGCAGGAACATGCCCAGCACGTGGAGCTGGATCACCGTCGCGGCGGTCGCAAGGTCATGATGGTGATGGACCATGGCGAGCGGGGTTGCCGTCATCGCCAGGATCATGATGCCGTAGCCGGTCGCCGCGCCGAACAGGGCGACCAGGTAAGCGGGCTGGGCCACAACGGTCCGCAAGGGTCGGCCCAGCGCCGCTTCACCGGAATCCACTTTGGGGGCCGGAACCTGCAGCGGCAGCATGATGCCCGCGCCGAGCATCGAGACCAGCGCCAGCAACAGGAACGAGCCGATATATTCCGGTTGCACAAGCGGGCCGCCAAGCCGGCCGAGCATCGGCCCGGCAAGAGCCGCGACGACGCCACCGGCCAGTACCAACGAGATGGCGCGGGGCCGAAAGGCCTCATCGGCGACCTCGCTGGCGGCGAAGCGATAGAACTGCGCGAATGCCTGGTAGGCCCCGACAAGGAAGGTGCCGAGCGACAATAGCGCCAGGTTCGAGAGCCAGATGCCGATGGCGGCGATCAGCCCGCCGCCGACACCGAGCAGCGCTCCGGCGATGAAGCCGGCCCGTCGTCCCGCCCTGGCCATCCACATCGAGGCGGGGAAGGTCATCGCCGCCGTGCCGAGGAACATCGCGGCGATCGGCATCGTCGCCAGCTCGGGCGGCGCGATCTGGCTGCCGGCCAGCCCGCCGACCGTCATGACGAGAACCGAGGCGGTCTGGAACAGCGCCTGGGCGCTGGCGAGCAGGAAGACCTGAAAGTGCATGGCGCGGCGCTGCATCAGAACACCAATACCTTGTCCGCCGCGATGGTGGCGGCGGCGAGCTCGTCCATGGTGCTGCGGCGGGCGCCCTCCATCATGTCGCTGTCGGCAAGGCCACGCGCGTCCATGCAGGTGCCACACAGCAGCACCTCGCCTTTGCCGGCGAGCACCCGCTTCAGCATGCGCTCCATGTTGTAGTAGCCTTCCGGTGTCTTCTGGCCGGACTTGGCGGCCACGACCGCGTCGGCCATCAGGAATACGGTGATATGGTTGGCGGAGTCGGCCTTGAGGAGCGCACTCGCCAGCCGCAGGGCGTTGTAGCAACGCTCGGTGCCGTAGGGAGGGTCGTTGAGGATGAGCAGGGTTTTCATGGGCGCGGCTTGTTCCTTAGGCGGCATCGTGCTAGCTACATTCAATCACTCTGCTGAATGATTGCAATAAAGGGAGCGCCCGTGTCAACCACTGGTCCGAAACAGGCGATCTATTCCGGTCTCGCCGAGGTCGCGCAGGCCATCGGCCATGCCCACCGGCTGGAACTGCTGGAGCATCTGGCGCAGGGCCAGCGCAGCGTGGAAGAGCTTGCCGAGCGAGCCGGCCTGAGTTTCGCCAACGCCTCGCGCCATCTGCAGATCCTGCGCCGCGCGCGGCTGGTCGAGACGGAGCGCCAGGGCAAGCGCATTCTCTACAGCCTGTCCGGGGAGACCGAAGTCGTGGCCCTGCTCAAGGCGCTGGGTTGCGTCGGCGAACGGAACGTCGCCGAGGTGCGCCAGATGATGAACGACTATTTCGGGGCCCGCGACGCTTTGGCTCCGGTGACCCGGAACGAGCTCCTCGCGTCCTTGCGCGACGGCATGGTGACGCTGCTCGACGTACGACCCGAGGATGAATTCGCGCTCGGCCATCTGCCTGGCGCGTTGAATCTGCCGCTCACCGAGTTGGAACAGCGGCTGTCGGAATTGCCGAGGGATCAGGAGATCATCGCCTATTGCCGCGGCCCATATTGCGTCCTGTCCGTGGACGCGGTGTCGAGCCTGCGCGCCAAGGGCTACAAGGTTCGCAGGCTCGAGGACGGGTTCCCGGAGTGGAAGGCGGCCGGACTGGACATCGAGGCCGGCGCATGAGCCGGCAGACAGCGTCCGGAGCAGAAGAGGAAACGGCTTCAGGACGACAAGACCAAAGATCGCCGATCCTGCAGGCCAAGGACTATTCCGCGCCGTCCGCGTTCCGGCCGGAAGCACTTCTGCGTGAGGCGCGCCGGCAGAAAAGCCTGCCGATGTCGCCGGTTCCCGACATCTGTATTCTGGATCCCGACGGCGATGTCGTTCGCCACTTGAAGCGGACGGGTCGTGGACAGCTTCATGGCGGCTGGGCCTGCTATCACACCGAGCTTCTGACCTTCGATCTTGAAGGGATCGGCGAAGTCGGAATCGTCGGCTGCGCCGTGGGCGCTTCCTTCGCCGTGCTCGTCGCCGAGCAGCTCTTCGCCTCAGGCTGCAAGTTGCTCGTCAGCGTTACCTCTGCCGGGCTGATCGCCGACAGCGGGCCCACGCCCTACTTCGTATTGATCGACCGTGCATTGCGCGACGAGGGCACGAGCTACCACTATCTGCCGCCATCGACCTTTTCGGAGGCGCCGAGCGCGAACCTGCTTGCGGACGTCGAGAGAGCTCTTCCGGAACATTGCGACGTGGTCGTTCACCGGGGCGCTACCTGGACGACCGACGCGCCCTATCGCGAAACCGAAACCGCGATCGAGGCAGCGCGCGCCAAGGGGGTGGTTGCCGTCGAGATGGAAGCGGCCGCGCTCTATGCCTTCGCGACGGCAAGAGACAGATCGGTGGTCTGCTTCGCGCATGTCACCAACAGCATGGCCCGGACCGAAGGAGATTTCGAGAAGGGCGATGCCGATGGTGTGACGGCAACATTGGCGGTCGTCGCCGCCACAGCGAGGGCGTGGACCTCCACGTCACCGCTTGAACGCGATAGCATTTGATTGGAGCGGGGCGGATGCGGATGCGGATATGGAGCAGTATTATCTGGTCGCCATCGTGACGCTGCTTTGCAGCCTCATGATCTTCGGCATGGCACTCACCGTCGCGAGGACCCACAGGACAACGGGCATCCTCGCGCCGACCATGACCGGCGATCCGCTGCTCGAGCGCGCCATCCGCGGCCATTCCAACACGATCGAGTGGTTGCCGGTCTTCCTGCCTTCGATGTGGCTGTTCGCGATCTACTGGAGTCCGGAATGGGCAGCGGCTCTGGGCGCCTTGTGGCTGGTCGGACGGATTGCCTATTTCGTCGGCTACCTCGTCGCGCCGTTGAAGCGCTATCCGGGCTTCTTCATCCAGGCCATAGCGGCGTTTGCACTGCTGTTCGGCGCACTGGGACGCATCATCTATCTTATGAACAGCTAGAGGCTTTTGGGTCGCGGATGGCGCTGTCGTTCATTAATTGAGCTCAAGGATGGGATGCCGCGGGGCCGATATCTGGATCCTTGCTTTGGCACTCGACACGCTCGACCGCCTCTCGACACCGTTTTTTCCGGCAGGTGCCCCGGAAGTATCGTCCGGGGAGTGCCCGTTGCATTTATCGCCATCGAGGCGTCGAATAGCCCGTCATGGCGGTCATGCCGCGCATTACGCGCGAGCCGTTGGTCGAAGCGAGGGAGCGCAGCGATGCAACCCAGAATTGACAGCAATCTCGCTATCCAGGGCGAGCCCGACGAATGGGTCCATTCGGCATGCCTGCTTTGCTCGAACGGCTGCGGTCTCGACATCGCGGTCAAGGACGGCCGCATCGTCGGGGTCCGCGGACAGGCTAGCCATCCGGTCAATTTCGGCCATCTCGGCCCCAAGGGCGAGCATGCCTGGGTGGCCAACCACTCGAAGCGCCGCGGCACGACGCCGATGATCCGCCGCCGGAAGGGCGAGCCGTTGCAGCCAGCGAGCTGGGCGGAAGCAATGGACTTCTTCGTCGAGCGCTTTCGCGACGCCTGGGCGCAAGGTCACAACAATCTTGCCTGCTACAATTCCGGCCAGCTTACCATCGAGGAACTCTATACGCTGGGCAAGCTGTGGCGCGGCGGGCTCCAATCCGCGAATATCGACGGCAATACGCGGCTCTGCACGGCGACATCCGCCACCGGGCTGATGGCCAATTTCGGCACCGATGGCCCGGTCGCGTCCTACGCCGATATCGACCAGGCAGAGTTGCTCTGCCTCTACGGCCACAACGTCGCCGAAGTGCAGACCGTCCTGTGGGAACGGATGCTGGCGTCGAAGCAGAAGAATGGCGGCCGCATCATCGTCGCCGACCCACGCAAGTCACCGACTGTAAGGCAAGGCGCTGATTTGCACCTGCAGCTTGCGCCCGGCACCAATGTCGCGCTGATGAACGGCATCATTCATCTGTTGATCCGCAAGGACTGGATCGACCACGATTTCATCGATGAGCACACGGTCGGCTTTGCCGAGATGGAGGCGATGGTCCGTGACTATCCGCCCGAGCGTGTCGCAAAGATCTGTGCGATCCCCCAAGCCGATCTGGAAACCGCCGCCGAATGGATCGGCACCACCGAGCGTTTCGTCTCGACCGTGTTGCAGGGCTTCTATCAGAGCGTCGAAGCGACCGCCTCGTCGTCACTGGTGAACTCGGTGCACCTGTTGCGGGGCGCCATCGGCAAGCCCGGCGCGGGGCCGCTGCTGATGGCCGGCCAGCCATCGGCGATGTGCAACCGCGAGGCCGGCGCGGGTGGCTCCTACCCCGCCTATCGCAACCCGCACAACGAAGCGCAGATGCGCGATCTCGCCGCGCTCTGGAACCTCGACTACGATCATTTCCGCCACGAAGTTCCGGTCGACATCATGTCGATGATGGAGGCGGCCGAGCGCGGCGAGATCGAGTTCATGTGGGTGATCGGCACCAACCCCTTGGTCAGCCTCCCCGACCAGAACCGTTCCGAACGCATCATGCGCAAGCTGTTCATGGTCGTGCAGGATCCGTTCATCGACGCGGAGACGGTGGACCTTGCGGACATCTATTTTCCGGCCGCGATGTGGGGCGAGAAGACCGGCTGCATCACCAATGCCGATCGCAGCGTCAACCTGCTGCTGCAGGCGGTCGAACCGCCGGGCGAGGCGCGCAGCGACTTCGATATCGTCGTGGAGGTCGCGCGGCGCCTGGGCTTCACGGATCGCGACGGCGCGCCGCTGATCCCGTTCACCGATCCCAGGCAGGCTTTCGAGGAATGGGGCAAGGTCTCGCAGGGGCGTCCGTGCGATTATTCGGGGATGAGCTACGAGCTGATCCTCGAAATGGGCGCGGTGCGCTGGCCGTGCAACGCGCAGCATCCGCGCGGCTGCGAACGGCTCTACGAGGACCTGAATTTCGGGACCGATATCGATTATTGCGAAACCTACGGCCACGATTTGCTGAGTGGCGCCCCCCGTACCCGCACCGATTACGAGCGCATCGACCCCAAGGGCAAGGCGTTCCTGCGGCCCGTGCAGTGGCGGCGACAGCCCAACCCGGTCTCGGAGGACTATCCCTTCACGCTGATCACCGGCCGGGTCGTCTATCATTTTCGACGAGATCACCTCTATGATCGTCAAAGGGAGCAAGCCGACGGAGGCGGTGGATCGTCTCGATGCAGCCATCACGGCCAAGCTGCAGGCCGGTCCGCGGGCCAAGGGCCTTCCGCGACTCGAGGATGCGATCGAGTACGGTGCTGCGCGGCAATGGGCGCTGGATCTGCGCGATGATCTCGCCGACGTTCGTCGCGGAATCGTCGGGCTCGACCAAGTTGACCGTGGGGCCGTCCTATTCGGCCCTCCGGGCACCGGAAAAGCGCTGCTGGCTCAGATGCTGGGGGAGGCCTGTGGCATTCCGACAGTCGTCGCGTCGATGGGAGAATTCTTCGCGACGACCAGCGGTTATCTGGACAGCGTAATCAAGGCACAGAGAAAGGTGTTTGAAGAGGCGAGAAGTAAAGCGCCAAGCTTTCTCTTTCTAGATGAAATTAACGCGCTTCCTAATATCGACAAATTGGGAGACAGGGGTCGCGATTGGTGGCTTCCGGTAATCCTCGATTTCTACACGCTGCTCGATGGAGCGATGTCGGACCGGGATGGCGTGATCGTGATCGGTGCCACCAATAGGCTCGAGGACATCAATCCTGCGCTGCTGCGCCCGGGTCGCCTCGAACGCGCAATCTATGTCGGCCCTCCGGATGCCGCGGGGCTCGAGCGCATCATGCGGCACCATCTGGCCGGGGACCTGACTGGTGAAGATCTTGGTCCATTGGCGCTGATCGGCTCCAACGTAGGGGCGACCGGAGCCATCGTGATGGAGCAGGTTCGCGCCGCCCGACGCCGCGCACGGCGTGCCGGACGCTCGATGCTGCTCGAGGATCTGATGGTTCAGATCGTTTCCGAGGACGATCGTTCGGTGGAAGATCTGCGCCGCACTGCGCTGCACGAAGCCGGCCATGTCGTCGCGGGGCTGGTGCAGGATGTGGGCGCGGTGAAGACCGTTTCGATCCTTTCGACCGGAGCCTCCGGGGGCAACGTATCCTTCGATGAGCGGTCGCTCGCGTACTCGACCCGGGAGCATCTGGACGCGATGATCGTCACCCTGTTGGCTGGGCGCGCCGCTGAACAGCTCGTTCTCGATGTGCCGAGCCAAGGCGCCGGCGGCGCCGCGGATTCCGATCTCGGCCGGGCCACGCAACTGATGACGAGCATCTTCACGGCTACGGGTCTTGGCGGCAGCCTCCTCTTCAGGGCACCGTTCGATCGGGCTCACGAGCTGTTGGTGGTGGATCCCGAGCTGCGGCGCCAGGTGGAGAAGGGGCTCGCCGATCT
>Ga0207420_1000983_pt1 | contig 20237 bp, 19 predicted proteins | sample ThiBio_inoc_biof_FD_183941 | JGI IMG/M metagenome (GOLD analysis project Ga0207420, IMG submission 183941) | Wastewater bioreactor microbial communities from Cape Town, South Africa - Thiocy_inoc_biof (SPAdes) | ecosystem: Engineered > Bioremediation > Thiocyanate > Unclassified | place: South...
AAAATAAAAGAAATCAGTGATCTCTTAACTGATGAAAAAACGAGCCGTGAAAAGCAGACTGATTTTCTAAATCAACTTCAAAACGAAATCTCCAGAATTTCTGCAGAAAATAATGCGCAGAATAAAAAAATAGAAGAACAGCAGGAAATTAACCACAATCAAACAGTAGAAATAAAAAATCTTCAGGATGAAAAGCAAAGTTTAATCGCCCTGAAGTCACAACTTGCGGCGCAAAACGATGGTCTTCAAAAATCCCTTGATAATCAGAAGGAAGAAATTATAAAAATTCAGCATTTGGCCAAAGAGGAGTTTCAGAATCTAGCCAACAACATCTTGGAAGAAAAATCGAAGAAATTTACCGATACCAACAAAGAAAACCTGAACTTATTGCTTAAACCTTTAGGAGAAAATCTTCAAACCTTCAAAAAAAGAGTGGACGAGGTGTATGAAAACGAAGCCCGCGAAAGATTTTCATTAAACAGCACCATTAAACTTATGATGGAGCAAACCAACAAAATCAGTCAGGAAGCAAATAATCTCGCAACTGCTTTGAAAGGCCAAACCAAAAGCCAGGGCGACTGGGGAGAAATGATTCTTGAACGCATATTGGAAGATTCCGGTTTAACGAAAGATCGGGAATATTTTTCCCAATACAACATTAAAAATGAGAACGGCGAAAACCAAAGACCCGATTTCGTTCTTAAACTGCCAGGAAACCAACTGGTGATCATTGATTCCAAAGTTTCTTTAAATGCCTATGAACGTCTGGTTTCGGCGGAAGATGATGATCAAAGGAAGCAAAATCTTGCCTTGCACATTGCCGCCATGAAGCGTCACGTAGATACGCTTGCTGAGAAAAGATACGACCACCTGAAGGAATCACTGGATTTTACCATCATGTTTGTGCCCGTAGAATCGGCGTTTTTAACTGCATTGCAGGCAGATCCTCAATTGTGGAATTACGCCTATAGAAAACACGTCATTTTGCTAAGTCCTACCAATTTAATAGCTTACCTAAAATTAATATCTGACGTTTGGAAACGAGATGATCAAAATAAAAATGCGACGGAAATCGCAAGACAAGCCGGTGCATTGTATGATAAGTTTGAAGGATTTGTAAGTGATCTACTGAAAATAGGAAAGAAGATGGATGATGCAAAAGGCGATTACGAAAACGCAATGAAAAAGCTGGTAAGCGGAAGAGGAAATTTAGTAGGAAGCGTGCAAAAACTAAAACAACTGGGCGCAAAGGCCACCAAAAGTCTTCCGGAAGCACTCATTGAAAGATCAGCTGAAGACCCGGACAGTCTTTTTATAGAAACCGAGCAAGAAAGTACTGAAGAACAGAAGCATGATTGAAAGCATACATAACGACAAAATAAAAAACCTCTCAAGGTTATTGTCTGATAATCGATTTAGGAAAAAATCCGGGTTTTTCATTGTTGAAGGACAACAGGAGAATGCACGAGCGTTGAAATTTGGTTTTGAACCCTCTGAGTTTTTTATTGTGGAAGAACTATTCAGCAATACATTACCAGAAGCAAAAACCCATTTGATTAGTGGCAAAGTTTACGAAAAACTCGCGTACCGCGGGACTTCAGAAGGTATCATCGGTATATATCATGAGAAAAAAAACGACTTAAAAGACTTTACGCCAAAAGAAAATGCATCTATCATTATTGTGGAAGGTGCTGAAAAGCCAGGAAATCTTGGCGCTATTTTAAGGAGTTGCGAAGCATTTGCTATTGATGCGTTGATTGTGACTGACACCAAAGCTGATTTTTTCAATCCCAATGTGATCCGATCCAGCGTAGGATGTTTGTTTGGAATGAATATCTTTGCCGCTGATAACGAAGAAACACTTGCTTTTCTTGAGCATCACGAGTTCAACATTTACTCAACCTTCATGGATGAGAGCGCAGAAGATCTTTACAATAAAAATTTTCGGCAAAAGGCCGCTGTTATTTTTGGTACCGAGCATTCGGGCATTAGCGACTTTTGGATCGGGCGATCTGAAAATATCCTCATTCCAATGGCGGGAACAATTGATTCGCTCAATCTCAGTAATGCCGTTGCAATTACCTGCTACGAGATATTACGACAAAAGAAGTCATAAAAAAAACCGCTTCTCAGGGAGAAACGGTTATTTTTTGTAAGATCGTTACTAATTATTTAGTAGCTTCTTTTACAGCTTCTTTAGCATCTTTAGCAGCATCTTTAGCAGCAGTTGCAGCTCCTTTAGCAGCATCAGCAGCTCCTTTAGCAGCATCTTTAGCAACTTCACCAGCAGCAGTAGTAGTAGCAGCAGCAGCATCTTTAGCAGCGTCTACAGTTACAGTAGCAGCAGAATCAACAACGTGAGCAGCAGAATCAGCTACAACAGCAGCAGAATCAGCTACAGCAGTAGCAGCAGAATCAGCAGCGTTAGCAGATTCAACAGTTTCAGTTTTTTTACAAGCTACAAGAGCTAAAGCAGCGATACCAGCTACGAATAATGACTTTTTCATAATAATTAAATTTAATTGTTTTTTAAAATTCGGTTGTTCTGTTCATTCATTTGAACGGGACAAAGGTATAGCGATAAAAAAATTTGTGTCAGAAAATTAATTGTAATATCTTTGTAAAACTGTTTTACAAATAATTAGTACTGTAAATCAATATTTTAAAGAAATTTAAACATTGAACGAGTTTGATATTTTACACTTTGAGCAGCTAAAAAATGAGGTTCAGGCCCAGTATTTAGTGAATCACACGCCTTCCTTCGAAGACATTTCGAAGTGGAAAGGTATTGATATCATTTATTTTCAGGAGGATTTAAGAAAAATTGCTAAAGGAAATATATCTGAAAAGTCCTTCTATACTTATTTTAAATCCTCGCCGGTTTCCAAACTCCCGAGAATTGATATGCTTAATATCCTTAGTATTTACGTGGGTTACGTTTCCTGGTACGATTTTAAAAAGAATCATCAGTTGCCCTCAGAAATTGCAGCGGGAGATCAAAATCCATCCTCCAATGAAATAGAAGATTCTCAAAATTTTAATAAAAATACATCATTAATTAAAATTGAAGAAGAAAATCCTATTCTAACTCCTAAAACCACAGAGCAACCCACCAAAACCTCTGCTGAGAATATTGATTTACAAAATAGCGCACATGATAATCAAAACATTAGCATCAATAAGCGCGATTTATCCACTTATGATACCACAGAACAAAATTCGCCTTTTGCGGTTGTAAAAAAATACCTTTGGTTGGGAATTTCAGTGATTTTGGCGGTCTTTGTCGGACTTTTGGGTTTTAAAGATGATCTCTTTAGTAAAAAATTCTATTACAGTTTTAGCGACGCTGACAGAAATTCTAAAATTAATGCCGAATTGCAGCTTCAGATTTTGCGTGAAAATGAATCCCCTATTCTCTACACGGCAAAACCCAATGAGCAGTTTGTTTACACTACAAAATCAAAAACCCTGAGGATGGTCGTTTCCTCTCCCTATTACCGAACAGATACCATTTATCGAAACCTGGAAACCGCACCCGAAGTTGAAAACATTGAGCTGAAACCCAACGATTACGCGCAAATGCTATATTTCTACACGAGAAATATGAAAGATTTGAAGCGAAAAAGAGTAGAACTCAACAACCTGATCAGCGATGATGCCACTATTTTTCAAGTGTTCGATAATGATACGTATGGTGTTGAAACCATGGACAAGCAACGCTATATTAGTCTGGTCACTTTACCTACTACTTCTTTGGAAAATCTGGAAGTCATTGAAATTAAGAATGATAAATTCGGAAAAATTAGTATGATTAAATTTAAAATTATCTCCGATGAAAAGAAATAAATTGGTTTTTACCTTTTTCTGGCTGTTTCTGTTAATGATTGGATGCAAGAAGGAATCACAGGGAATATCTGATCTACAGATTGTTCGCAACAATAATAACAAGAAAACCTACCCAGTCAATAAAATGGACAGCGTGCAGGCGATTGAGTTTATTACAAAACAGAAAATTCAGGAACTCCTGGATTTGTCAACGCTTTACACATCGGGAAAACGCGATACTGAAATTGATTCTGTTATTTATGCCCAGATGAAGAGTTACTTTGCAGAAAAAGGTCCGGATCAGCTGAAACCTATCCTCAAACAACTAGACAGCTTCAAAGTAAAAACCGCGAAAGTAGGTAATCTCCTGGTATCTAAAGAAATTAAAGGAAAAGACACGCTGGATTTTGCTAAATTTAGTGTTGAATATTTTGATAAAAACGATAAATCAATTGGTGTTTTCGAAAAAAATGCTCAATACACATTAAAGCTAACGCCAGTTAAATTCAAAAAAGAATTTCAGTTTTATTTCGTCGATTTTGATGTAAAACCTCCGAAAGATAGCACTTCCGTTGGCGTTACTAAATAATCGAGGGGAATATCCTTTTCCCAAGAATCGTCAATCTCTTCCTGTGGATTAAAAAAACTGACACCCACCTTAATAGAATGAGGCGTTAACTTTTCGAAAAATCCGTCGTAATAACCTTTGCCATACCCAACTCTGTTTCCGTGAGCATCACTTCGGTATTATCGTTGCTTTCCGGCTCGGTAATTCCCCATGCGTTCTTCTTCAACTGAGTATCAGCGGTAAGCGTTACCGAGATCATCTTTTTGTTTACAATTTTGGGAACAAAGACGTTGACTTGATGTTTAAAAAATGTCTCCACAAACAATGAAGTATCTACTTCACCCTTCTCGGGAATTGAAAGAAAGCAGTGAACATTTTGCATTTTTTCTAGTTTAAAAAAATCGACAAAATTTTCAAAAATCTGTGCCGACTTGGTCAAAACCTCATCTTTGGATAAAGCTTCCCTCTTTTTTAAATACTTTTCGCGGAGTTCGGACTTTTTCATTCAAATCAAATTTTCATCGATGGGTGTAGTTGAATAAAGAAAAATTTCACTTCAAACTACACTTCCTTCACCGAAATAATTTTTACCGGACACGCTTTTGCCGCCTTTTCGCTTGGTTCGAAAGCTTCAGGATTGGGTACTTTAATGGTATGAAATCCTTTTTTGTCCACCGACTTCAACAGCACTGATTTACCGTCCTTCTTTGACATCCGGAAAAATTCGGGTGCAAATTCGGCGCAGTAATTACATCCAATACATTTGTCGCGTTGCAGCGTGATGATTACCATAAATTAAATAAAAAAGAATCAAGGTAAGCGAAAAAAAACTAAAATACTTACAGTCAATACACTGATGCAGTAATTTTTACGCTTCCACAATTTTATACAGTTTATCGCTGGGTCTTACCCTGAAATCAGTCTTAAAGGTAATGACGTCCGATTTTGTGGCTTTGTCGGCTTGCGGTTTTTGATCTACCTGCATGGCTTCCATCACCATCTCCTGTGACCCTGTTGTAGGACCCTGAATCAATACTTTATCGCCCACGTTGATGTCGTATGCCTCAATCAAAAATTCGGCAATATTGGATTTTGGATAGAAATGTCGGCCTTTCCCGATATATACTTTCTTCTGAGTTGCCGCAGAACCAGAAATTGCAGACCATTCTCCCAATTCCTGTCCCAAATAATAGCCACTCCAAAAACCTCTGTTGTAAACAGTTTCCAATTGTTTCATCCAACCTTCCACTTTCTCCTGGCTAAATGTTCCGGCAGCGATGGCATCAATTGCTTCCCGATAACATTTGGTAACGGTTGCCACATATTCTGGCGCTCTTCCGCGACCTTCAACTTTCAGAACTTTCACCCCTGCATCTACGATCTGATCTAGGAAACCGATGGTACACAAATCTTTTGGTGACATCATGTATTCGTTATCCAGTTCTATTTCAAATCCTGTTTCCTGATCGATAACGGTATATTTTTTACGGCAGTTCTGCTTACATGCGCCGCGGTTTGCAGAGGAGTTGCTTGAATGTAAACTGAGGTAACATTTCCCGGAAACAGCCATGCAAAGCGCACCGTGACCGAAAATCTCAACTTCTACAAGATTGCCATTCGGACCTTTTACCTGCTCTTTAACAATCTGATCACATATCTTTTTGATTTGAGTAATAGAAAGTTCTCGGCTCATCACCATGGTATCAGCAAACAATGCATAGAATTTTACCGTTTCAATATTGGTAATATTGATTTGGGTGGAGATATGCACTTCCATCCCAATTTGCCGGGCATAAGCAATAACGGCCTGATCCATCGCGATCACCGCCGTTAAACCCGCAGATTTCGCCTTATCCAACAGCGTTTTGATGATGGACAAATCGTGATCGTATATAATGGTATTTAAAGTAAGATAAGTACGTACCCCTTTCTCGGCACATCTACTGGCGATTTCGGGCAAATCATCGATGGTGAAGTTCATGGAAGCGCGCGCTCTCATATTGAGCTGCTCCACACCAAAGTACACCGAATCTGCACCGTTATCAATTGCCGCCTGAAGCGCAGTGAAATCACCGGCAGGAGACATAAGTTCTATTGTTCCGCTTTTTGTCATTGACTCTATTGAAAATTTTTGCAAAGATAGTGAAAATGTAAAAGCTTGATTTTATTTCTGCTTTAACGTGCAAAAGACCATTTACAACCTAAAACTCATTATAAATATACTTCAAAATATTCCTCTCTGCATCGGCAAATGGCACTTTTCTTCTCGCCATGGCTTTTTCGGCGACTTCATAAGCTTTCTCAAGCTTAAATTTCTCGTCGCCTTTCATTCCGCCCCAACTAAAATTTTCTACTAGATTGGGAGGGAAGCCAATTTTGAAAATATTAGCAGCAACACCAACGATAGTACCCGTGTTAAGTTGTGTATTAATGGCGGTTTTGGAATGATCACCCATAATAAGACCTGCAAACTGAAGACCCGTATCCAAGAATCTTTTGCTCCTGTAATTCCATAATTTCACAGTGGCATAATTATTTTTAAGATTGGAAGAATTGGTGTCTGCACCCAGATTGCACCACTCCCCGATCACCGAATTGCCTACAAAACCATCGTGCCCCTTATTAGAATATCCAAAAATTACAATATTATTTACCTCGCCACCCACTTTAGAATGCGGACCAATTGTTGTGGCACCATAAACTTTTGCACCCAAATTGAACTTGGATTCTTCACACAACGCAATGGGACCGCGAAGATGACACCCTTCCATCACTTCAGCATTTTTCCCGATATAAATTTTACCGGATTTGGTATTGAGCGTAGAAAATTCCACCGAAGCGCCTTCCTCTATAAAGAGATCGTCGATATTTCCTAAAAACCCACTGGTTTTTGATAATTCCTGCGATACTTTGCCTTTTGTCAGAAGCTCATAATCGAAGTCGATGGCTTTTTCATTGAAGGAAAATAAATCTGTGGGTTGACGAAAAAAAAGCAGTTCTTCATGAATGTCAGTCATTTTTTCAATCTGATTCAGGGAGAAATCTTCCATATTCACCTTGGCGACGAGCAATTCATTTTCGTACACTAAAGCATCGCCCAATTTTAAATTCTTAATTTGATCAAGAACGCTTTTGGTGGGTAAAAAATTGGGAACAATAAACAAACTTTCTTTAGGATGAGGGTGCTTAAATTTTTCCTGCAAAAAATCTTCGGTAATAAATGAAATCTCCTGCGTATCCAAAAGTTTTTGCCATCTTTCCGTAAAAGTAAGAATACCGCAACGCATTTCTGCTACGGGTCTTGTAAACGTGAGGGGCAGAAAATCTTCCCAAAACTGGGCATCAGAAAAAACAAGTTGCATATCGGTATAATTTTACCGTAAAAATAAACTTTTTTGTAGATTTGTTCAGCAACGAAAAAGAATAAATGAAGAACTCAAGCTCATTTTTTATCATTTTGCTGGCCGCTGCAGTTATCATAAGACTCTTGACTGTATTTTTCGTTCCGACGTTTGATGCACCAGACGAGGAACCGCATTTTCAATAACAAAAAAAATCTCCAGAAAAATCTGGAGATTTATAGTCTATTAATAAAAAATTACTTCGCGAATTTTTTGTATTTGTTCATGAATTTATCAACTCTACCTGCTGTATCAACCAATTTCACTTTACCAGTGTAGAAAGGGTGAGAAGTGGAAGAGATTTCCATTTTGATCAAAGGATAAGTTTCTCCATCATATTCAATGGTATCTCTGGTTTCAGCAGTAGATTTGCAAAGAAACACATCGTCGTTACTCATATCTTTGAATACGACTAATCTATAATTTTCTGGGTGAATTCCGTTTTTCATAATCAATTTATTTTAAATTTTTTACACAAAATTCGCTTCGAAATGAGTAATGGATTTTTCTCTGCAGAATTTTAGGTTGCAAAAGTACAAATATTTTTCTAATTCGCAAACCGCATTTTAAGAAATCTCAAAATTTTATGGTTCAACAATTTTAATTAAATTTGAAACTTCTATAATTTCATCAATGAACAAGAAATTCAACCTCCTATTAGGTCTTTCATTTTGGATCTTACTTACTGCAATTGCCTGTAGCCGAGACGATATAAGTTTTGATAGCCCATCTCAACTTTTGAGATTTTCTACAGATACGGTTTTTTGTGATACCGTTTACAATCAGATGCGCTCGGAAACCTATGCCGTAAAAGTGTATAACAACGAGGACAAAGACGTGATGATTCCTAAAATTTCATTAGAAAGCGGCAGTGCTTCCCTCTACAGAATTAATGTGGATGGAAAAGCAGGAACCGAATTCACCAATGTGCCACTGAGAAGAAAAGATTCCCTTTATGTTTTTGTAGAAATAGCGCCAGTTGCCAATGCACCCGAAGCTATTGCAGAAGATCGCGTGCTCTTCCAGACGCCTGCGGGAAGCCAACATGTCACGTTGTTTTCTGTAGTGCAGGATGCAGAATACTATATTCAAACCGATACTAACCCCAATGTTTTATCTGATAACACAACGTGGACCAATAACAAAGCCAAAATTATTTTCGGCAAATTAACTTTAGCCGAAGGAAAAACACTAGACATCCAACCCGGAACCAAAGTGTACTTCCGCAAAAACAGCGGAATGCAAATTTCCAAAAATAGCACCCTGAATGTGAATGGAAGTTTAGGAAAAGATGTTATTTTCCGTGGAGATCGCAGCGATACCAAATACGACACCATTCCTAAAAACTGGAACGGAATTTATTTTGAACCCAACGCAAAACTATCCATGAACTATGCAAAAGTTTTCGGCGGAACTCGTGGTTTAGAAATGACACAAACTGTTGCCAATATCAGCAACTCCATCATTCATACCCATCAGGAATATGGAATTTTCGCAGTGAATTCTACCATTACTGCCAAAAATTTAGTGATGAACAACTGTGGTGAAGCGGATTTAGGAATTTTTAAAGGAGGTACCTACACGATCACGCATTCTACCTTGGCCAATTATTGGCAAATGAATGGTGCAATGCCAGGACTGGGAATTTATGCCACTAACGAGTATGTAAACAGAACGACGACTGAACAAGGAGCTCTCAACCTAAATATTCGCAACACTATTGTTTACGGTGAAAAGGACAATTCAATTCAGTTTAAAGCAACAACTGGACAAACCTTTAGTTATACATTCCAAAATTGTTTGGTAAAACAAGGTGCAAATCCGGGTTACACAATGGATGGGGCTTCGTTGAAAAATCAGGATCCACAGTTCGAAAATTATTTTACACAGAAAATGAATCTACGCGTGAAAGCGGCTTCGCCCGCCAAAGGAAAAGGCAGCACTATTACATTACCTTTCAATGATATTGTGGGTAACCCAAGAAGCAATCCGCCAACGATTGGAGCTTACCAATAATAGATATCATGGACAAACCTCGCGAAATTTCACAATTGCAAAAACAAGTCGATGAGTGGATTAAGACCGTCGGCGTTCGATATTTTAATGAATTAACGAACATGGCGATCCTAACCGAAGAAGTGGGAGAAGTGGCCAGAATTATTGCAAGAAGATACGGTGAACAAAGCGAAAAAGAATCGGATCGATCCAAAAATTTGGGCGAAGAATTGGCCGATGTGCTTTTTGTAACGCTTTGCCTAGCCAACCAAACAGGTATTGATTTGCAAGAGGCGTTTGACCAAAAAATGAAAAAGAAAACAGAACGGGATTTTGAAAGACATCAGAATAACGAAAAACTTCAATAATTCGGCACCTTAGATTCAGCAAGAAATTTATGCAATTAGAAAAATCGACTTTAAAACCGAATGTTACACTGCAAATTAACGGTTCAAAAAGCATATCGAACCGGCTGCTGATTTTGGATCATCTTTTTGGAAATCTGCTGATCGAAAATCTTTCGGATTCACAAGATACCCAAATTTTGAAAAGTGCGCTAAACACTGACAGCACTGTAATTGACATTCACCATGCCGGCACAGCAATGCGTTTTCTTACTGCCTACTTTGCAATACAAGATGGCAGAACGGTGCTTCTAACGGGTTCCGACAGAATGAAACAGCGACCTATCAAATTTCTGGTCGATGCATTGAGAGAGTTGGGTGCAGATATTTCTTACACTGAAACGGAAGGTTTTCCGCCACTCAAAATTACAGGAAAGAAACTCCAAAAAAATTCTGTGAGGGTGGCAGCCAATATTTCCAGCCAGTTTATTTCCGCATTAATGCTAATTGGTGGTTCATTAGAAAACGGTTTAGAAATTAATCTTAAAGGTGAAATTACCTCGCGCCCTTATCTGGAAATGACTCTCAAAATCCTTAAAAACACCGGTATTTGCAGCCGATGGCGAGGAAACCGTATTCAGATATTTTCGGACCTTCCGCAAAACAAAAACTCGCTACTTCAGAAGTTTGTTGTGGAAAGTGACTGGAGTTCGGCGTCGTATTTTTATTCGCTTGCCGCCATCGGAAAGCAGAGTATTAATTTGCAAAGTTTTCGTCCTCATTCTTTGCAGGGCGACTCGGTGTTGAAAGAGATTTATTGGGAAAACTTTGGTGTAAATACCATTTCCGAAGATGCAGAAAGTAGAATTTCTCTTTTACCGGACCATCATTTCACATATCCCGAAAAAATCATCTTGGAGATGAACGACTGCCCGGATATTGCCCAAACTGTCTGTGTAACGGCAACAGCTCTAAAAATCCCTTTCGAATTGCGTGGACTGCACACCTTGAAAATAAAGGAAACAGACCGCCTACAGGCATTGAAAGATGAACTCTTCAAAATTGGCTGCATCGCTGAGATTACTGAAGATTCCATCACCTCACAAAAATTCTTTGAACCCAACGAGCATATTGCTATCGCAACATATAACGACCACCGAATGGCCATGAGTTTTGCGCCCTATTGCCTTTTGAAACCGCTTATCATAGAGAATGAAGAAGTGGTAGAAAAATCGTACCCGCGCTTTTGGGAAGACTTAAAGAGCATTTTACAGTAATTTTACCTCAAATGAGCGATCATCCACAAACCATCATCATCACAGGAAGTTCGGCAGGCATTGGTTTTGCACTGGCCGAGTTTTTCGGTAAAAAAGGGCACCATGTTTATGGGCTAAGCCGTAAAAACACCGTCTCAAATCACTTCACCACGGTTCCCACGGATGTAACTGATGACACACAAATTAAGAATGCTGTTTCGCAGATTTTAGAAACAGAAGACAACATCGATGTATTGATCAACAATGCCGGCATGGGCATGGTGGGTCCTGTGGAAGGTTCGTCGCAGGAAGAAATTCTCAGGTTATTCAATTTGAATCTTGTTGGCTCCGTGCAAATGATGAACGCCGTGCTTCCCAAAATGCGGGAACAGCAATCGGGGAAAATCATTAATATTTCAAGCATTGGTTCCGAAATGGGATTGCCTTTCCGTGGATTTTACTCTGCATCAAAATCAGCATTAGATAAAGTAACTGAAGCCATCAGATACGAAGTTTCACCTTGGAAAATCTCCGTTTGTGCATTGCACTTAGGCGACATTAAAACCAATATTGCTGAAAACCGTGTGCGAACCGCTGTTTCAGAACCCTACAGAAAAACCTTTGACAAGGTATATGCGTTGATGAACAGTCATGTTGATGCTGGAACCATGCCTATTGCTGTTGCTGCCTATATCGAAAAACTGCTCGTTAAAAAAAGATGGAAAGCACACTATTATTTTGGGCCGTTTGGTCAAAAAATCGGAGTTCCGCTTAAATGGATATTACCCCAAAATTTTTACGAAAATCTCATGAAAAAATACAATCAGCTTGACTGAAAATTTTTGGATTTTCTGCTCCAAAAAAAAACAATCAACGCAATTATCTCAAAAGAATTAACGTATATTTGATTGATCAAAATTCAACATCCCGTCATGAAAAAATCACTTATTGCCGCATTGGTTCTCACAGGCATTATTTTCACTCAGGCCCAACAAGTGTCATCGGTTAGTGAAATTGCCAGAATGGCAAAGTTCAGCAAGGTTATTGATGAAATTAATAATGGTAAACAAAAAATAAAATACTCCGATATTCAGGGAATACCGTACTATACCGCCACTTTTGAAGATGCGCGAGTAGGTGACACATCGGGGAAGATTCCCATTCGGTACAACACTTTTTTAGATACCATAGAACTTTTGGAACAGCGGAATGTTTACGAATTACCCCGTGAAGAATCTTATCCCAAATTCACTTTTGATAATGGTTTAAAACTGGTTTTCGTTAATACTTTCGACCAATATGCCGGCTATTTTTTTGAATTGGCAAGCGGAAAAACGCGTCTGTTAAAAAAGGTGATCACCAAGTTTTATGATCCGGTTCCGGCACCCAATTCACTGATTCCTGGTACGCCTGCAAGGTTCGAAACCGAGAAACCTATTTACTTCATCCGTACGGCAGACAATATGATTAGAGTACCTAAAAATGATAAAGATTTAATTAAATCTTTTCCGGATAAAGCCGATGAACTAAAAAATTTCATCAAAAAGAACAACATCAAAATGAATCAGGAACCCGATTTAATAAAGCTTGTTAATTTCCTGAATCAATAAAACTAAAAAAGCACTATCAATTTAATAGTGCTTTTTTTTATTACAAAACCTCCCTTCCTATTTTCAGAATATTATTGCTTTTCCCCATGGAATAAAAATGTAAAACAGGAACTCCAAAATCCAACAATTCTTTGCATTGCTGAATGGCCCATTCTACGCCCACCTCGCGAACGTCTCTATTGTCTTTGCATTTCAGCACTTCTGAAATCAACATTTCGGGTATGTCAATCTTAAAAACCTGGGGCAAAAGCTGAAGGTGTTTTTTTGTGGCAATCGGTTTTATGCCCGGAATTATCGGAACATCAATTCCCATGGCTCTTGCGGCGCTCACAAACTCAAAATATTTTTGATTATCGAAAAACATTTGGGTCACAATATAATCGGCACCTGCCTCTACCTTTTTCTTGAGCATTTGCAGGTCATAATTCATAGAAGGTGCTTCAATATGTTTCTCGGGATAGCCAGCAACCCCGATGCAAAAAGAGTTGTGTTCTTCACAAACAATTTCGCCGCTCAGGTATTTTCCGCTCCCCAAATCCTGAATTTGCGATACCAAATCGGAGGCATAATGATTTCCGCCTTTTGCGGGCTCAAAATATTTCTCGCCTTTCATCGCATCTCCACGAAGAGCCATGATATTATTGATTCCCAAATACATACAGTCCACTAAAAGATATTCGGTTTCTTCCTTTGTAAATCCACCACACAACACGTGCGGTACTGTATCCACATTGTATTTATGTTGAATGGCCGCACAAATCCCCAACGTTCCGGGACGCATTCTGGTGGTTTTTCTTTCTAAAAGTCCGTTTCCTTTTTCGATGAATACATATTCTTCTCTGGACGTCGTGACGTCAATAAAGGGTGGCTTAAACTCCATCAAAGGATCAATATTTTCGTACAAATCGGCAATTCCAACCCCTTTTGGTGGTGGTACTATTTCGAAGGAAAAAAGGGTTTTGCCGTTGGCGTTTTTTATGTGGTCAGTGATTTTCATATTTTATTATAAGTCCATTTGTTTTTATATTTTTTTGGGCTTGCCCCTCTCCTTTTTATTTTTTGAATTTGGGAGCGGCGGCTTCGCCGCCACTCCCAAATTCAAAAAAACCCTCCGCATCGGGTCGCTACGTCCGCTTCTACTCCTCAAGCCAGTAGCATTTTCCATCGCTTTCTGCGGGGTAACCGCTTCCATCGCTCACGCAAAGTGTATTTCAACGAAAGCGTTATCAGTATCTCAAGATCTATTCCTAATCAACTAACATTGGCGCCAGCCATTTCCTGGCATACTCCAAATCTACCTGTTTGCGTTTTGCAAAATCTTCCAGCTGATCTTCTTTTATTTTCCCAACTCCAAAATACTTGGCGTGCGGACTTCCGAAATAATAACCCGAAACCGCTGCCGTTGGCCACATGGCTAAACTCGAAGTCAGCTCAACACCGATATTTTCTTTTACTTTCAGCAAGTCCCAAATCGTCAATTTATCCAAATGATCCGGACAGGCAGGATAACCGGGAGCCGGACGAATTCCTTTGTATTTTTCAGAAATTAATGCCTCATTATCCAAATCTTCATCGGCTGCATAGCCCCATATTTTGGTTCTCACTTTTTTATGTAAATATTCCGCAAAGGCCTCTGCAAAACGATCAGCCAATGCTTTTACCATAATGGCGCTGTAATCGTCGTTATCGTCTTCATACTTTTTGGCCAATTCTTCGGTGCCAAAACCTGCACAAACACAGAAAGCACCAACATAATCTTCTTTTCCTGAAGATTTCGGTGCGATAAAATCCGATAAAGCCAAGTATTCTTTCCCTTCAGATTTCTTCAACTGCTGACGAAGGGTTCTGAAGAAAAAAGTTTCGCCATTGCTTTGGAGTTCAATATCATCCTGATCATTCGCATTCGCAGGAAAAATTCCAAAAATGGCTTTGGCGGTTAACAGTCGTTCATCCAGAATTTTCTTGAGCATTTTTTGAGCATCGGCAAATAATTCGGTAGCTTGTTCGCCAACGACATTATCGGTTAAAATATTTGGATATTTCCCGTGAAGATCCAGTTCTTGTAAATTTTGGTTTTCAATAATTTGTATTCCTAGATTTTGAGGTTTGAATATTTCTTCCTGTTCCCAATCTATTTTAAACTTCTGCTTTCTGGCTTCCTCAATCGAAATGTATTCTTTCTCCACCTGACGGTTCAGGAATTTTTCTCGAAATTCTTCGTAATCTTTCTTTAATTCCAAAGAATATCCGGTCGATTTTTCTTTATTGAGCAAAGCACTCACCACCCCAACTGCTCTGGAAGCATCATTTACATGAACCACAGCATTGTTGTATTTTGGGTCAATTTTTACGGCGGTATGCGCTTTGGAAGTGGTGGCTCCACCAATCAACAACGGAAAATTAAGGTTTTGACGCTGTAATTCATTGGCAACGTGTACCATTTCGTCCAAACTTGGAGTAATGAGTCCACTTAAACCAATCACATCCACATTTTCATCAATGGCAGTTTGAATAATTTTTTCAGCGGGTACCATCACCCCTAAATCGACAATTTCGTAATTGTTACAGCCCAACACCACACTCACAATATTTTTCCCAATATCGTGAACATCGCCTTTCACCGTCGCCATGAGGATCTTTCCGTTGGATCTTTGTGCTGAATCTTTCTCTGCTTCGATAAAAGGTTGCAGATACGCCACCGCCTTTTTCATTACCCTTGCCGATTTTACCACTTGGGGCAGAAACATTTTCCCGCTTCCGAAGAGATCTCCCACAACACCCATTCCCGTCATTAAATGCCCTTCGATTACGTGCAATGGTTTCTCTGACTCTTGCCTTGCCTGCTCGACATCTTCTTCAATAAAACGATCAATTCCCTTCACCAAAGAGTGCGTAATACGATCTTGAAGTGGTGCATTTCGCCATTCGAGGTTTTCAACGATTTCCTTTTTTACCGATTTATTCTTTTCAGAATAATCCAAAAGTCTTTCTGTTGCATCTTCTCGCCGATCGAGCATTACATCTTCCACCAGCTCCAGTAAATCTTTCGGAATTTCATCGTACACCTCCAGCATGGTTGGGTTTACAATTCCCATATTCATTCCCGCCTGAATGGCATAATATAGAAATACGGAATGCATCGCTTCGCGCACCCTGTCATTCCCACGAAACGAAAACGACACGTTCGAAACACCTCCAGAAACAGAAACTCCCGGAAGATTTTCACGAACCCATCTCGTTGCTTCAATGAAATCTAATGCATTTTTGCGGTGCTCTTCCATCCCGGTAGCAACGGGGAAAATATTCAAATCGAAAATAATATCTTCTGGCGGAAACCCGATGACCTCCGTTAAAATCTTGTAACTCCGGGTACAAATTTCTATTCTTCGATCATAATTATCGGCTTGTCCTACCTCATCAAACGCCATCACAATTGCTGCGGCACCATATCGTTTAATGGCTTTTGCGTGATTGATGAATTCGGTTTCACCTTCCTTCAACGAAATGGAATTCACCACTGGCTTACCCTGAACTACCTGTAATCCGGCTTCCAAAATCTCCCATTTGGAAGAGTCGATCATAATTGGGATTCTGGCAATATCCGGTTCAGAAGCGATGAGATTCAAAAATTTAATCATTGATGCTTTCCCATCCAGAAGTCCGTCGTCGAAATTGACATCGAGGATCTGCGCTCCTCCTTCTACCTGATTTCGGGCAATATCGAGCGCCTCAGAAAATTTTTCTTCTTTAATGAGTCGTAGAAATTTTTTAGAACCTGCCACATTGGTTCTTTCTCCAACGTTAATAAAATTGGAATCGGGCGTTATAATTAATGGTTCGAGACCAGAAAGTCGTAAATAGTTCATCTTTTATTTAAATTACCAATGCAAACATTTAGAAATTCACGAATGCTACTGTCACATTCTTCCCATTCGTACATTGATACATTGTTATATCGTTACTTTGAGCTTTCTAGGTTCATAATCTTTCACCAGTTCGGCAATCGCTTTAATATGTTCCGGTGTTGTTCCGCAGCAACCGCCAATAATGTTGATTAAACCTTTGTCGGCATATTCTTTAATTTGCGATGCCATGTGTTCCGGCGTTTCGTCGTACTGTCCGAATGCATTGGGTAAACCCGCATTTGGATAAGCCGAAATATGAAACTCGGAATTCGCGGAAATGGTTTCCAGATAAGGGGTTAACTGTTTGGCTCCTAACGCGCAGTTGAAACCCACACTTAACAAATTAAGATGCGAAACAGAAATGAGAAATGCCTCTGCAGTTTGTCCGCTCAAGGTTCTTCCGGAAGCATCGGTAATGGTTCCCGAAACCATAATCGGAATCTGGATATTGCGCTCATCCTGAATTTCGTCGATGGCAAAAAGTGCAGCTTTTGCGTTCAACGTATCGAAAATAGTTTCCACCAAAAGAATGTCGGAACCACCGTCCAGCAATGCTTCTGCCTGTTGTTTGTAGGCCATTCTTAATTCATCAAAAGTGATGGCGCGAAAACCGGGATCGTTAACATCCGGACTTAAACTTGCCGTTTTGTTGGTTGGACCAATGGAACCGGCTACAAATCTTGGTTTTTCAGGCGTTAAGGCGGTGAATTCGTCGCAAACTTTTCGGGCGATTTTTGCCGACTCGAAATTGAGTTCGTACACCAAATCTTCCATGTGATAATCGGCCATGGCAATCGTGGTTCCCGAAAAAGTATTGGTTTCGATAATGTCGGCTCCGGCTTCCAAATATTTACGATGCACTTCTTCAATGGCTTTGGGCTGCGTTAAAGACAAAAGATCATTGTTCCCTTTTACTGGTGATTTCCAATCTTTAAACCTTTCGCCACGGTAATCTTCTTCCTCGAAACCGTAACGCTGAAGCATGGTTCCCATAGCACCGTCGAGAACTAAAATTCTTTCGGAAAGTGCTTTGTATAATTGTTCTGAATTTTTCATTTTTCTATTGTATAAATTACCGCGGGTTTCCCATCCAGTTCTGCTTCCTTCTCATATTCAAGCCCAATTTTTTGAAGTACTTTTATGGAAGCTTTATTTTCTTTCATTGCTCTTCCGATAATGCGTTTTAGATTCAACTTTTCAAATCCGTAATGTAAGCATGCATTTGCACTTTCTGTCGCATATCCTTTGTTCCATTCTTCCTCAAAAAAGCGAAATCCAATATCCGTTTCATTTTCCATTTCGCCCAATTTCAATCCGCACCAGCCCACAAATTGATTAGAATCTTTAAGAATTACGGCCCATCTGCCATAACCGTTTACTTGATAGTCCTTGTAATTCTCTAAGAATTCTCTCGCCTCTTCGATACTTTTGAAAGATAAATTGCCTGTATATCTTATCACATTAGGATTTAGATTTAATTTATAAAAATCTTCTGCATCATCGGAAGTTAATTCTCGTAGCAAAAGCCGGTTTGTCTCTAAAATTACGTTCATCATTTATCGTGTATCGTGACCTGTTTTTTATTGTTAAATCTTACGCAGCCCGACCTGAGTGGAGCTCTTTTTGTGCAGCGAAGCGGAACAAAAAAGCGGGAACGGAGGGCGGAAATAGCTGCCCAAATAAAACTAATCCAACGCTTGTTTTAGATCTGCAATAATATCGTCCACATTTTCTAAACCGACCGAACAACGAACCAATCCAGCCGTGATTCCGACTTCGTTTCTTTCTTCATCCGAAAGCTTGGAATGCGTTGTAGAAGCCGGATGCGTAACAATTGTTCTGGTATCGCCGAGATTGGCTGACAATGAACACATCTTGATTTTATTGAGAAAATTCCTGCCGCCTTCGATGCCACCTTTTACTTCGAAAGCGACAATGCTTCCGCCTAATTTCATTTGCTTTTTGGCAATTTCGTAGTTGGGATGAGATTTCAGAAACGGATATTTCACCAATTCCACATGGGGATGCTGCTCTAAAAATTCCGCCACTTTTAAGGCATTTTCGCAATGTTTATCCACTCTCAAAGCCAATGTTTCCAGACTTTTACTCAACACCCACGCGTTGAACGGCGACATGGCCGGACCAGTATTTCGGGCAAACAGATAAATTTCCCGAATGAGATCAGCCTTTCCCACCGCAACACCACCTAAAACACGACCCTGACCATCGATTAATTTAGTGGCTGAATGCACCACAATATCGGCTCCGTACTTGATCGGCTGCTGCAAATAGGGCGTCGCAAAACAGTTATCGACAACAAACAGCAAGTTGTGTTTTTTGGCGATTTTGCCGAGCAATTCCAAATCTAAAACTTCAATTGCGGGATTGGTGGGCGTTTCAAGGTACAGGATTTTGGTATTGGGCTGAATGAGTTTTTCTATATTTTCGGCATCTTCTGCTTTGAAATAAGTGGTGTTGATATTCCATTTCGGAAAATATTTGGTGAACAACGTATGCGTAGACCCAAACACCGACTGGCAGCTCAAAATATGATCGCCAGCACTCAACAAGGCCGCAAATGTGGAATAGATTGCTGCCATTCCCGTTGCAAAAGCGTAACCGGATTCTGCGCCTTCCATTTTTGCAATTTTATCGACAAATTCGGTGACATTCGGGTTGCTGAAACGGCTATAGAGATTTTTTTCTTTTTCTTCGGCAAAACTCGCGCGCATATCTTCAGCATCTTCAAAAATAAAACTTGAGGTAAGATACAATGGCGTGGAATGTTCATCAAACTGCGTTCTTTCGGTCTGGGTACGAACGGCAATGGTTTCGAAGTGAGTTGATGGTTTATGGTTATCGGTTGATGGTTTTTCCATTTTTATTGATTTTTATTTAATAGGATATCATCCTATCTTTTTTAAATTGTTCCTTGGTTTTGATAGATTTGATAGGATTACATTCTATCCTATAATCTCTTGATAGGATTTCATCGTATCCTGTAATAAATCTCTAAATAGGATTACATCCTATCCTGTAATAAACCGTTCCTTCGGAACTCATTTTGATTTTTTTTTTAGCGTATCATTATTTCGTTTCGCTTAATCTTAAAATATCGCCGAAAACACCGCGTGCTGTTACCTTTGCTCCAGCTCCGGCTCCCATAATGACGATCGGATTTTCACCGTAACTTTCGGTATAAATTTCGAAAATAGAATCTGAACCTTTCAGTTGTCCGAGTGCGGAATTGGCAGGAACAGAGATCAGTTTCACATCGAGCTCGCCTTTTTCCTGATGCAAATCGCCGTGCAAATCGCCGACATACCGCAGAAC
>Ga0207420_1001009_pt1 | contig 19740 bp, 18 predicted proteins | sample ThiBio_inoc_biof_FD_183941 | JGI IMG/M metagenome (GOLD analysis project Ga0207420, IMG submission 183941) | Wastewater bioreactor microbial communities from Cape Town, South Africa - Thiocy_inoc_biof (SPAdes) | ecosystem: Engineered > Bioremediation > Thiocyanate > Unclassified | place: South...
TTTTCATGGCGAGGCCTTCGCCGCGCTGGCGCAGCAGGGCGCCACGCCGCAGTACCTGCTGTGGGCCAGCACCGGCGTGAAGAACCCGGATTATCGCGACCTGCTGTATGTCGAGCCGTTGATCGGCCCCGAAACCATCAATACCCTGCCCGACAAGACGCTCGCCGCGCTGCGGGACCATGGCGATCCGACGCCCCGCGTGGAAGAAGGCGTCGCCGAGGCCGAAGCGCAGCTGGCGGAACTGGCGCGGCTCGGTATCGACATGGACGCAGTCGGCAATACGCTGCAGGACGACGGCGTCAAACTGTTCGAGGCGTCGTTCCAGAAATTGCTGCAGCAGACGGGCTAGTGTCGCGAACCGTGTGATGGGCAAGAACAAATTTATGTCGGGCTAAAAAAACTTGAGTGGACAGGCGGCATGCCGAGGGACAGGATGATCGTTTCCGGCACGCAAAGCGTCGCATGGAATCCGGATAACGATGCCAAGGAGACACGACATGCCCTATACCCGCCTGCCTGCGCGCAACCTCGACAAGGCCGCCGGCCTGCTTCAACCCGCCCGCACCTTGCCCGAGCGCGTTGAACTGGACAACCCGGCACTGGACGCCATGACCGATTTTCGTCATCTGACCGCCTTCATCGCCACACCGGGCGACACCATCAAGCAGGCGGAGGAGCGCATGACCCTCCGCAAGGTGCACCTGCTGTTCGTCATGGACGTTCAGGACCGCGTCGCCGGCCTCGTGACCAGTACCGACCTCCACGGCGAGAAACCCCTGCAGGTGGTGCAAAGCCGCGGCATCCGCCGCGACGAAGTGCAGGTGGCCGACATCATGACCCCGGTAGAAAAACTGGAGGCGGTCGACTATGACGACATCGTCACCGCCCGCGTCGGCCACGTGCTGGAAACGCTCAAGGCACGCGGCCGACAGCACGCCCTGGTGATCGAACGCAGTGAAGGCCGGCAGATGGTGCGCGGTCTGCTGTCGCTCTCGCAATTGTGCAAGCAGTTGGGCGTCAACATCGAGACGACCGAAGTGGCCAATACCTTCATCGAGATCGAGCAACACCTGGTGCGGACCTGAATCCTTCACCGGCCGCGCCTTCAAGCGGGGGATGCGGGCGGGTGGCCGCGCGCCCATCTCCTGCGACACACGCCCGGACCGGCAGCTTATTCGGAACGCCACCATTGCCTGCCGGATACGCTGACGGAGGCGATCCTGCCAGGCCGCCGGGGTTCTCCCGTGCGGCGTCTTATGCTCCAATTCGATACTTCCAGATACGCCAGCGCACACCGGAGAGGCCAAACCGCCCATCCGACCACAAGCACATGAATATTTCCGTCAGCGAGCTGATCGTCCGCTATCTCGAACGCCTGGGCATCGACCACATCTTCGGTATGCCGGGCGCGCACGTGCTGCCGATCTACGACTGCCTGCATGATTCGCGCGTGAAGAGCGTGCTGGTCAAACACGAGCAGGGGGCGGCCTTCATGGCGGGTGGCTATGCGCGGGCATCGCATCAGCCTTCCGCCTGCATCACCACCTCCGGTCCCGGCGCGACCAACCTCATCACCGGCATCGCCAACGCCTACGCCGAGCGGCTGCCGGTGCTGGCGATCACCGGCGAAACGTCCACGTATATTTTCGGCCGTGGCGGGCTGCAGGAAAGCTCGGGCGAAGGCGGCACCATCGACCAGGGCGCGCTGTTCGCCAGTATCACCCGCTACCACAAGCTGATCGAGCGCACCGACTACCTCGGCCAGGTACTGAACCAGGCCACGCAGGCGCTGCTCGGGCGCGAACCGGGACCGGTGCTGCTGTCGATTCCCTACAACGTGCAGAAGGAACGGGTCGACGCCAGCATGCTCGATCAGGTTCATTTCCCACGCAAGGCAGCGGTCCGGCACACTGGATCGGTGGCGGAGCTCGCCGCGCTGATCCGCGCGGCGCGCACGCCGGCCATCATTGCCGGCCACGGCTGCATCCAGGCGGGCGCGCGCGATGTCGTCGCCGCGTTCGCCGAGCGCTTCGGCATTCCGGTCACGACCAGCCTCAAGGCCAAGGGCGTGGTGGCCGAAGGCACGCCGCTTTCGCTCGGCTGTCTCGGCGTCACCTCCAACGGCGAGGCCTATCGCTATCTGGCCGAGCACGCCGATCTGCTGCTGTTCCTCGGCGCCAGCTTCAACGAACGCACCAGTTACCTGTGGGATGCCAAGCTGCTGGGCGGCAAGCAAATCGCCCAGGTCGACCGCGACGCCGCGCAGCTCGGTCGCGTGTTCCAGCCGGACGTGGCGATCTGCGGCGACATCCGTAGCGTGGTGGAAGACCTGTCTGCCGCGCTCGAAGCCGAAGCCATGCCGGCGAAGTCGCGCGAACGCCTCGGCCGCCATCGCGCGGCGGCGCCCGCGGCGACAAGTGATGAACAGGCCGCGCAGGCAAAACCGTTTCACCTGATCCGCGCGTTTTTCGGCCAGCTCGCGCAGCGTTTCCCCCACAATGCGCTGGTATTCGACGACAACATCGTCTTCGCACAGAGCTACTTCGACGTCTCCGACCGCAACCATTATTTCCCGAATACCGGTATTTCCTCGCTGGGCCACGCCATACCCGCCGCCCTCGGCGCGCGCTGCTTTGCGAAAGACAGCCCCACCTTCGCCATCCTCGGCGACGGCGGATTCCAGATGTGCTGCATGGAAATGATGACTGCGGTGAATTACGGCATTCCGCTCAACGTGGTGGTGATCAACAACGGCACGCTTTCCCTGATCCGCAAGAACCAGTTCCAGCTTTATGGCGAACGCTACATCGACTGCGACTTCACCAATCCCGATTTCGGCCTGCTTGCGCAGTCGTTCGGGGTCAATCACTACCGCATCGAAACCGAGGCCGAACTCGATGCCCTGTTCACTCATGCCGATCTCGCCGGCACGATCAACCTCATCGAAATCCTGCTCGACAAACAGGCATTCCCCCGCTATCTGTCGGCTCGCTAGCCCGGCAGGAGAGATCCCCTGCATTGCGCCAATCAGCCCGGGGCTCACGGCTGCGCTTCGCTTGTTCCACCCATGCGCGGAACCGGCCACGCCTGCTTTCATCGGTTGCCTCATGCCGGCTTGACGCTGGCAGGTCGCTCTGACACAGTCGGGATACTCTTTGCATCCATCAGGACATTGGCAATGGACACCGCCAGGCTGTACGCACAACTCATCCAGAGCGCAGGCGAGGACGTCTCGCGCGACGGATTGCAGAAAACTCCGGATCGGGCCGCGGCCGCGTTCAAGTTCCTGACGCAGGGCTATACGCAGTCGCTGGACGAGATTCTCAACGATGCCGTGTTCGATTCGGACAACAACGAAATGGTCATCGTCAAGGACATCGAACTGTATTCGATGTGCGAGCACCACCTGCTGCCGTTCGTCGGCAAGGCTCATGTCGCTTACCTGCCGAAAGGCAAGGTGATCGGATTGTCGAAGATCGCGCGCATCACCGACATGTTCGCGCGCCGCCTGCAGATCCAGGAGCAGCTCACCACCCAGATTGCCGAGGCCATCCAGACTGCCACCGGCGCCGCCGGCGTCGGCGTCGTCATCGAAGCCCAGCACTTCTGCATGATGATGCGCGGCGTGCAGAAACAGAATTCCTGGACCATCACGTCAATGATGCTGGGGGCTTTTCGCGACCACGACCGTACCCGGCAGGAATTCCTGCAACTGGTCGCAAAATCAAACTGAACCGGTAGCCTGCCGGGACGGCCGTTCGTCAGAACGGTGGCAGGCTTTCGAACGCCAGGGCTTCACCGCTCAGCGGATGGGCGACATGCAGGCCGCAGGCATGCAGAAGCAGGCGCCCGGCCCGGGCCTGCACATCCGGCGGCGCATACAGCGTGTCGCCCAGGATGGGATGACCCAGTTCGCGCAGATGCACGCGCAACTGGTGCGAACGTCCGGTAACAGGTTCGAGTTCGACGCGCGTGCACGTTCCGGTTTCGTCGATTGCCAGCACGCGCCAGCGGGTGAAGCTGGGTTTGCCAAGCCGGTGGTCGATCATCCGCCGCGGCCGGTTCGGCCAGTCGACCGCGATGGGCAGATCAATCGTGCCCCAGCCCCCCGGCGGCGCCTCCAGCCGGCCGGCCACGATTGCGACATAGTGCTTCGTCACCTCGCGTGCCGCGAAGGCCCGACTCAGCGCGCGCTGCGCCGCCAGCCCGCGCGCCATCACCATCAGGCCAGAGGTGGCCATATCAAGCCGATGCACGACCAGCGCATCGGCATAGCGGGCCTGCACCCGCGCGCTCAGGCAATCCTGCTTGTCGGCACCGCGTCCCGGCACCGCCAGCAGGCCGCTGGGCTTGTCGAGCACGAGCAGGGCATCGTCAGCGTAGAGGATCTCGATGGCGGGTGTTCGCGTCAGGAAAGCTGTCGAGAAATTTGACATTATGCTGTCACGGCAATTCTCATCTGATACCAAGTCATTGTTGAACAAAGATAAAAATGCCATGGTCCTTTACTTGCTTGGCCATTCCAAAAATAAAATTGCACTCACAGCAATCATCAAAACCAAAGGGAGGATACTCATGAAGAAGCTTGCATGCTTGCAGATTCTGGCTGCAACGTTGTGCTGGACCGGTACTGCCAGCGCGACGCTGATCGACAGGGGCAACGGTATGATCTATGACAGCAACCAGAACCTCACCTGGCTACAGGACGCGAATTATGCCAAGACCAGCGGCTACAACAGCGATGGGCTGATGAGCTGGGACGAAGCCATGACGTGGGTGAGTAATTTGACCTACGGTGGCTATGACGACTGGCGGCTGCCTAATCTAGAGATCCGTACCACCTACTTCGACTTTGGCTTCATCAATTTCATAACGACCGAAATCTGGTCCGCAATGCCCCCTATCATGTGCCTCCCTTTCCTCGGTACACCTATCGGCATTTGCCAGCTACCACCTCCCCCGCCATTTACAAACATCACATCGGAACTATTCTGGTATGGCATTGACGATGGCGACTTGGCCTGGGCCAGCGATGTTGGCGGTTTCTTGCATCCATTTGCCCTTTACCCCAAATCCGAGTCATTTCAAGCATGGGCCGTAAGAGATGGCGACGTACCCGAACCTCATGGCCTCGCTCTGGTCATACTGGGGCTTGCGTGCATGCACCTCGTCACGCGCAAACCCGTCGCTCCGAAACAGGCGCGATGAGCGGGTTCTAGATTTTCAACTGGTCCAGCAGCGCGATCCCCCACGCCACCCCGAAGCCGTTGGCGTCGCTCATCACCGCGCCCAATCCGCCCTTGCAACTGTGACCGGACAGATCCATGTGCAGCCACGGCGTGTCACCGACGAAGCGCGACAGGAAGCGGGTGGCGAGGATGTGGTCGGCCTCGCCTTCCATGCTGCACTGCTTGACGTCGGCCACGGTCGAATCGAGCGCGCTGTCGTAATCCTCGGGATAGGGGAAGACGACGATGCGTTCGCCGCTTGCGGTGGCCGCGCGCGAGGCCGAATGGGCGAGCGCGCTCGAGGTGGCGAACACGCCGGACATGCGGCTGCCCAGCGCGTAGTGCATCGAGCCGGTGAGCGTGGCGAAATCGGCGATCAGCGCGGGCTTGCTTCGGGCGGCCAGGGTCAGCGTGTCGGCGAGTACCATGCGGCCTTCGGCATCGGTATGAACGACTTCGATGGTCGTGCCGTTCAATGCCTTGACCACTTCGTTCTGCCGGTAGGCCTGCGGGCCGATGTGGTTTTCGGCGAGCGCGACCCAGCCGTCCAGCGCGAGCGGCAGTCCCATCCTTGAGGCCGCCGCCAGGATGCCGAGCACCACCGCCGAGCCGTTCATGTCCTCGTGCATGCCCTGCATGTATTTGGCGGGCTTGAGGTTGTGGCCGCCGGTGTCAAAGCAGATCCCCTTGCCGACAAAAGCCACCTTCTTCCCCGCCCTCTGACCCCTGACCCCTGATCCCTTTTTCTGTCCCTGATACCTGATCCGCACGATCGCCGCGTCCTTCGCCGGCGAGCCCTGCGCCACCGCGCAGAACGCACCGGCGCCCATCTTCTTCAGCGTGTCGAAAGCGTATTCCTCGACCGTCCAGCCGTACTGCCTGGCCAGTGCCTTGATGCGTTTGCGGTAGACGCCGGGGGTGAGTTCGTCCGGTCCCTGCACGGTGAGGCTGCGGGTGAGCGTGTTGCCCTCGGCCAGCGCCCGCACACGGGCAAAGCCGCCGGCCGGTTTGTAGCCGAACAGTTGCACGGCCTTGAGCACTGCATCGGTTTTCGATTTGCGCGACGGCAGCGGCACGGCATTGACCAGCGCGGCATACACCGCCGCCTCGGCGGTACGTGCCTTGAATGCTTCCTCGCCGAACACCGCCAGCGTCAGCGATTTCGGATGCTCGGCCATCAGCAGGGCCAGCGCCTTGCGCATCTGTTCATGGGTCTCGAAGGTGCCGGCATCGGCCTCGATCATGGTGAACACTACGAGCGTACCGCCTGCCAACTGCACCGCCACCGGCGACTTCGCCAGCGCGACGGCCTTGAGATCGCGCCGTTTCATCGCGGCCTTGAGTTCGGTGCTGCCCGGCACATCGGGCAGCGTTTTCGATACCGGCAATATCATCAAGACATGGCTTGCCGCCTCGAGCGATCCGGCAGTGATTTCCTGTTTTTTTTCAATCAGTTCAGGTAGCACGAGCATTCCTTCAGGGTAGCGTTTTCTTGATGGTTGGCAGGGTTTGCCGGATAATTGCGCGTTTGAATTTTTCCGGCGCTTTTTCCGAGCCCGTCCATCAAGGGTAACCGAATGAAGATTGAAGACAAACAACGCGTGCTGCGCGAAATGGTGTTGCACCGCCGTTTTGAGGAGCGCTGCTACCAGGCCTACATCGAACGCAAGATCGGCGGCTTCCTCCACCTCTACCCCGGCCAGGAAGCCTGCTGCAACGGCGTGATGGAAGCCGCGCGCCCCGGCCACGACTACGTGATCACCGGCTACCGCGACCACGTGCACGCGATCAAGTGCGGCGCCGATCCCAGGGAAGTCATGGCCGAGCTGTACGGCAAGGAAACCGGATCGAGCAAGGGTCGCGGCGGCTCGATGCACATCTTCGACGCCGCCCACCATTTCATGGGCGGCTACGCGCTGGTGGGCGGTCCCTTCCCGCTGGCAGCCGGCATCGCCAAGGCGATTCAGCTGAAAGGCGGCGACGAGATCGCCATCTGCTTTCTCGGCGACGCCGCCAACAACCAGGGGGTGTTCCACGAGACCATGAACATGGCGGCGCTGTGGAAGCTGCCGGTACTGTTCGTCTGCGAGAACAACCTCTACGGCATCGGCACCTCGATCGAGCGCTCCACCGCCGTGGTGCACCAGCACAAGCGCGTCGCCGCCTACAACATCCCGGCCGACGAGTGCGACGGCCAGGACATCGAAATCGTCTACGAGCATGCGCGCCGCGCGGTCGACCACGTGCGCTCGGGCAACGGTCCCTATTTCCTCGAACTGATGACCTACCGCTACCGCGGCCACTCGATGTCCGATTCGCGCGGCTACCGCTCGCGCGAGGAAGAGGAACTGTGGAAGCAGCGCGACCCCATCTTCATCCTGCGCGACCACCTGATCGAGGACGGCGTCCTGACCATGGCCGGGTTCGAGGCACTGGAAAAGGAAACCGATGCCTACATCGAGAACGAAGTGATCAAGTTCGCCGAGGAATCGCCCGAGCCGCGTGTCGAGGATCTCGAAAAATATGTTCTCGCCGACCGTGACACCCAGCTCCCCTGGATCACGGGCAAGGCCGCTTAAAGGTTTAAGGAAAAAACAGCATGGCAAACATCATGTACTGGGAAGCGATCCAGCGCGCCCACGACGAAGAAATGGCGCGCGATCCACTGGTCATCTGCATGGGTGAGGACATTGGCGTCGCCGGCGGCACCTACAAAGCCACCAAGGGCCTGTACGAGAAATACGGCCCGCTGCGGGTGATGGATACGCCAATTTCAGAAGGCGGTTTCACCGGCCTCGGCATCGGCGCCTCCTTCCTCGGCGTGCGCCCCGTCATCGAGATCATGTCGGTCAACTTCGCCTGGCTGGCGATGGACCAGATGTTCAACTCCGCCGCCAAGGTGCGCTACATGTCGGGCGGCCAGCTGACCGCGCCGTGCGTGTTCCGCTCCGCCGGCGGCGCCGCGCACCAGCTCGGTGCGCAGCACTCGGCGCGCATGGAAAAAGTGTTCATGGGCATCGCCGGCCTGCGCGTGGTGACGCCGTCCAACCCCAAACAGGCCTACGGTCTCTTGAAGTCGGCGATCCGCTGCGACGATCCGGTGTTCATCAACGAACACGAGCTGATGTACAACATGAAGGGCGAAGTGCCGGACGGCGAATACTTCCACCCGCTGGAAGGCTCGGAAGTCACGCGCTCCGGCACCGACGTGACGCTGTTCGGCTATAACATCTCGGTGCACTGGTGCCTCAAGGCCGCCGAAATCCTCGACAAGCAGTACGGCATCTCGGCCGAGGTGATCGACCTGTATTCGCTGTCGCCGCTGGATCGCGCCGGCATCAAGGCATCGGTCAGCAAAACCCACCGCGCCGTCATCGCCGAAGAAGACGAAGCGCCGGTCGGCGTCGGCGCCGAAGTCATCGCCCTCATCAACGAGGAATGCTTCTTCGAACTCGACGCCGCCCCGGTGCGCGTGCATTCGGCGCTGGTGCCGCAGCCCTACAACCACACGCTGGAAAAGGCGGCGATCCCGGACCACGAGGATGTGGTGAAGGCGGTGTTGAAGCTCTTTGGCAAGGCTTGAGGGATCAGGGGTCAGGATTCAGGGGTCAGGGAGTGAACAACTACCGTGATCTGAAGGTCTGGCAGATGGCGATGACGCTGACAGAAGCCATCTACCGGGCTACCGAATCCTTCCCCTCCCGGGAAACCTATGCGCTGGCGAATCAGCTTCAGCGCGCCGCGGTTTCCATCCCTTCCAATATTGCCGAAGGCCACGCAAGAAGCTCGACGAAGGATTACTTGCGTTTTGTTGCAATTTCGCAGGGATCGTTGGCTGAAGCCGAAACGCAGCTGGAGCTTGCACACCGGCTGGGCTACGTCCCGGAAGCCGAATTGCTTGGCCTATTTGAACAGACGAAAGAAATCGGACGCATGTTGCACGGTCTGCGAAGCGCACTGACCGCAAAACTTTCGCCGACTCCCTGACCCCTGAATCCTGACCCCTGAATCCTATGAATCATTACGCCATCACCATGCCCCAGCTCTCGGACACCATGACCGAGGGCGTGGTCGTCACCTGGGAAAAGCAGGCCGGCGACCGCGTCGAGCGCGGCGATATCGTCGCCACGGTCGAGACCGACAAGGCCATCATGGACGTCGAGGTGTTCAAGGCCGGCTACCTCGCCGGCCCATTGGCTGAAATCGGCGCGACCATCGCCGTCGGCGCGGCGCTCGGCTACATCACCGACACCGCCGGCGACGTGGCGATTGCCGCCGGCGAAGTGGTGGCGGAAAAGGCGCAGACCGAGATGATCCCGCACCACGCCGGCACCCCGGTGGTGATGCCGCAGCTGTCGGACACCATGACCGAAGGCGTCGTCGTCACTTGGGAAAAACAGCCGGGCGATGTCATCAAGCGCGGCGATATCGTCGCCACCGTGGAAACCGACAAGGCCATCATGGACGTGGAAGTGTTCCAGGAAGGCTATCTTTCAGGCCCGATCGCCGACGTCGGCAGCGTGGTCGAGGTCGGCCACCCGATGGCCTTCATCGTCGACGACGTGTCCAAGGCCAACGACACCGGCGTGACGATCTCCGCCGACCACAAGGTCAAGGACACCCACAAGGTCGCGCCGCCGTCGGCCGACAAACCGGCCCACCTCCCCATTCCCAAGACCGCGCCCGCTCAGGTGGCCGCTACCGGCGCCATGCCTCCCGTGCCACGCCCGCAGGGTCGTCAGGCCACTCCCTATGCGCGCAAGGTCGCCGGGCAGCTGGGCGTGAACCTCGCCGGACTCGCCGGCAGCGGCCCGTCCGGCGTCATCGTCTCCGCCGACGTGGCGCGCGCGCGTCCGAGCATGGCCGAAGTCGCCCACGCGCTGCCGCAGGTCGACGTACCGGGCCAGGGCCGCGCGATGACCTCGATGGAAAAGGCGGTGAGCCACGCGATGACCGCCTCGCTCACGCTGCCGACTTTCAACGTCACGGTGAACATCAATACCGCCGCGCTGACCGCCGCCGCCAAGGCGAAGAAAGTCTCGGTAACCGTGGCGATCGCCAAGGCCTGCTCGGTGGCGATGGCGAAGTTCCCGCGCATGAACTGGGCCTATCAGCCGATCGACAAGCTGGTCGAACGCAGCCACCACGACTTCGGCGTGGCGGTGATGTCGAACGACGGCGGTCTGGTGGTGCCGATCCTGCACGGCATCGAGAAGAAGCCACTGGAGGCGCTGCAGAGCGACTGGACCGGCCTGGTCGAGCGCGCACGGGTGCGCAAGCTGGCTCCGGCCGAGTATGCCAACCCCACCTTCACCATTTCTAACATGGGCATGCTGGGGGTGTCGCACTTCACCGCGATCCCCACCCCCGGCATCTCCGCGATCCTGGCGATCGCCGCCAACGGTCCTCAAGGAACCCCGTTCACCATCACCGGCGACCACCGTGTGCTGAACGGCGCCGACGTCGCGCTGTATCTCGCCACGCTGAAGCAGACCATCGAGGCGCCTGAAGGATGGATTCAGGGGTCAGGGGTCGGGGGTCAGGGAACGGCGGCTGAAGCCGTTGCCGGCGCAACCGCCACCATCAGCGCTCCGGTGTCGCCGATTCCCGAAGGCAACTGGGATGTGCAGGTCGTCGTCGTCGGCGGCGGCCCCGGCGGCGAAGACTGCGCCCGCGACCTCGCCGATCATGGCATCAAGGTCATGATGGTCAACAACGAACCCTTCCCCGGCGGCGAATGCCTGTGGCGCGGCTGCATCCCCTCCAAGGCCTGGCGTGCCGCGGCGGACAACATCCGCAACCGCGCGCACGACGCCGAAATGGGCGTCGACGGCACGAATACGCCCACGCTGAACTGGGAACAGGTCGAGAAGCATCGCCGCTGGGTGCAGACCAGCCGCGGCGAGATGGCGCTGAAAGCGGACAAGGGGATGAAGATCGACGTGCGCGAAGGCTACGGCGAATTCGTCGATACCCACACGCTGAAGATCACCCCGGTCGAGGGCGAGCCCTATCAAGTGACATTCGGCGCGGCGGTCATCGCCACCGGCGCCCCCGCCTTCGTCCCGCCGATTCCGGGCGCGCGTGAGAACCTGGCGGGCGGCGGCGTGGTCACCTCCGACACCATCTGGAACCTCGCCGCCCCGCCGAAGAAGCTCGGCATCGTCGGCGGCGGCGTGATCGGCGTCGAGATGGCGCAGATCTTCCGCGACTTCGGCGCCGAGGTGCTGATGCTGGAACGTCAAGACCGTCTCCTGCCCGAAACCGAAGAGGAGATCGCCAAGCACCTGATCACCCTGCTGGAGAAGGAAATCACCGTTGTCACCAGTGCCGACATCAAGGAAATCGGCGGCACGCCCGGCGCGATGACGCTACGCTATGCCAATAAAGAAGGGGTCGAATCGACCTTCGACTGCGAGGTCATCCTGGTGGCCACCGGCAAGCGCCCTGATACCCGCAAGCTCAACCTCGACAAGCTTGGCGTCGAACTCGACGGCGCTGCGATCAAGGTCAATGCGCATTGCCAGACCAGCGTCCCGCACCTCTACGCGGTCGGTGACGTGATCGGCGGCTACATGCTGGCCCACACTGCCGCGACGCAGGGCCGCGTCGCGGCCGGCAACCTGCTGGGCCACGCCAGCGTGTACGACCAGGACCGCGACTGCGGCGTCACCTTCTCGCGCCCGCAGGCCGGCTTCGTCGGCTTGAGCGTCGCGCAGGCCAAGGCCAAGGGTATCGACGCGGTCGAGGCCAAGATGCCGATGAGCATCGACGCCAAGGCGATGATCACCGGCGAAACCGAGGGCATGATCAAGCTGGTGGCCGACAAGGCCAGCGGCCGCATCATCGGCGTGCACTACCTCGCCGACCATACCGACACCCTGATCGGCACCGGCGTGATGATGGTGGCGGGCGAGATGACGCTGACCCAGGTGGCGAAGGCCATCTTCCCGCATCCGACGCAGACCGAGCTGTTTGGCGAACTGGCGCGGCGGCTGTTGAACCGGCTGCGGCGGACAGCGAAGAAATAAGGGTTGGCGGCGGACGGCGAAGAAGTAAACGTTCGAAGCACCCAACGACAAGGGCCGCGATTGCGGCCCTTGTCGTTGGTGCACCTGCTATCCCAAATCAGCACTCGCTCAACCCGAATTGACCCATCCGTAATATGGGACTACATTTTCATCAAACACCATAACTTTGGGGCCACAAATGCAAGTATCCATCCGAGAGCTGAAAGCCCATCTGTCACGCTACCTGGCCCAGGCTCGCCAAGGTACCGCGCTGGAAATCACCTCCCACCGCCGTGTCGTTGCCCGCGTCACCGGTATTCCCGAATCTGGCCCGCCGGCCTTGGGCGAATTGATCGCCCGAGGCGCCGCGCAATGGGACGGCCACAAGCCGCAGGGTGCACACATCGCTCTTTCGCAGGGCGGCACGCCCGTATCCAGGCTTGTGCTGGAAGATCGCGGGTAGCGCGCTAGTGATCCTGTTTCTCGACACCTCCGCGCTGGTCAAGCTCTACATCATCGAAGCCGACAGCCCATCCGTCCACGCTTCAGTTGCCCAGGCCGAAACCGTCGCGGTGTGTCGCATTGCCTGGGCCGAGGCCTGCGCGGCATTGGCGCGCCGTGCCCGTGAAGTCGCCGCTGACGAACCCGCCATCATCGCCGCACGCCAGGCCCTGGCACGCGATTGGCCGCACTTCTTCGTCGTCGAAGTCACTCAGGCCGTGGTCGAACGCGCAGGCGAGCTTGCCGAGACCTTCGCGCTGCGCGGCTACGACAGCGTTCAGTTGGCCGCCGCCTGCGAGATTCTGACCGTCGCGCCTAGCGGAGTGGCGTTCAGTTGCTTCGACAACCGGCTCAATAAAGCCGCGAGGGTGCTGGGGTTGGACGTTACTGCGCCGGCATCGGCTTGAGGGGGACGCGATCTCATCGAACCGAATCAATGGTGTCTGACCCTGAGGTTTCCCGCTGAGGTTTCCCGCAATCGCCCGCTTACCTGCCGCCTGGTGCTAGTGAAAAAGCCACCCAAGGGACGCAAGTTACGTTATCCCAGCGGGAAGGTGCGAAACGGCAGCAGCACAAGGAAGATCGCCAGACGCTACCGTGAGCCGTGGTTATTGAGTGCGTCGCCTGCATTGGATCATCTCGATGCGTAAGCTGTCGTGAGCTTGTATGCACAGCGTATGCGGATCGAGGAGGAGTTCAGGGATACGAAGAATCTTGCCCTCGGCGCTGGGCTATCAATGACGCGCAGTAGCGGGCAACGGCGCTTGCAGGCGCTGCTGTTGATCGGCCATATCGCGCAACTGGCGAAACGCCTGATCGGGGAAGCAGCAAAAGCGGCGCAACTCCATTTGGGACTTGTCAGCACCAACCGCAAAACACGACCTGAACTGTCGATCATGACGCTGGCAAGGCGGGTGATCGATTCACCTGTCCTGCTCCGCAAGCTGAAAGACTCATGGCCATTCCGCCATGTGTTGCGAAGTCAGGTGACCCAGGCATCGGCGAAGACAGTCAGGCTATGATTCGTGGGGAAACCTCAGTGTCTGAGCCCATTTGCCTTCCACTTGCCTTCTTGTGCTGGCGGAGAAAACCCTGCCGCACGGGGCCTGGATCGGTCGCGTCAGCGGCCTTGCACTCATCGTGTGGGGAGGCTGGATGGCCGTGGCCGTGCAGGCGTGACGCTGGCATTCGCAACGGAACCGGCGGTTGATCCGAGTAGCTGCAACGCCAGCCATGCCACAAAGAAAAGGCGGCCATGCTTTCGCGTGGCCGCCCCGGTCCCGTGCCACCTTTGCGTCAGCCGAACAGCCCTTTGAAGAACAGCCGGATGCTATCCCACATGCGGCGGAAGAAGCCGCCTTCATCGACGTTCTCCAGCGCGACCACGTTGGCTTGCTTGATCACTTTGTCGCCCTGGCGGATGTCGATCTTGCCGATGACGGCGCCCTGCTTCACCGGGGCGATCAGGGTCGGGTTCAACACAAGCTGGGTGGTAAGACTGGCGGCTTCGCCGCGGGCCACGGTGGCGGCCAGGTCTTCGCTTGCGCCCGCCTTGACGGTACGCGCGGCACCTTTCCAGACAGGGGCCTCGGCCAGCACATCGCCTTTCTTGTTGAATACCCTGGTCTCGAAGAAGCGGAAACCATAGCTCAGCAGCTTGGCGGTTTCGGTGGCGCGCGCGGCTTCGCTGCCGGTGCCGAACACGGACGCAATCAGGCGTTCACCGTCTTTCCTGGCCGATGCCACCATGCAATAGCCGGCTTCCTCGGTGTGGCCGGTCTTCAGGCCGTCCACGCCGTCATCGCGCCACAGCAGCAGATTGCGGTTGGGCTGTTTGATCCCGTTCCAGGTGAATTCCTTCTGCGCATAGAGCGCATAGTGGGCAGGATCGGCCTGGATGATGGCGCGCGCCAGTATGGCCATGTCGCGCGCGCTCGAATAATGTCCGGGATTGGGCAGGCCGGTGGCATCCACGAAATGGGTGTTGCGCATGCCCAGCCGCTTGGCCTCGCCGTTCATCAGTGCGGCAAAGGCCTCTTCGTCGCCGGCGATGTGTTCGGCCAGCGCCACGCTGGCATCGTTGCCCGACTGGATGATGATGCCGCGGAACAGGTCGTTGACCGAGACCTTGTTGCCCACCTTGACGAACATCTTCGAACCGCCGGTGCGCCAGGCTTTTTCGCTGATGGTGACGAGGTCATTTTCATGCAGCCGGCCGCGCTTGATTTCCAGCGTGGCGATGTAGGCGGTCATCAGCTTGGTCAGGCTGGCGGGGGGCAGGCGCAGGTCGCCCTCGTGGCTGACCAGGATGTTGCCGCTGGCCGCATCCATGAGCACCCAGGATTTGGCCGCCAATTCCGGCGGTGGCGGAATGAGGGGCGCGCTCCAGGCGGCCGGGGCGATCAACAGGCTGAGAATCAATACGAATCTTTGCAAAAAGAGCGGGATAGTCATGGATTTGTCGATGAGTGAGAAAACAAGGTTGGCTTTGGACCAGACAGACACGTGCAAGCGTGCGTAAGTTCAGGATAACATCGCCTGCCGCCCGACGTCAGCCTGTCGGCGCAGCCCTGTTAAACTTGCACCCTGTCGAGACCGCATTGAATCCGGTGGCCGCGCCCGGATCCCGTCCTCCAAACCGCCATTCCACGCTTCCGGCCCATGAATCCATGTTCTACCCGCTGATCCGCTCCGCCCTCTTCTCGCTCGATCCCGAGGATGCGCACGGCTTCACCCTCGCCAGCCTCGATATGGCGCACACACTGGGCCTGCTGAAACGGTTGCCGCGTGCCGTGGGCACGCCCGTGCACGTGATGGGCATCGACTTCCCCAACGCCGTGGGCCTCGCCGCCGGGCTCGACAAGGACGGCGCGCACATCGGCGCGCTGGCCGACCTGGGCTTCGGCTTCATCGAGATCGGCACGGTGACGCCGCGCCCGCAGCCGGGCAACCCCACGCCGCGCCTGTTCCGCCTGCCCGCCGCCGACGCCCTCATCAACCGCATGGGCTTCAACAACCGCGGCGTCGACAATCTGGTGCGGAACGTCGTGGCCAGCGGCTTTACCGGCGTGCTCGGCATCAACATCGGCAAGAACAAGGACACGCCGAACGAGCATGCGGTCGACGACTATCTCGCCTGCCTCGACAAGGTCTATGCACACGCGACGTACGTGACGGTGAACATCTCCTCGCCCAACACGCAGAGCCTGCGCGAACTGCAGAAGGACGAAGCGCTCGACGCGCTGCTCTCCGCGATCAAGCTGAGGCAGTCCGAACTCGCGCAACGGCACGGCAAATACGTGCCGGTCGCGCTGAAGATCGCGCCCGATCTCGACGACGCGCAGATCGCCGCGATCGCCGCGCTCTTGATGATGCACCGCATCGACGCCGTGATCGCCACCAACACCACCATCGCCCGCGATGCGGTCGCCGGCCTGCCCAACGCCGAGGAAGCCGGCGGCCTGTCGGGTGCGCCGGTGCGCGCCGCCTCCACCCGGGTGGTACGCGAGCTCGCGCGCCACCTGAAGAACGAGGTACCGATCATCGGCGTCGGCGGCATCCTCTCCGGCGGCGACGCACGTGAAAAAATCGACGCCGGGGCATCGCTGATACAACTGTATTCCGGCCTGATCTACCGCGGACCGGCACTGGTGCGGGAATGCGTGCAACGCCTCGCCTGACGGCCATGAAATTTGTACGGGCCACCGTTGCGGCCTGGCTGCTGCATGCCGGCGCGCAGGCCGCGCCGACGGCGCCTGTCCTGACCTATTTTCCGCAGCCCGGCCTCGGCGCCGACCAACTGGGGGTGATCGTCAACGACGACGACCCCGACAGCGTGGCGATCGCCGCGTACTACCGGAAAAAGCGCGACATTCCTGCGGCCAACCTGATCCATGTGCGTTTCAAGCCCGGCCGCAGCACCCTCGCACGCGAGGAATTCGCCGCTCTCAAGCGTCTCGTCGACCGCCAAGCGCCCAGGAATGTGCAGGCCTATGCGCTGACCTGGGCGCAACCCTGGCGGGTGGACTGCATGTCGATCACGTCCGCCTTCGCCTTCGGCTTCGATCCCGCCTGGTGCGCCAGCAGCTGCAAACCGACGCAACCGAGTCCCTATTTCAACAGCGGTGTGGCGCGCCCCTGGGATGCCTACCGCATCCGTCCGGCCATGAGCCTCGCCGCCGCCGGCGTGGCCGAAGCCGAAAAGCTCATCGACCGTGGCGTGGCGTCCGACGGCAGCAACCCGGACGGCACCGCCTATCTCGTCAGCACCACGGATAAGAACCGCAACGTGCGTGCCGCCGGATACGCCTCCGTGCGTACGCTGATGCAGTCCATCATGCCGACCGACATCGTCGAGGCCAACGCGCTCACAAACAGGTCCGACGTGATGTTCTACTTCACCGGCCTCGCCCAGGTGGCGTCGCTCGATAGCAACCGCTTCCTGCCCGGCGCCATCGCCGACCACCTCACCTCGGCCGGCGGCGAATTGTTCGGTGGCAGCCAGATGAGCAGCTTGCGCTGGCTGGAAGCGGGCGCCACCGGCAGCTACGGCGCGGTGGTCGAACCCTGCAATTTCCCCTCCAAATTCCCGGTGCCCGGCATCGTCATGGCGCACTACCTGCAAGGCGAAACCCTGATCGAAGCCTACTGGAAAAGCGTACAGATGCCGGGGCAGGGACTCTTCATCGGCGAGCCGCTGGCGCGCCCGTTTGCCGGCGTCCACCAGGATACTCACGATGGCGCTCTGAGCCTGTCGGCACGACTGCTCGCGCCCGGGCTCTACGACATACAGGCCGCGCCGTCGATGATCGGCCCTTATCGCAATGTCGGCCGCCTGCCCGTCGCCTGGGGGACACGCCAGATCCGGCTCGACCACGTCCCACCCGCCTACTACCGTTTCGAACGCCGCGCCGATTCCGCACCGGCACGATAGCGCCGGCACTTCTGGCGTGCCGTGACTTTGGTTATGCTGCGGCTATCCATCCTGTTCGGGACTCGTCATGCATATCGGCATCGCCAAGGAAATCAAGGACCATGAATACCGGGTGGCACTCACCCCCGAGGGTGCCCGGATACTGACCCAGGCCGGACACCGGGTCAGCGTCGAAAGTCATGCCGGCGCCGCCGTGGGATTCGACGACGACGCCTACCGTGCTGCCGGCGCCAGCGTCGCCACGACGCCCGCCGAAATCTACGCCGCCGACCTGGTGGTGAAAGTGAAGGAACCGCAGGCGGATGAAATGAACCTGCTGCGCGAAGGCCAGCTGCTGTTCTGTTACCTGCACCTGGCGGCTGCGCCGGCACTCGCGCGCGAACTCATGGCGCGCGGCGTGACGGCGATTGCCTACGAAACCGTGAGCGCTCCGACGGGCGGCCTGCCGCTGCTGCATCCGATGTCGGATATTGCCGGACGGCTCGCGCCGCAGATGGGTGCGCTGGGGCTGCTGACTTCCCACGGCGGCAATGGCAGGCTGATCAGCGGCATGCCCGGCATCCCGCCTGCCCATGTCGTCATCCTCGGCGCCGGCGCGGTCGGCATGAGCGCCGCGCGTCTGGCCGCCGGCCTGGGCGCGCGCATCACGCTGATCGACCGCCAGGCCGACCGGCTCGCGCACGCCGAAACCCTGTTCGGCACGCGTGTGGCCTCGCGCTTTTCCTCGCCCGAAGCGATTGCGGCATCGCTCGCGCAGGCCGACATCGTCATCGGCGCCGTACAGATCCCGGGACGCCATACGCCACGCCTGATCAGCCGAGAATTATTGAGACTGATGCCGCGCGGATCCGTGCTGGTGGATGTCGCCATCGATCAGGGCGGCATCGCCGAGACCTCGCGCCCCACCACCCACAGCGCACCCTTCTTCGTGGCCGAGGGCGTCGTCCATTACTGCGTCACCAACATGCCCGGCGCGGTGGCGCGTACCGCCACCGACGCGCTCACCCATGCCACCCTGCCCTATATCCAGGCGCTGGCCGCGCAGGGCATCGCCGCCACGAATACGGATCCCGGACTGAAAACGGGACTGCAGGTACACGGCGGGAGAATCACCCATGCCGGACTGGCGCAGGATCTGGGATTCAGCTGATTCCTGTCTGCGCGACTATCCCCTTGTCACAGCCTTCCGCCGGTCGATTCCGGTCAGCGGCATGCGCGCCATCCTGTGTGGCGATTGGGCGATGTCGTGCGCCGTGGCCGTGGCCCTGGCGATACGGCGGCGAGCGGACGATGACCCACAACGGGGCCACGCGCTTGCGATGATCGGCGCATTGCACGACACTGACGTCACACACAACAAAAAAACCGCACCGGCTACACGGAGAGAAAACCGGCAAGCGAACCGGCACCATTGAGCAAACTCGACGAACTCTATCGCCTGCATCGCTTGCTGGACGGGCGGCGAACCGGCCTGCCGCGCAGCGTGCTCATCGATGAGCACGGCTTTTCGCGTTCCTCCCTCACCCGTCTGATCGCCGACCTGCGCGACCGCCTCGACGCACCGCTCATCCATGACCGCGAACGCGGCGGCTACCGCTACGACACCGCCGACGGCAGCCACGCCCTGCCCGGCCTGTGGTTCACCCCCGCTGAACTGCACGCCCTCTTCACGCTCAAGCACCTGCTCGCCAACCTCGCGCCCGGGCTGCTCGACGACCACCTGCGCCCGCTGCAAGCCCGCCTCGACAAGCTGCTCGAAAGCCAGCACCTCGGCGCGGGCGAAGCCGCCCAGCGCATCCGGCTCCTGAGCATCGCCTCCCGGCGCAAGAATCCGCGCCACTTCCAGACCGTCGCCCATGCCGTCCTGCAACGCCACCGAATCAGGATCGACTACTACAACCGCGAACGGGACGAAACCAGTACCCGCGAAATCTCCCCGCAGCGCCTCGCCCATTACCGCGACAACTGGTATCTGGACGCCTGGTGTCACGACAAAAAAGGCCTGCGCATCTTTGCCGTCGAATGCATCCGTACCGCCACACCACTCGGCAAAGCCGCCAAAACCGTC
>Ga0207420_1001016_pt1 | contig 19649 bp, 18 predicted proteins | sample ThiBio_inoc_biof_FD_183941 | JGI IMG/M metagenome (GOLD analysis project Ga0207420, IMG submission 183941) | Wastewater bioreactor microbial communities from Cape Town, South Africa - Thiocy_inoc_biof (SPAdes) | ecosystem: Engineered > Bioremediation > Thiocyanate > Unclassified | place: South...
CCGACCGCCTGTACGCACGCCTGAAGACCTCCAGACCGGATCGGTTCCGATCAAGGGCTCCAATCATGTGTGGGAATTGTCGAGGTGCTCGGGCATGCTGCCGATGATCACCTTTTGCAAGTCGTCGGACCATGTGTAGTAAAGCCGGAAGCCTCGCCGGCGATCGCGCGAGCTGGAGCCGCTAACGTGCATGTCTAGCGTGTACCGGCGGCCCTGGTAGACGGTCTGGTACTGCCCGCGTAGTTTCGCGTTGTTGATCGCGTCTCCTACAGGACTGATCTCGACCCGCAGGCGCTCTTGCTCACTGACCAGTGCGGCGCGTGCATCCTGCGCCCCCGTCGTTCGAACGATCCAGTAGTGCTGGCCCATTAGAGCGATGATCTCAGCGACGAACGGAATGTTGTCGAACACCGAAGCGCGCGCTGCACGTAGTGCACCCGATGTGATCGCTACACGGTCGCCGAAGTGCATTAAGGTCCAGCGTGCGAGGGTATCCCACGTCGCGGGCAAGGGCTCACCAGCCACCTGCAGCGAGCGTACGTCGTCCTGCAGTTGTTTGATGCGATCCTCGGCGATCATCAGCCGCGCTAAGGTATTGCGAAGTTCTTCCTCCTTGTCTTCAGCGCGGTGTTGCTGTTCGATCGCGAGTCCCTCGGCCGCCACGGCGTCCTGCTCGGCTTGCGCCAGTGCCGCACGTAGGCCCGCGAGCTCGTCCACAACATGGTCATTGGCGCTGGCGAGTCGCGCCAGGTCATGGCGGCGTCGCTCGCGCGCGATCAGTTGACGAATCTGGGCGAAGGACGGTAGGTCAATCTCCGCGTCTTGAACAGACACCGTGGCCGCGACACAGGCGCCCGCGAGTTCGGTTACCGTCTCTCGCGCAGGCCAGAGGCTTCCACCGGGGACTACCGGGCAGCGGACGCTTGCGAGATCTGGATCGAACTGGCGGCCGTACAGCCGAACGCCTCCGCGCGGTACCTCGCCGGCGGGCCCAAGCTCGGCCTCAAGCCTGAGTAACCCAGTGGTACCAATCATTACGACATGCGCGGCGCCGACGACCCTTGTGGCGAGCTCGCCGGCAGCAAGCGCTTGGGGTGAATCTGCAGAGTCGGTGTGAATCACGACGACGGCGATCGTCCGGTGCCGATCACGAATCAGCGCGGCGAGGCGCGCGACGTCGTGGTCGACCTCGAGTAGCGCGGTCGCCGAGACGACCGCCGTGGCATCCGCGACGAGCGTGAGCGTGTGGTTCAGGCGGCGCACCAGTCCGGGGATCGTGGGGTGGACGGTGGTTTCGATGCCACGGTGAACCAGCACGCTCAAGCGTGTGCCGACCAGGACGTTGCCTTCGCTAGTGGCCAGCACGAACTCTACGCGCCAGTGGCGGCCGGCCAATTCGGCGCACGGCTCATCGAACCGCATGGCCACATGATTGCCATCGGTCTCCCACCACACTTGCTGGGCGCCTGTGTCGGTGCCCACCTCCCAAGAGGAGCGGTCGCGCCAGTCGACCGGCACGGCAACGCGCTTTTTCTCGCGCAACCACTCGACCACGGCCGCGATGGCCAAGTCGTGTATTTCCTCGACACCCTTTCGCGGCGCGACCAGGATGCCTTGAACCTGGGAAACGGGTACGTAGCGCGCTGACGTTGCCTCTACGGTCGTATCGCGTCGATCGAGCACTCGCGGAGGCGGCAGCGGCGGCCACGCCGGTGCTGGTGGTGGGATTTGCGTTGACCGGCGGACGCCGGCCGGCGTCCGCGGGGCCGATTGTTCGGCCGCGACTGCGCCGGCGACGACCCGTGCTGAGCTCGCCCGGCGTCCTCGGGTGTATGCGCGAGCAGGCGGAGCGGTTGCAATGGATGGGTGGTCTGCGTCCAGCGCGGCTGGCGCGACGTCGCCTTCAGCAGCGGGCATAGCTTGGGTCGGTAATGCCTGAGGCCGAACGAAGTCGGAAACAGCCAGCTCCATTGCGAGGAGAACCAGCTCAACCCGTGCGTCGGTCGCCTCCTTGATCCGCTTGTTTGCATCTGCACCGGGTTTCCAGATGACTTGCTCAAACCATTCCAACCGCGGTCCAGGGGGACCAACCGGCGCGCCTACTTGCCATAGGCACGCCGAGACCAGGGGATGGATCGGCTCTGCTATGTTCGGTAGCGCCTCCGAAACTCCGAGCCATAGTCGGGAAGGGGGGACGCTAGAAGGGCGCGCCACCCGTAAGTGGTGTCCTACCGGAAGCCATTGCAGCGCACCGTCGTTGTAGAGCGAGGCCATGACCGCTCCGCTGACTTCCTGCAAGGCGGCCGCGAAGCCGTCTTTGGACGCATAGTTGTGGAAGAAGTAGGCACTGTAGGGGATCACGTCCATGGCATGATTCGTCCTTTGGTTCTCTGGCGGCCTCGCCCGAACGCGGAGGGCCTCCCGCCTCGGCACGTTGTCGAGGCGCGTACGGGTTTCGTTATCGTAGAGGCGGCGCTCGCCCCGTCCTAATGAGTTCCTGGGCATCCCGGATCGCTCCGGACAGGGACTCGTTCGTAATGACCACGTCGCGGCTCGGCAGCTGCAGTTCGAAGGGCCCGTCTTCGCCTCTCGCGATGTCCGCATCCTCCGTCACGACGAAGGCGATGGCGTCGACCAACTCGTCGCCCTCTGCACAGAGGTAGAGCCAGTCCCCCAGGACGTGCTCCGTTCGTTGGTGCCGGTCGCACCAGTCGGCCAATGACGGTACGGCCGCCAGGAGTCCTTCCTTGATCTGCGCAACGACGTCGGTGGTCGACGCGTAGTCGAGCTCTTCCATGGCGCGCTCATACGCCTGCTCGTCGACCACGTCCTGCGCGCCGGCCAAGAAGGCGGTCTCGAGCTCGAACCAGATGCCAAAGCGACCCAGGATCTCGCTCTGGGCGGGTCGTTCGGCTGCGTCCGTCAGCATCCAGCGACATCCCAGTGCGCGTGCGCGCACCGAGACGGCCTCCATCGCCGCCGCTCCGGCGGATGGGTCGGTGGCCAGGCGCTCGCATACCTGGGGTTTGGGGAGCAATGGAACGAAAAACCGGGATAAGGCAAAAAAAGACATATAAAACAATGGCATGACAAGATGGCCCTTGTCCCACTCATTCGGATTACCGCCGCTTCCTAGGAACTGGTGATGCCTTCGCCAGCTGGGATTCCGCGGCCGTCACCCGTGCTTCGGCCGACTGGATCGCCACGGTCATCCCCGTCAGCTGCCCGCGTATCGCGGCCAGTTCAAGGACCAACTGATCGCGTTCGGTTTGCATATCGGCCAAGGTCGAGGGTCGGCAGGGATTCACCCAAAAACCGGCAATCTCGACTGCAACCCTTTGATAGGCTTGAATCCGGTCGCCTTTGCTATGGCGTCTCACCTGCCGGTTCCTGCGGCTTGAGCTGGCCAAGGAACGTCTCGATCGCCGTCAATCGGGCCTCCCGTCGCCGCTGATCTTCGATATCGGCCAAGCGCGCCTGACGCTCGGCAGCCAGCTCGATCACGTAGCGATCGACGTCCACACGGAGTTGGTCGCGTTCGGCGGTCAGCTGCACCCGTTGCTGCCCGAGCGAGTCGACCTCCTTCTGCAGGCGTGGCACGTCTTTGGCGACCTTCGTGACCTGGTCATGTTCGCGGCGCAAGGTTCGTAGGGCATTCTCGCTTTGGCCGTGCAGTTCGGTGAGGCGTGCGTTATCGCGATTGAGCTGCATGACCTCGTGGTTCTTGCCGGTCACCAGTTCCTGGGCTTGGCGAAGTTCCACCTGCAAGGTTTGCACCTGGTGTTCATGCCGGCGCGACTCAGCCTCGCGCTGCTCTTTAGCCGATTGGCGGAAGTGCTCGAGCGCTTCGCGGGCCTGACGGTGTTTGTCTTCCAGCGATTGGACGTGGGCGGCCTGTTCGGCAAGTCGCGCTTCCAGCCCGGCGGCGCGTTCCTCCAGGGTCCGCACCTCGATGGCACGATCGTGCAACTGCGCCAATGCTGCTTCGTGGGCTCGCTTTTCGTCCTCCAGCGCCGTCTCGGTTCGCTGCAGGCGATCGCTCAGCGCCCGACCCTCGCGCTCTTGATGGGCCAGGGCTTCGGCGGCTTTTTGCTTGGCGGCATCGAACTGGGCCTTCATCTCGGCGATGCGAACGTCAGCCTCCTCCGCAAGCCTCGCGGCAAGCTGTGCGACCAAGGTTCGCAGCGCGTCGCTGATCACTACTTCAGACGACAGCGCGGCCGAGGATTCCGCTTCCAGTTCCTTCAGATAGCGATGGATGGTGCTTTTCGAGCCGGTATTCCCGAGGGCCACCCGGACGGCATCCACCGACGGGTGCTTGCCTTGTGCGATAAGGCTGTCGCGTGCCTTCTGGACCTCGGTCTTGTACAAGCCAGCACGCGCCATCACCCGCCCTCCGATGTTTAACGTAATGTATTACATACCATGTAATTACGTAATGAGCAACAGCAAATGTTCATCTTTAAGGCGACAAAAAGTAACGCGGGATAATGTTGAATTATCCCGCCTTAGGGACTCACCCCCGCTGTCTGCACCCTCGGGACGGTACGAAAACGCTTCTCTCTCGCCGCTGCGCAAGCGACCCCTCAGGCCCGTGGCGAGGCGTGCTCGCCGCCGCATCCGACCGGTGCCCGTTGCGCAGGCTTAAGTCGATGAAGCCGTACGTTTGCGAGGGCGGACCGCCAGGTCGGCGGCCTTGGCTTCGGCGGCCGGCGCGCACGTGCGACCTGTCGCTGCGCAACAGTTGTCTGTGAGGTAGCTCATCAACAGGTTCATGGTGCCCATGGCAGCGGCGTAATAGATGAAGCGCCCCTCTTGCCGGCTGGTGATCAGACCGGCATGCACCAGCTCTTTTAGATGGAAGGAGAGCGTGGCATTGGCCAGCCCCAGGCGCTCGGCAATGGCACTCGCGGCCAGGCCATCGGGGGCGTGCTCGACGAGCAGTCGATAGACCGCCAGGCGCGACTCCTGCGCGAGGGCGGAAAGCACCGTGATGGCTTGTTTGGTCTGCATGGGCATGTTCATAGTGCCTGAGCTCGGGTACGAAAGCGCCCGATTCAGTCGGGAACGGATGGGGTGGCCGATCCCAGCGCATCCAAGCGGCTACCGAGTGCCAGGCGATCGAGTGCATCGACGCGCAGGTTCATCAACAGGCCAATGCGGTGTTGCAGGAGATTACGCGCTAACAGAAACGCCTTGTACACGGTCTCTCGGTCGCCCGTGGCCTTGGCAGGGTCGGGAATATTCCAGTGCGCGGTAATCGGCGCGCCTGGCCACGCCGGACAGGCCTCGCCCGCCACCTGATCGCACACGGTGATGACGAAATCCATGACCGGTGCGCCCGGTTCCAGGAAGGTGCTCCAGCTCTTGCTGTGCAATCCCTCAGTCGGCAGGTCGACGATGCGCAATACCTCCAGTGTCTGGGGGTAGATGAACCCTTTCGGGGCGCTGCCGGCACTGTAGCCGCGGAAGCGCTCCTGGCCGCGATGGTTGGTGATGGCCTCGGCGAGAATGCTGCGCGCCGAGTTTCCCGTGCACACAAACAGGACGTTGTAGTGACCTTGCATGGCGCGCTCCGTCAGACCGTTTGGGTTTCGTACCAGCGCTTGCTGACCGTCACGATGCGGACGACCGAGAGCATGACCGGGACTTCGATCAACACGCCCACCACGGTCGCCAGCGCCGCCCCCGAGTGCACGCCAAACAGCCCCACGGCCGTGGCGACCGCCAGCTCGAAGAAGTTGCTCGCGCCGATCAGGGCCGAGGGTGCCGCCACGCAATGGGGCACACCAAAGGCACGGTTGAGCAGGTACGCCAGGGCCGAGTTGCCGTAGACCTGGATCAGGATGGGCACGGCGAGCATCGCGATGACCAGCGGTTGGGCGAGGATCTGCTGTCCCTGGAAGCCGAACAGCAGCACCAGGGTCAGCAGCAAGGCGCTCAGGGACAGCGGCCCCAGCCGGGCCAGCAAACGCTCCAACGCTTGCGGGCCGCCGCGGGTAAGCACCACCCGGCGCAGCACGGCGCTCAACAGCACCGGCACCACAATGTAGAGCACCACCGACAGGAGCAAGGTGTTCCACGGCACGGTGATCGCCGAGATACCCAGCAGCAGGCCTACGATGGGTGCGAAAGCCACCACCATGATCGCGTCGTTCAAGGCGACCTGGCTCAGGGTGAAGTTGGGCTCGCCGTTGCACAGGTTGCTCCACACGAACACCATGGCCGTGCAGGGGGCCGCCGCCAGCAGGATCAGGCCCGCCACGTACGAATCGAGCTGGTCAGCCGGCAACCAGGCGGCAAACACGTGGCGGATGAAGATCCAGCCCAGCAAGGCCATCGAGAAGGGTTTCACCGCCCAGTTGATGAAGAGCGTGACGCCGATGCCTTTCCATTGCCGGCGCACGCCGCCGAGCGCGCCAAAGTCGATCTTCAACAGCATGGGGATGATCATCAGCCAGATCAGCACCGCCACCGGCAGGTTGACCTGCGCCACTTCCATGCCACCTAAGGCCGCGAAGGTGCCCGGAAGCAGGTGCCCCAGCAAGGTGCCGGCAACAATGCACAGCAGCACCCAGACCGTCAGGTAGCGCTCAAAGAAGCCAATGCGGCCGCCCACCGGGGAGGTGGCGCAGGCCTCGCCCGCAGGCAGGGAGGCGTCGCTCATGCCGCATCCTCGTCTTCGTCGGTAATCGTGCCGATATGGTCCAGCGCCTGCTGCAAGGCCGAGCGGTCCATCGTCTCCACCGGCAGGTCGACCAAGGCGGCAATCCGGTACAGGATGAGCGTGTGGGCGCGGCGGAACGCCTCCAGCAAGGCGCCGTGACCGTGCGCGGCCGCGGGATCGGGCAGGCCCCAGTGGCTCTTGACGAAATCGCCGAACAGCACCGGGCAAACCTCGTTGGCCGCGTTGTCGCACACGGTAATGACGATATCCAGCGGCGGCGCGCCCGCTTCGGTGAAGCGGTCCCAGGACTTGCTGCTCAGGCCCTCGATGGAGATGCCAGCCGCCTGGAGCTCCTCCAGCGCATAGGGGTTGACCCGACCGGTGGGTTGGCTGCCGGCGCTGTAGGCCTCGAATCGGCCCTTGCCCAGATGGTTGAGCGTGGCTTCGGACAGGATGCTGCGGGCAGAGTTGCCGGTGCAGATGAATAAGACGCGGCACGGGTTCATGGCGCTTTTCTCTTGGGTGAGCGGTCAAGGCAGGGCAACGGCAACCTCCGAGCGGCGCGATCGAGCCCGGTGGTTGCTGTCTTGTTTCTACAGTTCTATATTCGTGGAACTATCTAAGCAATGCAACACCAGCCCATGACCGAAGATCTGCCCCACGTCGATCCCACCCTGCTGGACACGCCCGACCTGACTAAGCTCGCGTTGCCGGCGGGCGCCGACCACCCGCCACGCATCCTGATCCTGTACGGCTCGCTGCGACCGCAATCCTTCAGTCGCAAGCTCGCCCTGGAAGCGGAGCGCATCCTGCAGCGATTCGGCGCCGAGACCTGTGTATTCGATCCCCACGAGCTGCCAATCCTCGACAGCGTGCCGGCCAGTCACCCCAAGGTGCAGGAACTGCGGTCGCTATCGCTGTGGTCCGAAGGCCAGGTCTGGGTGAGCCCCGAGCGCCACGGCACCCTCACGGGCGTGTTCAAGAACCAGATCGACTGGCTGCCGCTCGAAGAGGGCAGCGTGCGGCCCACGCAGGGGCGCACGCTGGCGGTCATGCAGGTCTGTGGTGGCTCCCAGTGGGGTTCAGCCGAGATACGTGCAAAAGCAGGACATAACCCTGAATTAAACTAGGTTTGTCAACGGTTTAGTGTGACATTTGGAATGCCTCCTTTCTCCTTTTTCCGTGGACAATGTTGGACCTATTCCAACAGGAGTTCGGTCACAAAGGGATCGGGCACGGCTTCCACGTCGATCAGGTAGTCACCGAAGCGCTTGATGTGCCCGGTCATATATGGGCTCATTGTCGCGACGTCTTGGCGACTTGGCTTCATCCCTTCGCTGACCAAGTCACGCAGAATCCGCGTGAGGTCGACCGCGTTACTGAAAATGATCGCGTTGGTGACCAGGTCGTTGTACTTGACCGTCTTTTCCTGCTCCTCCGGATCGTTGTCGGCGATCACCCCCTCGCCACCGAAGAAGTTCCATTTGGCGAAGCCATTGTAGGCCTCGACCTTGTTGGTCGAGGCGGTGATTTTCTCGCGCAGCTCCAGATCCGAAATATACCGGAGCAGGAAGATGGTACGAACGACGCGCCCCAGTTCACGGAAGGCCTGATAAAGCCGATTCTTACGGCTGTCGTTGCCCAGTTTTCGCAAGAGCGTCACGGACGAAATCTTTCCGGTGGAAATCGAAAGCACCACGCGCATCAGGTCTTTCCAATGAACCTCGATGAGCGACCAGTCGATGGTGTCCTTGAACAGCGTATCGATATGCTCATAGCGCGTATCCGGTGCCGGCCGGAAAAACTTCAAATCCTGCCAGTTGCGTATGCGAGGCATCAGCTTGATGCCCAGCAGGTACGACAAGGCGAATACGGGTGCTGATTGGCCTTGGGTGTCGGCATGGATAGTGTCTGGCTGGATGTCTGACTTGTTCTTCAACAACCCGTCAATGATATAAATCGCCTCCCACACCCCGCATGGAATGAAGTGCGAGAACAGCGCGACGTAGGTATCGGAAACATGGTGATAGGCGATGCCGCCATAGCCGCCGTAGCGTATGTGGTACTCGGCCATGAGGTTCTGGTCATACATGTCGTATTTAGTGCCATCGGCGGCGGCACTCTTTCCATTGCCCCACACCTTGGGCAGATGCAGCGTGTTGTAGGCATTGACGATGTCCTTGATCGCCAGATCGAGTTTCGTCGGGTTGATGTGGCGGCGATTCACGAAGGAAAGCATGTGCGGGGTCACGGCGCCGCGAAAGTGGCGAGCTGCCTGCACCGGGCCCAGATTGCAGCCGTAGGTAAAAGACGTGAGGATGTATCGCTCAGTCGCACGGTCAATCTTGGGGTCGGAGCCTGAAAGCGGGCCGAAATGCCGCGGAAAACCCACCCAGTGCGCCACGTTGCACAAGATGTCCAACACATTGCGCTCCGGCATGCGCGCAAGGATGGTGGCTTCCAAGGTCTTGGCCGCTTCGGTGGGTTCCGTGGCGGTGACGCGCTTGAGTACTGGTAAGCCATTGGCATCAATGACTACCTGGTTGTTCTCCGGGTAGGCGGCATCGATCTCTTCGGCGACGCGTGTCAGCTCGTCACGCAACCGGGTGACGAATGCCGTGGCATCCGTGGGTAGGTCGAGTTGGCTGCAATAGTCAATCAGGTGTGCTTGGCAGTCTTCCCAGCCCAGCAGCTGATCTCGGTAGTCGGCGTATTCCTCGGAGCCGGCGATGGCTACGTCGCCGGTCTTCAGTTCGTTGGCCAGGCAGGAGAAGACGCAGGCCTCCAAATGCCGACGATGCAGGCGTGGGTTTCCGGTCTCGTCGCGCTGGGTCACCGCGCGGCGCCATCGCTCGTTCGCGAAGGACAGGTCGATCGACTCCTCCAGCCAATCGCCACGCCGCGATTCATGTTCAAGAACAAGATCCAGCGCCTCCATCAAGCTGCGATCTTCGCTGGTCGACGCCAAATCGAGCAGCCGAACCATCCTGAAAATGGTGGGACGATGGCTTTTGTAGAACTTCCAGACCAATGGGTAATAGTTGTCACCGCTGTACGCATTGATGGCGGCACAGTCTTCCTGCAGGGTCTCCATACCACCGCGCTTACGCAAGAGCTGGCGTATTTCTCGACCAGCATCCGTGTCGCTGGCGTGCGTATCCAAGACTTGGATGACATCGGCGAGCGTGGCGACGATCGCCTCGGTCTTCTCGCGGTGACGAACCCGCAAACGCTCCATCTCCTCCTTGGCGCGGCGGTGAAGATTGTTCATCCGCTTGATGTACATCGCGGCCAGATCATCGCGAGCCTGGATGCGTGCACGGTGAATCAGGCTCAGCAACAGCATGTGTCGTTTGGGGGCGCCAAAATCTCGCAGCTCGGCCGCATCAAGGGCTTTCGCTTCGGCGGCAAAGTGCTTGATCTTCACCTCCGGCACATCGGCCAACAGATGCATGTCGCCCATCAGATTGGAGAGGCGCGCGATGTGCTCGATCAACCGCTGGAAGTGCTGTAGCGAGGAGCGCTTGGGTAACTGCTTGATCAGCTGCAGCGGACTCTGGCGGCGCCCGGTATCCACATCGAGCAACGTGTCCAGTTGCGCGGCTTCCTCGGTGGTCAATCGTTGCTGGACTAGGCTGAATAGGCGTTGGTTGACCAGTGCCCGTACCCGTCGTGCCAAGCGATCCAGCGTACTGAAGGCCGGTAGCTCGATCTTGTCCTTAATTAGTTGCTCGATCGCCGCATTGATCAAATCCGCTGGGTTGTCCATTACGCCCGCTGCTATCCCCACCGCGCGCGTTGCCGCGTGCATGCCACGTTCCCGGAAAGCCGAGACGTCCAGCCGTTGCCGAATGGTGGCGTGATAGCGATAGAGCGTGCGCGCCCCCAATGTCGCTGGTCGGGCATGCCCGCTGAGCCGCAAGGTATCCCGGACCTGACGCATGATGGCGATTGGCACTGCCTCCAGCGCGGGAAAGTACCCGAGGCGTTGAAAGCCTTTCAGCAGCAGTAGGAAACTGAGGCGGCGCGCCGGCTCACGCACTTGCCGTATGGCCCATGCAATTTCGTCATCGGTCGGCGTATAGATTTGGGCCAGTTCACTCGCAGATGGATTGCGCTTGAAGAAGGGATAAGCGGTCCGTTCGATCGATGCCATAGTGAAGACAGTGATCTAGCCAGCCCGTAGGATAGACCGTGAAGTGTGTGTTTCGGTCCCTTACTTGGAGCTTTGTTGCTTTCGCGTAGACGCTGGCGGTGCAGACTGGGAGCGCATTAGTATGTATGCGCAATGTACGGCCCCATTCGCCCCGTGGCCAGGACGCGGCCACTCCCGCGCCGTCTCGATGGCAGCACCGAATGGCGGTGGCAACGACCAGTCGTCGCGTCGGTTCTTTGCACGTGCGCTTTATACGGGCAGCTCGACGTGTGCCGTGCGACGCGGCACCCCTACCATCGACTCCGGGGGCCGACCTGCAAGTGTTCTATGCCGAGGGCTTGTTTACGGGTTCAATCTCCTTCAGAAGCCGCTCTTGCTCGGTAGCATCCAGTGCACTGAAAGCCCGAATCATTCGAGCAAGTCGTTCGTTGTCGGCGTAGAGATACGCCAATGGCACGCCGAGCGCTTTCGCCAGGCGCTTCGCCGTCGCTTGATCTGTGGCGTGGACGTCCTGCTCGTATCGGTTGATGCGTGTGCTAGCCACGAAGGGATCCAGTCCGGCGAGGATGCCCAGCTCCTTCTGGGATAGACCGGCATCCTGACGCGCTTGCTTCAAGCGCTTGCTGAAGATGGACGACGGTTCACGTGGGCGAGGCATGGAATTCTCGAGGAGGAAGACCTCTACGAGATTCGTTGCTTTACCGTGCTGGCGATACTACGATATTCGTAGTTTTGTTGATAGCCTCAAGTGTTTGGCCACCCTACGACCGATAGGAAGCCAGCCCCATGCTTCTGCAACTGGTGTTCGAAGATCAGTGGTCCATTCCCGTACCGATGGACGATCGGCTGGAGGAGGCGCTTGGCGTGCAGCGCGAGCGCGCCTCCCGCGACGAGTTCGACCTCGCGTTTCTCGAGCGTCTATCAGAATGCTTAGCGAATTCGCTCGCGGCGTGCCTTGACACCGACTTGCAGCTGCCGACGGACAGCCAGGTGAAGTACGCCATGGACATCGCTCGGGAACTGGGTGTGTCGTTACCTGCCGATGCCCTACGTTTCCGCGGCGCAGCTCACGAGTTCATTGACCGCTTCAAAGATTCCTTCCGCGTCAGCCGTGAACGACGCCGGCGTATGACGAGTCCCACCGGGGGGTAGCTCATCCGGATGACCTGCCGAGGCCGCCGCCAAGACAAACCTTGGCGTGTTGGCCGCACGTATCACTAAATATCAGTCGATCATGACCCTACCTTACGAGCGCACTTGGGCAGTCGTCGAAACACGGCGTTTCCTGACAGAGGTGCTGGCCAATCGACGCGTTCCCGCCGCCGTTCGCGAGCAGGCGCGCACTCTGCTGCGTCACTACCCAGGCCCCAGCGACGTATTCAATGCGGCGTGGCAAGCGCTTGCCGATCCCCGCCTCGTCCTGGAACCAGTCTTTGACATGAGCACTGACGGATCGCCTTCACCCAACTGGCCGAAACCACGAGTGCTTCGTACTTCGAAATGACGGCATAGAGCCAATGCGTGACAGGCGTGCTTGTTGTAGCACGGCTCCTCAGCCACGCCCCCGCTGCCTACAGAATCGATCGAGCAAATGGCCAAGATGACAAAGGAAAAGCTTGCGCAACTACTGGCTTCTGCAAGGGCCACGCCATCTGGAGAGAATCCCGAAGACGCCCAAGAGGCGGTCTTCAGGGCACTCCTTGATGCGACGGTCTATGCACATGTGCCGTTGGAAAGCCCACCGGAAGGCGTGATGCGCTTCATCCAGTTCGTGCGTCCCGACAACGGTCAGACCGTGCTGCCCTTTTTCAGCGACAGGGAACAATCCGACGCGGCCGCCGGCGGGAACGTTCTCAGCATGGCGATGTCCGGACGAAGCCTGTTCGAACTGACGCGCGGTGCCACGTTGATGCTCAATCCGAACCTGGATGCGGTCGCTCTCTATCCGCCAGAGATCACCGCACTGCTGGAGGGGAGGGCGCTAGGTTTTTTCAGAAAGGACGAAGTGGCTGAGGATGCGAAGGTACTAACTGGTCAGCCATCCATATCGACAGCTGGGCTGAATACTATGCTGCGCAGCTTGTTCGAACGGGAGGCGACGGTCAGGGCAGCCTTCTTGTCCGAGGTGCACCATCAAGACGATCGCGCGGAGGTTTTCCTGCTCCTTACCGTCGTGGTGTCATTGGCCCACCAGGAGCGCATCCTCCAACTGGCCACGCTGGCTTTCAAGACGGAGGCTCTGCAACTCGACCTACCACTCAACATGAGGTTCTTGGCGCCTGATGCGCTGCTTGATGATCTCTGCAACTGCGGAGTGCAGATCTACGGTACTTGATGGAAGCCGGATGGCTTTACAAATGGGCGCTGCCGAAACCGCTTGCACGCGGCGGTGGTACCGCCTACCGCACGTCGCAACGCGTGGTGATGGAGGAGACGATCTGTCGAGTGCGCCGGGGCGACCCCCTTGTCGACTGCCTGATCATTAACGCTGTGTCCAGTGCTGTACTACTACCTCCAACCAAACCCAAAGATTCAGGAACTACATAACCATGAGCCACGAGCCTTAGGTGGAGACTTGGTAGTCAGAACCAATCGCAATACATGCAGCGTTGCATGTTAGCCTCTGCGAGTAGCCATGTACGAAATCCTGCCAGCGCGGGGTCCTGCGCTCGGGCCGGGCGGTACGCCAGGTACCAGTTCTCGTAGTTCTTTCCTGTGGACTGGAACGGGGCGACCAGCCGACCCGATTTGAGCGCATCGCTGACGTAGGGAAGCTGGGCCACGGCGACACCCACGCCGTCCAGCACGGCCTGCATGGCCATGGCCGAGCTCTCGAAGATCACTTCCGCTTTTGGCTTGAGCGGTGCGCGCAATCCCGCAGCCTTGAACCACCAGGCCCACTGTTCACGCAGGTGTGCGACCACGATCAGCGAGGCCTGGCGCAGGTCGCGAGGTTGGCGCAAACCCTTCGCCAGGGCGGGGATGCAGACCGGCACCAGGGTCGAAGGAAACAACTCCTCGGCAAGGTAGCCGGGCCAATCGCCGGAGCCACGGCGCACCGTGCAGGTCCAGTCGTCGCGCAAGGGATTCATGAGGCCACCGGTTGCCACGCGAACCTCGATCTGCGGGTGATCGTGACTGAAGCCGGCCAGCCGGGGGATCAGCCAATGTAACGCGAAGGCGGGAGCGACACCGATCGTGAGCACCGGGCCGGCGCGCATGGCCGACACCTGCGCGACCAGGCGCGTGATCGCCTCGAAAGCGTCGGTCAACCCGGGCTGCAGTGCGCGTCCCTGCAGCGTGAGCTCGAGCCCGTTGGCGTGGCGATGGAACAGCGCGAAGCCGAGGCGGCGTTCCAGCAGGCGCACGCTCTGGCTCACTGCGGCCTGGGTGACATGCAGCTCGCTGGCGGCCGCCGTGAAGCTGCCGCAGCGGGCCGCCGTCTCGAAAGCACGCAGCCCATTCAGGAGGGGAAGGGATCCTGTCATGGCGGGTAGCCCAAGGAAAACTTTTGGTGGCGGCAAGAAATAGTCGTTGGCAATGAGCGATGCCTACGCCTGAAGATAGCCGCTGACAACGCTTCACGGCGCAACACTACCCTTCTTCGCATGGATCGTCGAATGACGTACCCCAAGGTTGGCTTTTCCCGGGTTTCTCGTGACTCCGTCTGGATCGCCGAAACCGGGAGCGGATGCGGGGGCAGGGATGCCTCACGCCTCGATCGCCCACCCGCGGCTGTTCCACGGCATGGATCGACCCCGTGAACTTGTCCGCGCCGTTCATCGCGCGGCCAGTCGCGACGGTACTGCTGATGGCGACGGTGGCCTTGGCAGGCATCGTCGCGTTTCCCTTGTTGCCCGTCGCCCCGCTGCCGCAGATCGACGCGCCGACCATCCAGGTCACGGCGACGCTGGCAGGGGCCAGCGCGCAAACCATGGCATCGTCGGTGGCCACGCCGCTGGAGCGTCAGCTGGGCCAGATCGCCGGGGTCAGCGACATGACCTCGTTCAGCGCGATGGGGGCGACGTCGGTCACCGTCCAGTTTGACCTGGATCGCAACATCGACGCGGCGGCGCAGGACGTGCAGGCAGCGATCACGGCAGCGGGCAACAACTTGCCGCGGGCGATGACCACGCCGCCAACCTACAAGAAGTTGAATCCGACCGATGCACCGATCCTGGTGCTGGCGGCGAGTTCCGATGCGCTTCCGCTGACCGCCGTCTCCGACGCCGTCGACAACTTCCTGGCGCGCAAGATCTCACAGATACCGGGCGTGGCCCAGGTTTCGCTGGGTGGCGCGCAGCAGCCTGCGATCCGGGTGCAGGCCGACCCCGGCCGGCTCGCGGCGGTCGGGTTGACGCTCGAACAGGTGCGCACGGCGCTGGTCGCGGCCACCACCGACGCCGCCAAAGGTGCGATCGATACCCCCACGACGAGCTTTGCGATCGCCGCGAACGATCAGATCATCCATCCGCAATCGTTCGAGGATGTCGTGCTTGCCTACAAGCGCGGCGCGCCCATCCGGGTGCGCGACATCGGGCGCGCCGTCGCCGCGGCCGCCGATCGCAACGCGGCGGCGTACTACAACGGTCGACCGGCCATCCTGCTCACGGTCTACAAGCAACCCGACGCCAACGTCATCGCCACGGTCGAGCGCATCAAGTCGGAACTTCCCCAGCTTGTCTCCGACATCCCCCGTGCCATCACCATCGATACGGTGCTCGACCGTACCGTCACCATCCGCGCCGCAGTACGTGACGTCGAATTCACCCTGGTGCTGGGGGTCATCCTGGCGGTGCTGGTGGTGGGGTTGTTCCTGCGCAACCTGTGGGCGACCCTGGTGCCGGGCATCACCATCGTGCTCTCGCTGCTCGGTGCATTCGCGGCGATGTGGCTGTTCGGATTCAGCCTCGACAACCTGTCCCTGATGGCCTTGACGCTGGGCATCGGCTTCGTGATCGACGACGCGATCGTGGTGGTCGAGAACATCCAGCGTCACGTCGAGAACGGCTTGCCGCCGATGCAGGCGGCGCTCGAAGGCTCACGCGAGATCGCCTTCACCGTGTTCTCGATCAGCCTGTCGATGCTCGCGGTGTTCGTTCCGCTGCTGTTGATGGGCGGCATCGTCGGCCGCCTGTTCCAGGAATTCTCGTTGACCATGATGGCGTCGATCATGGTGTCCATGCTGGTGTCGTTGACCCTGGCGCCGATGCTGTGCTCACGCTTCATGCGCCGCGGGGATGGCCGGCACGGCCGCTGGCATGAGCGGGTCGAAGCCGCGTTCGACGCGCTCCTGGTGGGTTATCGGCGCACGCTGGACGGCGTGCTGCGTCATCCGGCCATCACGATGGGGGTGTTTCTTGCCACGGTGGCATCGGCACTGGCCCTGGCCATCGGGATTCCCAAGGGCTTCTTTCCGATTCAGGACACCGGGTTGATCCAGGGCCTGGCCGAGGCGGCACAGGGCACCTCGCCGGAGGAGATGCGGCGTCTGGAGCGCCAGCTCGACGCGGTGCTGTTGCGCGACCCCGGCGTGGCCGGCGTGGCCTCCTGGACCGGCACGACGGGCGGCAGCGGCTATGCGCAGACCGCCAACACGGCGCGCTACCTGATCGTGCTCAAGCCGCTCGAACAGCGCGAGCTGCCCGCCACGGAAATCATTCGCCGGCTGAAGCCGCACGTCGGCGCCGTCGCCGGTGTCGACTTGAAGCTGTCGCCGACGCAGGACATCACGACCGGTGGCCGCACGGCACGCGGCAGCTTCCAGTACACGCTGCGCGGCGCGGACGTCGATGAGCTCGATGGATGGTCACAGAGAATGCTGGCGAAGATGCGCACGTTGCCACAATTGACCGATGTGGCGAGCGACCTGCAGTCCAGCGCGCCGCAACTTGCGATCCATATCGACCGCACGGTGGCCGCGCACTTCGGCATTTCACCGCAGACGATCGACGACACGCTGAATGACGCCTACGGCCAACGCCAGATCACCCAGTACTCCACCCAGGTCAGCACCTATCCCCTGATTCTCGAGGTCACGCCCGACTTGCAGGGCAAGCTTGCGTCGCTCGATCGGCTGTATGTCCAATCGCCCCTCACGGGTACCGTGGTGCCGCTGTCGGTGATGACGCGGGTGGATTCCACGAAGGTGGGCCCGCTCTCGGTGATCCATCAGGGATCGTTCCCCGCCGTCACGCTGTCGTTCAACCTGCCGCCTGGCGTGGCGCTCGGCGAAGCGGTCACCGCGATCCAGCAGGCCGCGGCAGCGATCGGCATGCCCGATGGGGTGCGAGGGGCCTTCGAAGGCAACGCCAAGGCGTTCCAGTCCTCCTTGTCGAACATGCCGTGGCTGGTGCTGGGTGCGTTGGTACTGGTCTATATCGTGCTGGGAATCCTGTACGAAAGTTTCATTCACCCGCTGACGATTCTGTCGACCTTGCCCTCTGCCGGTGTCGGCGCGCTGGCGATACTCTGGATCATGCACATGGGCCTGACCGTCATCGGCATCGTCGGCATCATCCTGTTGATCGGCATCGTCAAGAAGAACGGCATCATGCTGGTCGACTTTGCCGTGGCAGCCATGCGCGAGCGCGGTCTTTCGGCGGTGGAGGCCGCGCGGGAAGCGTGCCTGCTTCGCTTCAGGCCGATCCTGATGACGACCGCGGCGGCCATGCTGGTCGCCCTGCCGCTGGCGTTTGGCCATGGCGTCGGATCCGAACTGCGCCAGCCACTCGGTTACGCGATGCTGGGTGGACTGGTGCTGAGCCAGTTGCTGACGCTGTACACCACGCCGGTCATCTTCGTTTACATGGAGCGCTCGCGAAGCTGGTTGGCGTACAGGAGGCAGTCGGCGCTGCAAGCGCCATCGTGACGAACCGGGATGGTGGCTTGGCACCTCTCAAACCCTCGAGCGGGCTTGGCCATGTGCAGCGGGGCGAATGGCGGCGGCGATGGCGCCCGGCGCGACCCGGTGGGTCCCCAAGCTCGAGCGGCCCCTTTCCCGGGGGAGAGGGGCCGTGACAGGCCGAGGTTGGGGGATGGACGTCAGGCCACCGCCGGGAAATCGATGGTGGTGTCGTTGATGCGGTTGAATACGTTGGTGAATACGATCACCGCCATCGCCAAGGCGATGTCCACCAGCTGTGCGTCGGTGTAGCCGGCCGCCCGGATCGCCGAGAGCTCGGCGAGGTCGAGCGTGCCGCGCGTCGTGGCGAGCGTGCGGACGAAGCGGATCAACGCGTCGCGCTTGGCATCGCCGGTGGGTTCGCCGGCGCGGATCCGCTTCAGGGTTTCCGGCGACAGGCCGGCCATCTTGCCCATCATGCTGTGCGCCGCCACGCAGTAGTCGCAACCGGCGGCCACGCTGACGGCCAGCTTGACGGTCTCGCGATCCTGCTTGTCCAGGCTACCCGCGGCGAGCACGCCATCGGCCTGCAGGATGGCACCCAGCGCAGCCGGGCCATGGGCACCGATGGCGGCGTAGGCGTTGGGCACCCTGCCGGCAGCCTTCTTGACCTGGGCATAGACCTCGGCCGTGGCGCCGGTGGCGGTTTCGAGGGCGGGGGTGACGATACGGGACATGGCGGTTACTCCGGTTGGGGAAGGGTGGAACACGTCGCTACTTTACGGACCCGAGTTGAGATTGTTAATGCCATAAAATCTCAGTAACATGCTTCATCGTCTCAAATCAGGAGGCCGATATGTCACCGCCTCTGGATTGGTTGAGCCGCCTGCTCAACCTCATTCCCGTCCGTGGGCAGCTCGATGTCCGCTGCCACTACGGCGCGCCCTGGCGCATCGATCAGGAGCCCATGCCGCCGGGGGAGATGCCGTACCACGTGGTGCTCGCGGGTTCGGCCGTACTTGAGGACCCGGTCAGTGGACAAACGGAAGTCCTCACGAAAGGCGACATCCTGCTGCTGGGAGAGGGCGGTGCACACGTCCTCCACGACGGCAGCGGCGCGCCTTCCGCGCCGACGCGCGTGCGCATGGGGTTCAACGTGTCGATCAGCGAGAACGCGGGGCAGGGCGAACCACTCGACTTGCTGTGCGGTCGCTTCGTCGTCGCCGCACCGCACGATCGCCTGTTGCGCGACTATCTGCCGCCGCGGCTGGTGGTGCATGCGGCGGGTGACGCCGCCGCGTCGGATACCGACACGGCGCTGCAACTCGAGCACCTGTTGGCGCTGATGCGCAGCGAGTCCTCCGGCGATCACCTTGGCGGCCGCGCCATGCTCAACGGCTTGTCGACAGCCCTGTTTGCCTTGACGTTGCGCCTGGCCAGCCAGCTTTCGCAGCCACCTTCCGGACTGCTCGCCCTGGCCGGCCATCCGCGCCTCGCCCCCGCCCTCACCGCGATGTTCAACGAACCCGCACGGGCGTGGACGCTCCCGGAGCTGGCGCAGCTGTGCAGCATGTCGCGTGCGACGTTTGTCCGCCATTTCCAGGATGCCACGGGCCGAACCGCCGGCGACCTGTTGGTCGACATCCGCATGACCTTGGCCGCACGCGAGTTGCGCAAGCCCTCGGTGTCCATCGGTACCGTCGCCGATAGCGTGGGCTACCGGTCCGAGGCCGCCTTCCAGCGCGCCTTCAAGCACTACATGGGAACGACACCCGCACGCTGGCGCCGCCAGGCGTAGGGCCAGTGAACCGCCGCTTGCAACCGTCGCACGCGAAGCACGCCGGGGTGCCGTGATCTGACGGCCTGGCCTGGGTAAGACGCGCCCGATCAACCGGCGGCGTTCATGGGCGAGTCCGTGCAGCCTTCGTCACCGGCCGCAGAACGCGTGGACACCTGTCGACGCTGTCGTGGTCCGTGGCTCG
>Ga0207420_1001042_pt1 | contig 19177 bp, 10 predicted proteins | sample ThiBio_inoc_biof_FD_183941 | JGI IMG/M metagenome (GOLD analysis project Ga0207420, IMG submission 183941) | Wastewater bioreactor microbial communities from Cape Town, South Africa - Thiocy_inoc_biof (SPAdes) | ecosystem: Engineered > Bioremediation > Thiocyanate > Unclassified | place: South...
CCTTGATATTGTTGCAGATGCTGTTCAAGCCATTCAACAGATTCAGCATCAAGATGGTTGGTTGGTTCGTCTAATAATAAGATATCGGGCTGACGAAGCAACAAACGACACAAAGCAACCCGACGGCGCTCACCTCCTGAAAGAGTAGAAACGATAGCTTCTTCAGGCGGACAACGAAGAGCATCCATAGCACGCTCCAATTTATTGTCGATATTCCACGCATCTACATGGTCTAACTTTTCCTGCAATTCACCCTGACGGGCGATTAATTTATCAAAATCAGCATCAGGTTCAGCAAATTTAGCATTAATATCTTCATATTCAGCAAGAAGATCCATAACCTCCTGAACGCCTTCCTGAACAATTTCTTTAACGGTTTTGTTTGAGTCAAGCTGCGGATCCTGTTCAAGATAACCAACAGAATATCCGGGAGAAAACACCACTTCGCCATCGTAATTCTTTTCAACGCCTGCAATGATTTTCAGCAAAGTAGATTTACCGGAACCGTTCAAACCTATAATTCCTATTTTAGCTCCGTAGAAAAAGGAGAGATAAATATCGTTTAAAACTTTTTTTTGTGGCGGAAAGGTCTTGCTCACCCGCACCATCGAGAAAATAACTTTTTTATCGTCTGACATATCTTTTAAAATTTGTAGTGCAAAGATAGCAAGATTAAAGAAAAATTACTATATTGCGAACAATTTCGTTAAGTAATAATGATAAGCTTAAGAAATGCAAGCATATTGTCACATTAGCACATCAATTACGTATGAAAAAAGTCAAGTTCAATATCGAGTATCCGTTAAGTAACGCATCACTCACAATTTTATGGAGTAGCATCGGGACACCATATGGTTTGTCGGAATGGTTCGCTGATGAGGTAAATGCAGAAGATAATATTTATACTTTCACATGGGATAATCATTCTCAGAGAGCATATTTGTTACAATCAAAGCAAAACAGTCATATTCGCTTTCAATGGGAAGAAGATAAGGGTACTGATGTATATTTTGAAATGAAAATCTTGACATCAGAATTATCAAATGATGTATTATTATACGTAACCGATTTTGCTGAAAGTTCGGATATGGATGATGCAGTCCTGCTTTGGAATCAGCATGTCGAGACTTTAAAGAGGCTGACAGGGATGTAAGAATTTTATGTGTTTATGATTTTTTCTATAATCTGATCACTAAAGATTACTTAGTTATTTTATTATCAAGCATTTCCTGTTTATATTCTTTGGGTGTTTTCCCGCTAAGTTTTTTGAAAATACGTGTAAAATAGGTTGCTTCTTTGTAACCCACTTTGTATGCTATTTCAGCAAAAGTCAATTCGTCGTCTTGAAGCATTAACTCTTTGGCTTTGTTTATCCGTACAGTGTTGATAAATTCCGATGTATTCATATTCATCAGCTTTTTCAGTTTGTTATGCAGATTAGTACGTCCGATGCCTAAGGTATCGGCTATGAACTGTACATCCAATCCACTATTTTCCAAATTATTCTGAATTATGGCAAGCATTTTCTCCACGAAAGCCTGTTCGTGGTTGGTTGCGGGAAGTTCCAATCCTTCGTATCCTGCTAATTCTTTCAATCTGTTTCTCAGTGCTTTCTGACTATTTAGAATATTATTCAGCCGGATTTCTAATTCCGCTATCGAAAACGGTTTGGCTATGTATGCGTCCGCACCTACCTGTAAACCCTCCAATTTGTCTTCTGTACTGTCTTTTGCTGTGAGCATCACAACCGGAATATGGCAAAAATTTATATCACTTTTAATCTTCTGGCACAACTCTATACCGCTCATCACCGGCATCATAACGTCTGTAATAACGATGTCGGGTATCTTTTTATTCATGTATTCCCACGCTTCCTGTCCGTTTTCAAGACTTTTTACATGATATTTTTTTCTGAAATGTTGATGTAGCAAGGTCATAAGATCTTTGTTGTCTTCGGCAATTACGAGAGTGTATTCTTTGTTGGGAGTTGTTGTCTCGCTATCTTCGGTTGCATCTACCTCACTATTTTCAGCCTGTATAATATACTCGGTTTTGATATCTGTCGGTTGCGTATCTATTGAGGATAGGGGTATAGTGTTGGCTGTGTAAGGTAAAGACACGTTGAAACATGAGCCTTGTCCAGGCATACTATCTACAGATATTTTTCCTTTCAGCAATTTGACCAAACTTGCGGTAAGTGCAAGTCCTATTCCGCTACTTTCCACGACCTCGTTAGAAAATCCGTCACTGTAAAACGACTCGAAAATCTTTTCTTTCTTCTTCTCAGACATACCGTTTCCACTGTCCTTCACAGAAAAATTGATTGTATTATTTTCTATTTTTAACGTGAAATCTATTGTACCATTTTGCGGCGTGTATTTAACGGCATTGGTTAGAAGATTGGTTATTATTTTCTCCAACTTATCGAAATCGAATAAGACCTCATTCTCAGTGTAGCTTATTTTGATACCTAACTGAATATTTTTCTTCTCGAGTAAAGGGCGATAAATGTGGATAATCTGATTAGTAAAATCAATAATATCACCTTTTGTGTTGTGTATTACAGCGTGTTCGGCTTCTATTTTGCGAAATTCCATCAGTTGGTTTACCAACGAAAGCAGACGGTTTGCACTCCGCTTAATGGATTGTCTGATTTCGCTGTCTTCTGCACTCACTTTTTGCGACAGCATATCAACTGAAGTGATAATTATGCTCAACGGTGTCTTAAATTCGTGAGAAATGTAAGTGAAAAAATTCATCTTGTGCTGATGAAGTAGTTTTAGATTTTCTTTTTCTATTTTTTCAATAGTCAGCGTCATTTTTTCGCGCTGACGATTTAGATACATTCGATAGAAGTAATAGAATATCCCCACAACAACGATGAAATAGAATAAATAGGCATACCACGACGCCCAAAAAGGTGGTTTGACGGTAATCAGCATAGTGCGTTCTTCGCTTACCAAACCATTTATAGTGTTGATTGCTCTAATGTGAAATGTATAATCGCCGGGAGCGATATTGGTGTAATTTGCCTGTGTTCTTTCTACCAAAGGCGACCACGTTGTTTCAAGTCCTTCAAGATAATATTGATAGGCAATGTCGTCTGAGAAATAATTGATGGAAGCATAATCAAGCGTAAAAGAATTTTGATTGTGTTTCAATGTGAGGTGTTGCGTAAAATCAATTTGTCGATTTAGTACGCCTGTCGAATCCGGACGGATTATTTCATTGGAAATCCGTAAGTTGGTAAAATAAACAGCAGGTTTTTCTTCCGGTGTAAGAATTTTCTTAGGATTGAACCATGTCAGCCCCGTTACACTACCGAAGTAAATAATATCGTTGTCTTTGAAATAGGACTTGTAATTGTGTTGATTTCCCGAAAGCCCGTGTTTAACGTTGAAATGGACAGCTGTGGAGTCATTGAAATTTAGCCGACTGATACCCTTGTTAGTACTTATCCAAAAGAATCCGTAGTTGTCTTCCACTATACCGTAAACAATATTGTCTATAAGCATACGCTGGCTACATGATTTGAAACGTTTCTCATTTGGAAGATATTTCAATAAGCCGCCATCGCGTGTACCTATCCAAATTTGTTCTGAAGAATCAATACAGTAACTGATAATTGAGTTGCTCGTTAAGCCGGATCCATCATTTGCCTGATAATGTGTCATCAGTCCTGATTTTTTGTTGTCAAGGACGTATATTCCTTTGTTGTATGTGCAAAACCATATTTTCCCATCAGGAGCGGTAAAGATATCGTAGATAAAACAATCGGCAAATTCATTTTCACGAAATCGACTGAAAGTTTCCGTTCGTTTGTTCAGAATATCCACACCCGAAAGTGAGCCAACCAAAATAGAGTCAGGTGAAAGGAAATGAAGGGCAAATACAAAATTATTACTTAACGATGATGGTTTGTAGGCTTCATAGATATAGCGTTTTGCTTTGCCGTTGTTTATATCCACCTTGGATATTCCACCCATAAAATGTCCTACCCAGCACGTGTTGCCGTCCATCAATAAGGCATGTACATTATTAGATGATATGCTGTTTGGATCTTTTGGACTGAACAGTAGGTGATGGAAAGTGTAATTTTGTCTGTTGAATATAGCTATTCCGGCATCCTCTGTAGCAATCCATAAATTGTCGTCAGGAGCTTTTGCTATTGTGCCGATAGCTGTACCGTGCAAATATCCGTTTTTTTCTTCCGGTACTATAGCATTAAAACCGATATGTCTGGTATTTGCGATGTTTACTCCGCCGAAGTAAGTGCCGATATAGAAGATGTCTTGTTTACTACGGCAAACCTTATATACAGCATTGTTATTAATAGTTTTGTTACGATTGTCGAAAGATTGGGTATAGTGCGTATAATTATTAGTTTTAACATTGATAATGTAAAGTCCGCTTTCGGTACCAATCCAATATTCATCAGGATTTTCGCCTTCTTCTATCGTTCGTACATAGTACATTTTCGTTTTTTTGCAAACATCAAGCTGATTAAAGCCTTCTGTTTCGGACGTGTAGGTGAAAATACCATTCTCAAAAGTCCCTATCCATAAAACGCCGTTTTTATCAGTTGTGATGTAGGAGATGGCAGAAGCTAACAGTTGTGGTGATACAGGATAAGTGGCTGTTGGTCTGCCATGTATGTCGAATTTGTAAAGTGCATAGCGCGAGAAAGCCCAATAACTATTATCTCTGCCGATAGTTATACCGAAAATTTTATCATCTGCTTCTAATTCAAATAAGCTGTCAGCAGCATAATTAAAGATAAAGGCACCTCTGTCTTCTGTGGTTATCAATAGTTCGGAACCAAAGCCTTGTTTCATAGATGAAATATGTCCTATAGGTTCGTTGTTATACATAATATGGCGAAAATCGTCTCTTTCAGGACAGTAAGCGGCAAGCCCGTAGGTTGTTCCGACAAAAAGAATATTGTCTGATGTATAAACAATCGAATTTACGGTATATGAAGGCAAAGACCGCGAATTATCGGGAGTGTATAGATATTGTTTAATGTAATGTCCGTCGTAACGGTTCAGCCCGATTTCTGTGGCAAACCACATAAAGCCTTTTTCATCCTGACAGATATCATATACAGTGTTGTGTGTTAATCCGTTGTAGTTGGTAATGTAATCAAATAAGAAGCGGTTTTGTTGTCCGGTTACCTGCCTCCCTATCAGCAAAAGGAATAAGAATAGTATTATCGCTTTTATATGTTGCTTATTCATGTTTGATGAATTTTTTTTGTAAAGTTATTACATTTATGTTTATTTTCTCTATTAATGATAGAAAATGAACAATAGTGTAAGAAAATGTACTTTTTATATAAGCCGACTCTATACATATTTTGATTATATTTGCATTTTGAGAATATCTTTCAATTGTATAATTTTTTAAATCTGAATTAACATGACACACATTATGCTTACCAAAGATTTACTTACCCAAGCGCAGAATTGTTACATGGTGCAAATGATAAGGGATTTTAATTTATATGTTTTATCAATTAAATAATCTAATATGAATCAAAAAACAAAAAAACAAGGCTATATCTTTTCTGTAAGGATAGTTCCTTTCTTGTTGCTTCTGTTCTTCTTATATGGTCTGACCGTAGGGAATGGCGTTGCACAGACGGTACACAACACCAACACGCGTGTTGCCGGTGTAGTAGTTGATGAAACTAATTTGCCGCTTATAGGGGTTTCGGTAGTAGTACAAGGTAATGTCCAAATCGGGACTGTTACCGATTTTCAAGGACGCTTTGCATTGGATGTTTCCGCAGATGCTTCTTTGACTTTCTCTTATGTAGGCTACCAAACTCAAACTGTAAAAATAAGCGGAGGAGTTATGAATGTTGCGATGGAGCCAACCGATGCTTTGCTTGACGAGGTGGTGGTAGTGGCTTATGGTACGCAAAAGAAAAAGGACTTGACCGGTGCTATCAGTGTGGTGGATGCTGATAAAATGAAAAAAATGCAGACTGCCGATATTGGCATAGCTTTACAAGGTTTGGCGCCGGGTGTAAGTGTAACATCTTCAGGACTTCCCGGTGCAGGTGCAGACATTAATATACGTGGTATCGGATCATTCTCCAATGTAGGTCCTTTGTACGTAATTGATGGAGTAATTATGCAGGGTACACAGCGTGAGTTTAACATGAATGATGTTGAAAATATACAAATTCTAAAAGATGCGGCTTCGGCGGCTTTATATGGTTCTCGCGGTGCAAACGGTGTAATATTAATTACCACCAAAAGAGGAAAAGCAGGCGCAACAAGAATCAATCTGAACGCATCATATGGCATTTCTCAGATCGCTAACCGCATTGAGATGATGCAAACACTCGACTTTCTCGAAATACAAAAATTAGCCTATGAGAATGCCGGCATAACTTGGCCTGGTAAACCTGAATACGGACAAGAATTATACAATACCGACTGGCAGGACGCATTCTTCAAATTGGGTAATACGACTGATGTTAATATGAGTATATCAGGAGGTAATGAGAGTGGTAATTATATGTTCTCATTTAATTATTACGATGAAGATGGAGTAGTTATCGGACCATCGCATAAACGTTTCAACATTCGCAGTAATAGCGAAGCACGTAAAGGAATCTTTACCATTGGCGAAAATTTCACTTTTGGACGCTCTATTTCGGTACCGATGCAAGGTTCACCATTTATCGATGTGGCTCGTATGTGTCCTACTATTCCGGTCAAACATGAAGATGGTAGCTATGGTTACGGTACAGCTGCATATCCTACTTATGGTACAAATCCAATAGCACTACAGGAACTGCAAGACTACAAACAATATAATAATCGCTTGTTAGGAAATGCTTATCTGCAAATAGAACCTATTAAAGGATTGCAAGTGAAAACCAGTTTGGGAATGGAGCTCTTTGATTATTACGATAAGTATAAAACAATCTACAAACAAATGCGCTACCTGACAGTTCCGGAATTTCAGAATCAATTGGTAGAACAAAATGGCGAAAGATTATCGCTTATTTGGGAAAATACAGTGTTCTATCAGAATAAAATTGGCAATCATGCCTTCGATGCTCTTGTTGGTTACACAGCGCAACGTACCGACAGACATGGAAATTCTGCTCTTACACGCAATTTATTGGCAGGTGGAACATATTGGGTACTCGACCAGCATGGAAAGGATGAAAACGAAATGGATATGGGTGGTAATGAATCGACTACTTTCATGACTTCATTGCTCGGTCGTATCAATTACAGTTACGCTGATCGTTATCTCCTTCAGTTGAACGTACGCCGTGATGCTTCTTCTCGCTTTGGTGCCAACTATCGTTACGGTACATTTCCTTCTGTTTCGGCGGGCTGGCGTATAAGTGAAGAAGATTTTATGCAATCTGTTTCATGGTTAGATGACCTGAAATTCCGTATAGGTTACGGTATATTGGGCGACCAACAAGCAATAGGCGATTATGGATATGTTACTTATATGCACACAAGTGAAGGTGCTCTTTTTGGACCTGCAGTCGATCCGACATATTATCCGGGTACAATTCAAAAAGGTTTTTCTAACTCCGACTTGCGTTGGGAAACCCGTAAAACCCTTAACGTGGGAATGGACTGGACTATGTTAAGCCAACGTTTGTATGGAAGTCTCGAATATTTCAGTGCAAATGTATATGACCTCCTCGTGAAAGTAGAACTTCCGTGGGTGACCGGTACAGACGCATCCGATTATCCATGGGTCAACTATGGTTCCATGCGCAATCAAGGTCTTGAACTTTCAGTGGGCTGGCGCGATAAAATAAGTGATTTTACGTATGATATTTCAGTAAACCTATCGGGTGTACGCAACAATGTTATTAATCTTGGTGGCGATGATATTCATTATTCGGGAGCTAATGTGTCTGAACCGGGACGCTCTATCGGTGATTTCAAGTTACTCCGTACCGATGGTATCTTCCAAAATTGGGATGAAGTGAACAGCCACACTTGGTTGGATCCTGTCACAGGAATAGAATTTCTTATTCAGCCAAAGGCACAACCTGGTGATATTCGCTATAAAGATCTTAATAACGATGGTAAGATTGATGGTAACGACAATAGTGAGGATAGAGAATATGTAGGCAGTCCTTTTCCAAAAATGGAAGGTGGTGTGAGTATGTCTTTCGGATATAAAGGTATCGACCTTAGTTTGTTTTTCTATGGTGTAACCGGTAATTATATCTACAATGGGGTGAAGCGTACTCTCGAATCGATGAACGACGTAAGCAATTTCCCCGCGGGCTTAAAACCTTGGACAGGTGAAGGCACATCTAACACAACGCCACGTCCGGTAATGGGACAAACCGACAATACCTTAGGGTATAGCGATCGTTGGATAGAAAAAGGTGATTATCTGCGTTTGAAAAATCTGCAATTAGGTTATACCTTGCCAAAAGTTTGGATGCAAAAGACAAACCTTATTGAAACCTGCCGAGTGTATTTTACAGCACAGAACCTGTTTACTATAACCGGATACTCCGGCTTCGATCCGGAAATATCTGGTGGCAGTGTGTATAATAAAGGTAACGATAATGGACACTTTCCGCCTGTAAGGACGTTCGGATGTGGATTACAAGTGTCTTTTTAATAGATTTATTAACCGAATAACATAATATATTATGGACAAAATAAAATATTTAGTATTATTAGTGGTAGGAGTGATGCTACTTTCTTGCGAAAGTCTGTTAGAACAGAAAAATCCGAATCAACAGGACTCCGAAACCTATTGGACAACGGAGGAAGAATTGAGTCAGGGTCTTAACGCTGCTTACCGTCCATTACGTTTTAATGGTGAATATCGTCGCTGGCTGCATATACTGTATGTGTCGCGTTCGGATGAAGGATATTCTACTTCTCCAAACCCTCACTTCCAATCATATTCCAATTTCAGGACTCTGAATGATGGAGCAAGTGAAGCAGTGCTGTACACATGGTTAGATTTATATAAAGGTATCTTTTGGTCTAATCAGGTACTATATCATGGTGAAAAAATAGAATTTGAAGAGCAACTAAAGAAAGATCAGATTATGGGGCAGGCATATTTCTTGCGTGGATTAGGGCTTTTCAATATAGCGGGAGTTTATGGACGTGGTCCGGCTCCAATCATTCCTGATATGTCGGAATATAATCAAGGATACAAAATTCTTGAACAAGATGCTCTTTATCGTGAGGCAAAATTGAACTTTTTAGAAGCTGCTAAACGTTTGCCTAAAAGTTGGGAAAACAATGCCGATTTAGGACGTATCACTAAAGGCGCTGCATGGGGTATGCTGGCAAAAGTGAACGGTCAGCTTTTGGATTGGGAAAATATGAAGCTTTATTGCGACTCCATCATCAACTCAGGAATTTATAAATTGGATGATGTAGATTATGCATCTAATTTTAACGAAGCAGGTGAATTCAATACCGAGTCGGTTTTCGAGATTCAATTTGCTCCCGACCGTAGTGGGATAGGTCAGTTGAGCCAAGAACGAGCTAAATTCCTTGGACTGCCTGCTAATGGACAATCGTATGACGACGGCACAGCAAGTAATAGTGTACGAGATGAATTTCAGAAAGAAACAATGGCGGATGGAAAATCTGACCCACGTTTGAAAGCTACCTTGTTTTATAACGACCCACTTGATAATACCCTGTATTATGGACGTACTTTTAGTGGTTGGGTAAGTGCCGGTACTGTAAAAAGCAATAAGGTTTACTGGAAAAAATATACACAGTGGGACACCAAATCGGAAGCTGCTCCGGAATCTCATGCAAACAACGGTATTAATATACGCGTAATTCGATTGGCTGACATCTATCTTATGCGTGCCGAAGCATTGAACGAACTGGGACTATCGGGTGCGGTAGATGACATTAATAGAGTACGCTCACGTGTTAACATGCCTCAATTGCCTTCGAGCACCTATCCTGCATCGGCTTACGACACAAAAGATAAAATGCGCATACAAATTATGCATGAACGTTCTTGCGAGTTAGCCGGCGAAAGTTGGCGCTGGTTCGACCTCGAACGCTGGTTCTTCCGCGACAACGATGGAGATGGTATTAAAGAAACGATGGTTTCCGATTATCTTATCGATGGTAAAACTCCTCTTGAATGGCTACAGTCGCGCGACAGTGAGTTTGATAACTTTGATTATACCGATGGTAAATGTTTCCGTTTCCCTATACCTTCGCGCGAATTGCCTTTGGTGGAAGGATTGGAACAAAACGAAGGATGGTAAGTTTAGAAGACTGAAATTATAAACGTAAAAATGATTAAATAAATCGCACTCCCTAAAATATTCCTCCTTTGGATAGTTTGTAACGTTAAGGAGAGGTATTTGGAGAGGTTTAAAATTTAAACACATGAAAAAGAAAATAATTATTATGAGTGGAATAGTCGGTATGTTGACAATGGTATTATTTACTGTATACTCGTGTCGAGAAGAGTGGCCTAAAACAGTTATTTGGTTAGATACTTCGTCATTGCCCGATACTATATATCAAAATCCGGTGTTTGAACCTGATTTGGCTGACCCTACTTTTATTAAAACATCTGATGGAAAGTTTTATGCTTACGGAACAGAAAATACTTGGAAAGAAGGTGAGCATCATATAGTACCTATTATTATGTCGAAAGATTTGATTAACTGGACTTATGTGTCCGATGCGTTTACCAGTTCGACTAAACCTAAGTGGGGAACTGTTAATGCAGGAGTATGGGCGCCACAAATAGTTTATGGTGAAGATGGTGTTTATTATCTGTATTATAGCCTTTCTACTTGGGGTGATGCCAATCCGGGAATCGGAGTTGCTACCGCTACGAGTCCCGAAGGTCCTTTTACCGATCAGGGAAAAGTCTTCAATTCTACTGAAAGTGGTGTAGCTAATGGAATAGATCCGTTTTTTATTACGGTAGGTTCAGGACGTAACAAAAAGAATTATATGTTTTGGGGAAGTTTCCGTGGGATATACTGTGTGGAAATGACCGATTATAAGACACCCAAATTAGCCACAAAAAAACAAATAGCCAACGGCATGTTTGAAGCGGTTTATATTTATCAATATAGTGGCAAGTTTTATTTCTTTGGCTCATCAGGCAGTTGCTGCGAAGGTGCCAATAGTCAATATCGCGTAACAGTAGCAAAAGCAGATGCCATAACAGGACCATATTTAGCTCAAAATGGAAATGGTATCCTTACGAATGGCGTAGAAGGAACACCATTTCTAAGAGGCGACCAGAGTATTGGATGGGTAGGTCCTGGTCATAACGGTGAAATAATTCAAGATGATAATGGACGTTACTTTATTCTATATCATGCTATTAATATAAATAATCCACTATTACCGGGAGGAGCTACACGCCGTCCGTTGATGTTAGATGAAATTACATGGGTTGATGGTTGGCCTGTTATCAATCACGATAACGACAATCAAGGAAAACCCAGTCATGGTATGAAGGAATCTCCTTATTTCGAAACTGAATAAAGATTGGGTATCAAGTTCATTGATAGTTACATATGACAACTAAAAAATAAATTTAAACGTATGAAGAGACGTGAAATGTTGCTGATTATCTTACTTTCTAGTATTTTTGGATTACCTGTTTTTGCTCAAAACAATCCGCATGCTAATCCTTCTGCTATTGTAATCTCTGGGAATATGCGATTTACAGTCCTTATGCCAGAACTGATCCGCATAGAATATAGTGCGCAAAAGAAATTTGAGGATCGTGCTTCTTTTGTGGTTATTAATCGTAATCTACCCGTTCCAGCCTTTACGCAGCGAGAAGAAGATGGATACCTTTATATAACCACACAAAAGTTGGAGTTACGCTATAAAATAGGCTCACATCCAGTCAATTCCGATCCTTGCAATCCTAACTTACAAATAGCATTACAAGTGAACGATGAAGAAATTGTGTGGTATCCAGGGAAAAAAGATCCCTATAATCTGAAAGGTACTACTCGAACGCTTGATATGGCAGAAGGAGATGTACGCAGTTGGTTGGAAGACGGATTAGTTTCGCGCTCGGGTTGGGCGATTATTGATGAAAAACAACCCCGTAAAGATGGAAGTTTAAGTCTGATGTTTGATGGTACTACAGGAGAAGATATAGAGTGGGTTGCGCAGCGTACCGATCCTAATTCGCTTGATTGGTATTTCCTCGGCTATGGTCACAATTATAAGAAAGCGTTGGGCGATTTCACCAAAATAGCCGGAAAGATGCCACTACCTCCACTTTATGTTTTCGGTTATTGGTATTCGAAATATCAACGCTACACAGAACAGGATATGAGGGATATTGTGAATGAAATTCAAACACGTGATATTCCGATGGATGTATTGGTAATAGATATGGACTGGCATAAAAATGGCAAGACTGGTAGTACTGCTAATACAGAGTGGACTGGTTGGAGTTGGAACAAGGAGCTTTTTCCTGATCCGGCAGGCTTCCTTTCTTGGTTGCACAGTAAAAATCTGAATACAACTCTTAATCTGCATCCTGCCGATGGCGTATTCCCACAAGAAGATAATTATGGATTGTTAGCTGCTGATTTAGGGGTGACAAATGGACAGACAATTCCTTGGAATATAGAAAATAAGCAATTCTATGAAGCATTCTTTAATCGTATTCTCCGCCCTCATGAAGATATTGGTGTGGATTTCTGGTGGCTCGATTGGCAGCAGTGGATGATTGCCCGAAATGAACCAAATTTAGGTAATACATTCTGGTTAAATCATGTATTCTTTAATGATAAAAAATTACAAAATACAGGTCGCCCCTTTATTTTTCATCGTTGGGGCGGATTAGGTAATCATCGCTATCCAATAGGCTTTTCGGGAGATGCGTATGCAACCTTTCCATCGCTGGCTTTTCAACCCTATTTCACATCAACAGCTTCTAATGTAGGCTACGGATATTGGAGTCATGATATAGGTGGGCACAATCAGGATGGAGACAACGATCCTGAACTTTATCTTCGTTGGATTCAGTATGGTATATTTTCTCCTGTTTTGCGTACTCACGCCACAGCAGCTTCGCATATTGAACGTAGGATATGGATGTATCCGAATTTTGCCCAAATGCGTGATGCTATACAGCTTAGGTATAGCCTGATACCTTATATCTATACCTTCGCTCGCTATTCTTATGATACCGGTATAGGAATTTGTCGTCCGATGTATTATGATTATCCTGAACAAGAAGAAGCCTATACTTATGAAGGGCAATATATGTTTGGCAATGATATTTTGGCAGCACCTATAACTCACTCGGATAATGGTACTAATTCTACGGATCAAACAGTATGGCTCCCCGATGGAAAGTGGTATGAAGTGTCCACAGGAGAAGTACTCAATGGAAATCAGGTGACTATACGCAATTTTACCCGTGACCAAATACCTTATTATTACCGCGAGGGCGCTATTATTCCATTATATCCAAAAATATCTCATTTGAAAACGCGTCCGAATAAGCTGATTTTACAGTTTACACCTGGGAATATGGGAGAGTTGAATTACTATGAAGATGAGGGCAATAGCAGTAATTATGAAACAGAGCATACTTTTACTCGTATTTCGCAGGTTACAAATGGAAATATAACTACTTGCACTATTCATCCACGCACAGGCTCATTTGCCGGAATGCCCAGTGAACGTGCATATCAGTTGGAGTTATTGGCAAGAGAGGAAGCACCTGTATCGGTACAGTTTACGTCAGGTGTGTCAGGAGAGTATCAGTACATAGCAGCCGAAAAGAAATTGGTTATACTGTTGCCTTTGCAATCATGTAACTCAACGATTACTGTGGAAATTCAAAATTAAAAGATTATGAAAGCATTCTATATAAAATTATTATTTCTCGTATACCTTTTATGTTTCTTTTCGTTGAACGTACATGCCGACTGGTTTATAACCGGCGAAGCTGTTACGGAAGGAACACAAGTTACATTAACTGAGAATCCGAGTAATAACAAGGAATTTATTTATGTCGGAAAGCTGGCTAATCGTCCCTTCAAAATTACGGATGGTACAAAGAATTATATTCATAATTGTGGTGATAGTGATCCATTGGAGCAAACCATTGCACTTCGTGAAGAAACGGAACCTGCTGAAAAAGGTTTACGTATCAGATATGTAGGGCAGTACGATTACTTTAAGGTGGTTCTTACGGTTGCTCGAAATGAAAAGACACTTACAGTACAGCGTGTTAATCCGGCAAAAAATTTATATATCATGGGTGGACCGTTCAGTAATAATGCGACAAACTGGCAACTTCATGATGCGATAGAATTGGAGCGGGACATCGAAAATCCGTTTGTATTTTATTACAAAGGAGATATCCGTTATAATCCGATAGGAGATGAGCGAGGAAGTTTCAAAATTCTGAACGGCAGAAGTTGGAGCGATGGTTTCCATCCTACAGCTTCCGGAAATCAACCATTGGCACAAGCAGCAAAAATGCGCCAGGGTGGAGAGGATAATAAATGGACTATTCCTGCCGATCGAAGTGGCGATGGTTACTATGAGATTAAAATAAATACGTTGGATTTGACTATATCCGTAGAGAAATTTGTCCAAAATATTATAGTGTCGCCTCCACCGCTCGTGGTTTATATCACAGGTACTGCTATGACATGTGGATGGAATAATGAACATCCTATTGCAATGCAAAAGAAAGAAGATGGAGTTTTTCAGTGGCAAGGAATAGTATCTCCGGGAGAATTTAAGTTCCTGCACCGCAGAGGATCGTGGACAAGATGCTACGTGGCTACTTCCGCTAATGAAAAGATACTTTCAGGCAAGGAACACAACATCGTTTATGAAGAGAATTATTTCTCACAAGGCAATGATTATAAATTTGTCATTTCGGAAGCGGGAGAAAGTCTGTTTACGCTAAATATCAACACCATGAAACTGATTGTGGATGGACAACCGGCAACGGGTATCGATAAAGTTTATGATGATAACGGAATAACTTTCTTTACCGAAAAAGGCAAGCTGATTCTAAGAAGTGAACATGAGTATCAATTGCAGGCAAATGTTTTTGCTGTTGACGGAAGGAAAGTTGCTGTTACTACATTTGTTGGAAGCACAGAAATTCCGTTGTGCAAAGGCTGTTACGTTGTATTGTTGCACAACAAACAAGGTGTGAGAATAGGAAGTATACGTACTCTAATATATTAAATATAAATTTTAAAAATACTATTATGAAACAATTAAAACTATTGATGATTGCTGTATTTTGCAGCATTTTCGGATTGTCTGTTTTTGCACAACCTGAAAATCTTTACATTATCGGAGGACCTTTTAACGCAAACAAACCAAACTGGCTCCATCGTGATGTTGTACAATTAGAAAAGGATAGCGACAATCCTAAGGTTTTTTATTATCGTGGTTACATCGGTTATAATACTTTTGGTGATGAACCCGGAAATTTCAAGATCTTAACCAGCAGCAATTCATGGGATGGCTACCATCCTGTTGGGGATGGAAATCAACTTATTGGTGCGGCTCAAATAGGTGTAGAGTTAGGCATCCGTGAAGGAGGTTCGGATACAAAATGGACTATTCCTGAAGATAGAAGTGGTGATGGCTATTATGAGATAAAAGTAGATACCGAAAACAATACTTTCCTCATCGAAAATTTTACGGCAGTTTTATCTGATTTTCCGGTCGGACTGTTTTTGGTAGGAGGTCCTTTTATAATTAACGAAGGTAATTGGAGTCCAAGCGAATCAAAAAAGATGGATAGGGATGGTACCAATCCGGATTTATTTCATTTTCGTGGCTATTTGGAACACAATCAATGGGGAACTGAACCGGGTAATTTTAAAATACTAATAAATGCCCGACATTGGGACGAATCGTTTCATCCGGAAGAGAATACTTTACTTAGCAACGCTATCGAGCAAAATACGACTATTAGACGCGGAGGTGCTGATACTAAATGGAATTTACCCGAAGATGGCAGTGGGAATGGTTACTGGGAATTTTCTGTCGATGCGAAAAACAAGACGCTCCGTGTGGACAATTTTGTACACGATTTAGATTATTTTGATCATGTATATATTCGAGGATCGGCGATGCCTTGCGGATGGAATTTTTCAAATGAACCTGAAAAAATGAATAAAATATCACGGGGTATTTATTCATGGACAGGAAACGTAGTGACAGGTGATTTTAAGTTTTTGAAATACGACAACTCTCACCTTGCTTGCTATGTTGCCACTTTGGAGAATGAAGTTGTTACGTTGGATAATGCACATACTGTTACTTACGAAAAAGACTATGGCAGGTTGGGAAATGATTATAAGTTTGTTATTGGAGAAGAGCATGATGACAAATTAGTGACAATTACACTCAACCTGAATACAAAAACAATTATGGTTAGTAATACGATAACAGATGTTGATGTTGTGAAAGAACGACCGGTTGCTGTTTACACTACGCAAGGAAAAGTGTTTGTCAATGGCATGTCGGATGAAACTTATAATGTGCGCATTTTGACTGTTGACGGCAGGCAAATTTTACATCGGACTATAGAGGGGAATGAAGGGATTACAATCCCTAAGGGCTGTTACTTGGTTACAGTTACGGATAAATCGGGCGTTACTACTATTCGGCAGAAAGTGGTTGTATCTTGATTTATACAGAACAAAAAATATATATCTTTACTTTCAATTTTATAAATTACTAATTTTTAAATTAATAAATCATGAAGAAGTTTTTATTCTTAGCATTGGTTGCTGTTTGCCTACTTAATGTAGCAAGGGCAGATGAGTTTACCGATTTTGGTGCAGATTACGGCATGTGGAAAGGCGACTTCGCTGTAGGTGATATTAATGACGATGGAAATTTGGATATTATTTTCAGCGGTGAAGATGGTGGTGAAAAAGGTGGTGTTTTTATTGGTAATGGTGATGGTACTTTTACTCCGCAAGAGGGCGAACGGCTTATTAAAGTAGTCCGTGCCGGCAATATCAAGTTTGGTGATATTGATGGTGATGGTGATTTGGATATTATTTTTGCTGGTTCGGGAGGTAAAGGAATTGCATTAAACGATGGCAACGGTGTTTATTCTTTGGCAAATCCTGAAAAATATCCGATACTTGATGCACCTACAGTTACTTCTTGCGGTTTTGCAGATTTCAATGTGGATGGATTGTTAGACTATTATTTCTTTGCTAATCACACAATTCAAAGAGATAGCGAAACAAATCAAGAAATCCCCGGAACTCTTAAAGATAATTGCGTAATCTACTTCCAACAAGCAGATGGAAGTTTTGTAGCAGATGAAGATGCATTCTCTTTTTCTGATTATCGGCTTATTGAGCCGGAAGTAACCATAGTAGATTTTAATAAGGATGGTTTTCCTGACATTTGGGTTAATGCCGCCGATCTATCCAAACAATGTGATAACGAACCACAAACAGGAGACTCTCAACGTTTTTCTTCTTTATTCAAGAATGATGGTTATGGCAAATTTGCTGAGTTTAACTTTGGAGCTAATGGAATTACTTTTGGAAAAGCGAATGGAACTTCGTCGTGGGCTGATGTAGATGGCGATGGATATATGGATTTGCTGCATAACGGTGACGGTTACCTTTGCTCGGGCGAAACTAACGATCGTCCGAATCGTGTATATAAAAATCTTGCAGGAACAGGTTTGCAGGAGAAATTTATGCAAGAAGTTGCCCGTGTGGGTCATTATGGTAATGGTACAGCTTGGGTAGATTGGAATGGTGATGGCAAACTCGACTTCTTCTCCGGTGGTTGGGATAACACGATAAATAAACAAGTAACATATTTATATTTAGGCGATGACCCTGCTAATTTTACATTTACCAAGACTAATTTAGGTAGTGCAGTGCCGGGTGTTTCGGAGCAGGGATACCGTATAGCAGACTTAGACAACGACAGAAAACCCGACTTATTGGAAAATGGCTTTGGCAGTATCGGACGTCGTGTAACCGGTTGGGTGAAAAACACTACATCTCCGGCAGTAGCAGCTATTGATGCTCCAGTCAACTTGATTAAATCGGACGATCCGGACGATCCTACCTGTACTATATTTTCATGGGAAGCTCCTGCTAATTTGAAGGTGAAACCTGGTATAACATGGAATCTTTCTTTGAAAAATACTACTACCGGTAAATGGCTTTATAATCCGATGGCTGTTGTAGGGGGAGCTAAAAACGGGTGGCGCAAAGTTGGCGGTCGTGAAGGTAATGTATTTACCAATACGGAATATTATTTATACGAACTTCCTGATGGTAATTACGAATGGACTGTTCAAGCAATAAATGGTTCTTATTTTGGTGGAGCATTTGCAGAAACAAAGACTTTCACTATCGGCACATCAGGTGTGAACTCTCCGATCAATTACAAACCACAAGTGTCAGTATCTGACAATATGTTGAAAGTCGTAGGAGCACAGGGTGCTACACAAACATTAAAAGTTTACAGCGTAAGCGGTACTTTGGTAAATTCAATGGTATTTACGAGCAGTGTAAATCTCGATATGAATGCAGCAGGTATTTATATTGTCGAATTATTAAGTCAAGATGGATATTTGTATAGAACTAAAATTGCAGTTAAATAATAATTCATAATTCAGTTGCATATTAAGGCATAAAGGATGTATACTTATCATTATGATTGTTGAGCATTCTTTATGCCTTTCTGTATTATATTAATTTTAACCCAAATTACGCATTAGCGATTTTCATTGATAAATCAAGCGGGTAATCCCATAATCCTACGAACCATTTTCTTCGTTTTTTTGTTAATGCAATTTTAATTCTTAGTGTGTCGCCAACTTGTTCAAAGTAAGCTCCAATTGCAAAGGTTCTGTAACGCAGAGTTGATAATGTTTTCTGAGTTTTTTCTTGAAGTACAAACAGGCAAAAAACAGACATCAAATTATAAGCAACCATAGAAAAAATAAGAGCTGCTTCAGTTGGATAAAACTCTTTTAGATTGAAACTTTCAGTTCCAAAATCAGCTTTGAGTTCTTTAATTCTCCTGACTTTATCACTTATTTCACCGCCAATCATAACTTTCTGAATGACAACATCTTGTGGTTTTGCGACATCTTTTTGGGTGTCGCAGGCAAAAATCAGCTAAATTTGCAGCATGTATGTACGCAA
>Ga0207420_1001049_pt1 | contig 19039 bp, 19 predicted proteins | sample ThiBio_inoc_biof_FD_183941 | JGI IMG/M metagenome (GOLD analysis project Ga0207420, IMG submission 183941) | Wastewater bioreactor microbial communities from Cape Town, South Africa - Thiocy_inoc_biof (SPAdes) | ecosystem: Engineered > Bioremediation > Thiocyanate > Unclassified | place: South...
CGCCGCTCTCTCTGGTCGCCGAAATCGGCGATCGGCTCGACCGGCTCGAGCAGTTGATCGCCTGAGACGGTCGACCGGGCCCGAACCTTTCCGGACCCTCTCGGCCGTTCACAGGATTTCAACTCCACCGCTGTATGGCCCTTCTAGCTTGAAGCCATGGAACGGATCGAAAGCAGAGTGGCGAAGGTCGCCAAATCGGACAAGACCCCCAAGGCGGCAGCTGCGGTGGTGCTATCCGGATCAATCCTCAGCGGAGCCGACAACGTCCAGGCGGTCTCTCTGACCGCGGCAACCCTGGCCGTGGCCGAAATGGCACGAAGCCGCTTCGGCGTGAAAGGCTTGCGCTCGAGTGGCACCCGCAGCTCCGACAAGAAGATCGACGGCCGGATCGGATCGGTCGTCAGCCGCACCCCCTGATCCTCTCTCCCCGGGGGGGTTCGGCAACCGTTTCAGGAGGCTGGTCAACTTCCACCGGATGGAAGTGGTCAGCCTCTGCCATTCGGTCGTCTACACCGGGCTTCTGCTCTGCGCCTTCGTGCTCGGCAAGCCGCAGCCGTTCACCTTCATCCTCGGGCTTTCCCACGGCCTGCTCTGGATCGGCATGTCGATCGCCTCGATCCTCGCGGTCCGCTACCGGGTGATCAACCTGCGTCTCGCCCTGGCCATCACCCTGCTCGGCTGCATCGCGCCCTTCTTCGGCTCGATCGAGTTTCTGCGCCAGGGTCGCCGGCGTGCCCCCTCCGAGCCGGAGGCGCTGACCTCGTGAGCGGAGGACGCGAGCTGCTGCTCACCAACGCCGTGCTCGACGGCGAGCGGGTCGCGCTGACCGCGGAAAACGGAGTGATCACCGCGATCGGGCCGGAAACGGACCTCGACCCGTCAGCCGCGGCAGACGTCGCCGCCGAGACCCTCGACGCCGCTGGCGGCATCCTCAGCCCGCCCCTGGTCAACGGCCACACCCACGCCGCGATGACCCTCTTCCGTGGCCACGGCGACGACCTGCCGCTGATGCGCTGGCTCCAAGAGGCGATCTGGCCGGTCGAGGCAAAGCTGGACGCGGAAGACGTCTACTGGGGCACCCGGCTCGCCTGCCTGGAGATGATCCGCTCGGGGACGATCGGCTTCTGGGACATGTACTGGCAGCCCGCTTCGACCGCCCGCGCGGTCGAAGACGCCGGGCTGAGAGCGGTGATCGGGCCGCCCCTCTTCGACCCGCCCGACCGGCCGTTGGAGGAGCGCAACCGGGAACTGGAGGCCCAGCTCGACGAGCTGGCCGGCTTCGGCGACCGGGTCCACGCCGCGGTCGCCCCTCATGCGATCTACACGGTCGGCACCGCCAGCCTCGAATACGCGGTCTGCTTGGCTGCCGAGCGGGATCTGCCGATCCACATCCACCTTTCCGAGACCGAAGGCGAACTCAACGACTGCCTCGATGCGCATAGCAAGCGCCCGGCCGTCTACCTCGACGACCTCGGGATGCTCGGCCCAAACACCACCCTCGCCCATGGGGTCTGGCTGAACCGCGAGGAACTGGAACTGATCGCCGACCGTGGCGCGACCGTAACCACCAACCCGGTCGCCAACCAGAAGCTGGCGGTCGGCGGTGCCTTCCCCTATCCCGAGGCCGCGCGAGCCGGGGCGTCGATCGCGCTCGGCACCGACGGAGCCGGCTCGAACAACTCGCTCGACCTGCTGGCCGACCTCAAGTCCTTCGCCTTGATCCAGCGGCACGCGGCGGCGGATGCCGAGGCGATTCCGATCGAGGAAGCCTTCGCGATCGCCACCGGCCATCGCTCGGACTTGATCGGACGCCTCGGCCGCCCCGCCCTGCCCGCCGGCGATCCGCTCACGGTCGGCGCCCCGGCCGACTTCATCGTGCTCGATCCCGCGACTCCGGAACTGGGGGTCGGCGACATCACCTCGAATCTCGTCTACTCGGCCAACGGCAATGCGGTGAAGGACACGGTCGTCGACGGCCGGATCCTGATGCGCGACCGAGTGGTCGAAGGCCACGACGAGATCCTCGCCCGGTCCGCCGAGCGAGCGAGCCGCCTGTTCAGCTGACGCCAGGCCGCAGGGTGGCTGTGCGCACTGGGTCGGATTTCCGTCGCAGGCACCGGAAATCCGACCCACCGCTGGCGAGGTAGGGCATTGAGGGGGTGAACGGGTCGGTACTACCGGCTCTGGCGGCTCAGCCAGCCTCAGAGGCGGCCCTGGACCACCGAGGTTGAAGAAGTGGTCCGTATATGACCAAAAACTCAATCTCGCGAAGACAAGCTCCCGAGGCTCAGGTACTTGAGCTGCCGTTTCCCGGCGTCGACGAAGCCACGGCACCCGCAGGTGCGTCCTGGGCGCGTTGCCCGAGCCCTACAGGTAGCCGAGAGGGTCCTGGGCCACGCCGTTGATGCGGACCTCGAAGTGGAGGTGGGGTCCGGTGGAGCTGCCGGTGTTGCCGGAGTAGCCGATGACCTGGCCCTGGTCGACCGATTGGCCGGCCGAGACGGCGAAGCCGGACTGGTGGCCGTAACAGGTGGAGAGGCCGCTGCCGTGGTCGATGCAGGTGTAGTTGCCGTAGCCGCCGTTGTAGGAGGCCATGATCACGGTGCCGCCCTTGGCGGCGCGGATCGGGGTCCCTTCGGGCACGGCGATGTCGATGCCCTCGTGGTAGGTCGAGCCGATCCCGCCGGGTGAGCTGCGGGCGCCGAAACCCGAGGTCAGGGTGCCGCTGACCGGCCAGATCAGGCCGGCGGCGGAAGGCGAGGTCATCGGGCCGGCGGGCAACACGCTCACGCCGGAGGCGGCCGCGACCTGCTCGGCGATCTTCTGCTGGAGGTCGGACTCGATGTCCTCGAGGTGGTCGACCTTGCTGTTGATGCTGTTGACCTTGGCCTGGCGTTCGGAGCGGACCGATTTCAGTTCGGCCTGCTGATCCTGAACCGCCTTGCGAGCCGTCGCGAGGTTCTGCTCCTCGGCTGCGATCTGATCACGGGCGGCCTCGATCGTGTCCTTCGCCTTCTTGAGGCGGATCACGGTTGCTTCCTGCTGGTCGCGCAGGTCACGCACCCGGCCGACGATCGATTCGTTGCGGTTCTGGATCTGCTCGATGTAGCTCGAGCTTTCGATCAGGTCGCTGTAGCTCTTGGTGGTCAGGATCAGGTCGGAGATCCCGGAATCGCCGGCCTTGTAGATCGCGATCAGGCGCTGCTTCAGCACGCCCAGCGAGCGCTTGAGGCGGGCGGCGAGGATCTTCAGCTGGTGGTAGGCCTTGTCGACCTGGGCCTGGGCGACGTCGAGTTCCTGCTGCTTGGCCGCCAGACGGAGTTCGGCGTCATGCTCCTGCGCACGGAGGGCCGAGACCTGCGCCTCGTAATTGTCAATCTTGGCGCTGAGGCCGGCGATCTCGTCGGTCAGCACCCCCTTCTTCTCGTTCTGCTCGGCGATCTTGCTCTGGGTGTCGTTCAGCTGGTCCTCGGTCGAAGCCGACGCGGGACGGCCGCCGACGCTCAGGACGAGCAGCGGGGCCAGAGCCGCGAATGCCAGTAGCAATGCGGCACGGGCCTTGTTACGACGGACCGCAGAGGGACCGGGATTGAGGGGGTTGAGGAAGTGCACTCCGGGGCAGTGTAAGGACATGCACACAAAGCGCCGTCCGGCACGAAGGCCTGCAATCCGTTTTGCCGCGGGTGCCCAGCGTAGGATCGTCGAGTGACCGCCGAAAGCGTTTCCGCTTCGCCCGTCAGGTTCGATTCCGTGACCAAGCGCTACCCCGGCGCCGACTCGGTCGCGGTCGAGGAGCTCAGCTTCGAGGTACCGGCCGGTGAGATCTGCGTGCTGGTCGGCCCCTCCGGCTGTGGCAAGACCACCGCCCTGAGGATGGTCAACCGCACGGTCGAGATGACCTCCGGCGACATCCTGATCGGCGGCCGGTCGGTCAAGGAAGGCGACCCGGCCCGGCTGCGACGCGAGATCGGCTACGTGATCCAGCAGATCGGCCTGTTCCCCCACCGCACGATCAGCCAGAACATCGGCACCGTTCCCGCCCTGCTCGGTTGGGACAAGGAGCGGATCGCGGCCCGGGCGGCCGAGCTGTTGGAGCTGATCGGGCTCGATCCCGAGTACGGCGACCGCTACCCGGCCCAGCTCTCGGGCGGCCAGCAGCAGCGGGTCGGGGTGGCCCGGGCCCTGGCGGTCGACCCTCCGGTGATGCTGATGGACGAGCCCTTCGGGGCGATCGACCCGATCAACCGGTCCCGGCTCCAGAACGAGTTCCTGCGGCTCCAGGCGGAGCTGAAGAAAACCGTCCTCTTCGTCACCCACGACGTCGACGAGGCGATCAAGATGGGCGACCGGGTCGCGGTGCTGAAGAAGGGCGGCCATCTCGCCCAGTACGCGACCCCGACCGAACTGCTGATGGAACCGGCCGACGACTTCGTCGAGGACTTCGTCGGGGCCGACCGGGCGCTCAAGCGGCTGGCCCTGATGCGGGTCCGCGACGTCGACCTCTGGACCGCGCCGCTGGCCCAGGCCGGCGACCCGGCCGAGCCGGTGCGGACTGCGGTTGCCGCGGCCGAGGTGCCTCACGCGCTGCTGGTCGACGCCGAGAACCGGCCCCTGGGCTGGCTCTCGGCCCGCGACCTCGACGGCGAGCAGGTGCCGGCCACCCCCGATTCAGTTGCCGATCCGCTGATCGACGCCGACAGCGTGCTTCGCGACGGTCTCGCCAGCCTGCTACAGAGCGGTTCACTCTACGCGCCGGTGGTCGATGCGCGGGGCCGGTTGGCCGGAGTGCTCTCGGTCGAGATCGTCTCCGACTTCCTCGCCTCCGATGAAGCCTCCGAATCCGAGTTGACCGCGGCCGAGCGTCCGCACGACTGAGCGGGCCTGGCCATGAGCGGAACGATCAACCACGGACTGGCCCAACTCGCCGCCGTCGACCAGGGTTTCTTCACCGACCGTTCCGGTGGCGGCTGCATCCAGGACAACAAGCTCTTCTGCCCGGGCTGGGTGGCCGACAACTACGACCGCTACGTCCACCCCACCCTGCAGCACCTGGTCCTGGTCGGCAGCGCGGTCGCGGCCGGTTTCCTGATCGCCTTCGCCCTCGCGATCTTCGCCCACCGGCACCGCTGGCTGCAGACCCCGTTCCTGGCCGGCACCGGGATCCTCTACACGATCCCCTCGATCTCCTTCTTCTTTCTGCTCCTGCCGATCACCGGCCGCGGGGCGCTCACCGCGATCATCGCCCTGACCGCCTTCAACCTGCAGATCATCTTCCGCAACGTCACCAACGGTTTGCGCAATGTGCCGGCGAACGTGACCGAGGCGGCGACCGGGATCGGCATGACTCCGTCGCAGGTCCTCTGGCGGGTCGAGCTGCCGCTGGCCCTGCCCGAGGTCATTGCCGGCCTGCGGATCGCCACCGTGAGCACGGTCGCCCTCGCCACTCTGGCCGTCTTCGCCAACGGCGGCGGGCTCGGGACCGAGATCGTCACCGGTTCGAACATCACCTTCAAGACCGGGATCATCGTGGCCGGCTCGATCGCCGTGATCATGGCGATCCTTTTCGACGCCGTGCTGCTGCTGATCGGCAAGCTGCTCGCCCCCTGGAAGCGGAAGCAGGCGCTTGTGTGATTCCCCTGCCCGCGCTCACCCTGCCCACCGCTGCCTTCGGGCTCTTCGGCGACGCCTTCAATTTCGTCTTCGACGGACGGGAGGCCGAGACCGGCGGGGTCACGGTCGGCGGGACCAGCCAGGTGCTGGATCTGGCGGCCAAGCAGCTTGAGGTGACCCTGCTCGCCCTGGCCGTGGCGATCCTGTTGGCGATGCCGGTCGGCCTCTGGCTCGGCCACCGCCAGAAGGGCGAGTTTCTTGCCGTCTCGGCCGGCAACGCGGGCCGGGCGATCCCCGAGCTGGCCCTGATCGCCCTGATGGCGGCCGCGATCGGGGTCGGGCTGGTCAACCTGGTCGTCGCCCTGGCGATCCTGGGGATCCCGCCGATCCTGACCAACACCTACGTCGGGATCAGCCAGGTCGACCGCGCGTCGGTCGAAGCGGCCCGCGGGATGGGCATGACCGAGACCGCGATCGTCCGTAAGGTCGAACTGCCGCTGGCGGTGCCGACGATCATGGGCGGGGTTCGAACCGCGGCGATCAACATCATCGCCACCGCCACGATCGCGCCGCTGGCCGGCATCCTCACCCTCGGTGACTTCATCATCGCCCGCAACGTCTACGGTGACGCCGGGGTGCTGGCCGGGGCGATCCTGGTCGCCCTGATGGCTCTCGCCCTGGAAGGAACCCTGGCCGGGATCCAGTGGGCGATGACCTCGAAGGGCCTCAAGCTCAAGCGCTCCTAGGGCCGATCTTGCTTGACCGCCCGCTGAGCCGGATACGGTCTGTCTGAGAGACCTACCCAGTCCAACACCAGTCAAGGAGAGAGAACGACAGATGCCTGTCAAGAAATTGCGCTACCTGCTGATGATCGCGCTGCTGGCCATGGCCCTCGGCCTGGTCGCCTGCGGTTCCGATGACGACGGCTCGAGCGACGATTCGTCCGGCTCCGGCGGGACCATCGAAAAGAACGCGGCCAACGCCGACACCCCGACCCTGACCGTCGGCTCGAAGAGATCTACGCACAGGCTCTGGAGGCCGCGGGCTACAACGTCAACACCGACCTCAACCTCGGTTCCGAGACGGTCGCCCTGGCCGCCCTGAAGAAGGGCGAGATCTCCGGCTACCCCGAGTACATCTCCACTGCCCTAACCTCCTTCTTCAACACCGCGCCGGAGAAGGTCCCCGGTGACGTGAACGGCGCCTACGAGATGGCCAAGAAGGACTTGGCCAAGGATGGGATCACGGCCCTCACCCCGACCCCGTTCGCCAGCGCCAATGCGGTCGGCATGCTGACCTCCAAGGCCGAGGAGCTGGGCGTGACCAAGATCTCCGACCTCGAAGGCAAGAGCCAGGACCTGAAGCTCTACGGCTCGCCCGAGTGCCGCCAGCGGATCGACTGCCTGCTCGGCCTCCAGAAGTACTACGGGCTGGACTTCAAGTCGTTCACGCCGGTTGACATCGGCCTCCGCTACACGGTGCTCGACAAGGGCCAGGCCGACCTCTCGATCGTGTTCACCACCGACGCCCAGCTCGGCACCGGTGACGACAAGTACACGATCCTCGAGGACGACAAGGGCGTGTTGCCGGCCGGCAACGTGATCTTCCTGACCAAGCAGAAGACGATCGACCAGGCCGGCGAGGACTACGCCAAGACGATCGAACTCGTTCAGGAGGGCCTGACCGAAAAGGTGATGCAGGAGCTCGATGCCCGGGTCGACCTCGACAAGCAGGAGCCTGCCGACGTCGCCCACGAGTACCTCGTGGCCGGCGGTTACATCTCCAGCAAATAGGTCTGACAACCCCGCCCTCGAGCAAACGCTCAGGCGGCGCGAGCGGTCGACTGCCGGTCGATGATCCCGGTCGGGATGATCACCGGCTCCGGAACGGTGCCGTTGCCGTCGATCAGGTCGATCAGGGAGGACACGGCCGCCTGCCCGATCGCCTCGGGGTTCAAGGTCACGGCGGTGAGCGGTGGCTCGGCCCAGGCGCTGGCCTGCGAATCGGTGCAGCCGGCGATCATCAAGTCATCGGGAACGTTCAAGCCTTTGGCCCGGGCGGCCAGCAGGACACCCAGGGCCAACTGGTCGAGCGTGGCATAGATCGCGTCCGGCGGCCGGCTCATCTCCAGCAGCTGTTCGGCCGCCCTGACGCCCGCTCCTTCGTTGATCGGCCCCTCGACGACCTGGATCATCCTTTCCTGCCCACGGCTCTCACACCACTGCTCGTAGCCATGGATGGCATCCCGGGTGTACGAGGTCACGGGTGAGGTCGAGATCAGCCCAATCCGGTCCGCCCCGTGTTCCGCCAGATGGGTCAGGATCGATTCGGTCGCTTTCACGTGATCGTTGTCCACCCAGCAATCGGCCCGGCCGTCACGAGGTGGGCCGTCACGGCGGCCCGTGGTGACGACGGGAACTCCCGCGGCATCGAGCGCATCGAGCAGCGGGTCGTCGCTGACCGGGTCGACCACGATCGCCCCGTCGACATCGACCTGGCCGAAGGCATCGGCGCCGATCCGCAGCCCCTCGACCACGAGCGCCCGGCCACGTTCGACCGCAGCGCCGGTCGCGGCGCTGAGCAGCTGGATGAAGTAGTCGAAGTCGGCCAGGCCGAACGGGGTCTCCTTGCTGGAAGAGACGACGATCCCGAGCAGGCCGGACTTGCCGGAGACGAGGTTCCTCGCGTTGGCGTTCGGCCGGTAGCCGAGCTCCTCGGCGATCGCTGCTATCCGTCGCCGCGTGGCGTCCGGCAGGCGACCCTTGCCGCTCAGGGCGTGGGAGACCGTGGTCGGCGAGACATCAGCCGCAGCGGCCACATCCCTGATCCCGATTTTCCCGATCGACCCGTCGCCCACAGGCAAATCATAGAACCAATCGCTTGACACGCAAAAACGTTTTTGTTAGAACAGCCCCGAGGGCGCAAAAACGTTTTTTCTTGCGCAAGGTCGAGAAGGAGGAGTTATGAGCGAAACCGACGTGAAGGCGATCGGCCAGGACGATCCGACCATGTGGAGCAGCCTGCTCCACTCCGGTCTCAGCAATTCATTTCTCCGCCTCCCACATGTACCGGCCGATTCCGGGGCCCTCCGCGACTACGGGGCAAAGGCCGCCATCTACGGGATCCCCTTCGACGCGACCAACATCAGCCGCACCGGTGCCAACTACGGTCCGCGCGGGATCAGGGACGTCTCCTGCCAGTTCCTCACCTTCAACGCAACGCTGGGCTTCGACCTGCTCGAGGTGCTGAATCCGGTCGATTGCGGCGACACCGACATCGTGCTCGCCAACGCCGAGAAGACCTTCGCCCGCGCCCAGGCCGACCTCAGCCAGATAATCGCGGCCGGATCCCTGCCCGTCACCTTCGGCGGTGACCACTCGATCACCATCCCGGCGGCGCGGGCGATGACCGCAGCACACGACGACCCGGGACTGGTCCTGGTCGACATGCACCTCGACACGGCCCCCGATGTCGGCGGCGAACTGCTCAACCACTGCTGCCCGATCACCCGGGCGGTGGATGCCGGGTTCGATCCGGAGAAGATCGCACTGGTCGGCATCTCGGGCTGGATGAACCCGAAGACGGAGCTGAAGTACTGCGAGGACAACGGCATCACCGTGATCTGGCTGGAAGAGATCTGGGAGAAGGGCACCAGCTGGGCCGCCGAGAAGGCGCGCGAGGTGGCCGGTGCCGGCGACGGCATCTACCTTTCCTTCGACGTCGACTCGCTCGACGCGGCCCACGCACCGGGAACCTGCTGCCCGAGCCCGGGAGGCCTCACCAGCCGCGAGGCAATCGAGCTGGTGCGAGGGGTGTCCAGCGGCGGCCTGCTCGGAGTGGACGTGGTCGAGGTGGCACCCAGCCTCGACCCGACCCCGGCCACCGCGCTGATCGGCGGACGGATCGCGCTCGAGGCAATGGCCTTCCACGCCGGAGCCAAACTGCCCCGGTGAAGGTCTCGCTCGCCCAGCTCAGCCCCGAAGCAGACCTGGAGCGAGACTGCGAGACGGCCTGCTCGGTGATCGGTTCCCGCCCGGAATCGGACCTGGTGCTCTTCCCCGAGCTTTTTCTCGGTGGCTATGACACCAAGGATCCGCAGGCTGTCGCGACCACGCTCGATGGTGCGGGCATGAAATCGATCGCGGCCGCGTGCGCGGAATCCGGCACCGCCGCCATCGTCGGGTTCACCGAGGACGCCGGCGACGGCGACTTCGCCAACTCGGCCGCGTGTTTCGACGCCGACGGAAAGGTGGCCGCGGCCTACCGAAAGGCGAATCTCTTCGGCCCCGGCGAACGGTCGACGTTCGTGGCCGGTGGCTCGATGACCGTGGTTCGCCTGGCCGGCCGCCCAGTCGGGCCACAGATCTGTTTCGACATGGAGTTCCCGGAGCCGTCGCGCCTCATGGCGCTCGCCGGGGCCGAGATCCTCGCCACGATCGCAGCCAACATGGAGCCGTACGCGGGCGACCACCGGCTCGCCGCCCGCGCCCGGGCCCTCGACAACCGGCTCCCGCACCTCTACGCGAACCGGATCGGGACGCAGTCCGGCCACAGGTTCACCGGCGAGTCATGCGTGATCGCCCCGGACGGCACGGTGCTGGCCGAGCTCGGCCCCGAGGAAGGAATTCTCGATTTCGAAATCGAGATCGAGCTGGCCCGGCCCGACCGGGACACGTCGTACCTAGAACTGCTCAGAAGCGACCTCGACGTAATCGTCAACGACAACGGAGGAGAAGCATGAGTACCGAAAGCGGCGGATCTCCCGCCCTCTTCACGCGCAAGGCCACCGGCCTGGTTCGTGAGGCCAAGACCCGCGACGCCCTTTTCTACAACCTGCTTTGGTCGAGTGTCGCGCTCACCTTCGCGTTCTACTGGCTGTTCTTCGCTTTCTACCCGGGCGCCAATCCGTACCTGGGCATCCTGATCGCCGCGGGGCTCGGGCTCCCGGGGTCGTTCCTCTACGCGATGCTGACCCAGATCATGCCCCGGACCGGTGGGGACTACGTCTTCAACAGCCGTGCCCTCCACCCCAGCATCGGCTTCGCCGGGAACTTCAGCTACTGCTTCTGGCTCGCGATCGTCATCGGTGTCTACACGACCTATTTCGCGGCCTACGGAATGGGCGCCTGGGGACGGATGATGTCCGGCTTCACCGGCTCCCACGGATGGCTGAGCTTCGGTGATTGGTTCTCGACCGATTGGGGCCTGTTCATCACCGGGACCGTGGCCCTGCTGATCTCCGCCGCGCTGTTCATCCGTGGCGGCACGCGCCTCTTCTTCAAGGTCCAGGCGATCGGCTTCATCATCTACGTCGCCGGGGCTTTCCTGCTGCCGATCTTGGTCGGCCTGTTCCAGAGCCAGGCCGGGTTCCTCTCTGCTTTCAACGACTATGCCGCCAACCTCGGGGTGAACGATGCGGTCGGCGCCCTCAAGTCGTCCGCGACCGATGCCGGTTACGCCTCGTCGGGATTCGATTTCGAAGCCACCGTCAAGTCGGTCTCGATCTTCTGGTTCATCTTCGGCTTCATCTACTCGAGCAACTATTTCGCCGGAGAGATCAGGGTCACGCGGGGGACCCACCTGAAGTCGATGCCCGGCGCGGTCCTGCTGGTGGTGGTCGCCCTGCTGCTGCTCCTGCCGGCCTTCCTCGGCCTGATCGACTACGACTTCAACGGCATGCTCGGGTTCGCCGATCCCGCGGCCTACGGATTCACCGCCGGCGCACCCGCCTATCCGGAGCTGATGGCGATCGCCTCCAACAGCCCCGTCTTCGGGACGGTCATCATCCTCGGCTTCGCGCTGGGGCTGCTGCTCTGGCTGCCGCAGACGCTGCTGCTGGTCTCGCGTAGCATGTTCGCCTGGTCCTTCGACCGGATCATGCCCGAGAAGCTCTCCTACGTCGAGCCGCGATCCCGGTCGCCGCTGGTGGCGATCGGGGTGATGTTGCTCCTGAGCATCGGCAGTACCGCCATCTACGCCTTCACCGACTGGTTCAGCGCCGTGTCGGTCCTGCTCGGGCTTTCGCTGACCCTGCTGATCACCTCGGTCTCGGGCATCGTCCTGCCCTTCCGGCAGCCGGCGATGGTCGAGGGTTCCCCCTACAACCGCAAGGTGCTGGGCGTCCCCCTGATCTCGCTGGTCGGTTGCCTCGCCCTGCTCGGCTTCGGCACCGCGATCGGAATCATCCTCTGGGACGAAGGCTCCGGGGCCAGCCTCAGCGCCAACCCCGGCAAGCTCAAGTTGGCCCTGCTGGTCTACGTGGTCGCCTTCGCGGTCTACTGGGTCGCGCGGGCAATCCGCAAGAGCCAGGGGATCGACCTCTCGCTCGCCCACCGCGAGCTTCCGCCGGAGTAGGCACGTGGGATTCAGGGTAGGGCGAGACAAGTGAAAGGAGCCTGATGGGTCTGTTCGGAAAAGGCGGCAAGCGGGAAAAGCCGGTCCGGCTGTTCTATGCCTCCGACATCCACGGAACCGAGGTGCTCTGGAGGAAGTTCCTCAACGCGGCCCGGTCCTACGATTCGCAGGTACTCGTGATGGGGGGTGACCTGACCGGCAAGGCGGTCATCCCCCTGGTCGAAAAAGGTGACGGCTACGAAGTCGAACTGTTCGGCGAGCGCCAGTCGGTGAGCGGGGAAGAGCAGGTCGCCGAACTCGAGCGGCAGATCCGGGGCAAAGGCATGTACCCGCACCGGATGACCGCCGGGGAAGTCGACCGCGTGGCGAGGATGAGCGAAGACGAGCGCGAGGACTGGTTCGCGGAAGTCATGTTGAAGACCTTCGACCAGTGGCTCGACCTGGCCGGTGAACGCCTGGCCGGCTCGGGAGCCCGCTGCTTCGTGATGCCCGGGAACGACGATCCGCCCGGCGTCGCCGAAGCGATCGTCGAGTCCGAGGGAGTCGAGGAATGCGACTCGAAGCTGGTCGAGTTCAACGGGTACACGATGGTTTCGCTCGGCTACTCGAACCCGACCCCGTTCGATTCTCCGCGGGAGATCTCCGAAGACGAGATCTATCGCCGGGTCAGCGACCTGGCGGACCAGTCGCCGGACATTTCCCGCTGCATATTCAACTTGCACGTGCCGCCGTATGACTCGCAACTGGACACGGCGCCGGAACTGGACGAAGATCTGCAAGTGGTCATGGCCGGATCAGAACCGAAGCAGATCCCCGTCGGGTCGACCGCGGTGCGCGAACTGATCGAGGAGTACCAGCCGCTGCTCAGCCTCCACGGACATGTCCACGAGAGCGCCGGGGCGACCCGCATCGGTCGCACCCTCGCGATCAATCCGGGCAGCGACTACCACACGGGCAGGATCTCGGGCTGCCTGTTGGCCCTGCGCGGAGACGACGTCAAACACCAGTTCGTGAACGGATGACCGGAGCGACGATGGGATCCGACGCGATAGAGGCCGAGATCCAGCTCGAAGCGAGGCGGATCCTCGATGCCGTCTCGGATCGTGGGCTGGAAGTGAAACTGCTGGGTGGCGTGGCAATCCGAATCGCCCTCGGCGACCGGTTTCCGCCCGTCCTGGCCCGCGAGTACGGCGACATCGACCTCTTCACCACCAAGCGGTTCTGCTCCGGGGTCGAGTCGCTGCTCGATGAACTCGGCTGGGAGCCTGCCTCCCAGTTCAACGCGATCAACGGGAGCCGGCGGCTGCTCTTCTCGGATCCCGGCTCGGATCGCAAGATCGACGTCTTCATCGACGATTTCGAGATGTGCCACAAGCTCCCCCTGAAGAAGCGCTTCGATCTCCCGGGAGACACGCTCGACCCGGCCGACCTGCTGCTGACCAAGCTCCAGATCATCGAGTTGAACGCCAAGGATCGCGGCGATGCCTACGCGATCCTCACCGCCTTCCCCACCGACGGCGGCAGCGAAGGCATCGATATCGGTTGGATCACCGAGCTGACCGCGAGGGATTGGGGGCTGCAGCACACGCTGGAGTTGAATTTCGGGAGGCTGCGCGGCGGGTTGGCGGAATCCCCGCTCAGCGAGGACCAGCGTTCCCGGGTGGACGCGGCGATCGACCGGATCGAAGCGGCGATGGACGAGGCGCCGAAATCGCGGTCGTGGAAGCTACGCGACCGGGTCGGCGAGCGCAAGAAGTGGTACGACGAACCCGAAGAGATCGACTGAGCGGGGCGGCCGGCTTTCTCAGCGGCCGATGTGGAAGCCGATCAACTGCGGGATGCGGGCGACCAGCGCGCTGACCGGGTCGACGCTGCGGCCGGTCAGGTGAGCCTCCTCCTGTCGGCCGATCGCTTCGCGGATCATCGCCCCGCCGATCCAGCGGAAAGGCTCGGGCGGCACCCGGGTCAGGGCGGAGGCCGGTTCGATGAAGGCGAGTTCCGAGTACTCGTCGCGACGGTCCAAGGCCAGCGAGGCCAGCGAGCGGCCAACCATCTGCGAGGGACCGACCCCGTTGCCGGTATAGCCGAAGGCGGCGAAGGCCCGGCCGGACGGCAGCTCGACCACATGCGGCAGGTGGGTTGCGGAAGCGTCGATCGGCCCGCCCCAGGCGTAATCGATCCGGCGGTCGGCCAGCATCGGGAAGTAGCGCCTGAGCCCGGAGATCACCCCTTCGATCACTTCGGCGTCGAGCTCGGCCCGGCCGAAGCGCCGGCCTCCGGCAGCGATCCGGCCCCCGCCCCAGCCGAAGGCGATCCGGCCGTCCGGGGTGGTGCGGAAGTAGGTGAGGAGCGAGCGGCAGTCGCTGATCGCCTCTCCCCCGGTCCAGCCGAGTTCCTCGATCACGTCCGGTACGGGCTCGGTGATCACCATGTGGCTGGAGGCGAGCGTGATGTTGCTCTTGAGCGGCGAGCCCATCCCTGCCAGGGTCGGCCCGCTGGCGAGCACCAGCCGTCCGGCCCGGGCGAGGCCGGCCGGGGCGGCCACCTTGATCCCGGGTCCGGCGTCTTCGATCCTGAGCGCGGGGCTCCATTCGAAGAGCTCGACCCCGAGCTGCTCACATGCCGCCCGGATCCCGAAGGCGAGCCGGGCGGGCTGCACGGTGGCGGCGGCGCCGTAGTGGACGCCGCCGCGGAAGGCCGGTGAGGCGCAGATCTCCTGGACTTCTTGCGGGGTGAGTTCACGCGGGCCGTCGACGATGCCGGCTTCCCGCATCGCCTTCAGGTTCGCGTCCCAGGAGCCGTCCCAGGCCGGAGCGGTTGAGACGTTCAGGTAGCCGGACTTGCGAAACCAGGCCTCGACCCCATGCTGGTCCAGGAACTCCCCGACCTGCGATACCGACCGCTCCGAGGCCCGGGCCAGCTTCAGCGCCGGCAGGCTGCCGTAGCGGGCGACCAGGCTGGCGAAGCTGACCCACATCGCATCGACGAAGCCGCCGTTGCGGCCGCTCGGGCCGTGGCCGATCCGGTGTGACTCGATCAGCCCGACGGCGAGGTCGGGCTCAGCGCTTTTCAGGTGGTAGGCGGTCCAGAGGCCGGTGAAGCCGCCGCCGACCACGATCACGTCGAAATCTCGTTCGCCGTCCAGCGGCGCGAAGCGGGGCTGCCCACCTGCCTCTTCGATCCAGTATCCGGTCGCCTTGTGGATCACGAGAGGCTCAGGCTACTCGTTCGCCCGGCCGTTCGGGTCAGGCCGGCTTGAGTTCGCGGCGCTGCCTGTTTCGACCGCTGATCCACCAGGCGCCGGCCGCCGCGACCAGACCTGAGATCGAAGCCATGGCCAGGGCCAGGCGCGGGTCGGCCGATTCGGAGATGAAGCCGACCAGCGGCCCGCCGATCGGCGTGGAGCCGAGGAAGACGACGGAGTAGAGAGCCATCACCCGGCCCCGCATCTCGGGTATGACGGCGAGCTGGATGGTCGAGTTGATCGCTGCCGCGAAGGTCACCGCCGAAGCGCCGAGCAGGGCGAGGATCGGGATCTCGGAGGCGAGGCTGGGCATCAGCGCGGCGGCCATCGCCAGACCGCCGAAGGCGAGTGCGGAGGCGGCGATCACACCCATTCCGGTCTTGCCCCGCGCCCCGGTGACCAGGGCGCCGATCACCGAGCCCGCTCCCATCGAGGAAACCAGCACCGCGTAGGAGGAGGCGCCGCCCTCGAAGGTGAGCCGGGCCAGCAGGGGCAGGATCACCTGGAAGTTCAGGCCCAGGGTTCCGACCACCGCCATCAGCAGCAGGGGCATTGCCAGTTCCGGCGTGTCGAGGACATGCCGGACGGCGGCCCGCACCCGGCCCGGTTCGCGACTGTCGGTGCGGGGCGGTTCGGATAGGCGGCGGGGATCCATCCCGTAGAGGGCCCAGATCATGACCAGGTAGGTGGCGGCGTTCAGGCCGAAGCAGGGGGCGACCCCGACCGTGGCGATCAGGATGCCCGCCACGGCCGGCCCCGCGACGCGGGCCGAATGCACGATGACGCTGTTCAGGCTGACCGCGTTGACGATGCGGTCGGGGCCGACCATTTCCATGACGAAGGCCTGCCGGGCCGGATTGTCGACCGCGAGCAGGGTGCCGCGGATGAGGATCAGGCCGAAGACCATGGCCGGAGTGACCACGCCGGCCGCCGTGACCCCGAGCATGACCAGCGGCGGGATCATCATCAACCCCTGGGTCACCATCAGCAGGTTCCGCTTGGCGAAGCGGTCGGCCAGCGAGCCTCCCCAGGCACCGAGGACCAGGATCGGCAGGAACTGCAGGGCGGTGGCGAGGCCGACCGCGAAGCCGGAGTTGGTCAGGCTGAGGATCAGCCAGACCTCGGCCACGGTCTGCATCCAGTTCCCCGAGAGGGAAACGACCTGTCCCTTGAAGTAGCGGCGGAAGTTGGGAACCTTGAGGGAGTCGAAGGACCGCCGCAGTGCCGCGGTCAACTCCCCTCCCCTTTGCCGATGCCGGATTCGCGGGGCAATCCGAACTCTCCGGTCCGGTGGCCCTCCAGCGCCTGCGAGAGGATCTCGGCCGCCCGGGCCAGGGTGTCGGCGTCTTCGGCCGGCATGTCTTCGATCAGGTTGGCCAGCCAGGCGCTCTTGCGTGAGCGGTGCTCGGCCAGATACCGGTGGCCCTCGTCGCTGACCGAAAGCAGCGAAGAGCGACGGTCTTCCGGATCCTCACGGCGATCGATCAGGCCCGCGTCGGCCAGCCGGTTGATCGCCCGGGTCATGGTCGGGCGCTGTACGCCTTCGATCCGGGCCAACTCGCCCGGGGTGAGCACCTTGTGCCGTTCGATCGAGGCGAGCGTCGCGACCATGGTCGGTGAAAGTCCTCCACCCGCCTCCTGTCGAAGGCGGCGGGCGGTACGGGTGATCGCGAGTCGAAGCGCGTCGGCTTCCGATCTACGGTCTTCTAACTCCCTTGTCTGACGCTCCGTCTGACTAATCGTATGACTAAATGAATTTGGCTCTAACACTAGGTATTCCTACTTATTGGTCTATAAGGGAAGCTTACGACCGGAACCTCGTCCGGGAGCTCGACCGAGAGACTGTTTGCTGTGCTAATTAGTTTAGCGAATTACTTTCCGTAAGTCAACTTGCGCCGGTTTTCGACTTGCGGGTACAGGCGCCCTCGCGCGCGCGTCGAATACGGCTGCGATGGCCGACGAGAGCTACGAATCAGACGACCAGCAGCCCAGTCCGGGGGCGAGCTCGGGCAAAGACCGCCCGGAACGCGACGAACACCATGTGCGAAAGGCGTTCCGAGCCGAACTGACCGGTGGTACGCAGCCGGACAACGGCGTGGAAGGCGAACGGGCGATCAAGGCCGAACGGATCATGAACGGGCCGCTGATGGTCGCCGCGGCCCTAACCCTCCCCAGCGTCGCGCTGAGCGAGGCTCATGTCGGTGGCGCCCTCGAGGTGATCGCACAGACCCTGAATTGGGGCATCTGGATCGCTTTCGCGATCGAGTTCGTGGTGATGCTGGCCCTGGTGCCCGACCGTCGCAAGTACCTCCGCCATCACCCGGTCGAGGTCATCGTCGTCTTCCTGACGCCTCCCGTGCTTCCGGCCGGCCTTCAGAGCCTGCGGGCGATCCGCCTGCTGCGCCTGTTGCGACTGCTCAAGCTGGCCCAGCTCTCCAACCGGGTCTTCTCGAACCAGGGCCTGCAGTACGCAGCCCTGCTCACACTCCTGGCCACGGTCGCGGGAGGGTCGGTCTTTCGCGCGTTTGAAGCCAAGAACCAGCATCTCAGCGAGTGGGACGGCATCTATTGGGCCTTCACCTCGATGACCACGGTCGGCTCCGAGTTCAACGCCACCACGATCGGCGGCCAGATCACCGAGATAGTGATCCTGCTGGTCGGGATCTCCTTCGTAGCGATGCTCACCGGCGCGATCGCCCAAAGGTTCCTCAAACCTTCATCGGATCGGAGCTAGGCTCCAGACCCGGTGGCTCCGAATCAGTGAAATTGAGGAATTGGTTCGTATAGAACCAAAAACTCAATCTCGCGAGACAGGGAAGCGGCTCAGACTTGAGCGGGTGAATGCCAGGGGCCTCCGGGGCTAGAGGCCGGAGGGGTGGCGGGCCACGAAGGCTGAGGTGTCTTCCCAGCCGAGGTCGCTGGACCAGCTGGGGCCGGAGCCTCCGGTGCCTGAGGTGTCGAGGCTGATGCCGGCTACGTGCATGAAGGCGTGGCCGGAGTTGCCGTAGACGGTGATCCAGTTGCCTTCGCCTGGTTCGCCCCAGGTGGTGAGGCCGGTCGAGTCGAGGGGGCTGGAGATCAGACCGCCGCCGTGGAGGGCGTAGCTGACCGTGCCGGAGCAGTCATAGCCGGAAGATTCGAAGGAGCCGTGGCCGCCGCCCCATACGTAGGGCAGGTCGATGATCTCGTTGCCGGCCGCGATCACGTCCTTGACCGCCTGGGGCGCGTCGGCCGGCGGTGAGGCGGTCCCGTCGGCGTTGATCACGGCGACGGAGCCGGATACCGGCGGCACGGCACGCGGGGCCGAGCTGGAGGCCGGGTCCATGGTCAGGTCGGGCAGCGAGTCCTCGAGCTTGCCGGCCTTCGCTTCCAACGCCTCGATCTTGGCCTTGCGGGAGGCGCTGGCGGCTTCGAACTCGGCCTTCTGCGATTCGACCGCGTCGCGGGCCGCTTCGGCTTCCTTTGTCTCGGCGGCGATCTCGTCGCGTGCCTTCTGGAGCTTCTTCTCCTGGACCTTCATCTTCTCGACCATCGCCTTGATCTGGTCGCGAAGGTTCTGGACCCGGGTGACCACCGATTCGTTGCGATCCTGGATCGCGTCGGCGTAGCCGGCGCTGGAAACCAGCTCCCCGAAGTCGGATGAGGCAAGCACCATCTCTTCCACGTCCGGCGAACCGTTGACGTAGAGAGCGACGACCTGGTCGGAGAGGATCCCGATCGCGCGGTGCAGGCGGGCCTTTACCTCGGCCAGGTGCTTGCGTTCGCGTTCGAGTTCGGCTTCGACCTTGTCGAGCTCGGCCTGTTTGGCGGCCAGCTCGGCTTCCAGGGCGG